>Ga0209474_10004812_pt1 | contig 11592 bp, 7 predicted proteins | sample GraSoiAngelo_145_FD_185902 | JGI IMG/M metagenome (GOLD analysis project Ga0209474, IMG submission 185902) | Grasslands soil microbial communities from the Angelo Coastal Reserve, California, USA - 14_1009_05_20cm (SPAdes) (version 2) | ecosystem: Environmental > Terrestrial > Soil > Grasslands ...
ACATTATTACGGGTCATCGTCCACCCTGTAATTCGTACTTCAGGACAGATTTTCTCCGGCACCGTGCTGAAGATCGAACACCGCAATTCTGATTCCTCCAGTTCACTAGCGACCACCAGAATACTGTTCCGGGTGGATGCGGCCATTCGCAACGTAAGGCGCGGCCAAATGCTTGAGGTGAATGAATGGGCAGGACTGTGGCAATCGGGCGAACGTTACCGTGCTGGCGAACGGGTTCTGCTCTTTCTATATCCGCCGAGCAAGCTGGGCCTGACCAGTCCTGTCGGAAACCGCGCCGGCCGTTTTCCGGTGGATCGGGTTGGACGCGTGCTGATCAAAGATCCGGCGAATGGGCGGTTTCAGCCGGTTGGAATCCGCCGGGCTATAGCTGCCATACGGCAGGCCGAGAGGGAATGATTCATGCTGAAGCCCATTTCCAGCCTTGCAATAGTTTTTCAGCTAACCGGAATTGCCTGCGCGGGCGGTCCGGCATTTGTGGCAGGCGCCAGCTATTTCGATCCACCCACCATGGGATCGCCTTTAACCTGGGCGCAAGGAACAATTAACTACTACACGGATCAAAACGACCTCAGCCCAGCGCTTCCAGGTACCAGCGCCGACGTGTTCGTCGCCAACGCTTTCAGTCTTTGGACATCTATTCCGACCGCGGCGATTTCCGCAATCCATTCAGGTCAGCTCGCTGAGGACGTCAGCGGTGTCAACCTTGCTGTTCTGAACGGTGTTATTGCGACCCCCGCTGACATTGCACCGACCGCGACCGCCAATCCAGTGGGAATCATTTACGATCAGGATGGATCGGTCACCGACGATTTACTCGGGTCAGGGGCCAGCAATTCCGCTTACTGCTCGCAGAACGCAGCTTTCGGCGGAATTGATAATTTCGGAACCAACGCACGTTTTCTGCACGCACTCATCATTCTGAACGGCAATTGCGCACAGACTTCTGCGCAACTGCCGGACCTGCAATATCATTTTGCGCGTGTCATCGGGCGGGTTCTCGGCCTCGATTGGTCACAGGCCAACCTCAATGTGCTAACCGGAAATCCGCCAGCCACGGCGGCAGATATTGCAGGCTTTCCAGTCATGCACGAGTTCGATCCCGCATCCTGCGTTCCAGTGGCAAATTGCTATTCCAATAACGGAGCGGTCGATCCAGCAAAACCCAAAATGGATGACCAGGCCGCGCTCTCGCGCCTCTATCCGGTCACCGCGGAGAACATGGCGAGCTTTTCGGGGAAGCAAGTCTTCTCTCAGGCGACTGCCCGCATTCACGGTAGCGTTTACTTCACAGACGAGAGCGGCGCCGCAGCCCAACCGATGCAAGGAGTAAATGTTGTCGCACGCTGGATTGACCCGGCAACCAATCGGCCTTCAGGAACGGCGGTCGCATCTTCGATTTCTGGATTTCTGTTTTGTGGCAATGCCGGGAACATAATTACTGGCTTTCTCGATAGCACAGGACAGAACTTAAACAGCTTTGGCTCAAACGACACAACTCTCGAAGGCTTTTTCGATCTTGCTGGCCTGCCGATACCGAATGGCGCATCCACCGCGCAATATCAGCTGTCGATCGAATCGGTCGATCCCTTGTGGTCAACGCATACTGGACCGTACGGAGCTACGTCCCAGGTCCAACCCTCGGGCTCGGCGCAACCGATCGTTGTAACGGTATCTCTCGGCGGGGATATTGCGCAAAATGTTTTGATGCTAGGGAGCGCACAGCAGGAACCGCAATGGTATGGCGTGACCAGCTACATGTCTCCCGCGCCACTGCCAATTTCCGGCAACTGGGCCGGGATTCTCAGCGGCTACGGCGATACCGATTTCTTCCAGTTCTCTGCGCAAGCCAACCGATCTCTCTCAGTGATCGTGAACGCAATAGATGACGCGCACGGCGTTTCGGAATCAAAGGCTGCACCGGTAATAGGCATGTGGGCCCTTGCTGATCCCGGCAATTCGCCAGCTCCTGCGGACACACCGTCAGCATTCAACGCAGCAGTATTTGGCGAGACCCGGCTCGACGCGCAGATTTTGCAGAGCACCGTCTTTCGACTCGGAATTGCAGATTATCGCGGGGACGGCAGGCCGGACTATCGATATAAGGCAAGAGTGCTCTACGGCGACAGCATTAACCCTGGACGGGCCAGCGTGGCAGGCGGCACTCCGCTGACAATTCAGGGGCGCGGCCTTCAACGCGATACGGCAGTGCAGGCGGCGGGTCGTGTGGCTTCAGTATTGGCTTCTTCCGCAACTCAGTTATTGGTTAATACCAAGGCTGTGCCGGACGGAGTCTACACTGTGCTTCTCCAGGATTCGAGTTCAGGCGGAAAATCGAAGATGACGAATGTTCTGACTGTTGGTGCAGGTCCAAGCGACACAATCAAGATGATCTCCGGAGCAAATCCCGGCACTCCCGTTGGTGGACAGGCGCCCTCGCCATTCGCCGTTCTGGTTGTAGGCGAGGACGGCATCACGCCCGTCGCCGGCGCTAGCGTGCAATTCAGTTCTTCCCCGTCGGTCGGTTTCTCCGCGTGTTCGGGAGCCGCCAGTTGCACTCTGCTCAGCGACCAGAGCGGCACGGCGACTACATACATCACTGTCTTATCTGCGGGAGTGCTGACACTCACGGCGAAACTGGCGCCAGAATCCTATTCCAATCCGCAACAGGTACAGACGACACTACTGGGAACATCTTCGCAGCTCGATCTAGTTTTAATTACGCCGCCAATTTGGATAGCACAAGGCGCGACTGTAAGTTTGCCAGTCGCCGCCCGTGTGCTCTCCAACGGCGTTCCCATCAGCGGAACAATGCTGGATTACCAAATCACTTCGGGAAGCGGCACTTTAAGTGCTGCATCGGCCGTTACAGATTTGAACGGCAATGCCTCGGTGAATCTTCAACTGAATTCCATTGCAACACCGGTTCGCACCTCTCTGTGCGTTGCCCCAAGCGACAGTCCATGTCGAATTCTCAGCGTAACTTTGGCGCAAACATCAGGCCTCCGATTGGAGCCAGTATCCGGGACATTGCAAGTCGTCGGGCCGGGCCAGAGCTTCCAGGCAATCGCAATGCGCGTCGTCGATTCGTCCGTTCCCGCGCATCCCGTGTTGGGTGCTAGCGTAGACTTTCTGGCTTATCTCGGCCGAACACCTGGAAACGAGCCCATCATTTGGAGCGGCGAGACTGGCATTTCGCAGCCAGGTATGCCGGTCATCCTGGCGACCTCGCAGGCTACGATGCATTCCGACATCAATGGCATCGCGAATTTTCCTCTCTCGAGTGGCGGAATTTCAGGAAACGTCGCGATAGTCGGAACGGCTACAGCAGGAACCAGCAGTTTGGAATTTCAGGCGCAGCAGCTAGGGCCGTGAGGCGCTACTTCACTCTTGAGTCTTAGGATCCCATGCACTCCCGTATTTCCGCCTCGCTCAATGTATGGTCCGAACTCTTTGCGCGTTTATAAATGCGCTCCACTAGATCCTCTGACACTGCGATCCCATGTCGCTCCAGCCAGAAAAGCACATTCGATTTGCCGCTCATCGGACCGATGTCAATTACCTGCTGCATGCCGAACAGTTGCGATGGCACGCCGGAATAAACCGCATTCGCCAGCTCGACGTCATTTTTTTTGTATGCCTTTATCACAGCAGCCGCATGGACCCCAGTTGCGGTTCGAAATGCGTCTTCGCCCACCACTGGATAATTGGGCGGAATCGGAACGCCAGTCGCGCGCGACACCGTTTCACAATAATCCCGCAGCTTGGTCAAGTCTTGCGTGTCCCACGGTGGGATACCCATCAGCTTCAGGTTGACCAGCATCTGGTCCATCTGTGTATTGCCAACGCGCTCTCCCGTGCCCAGCGCACAAGCGTGAACACAATCCGCCCCAGCAGCCAGCGCAGCTACTGAGTTCGCCACGGCAAATCCGCGATCGCAATGCCCGTGCCAATCGACCCGAATCTTCTCGCCCGACGGCTTCACGATCTCCTGTACCACATACTTCACCAGCGCATACGCGCCCATAGGAGTGGCGTGCCCAGCAGTATCGCAAACCACAATGGTCCGTGCTCCGCAATTGATCGCAGTTGCGTAAAGCCGCTTCACCATCTTCGGATCGCAGCGGCTAGTGTCTTCTGTGACATACATCACATCGAGACCAAGCGACACCGCAAATTTGACGGCCTTCTCAGTTGTCTCGAGCAAAAAATCTTCTGTCCAATCTTCCGTGTATCGGCGAATCGGGCTCGAACCAATAAAAGTTGCCGCTGCGATCTTTAATCCAATGCGCTGCATAATTTCGGCGATCGGACGAATATCATTCTCATGCGTCCGCGCGGCGCAGTTCGCCTGGATCTTCATCCGCTTGCTTGCGATCTCGCGTGCCAGCGCTTCAGCGTGTTCAACCGCTCGCTGGCCGGCCCCAGGCAGCCCAATATCCAGTGAGTTGATCCCCAGAGCTTCCATTAAATGAAGGATTTTGATCTTTTCCTCAATTGAAGGATCGCGAACCGAAGGCGACTGCAGCCCGTCGCGAAGGGTTTCGTCGTTCAGCAAAACCGCCCGATTTGGCAAAAGTTCAAATGGGAGCGCCCGGTTCCAGTCGTATATGAGTTCAGACGCCTTCATATCTGGCCGAGCACATTTTACTCGATGAAGATGCTCTCGCCGTCGACGACTTTGCTATGCTCAATCCTGATATGCGGATTTTCGTTGCGCTCGATTTAGATCAGTCGATTCGGCAGCGAATTGAGACTTTCGTTCAACAGATTCGGAGCAATGCCCCAGACGTGCGCTGGATAGGCTCCGATTCGTTGCATGTGACTCTGAAGTTTATTGGCGAAGTGACTGAGGACACCATTCCGCGAATTGAAGGTGCGCTCGCTGCAATCCATACCGAGTCATTTCAACTTCGATTCGCCGGCACTGGTTTTTTCCCGGCACCGAGGTCCGCACGCGTTTTCATAGCGAGTCATTTCAACTTCGATTCGCCGGCACTGGTTTTTTCCCGGCACCGAGGTCCGCACGCGTTTTTTGGATCGGTATCGCAGCATCAGACGCACTCAGTAATTTGGCAGGAAGAATTGACGACGCGCTGGCGGAAGTCGGCATCGAGAAGGAAGGTCGCGCCTTCAGCCCGCATTTAACGTTGGCGCGAGCACGTGGCGGATCGGGCGCGCCGGGGCCGCGCAAGGGCGACAAACCGAATCGCCAATTTGCGAAGTTGCAAGACTTTCTCACCGCACATCCTGCGCAGGATTTTGGTACCATGACCGCCCGCGAGTTCTTTTTGTATAGAAGTCAGCTTTCAAGCAAAGGCTCGCAGTATACAAAGCTTGCGCACTTCGACCTGGAGCCCACAACCGCTTAAACATGGACGCCATTCTGATCAGCGCTGCGGGCGGATACTTGTTAGGCTCGATTCCATTCGGCTATCTGCTCATGCGTTCTTTTCGGGGAACCGATGTGCGCACCACCGGAAGCGGAAATATAGGGGCCACGAATGTCGCGCGTACTTCACCGCGTCTTGGGCTCCTAACACTGACATTAGACGTTCTCAAGGGAGCAGCCGCGGTTGGGCTGGCGCTCACACTTTTCCCGGGCAACAGAACGCTTGCGTTTATCGCAGCATTGGCAGCCATAAGCGGCCACATTTTTCCCGTATGGCTGCATTTTCGCGGAGGTAAAGGTGTTGCCACTGGATTGGGTTCCCTAGTTCTTCTTACGCCTAAAGCAATTCTGCTCGCTATGGCGGTGTTTGTGGTCGTGGTTGCCGCGCTCCGATATATTTCGCTCGCTTCCGTAACCGCCTCGGCGGCCTTACCGGTGTTTGCGCAACTGCTACGTGAAGCGGCCAGCTTCGCACAGATTGTCCTGGTTGCGCTCGGGTCGGCTCTTATTATTCTGAAGCATCACCAAAATATGCGGCGACTGTTGGCCGGCATAGAGCCAAAGTTCAAGGCAAATCGCAAATGAGCAGGATTGCAGTCATTGGCGCCGGAGCATGGGGAACCGCCATATCAATCGTCCTTGGCCGCACTGCGAAACATGAAGTAAAGCTATGGGCATACGAAACAGAAGTGCGGGACTCGATCCAATCTGCACGAATGAATTCGCTTTTTTTACCCGGCCAGCGAATTCCTGACGGTGTTCACTCGACTGGTGATTTCGCGGAGGCTCTAAACGGGGCCGAGATGGTAGTGAGCGCGATGCCTTCTCAACATTGCCGCCAGTTATTCGAGCAAATGGCCCCGCATCTCCACCCCAACACACTGGTGGCGAGCGCGACCAAGGGCCTGGAACAAACCACTCTTTTACGCATGAGTGAAGTAATTTGCCAGGTCGCGAATGACAGAAAGATTCAGTGCCGAGTTGGCGCGATCAGCGGGCCAACTTTCGCTGCCGAGGTTGCGCGGGGCGATCCAACGGCGATCACCGTCGCGTCCAAAGATAGCGAGTTGGCCAAGGTGATCCAGCGGGCATTCAGCGATCCTACATTTCGCGTTTATACCAACGACGATGTAGTCGGAGTCGAACTAGGCGGGTCGCTGAAAAACATAATCGCCATTGCTGCCGGGGTGTGCCATGGATTGAATCTTGGCCACAACTCTGTCGCGGCGCTCATTACTCGCGGATTGGCGGAGATCACACGGCTTGCAGTCGCTTGCGGCGGCCGCCCGGAAACTCTCTCAGGACTAGCTGGTCTCGGCGATCTCGTCCTCACGTGTACAGGAGATCTCTCCCGGAACCGCAGCGTTGGAGTGGAGCTTGGGCGCGGCCGGAAACTTCCGGAAATTGTCGCCGGAATGCATGGCATGGTGGCGGAAGGTATCTTCACCACCAATGCGGCAATGCAACTAGCCAAAGCAGGTGGCGTCGAAATGCCAATTACTGAGCAGATGTACGCTGTTCTGAATGAAGGCAAATCGCCGCGCGATGCAATACAGTCGCTTATGACCCGGACCTCAAAACCAGAAACGGAATCCACGTCAATCTGATCTGGTAACCAGTAGTAATCGCCACCACTCTCAGGGCTAAAGTACTTCGGTAATGTCTCTCGACCAGCAGAGTGCCCCTTGAATTCCATCCTGCACCGTAAAATTCAAAGTAGGATGCCGTCCGTGGCTTTGTTGCACGCACGGAGACAGATTCGCTTTGGGCGCCAAATTTCTTCCAACTCGCATTCCAATTCTGTATGTAATCCTAGGTGTGCTGGTACTGATCAGCGTAGTGCCAATGTATTTCTACTCGGCCCAGGTGCAGTCAATAAGTCGCGATCCGCTCATCAGCAACGAACGCCTGCTGCAAAACACAATTACAAGATCGATCGCGGACGACATCTCGCAACACCAGGACTCATTTCGACTGATGCAGGCAAATTTAGCATCAGCCCTGCAAATTGCCAGCGGTGGAGATTTAACCGGAGAACATGTACAAGCGCCCGAATTGCGCGCACTCCTCGAAAACTTCGTGTCTTCCTCAGAGGATCTGGATTACGCCACTCTGCTGAACTCCGAAGGAAAGGGAATCTCCGCTGGACGGATAGAGCCTGATGCCTTCCTACAGCGCGAACTGGAGCAAGGCTATGCGGCTGCTAGAGAATCGCGGGCCTTTAACGGCCAGCCGCTGGTGGTTGGCAGCGGCCAGTCGGCTAGGACGGTGATGCTGGTCAGCACACCTGTCATGTACCAGGACAGGTTCCTGGGAATGATCGCCTCTGTGGTTAATCTTGGATTTTTAATTCGCCGTCTTAAGGAAATCGAGGGCGGGGGATTGAGCCCGTATGTTGTGGACAGCGAGGGCCGCCTCGTCGCCGGCACCAGCTCTCAATACGCAACCGGTCAGGACATGACCAATCTTGAAATTGTGCGCAACTTTGTGGAGCAGGGCGGCAAAGCGCAAATGCTGGCTGCCACCCATGAATTCACTGTTGGGTCCGGAAAAGACCGCACACTGATGCTTGGCACTTATAGTCCGGTCACCACCTTGGAATGGGCCGTGATTGCGCAAAAACCGCGCGACGAAGCTTATAGCAGCGTCTATGAAATGCAGCGCTCGGCTCGAAAACTGGCAATCTTCGCCATTGCATTGAGTATCGGCGTCGGTATCATTGCCGCTCGCCGCATCACGAATCCTCTTGAAATTCTGACCGAATCCAGCCACGCCATTGCTCGCGGCGACTTTTCGCAACGCGTGCAGTTGAAGAGCCGCACAGAGATTGGCGAATTGGCATCCACGTTCAACTTCATGTCAAGTGAACTGGAGCACTTCATCCTTGATCTAAAGCGTGCAGCCGCTGAGAATCGCGAGCTGTTCATGAATTCGATTCAGATGCTGGCTGGAGCAGTCGACGAAAAGGACCCATATACTCGCGGCCACTCTGATCGTGTCACGAAATATTCTTTGCAAATCGCCAAAGAAATGGATCTGCCTGAAGATTTTTGCGAAATTTTGCGGGTTTCAGCACAGCTGCACGACGTTGGCAAAATTGGAATTGAAGACCGCATCCTGAAGAAGCCAGGCGCCCTGACCGAAGAAGAATTCACAATCATGAAGACCCACACCACCAAGGGCGCTAACATTTTGCGCCCGGTCGCGCAGCTCAAGGAAATGATTCCCGGAATCGAGCTTCATCATGAATCTCTTGACGGACGCGGTTATCCTCACGGGTTTAAAGGCGACCAGATTCCGCTGTTGCCTAGAATCATTGCCGTTGCGGACACATTCGACGCATTGACCACCAATCGTCCTTATCAGAAGGCACATGATAGTCAAGATGCCCTGCGTATTATCCATTCTCTTTCTGGTAAACGGCTTGATCAAGATGCAGTGGCAGCCCTCGACGCGGTATTCCAACGCGGTGAGATCCAGATTCCACGCGCTGCCGCAATGGCTGCAGGCGCAACGAACGAAGCAGCTCCGGCCAGCATGGTTTTCCCGCCAGCTAACGCTCTGATTGAGATGGATCGCGCATAGCGGCTTGTCTCCTGCGAACTCCGGTCACTCCGTCGCTATAATAAAAGCGTGTCTTTCCTAAGCTGACGCATTCATGATCCAGACCCTATTTGGTAGCACCGAGAATAAGTCAGGCCTATTTGACCGCATGAAAGAGGCCGTGGCCCGCACTCGGGAGAATCTCAGCGAACGAATCGACGAAGTTGTTTCTTTCAATAAGGAAATTGATCGCAACACACTCGATGATCTTGAAGGGACATTACTCGGCGCGGACCTGGGTTCGGCCACAACTCACCAGGTAATTACGAAGTTGCGGGAGAGAGCGGATCGCAAGCAGATCAAGGATGCCGCAGAGCTTAAGCGGTTGCTCAAAGAGGAGCTGCTGAGCATTCTGAATTCCGCCAATACCCCACCGGTGGATAGGCCTGACGGCGTTCCGGAAGTTGTGCTCGTGGTGGGAGTGAACGGCACCGGCAAAACTACTACCATTGGCAAGCTGGCGCAGAGTGTGCGCTCTGACGGTAAAACTGCACTGCTGTGCGCTGCCGATACATTCCGGGCTGCAGCCATCGAGCAGTTGGAAATTTGGGGACAGCGCACCGGGACCGAAGTCATTCGCACTCGCGCCGGCGGCGACCCAGCAGCTGTGCTCTACGATGCGCTTGAGGCCGCAAATGCGCGTCATGTTGACTGTCTCATCGTCGATACCGCAGGTCGTCTGCACACGAAAACAAACTTAATGTCGGAACTGGAGAAGATGCGTCGCACTGCTCAACGCTTAGTCCCGGGCGCGCCGCACGAAGTTTTGCTTGTGATTGATGCGACCACTGGGCAGAACGGCCTTCAGCAAGCGCGCCAATTTACCGATGCAGCCGCCGTTACTGGCGTCGTGCTTACCAAACTGGATGGCACTGCCAAGGGCGGCGTAGTGGTCGCGATCGCGCGCGAACTCGGGCTGCCGGTGCGCTATGTTGGCGTGGGCGAGAAATCTGGGGACCTGTTGCGGTTCGATCCGAAGGAGTTCGTGGACTCGCTCATCTCCTGATTCACGAATGCAACCTCTGAACCAATCTCTTGAACTGGATCATAAATATTTGCGGCGAGCGCTGGAGCTTGCCCAGAAGAGCTTTGGTTTAGCATCGCCGAACCCCAATGTTGGCGCGGTATTAGTGGACTCTAGGGGCGAAGTTTTAGCCGAGGGCTTCCATACATACGACGGAAAGAAGCACGCCGAAATCATAGCTTTGGAACAGGCGGGAAAGAATGCGCGCGGGGCAACGCTTTACATTAATCTTGAGCCTTGCTCACACCACGGCCGCACTGGCCCATGCGCCGATGCTCTGATTCAAGCAGGGATTAAGCGTGTAGTGGCCAGCACTCCCGACCCCAATCCTGCAGTCAGCGGACGTGGATTTGCGCGACTGCGGCAAGCGGGAGTACAGGTCGCATCAGGCCTTCTCGAAGAGGAAGCCCGGCCTCTGAACGATGCATTCGCCAAGTACATCCGCTATCACCTGCCGCTCGTCACTTTGAAAGCCGCGATGACTTTGGACGGTAAGATTGCGCCGCCCGCGGACGATTTGATCAGCGCTCCGGCTCAAGGTGCCGGTGGCCCAACAGGCGGCCCAACCGGTGGATGGATCACCAGCGAAGAAGCACGCGCTCATGTCCAGCAGTTACGGCATCAGCATGATGCAATGCTGGTAGGCGTCGGGACCGTCATTGCCGATAATCCTTTACTGACCGACCGCAGCGGGCTTCCGCGCAGACGCCCTCTCTTGCGCGTTATCGTTGACTCTCATCTGCGTCTGCCGCGCGAGTCTCGCATCGTCCAGACTGCAAAAGAGGACGTCCTGGTGTTCTGCTCGTTTGCCGAGGAAAAGAGAAAGCAGCAGCTCCAGCAGCAAGGCATCCTGGTCGAGCAGGTCGCTTCTGCGGGTCCGGATGGTAGGCCTGATCTCCAGGCGATCTGCGGTCGTCTCGCGGACCGGGAAATCACCGGCGTTATGATTGAAGGTGGCGCGATGGTGAACTGGGCAGCATTGGCTTCGGGAACGGCTGACAAAGTGTTCTTCTATTATTCGCCGAAAATTTTGGCGGGCACCGGTTCCGTGCCATTCGCGGCCGGAGCAGGCTTTCGTAAGATGACTGAGGCCGCGCACTTGAAATCGTTCCGCCTGCATCGCTTTGGCGAAGACTTCGCTGTGGAAGGATATTTGAGAGACCCGTATCTAGATTGAAAAGTGCAATTTGAAAGTTTCAACGTTTCAAGGTCGCAACGTTTCAAAACCTGGAACCTTGAAACTTTCTAGACCTTGAAACCTTCTCCTATGTTCACTGGAATTATCGAAGAACTCGGCCATGTAGCTTCAATCGAAACCAAAGGCCAGCAACGCCGTCTGACGGTCTTGTCCTCAAGGCTGGTTAAGGAATTGAAGAAGGGCGACAGCATTTCTGTAAGCGGCGTTTGCCTGACAGCTGTCGATATTTCCAGCAATTCCTTCACCTGCGACCTCGCGCAAGAGACCTGGCTGCGAACATCATTCGCCCGGTTAAAGCCAAATGCCATGGTCAACCTCGAACTTCCAATGCGCGCCAACGGGCGCTTTGACGGACAT
>Ga0209474_10004814_pt1 | contig 11590 bp, 10 predicted proteins | sample GraSoiAngelo_145_FD_185902 | JGI IMG/M metagenome (GOLD analysis project Ga0209474, IMG submission 185902) | Grasslands soil microbial communities from the Angelo Coastal Reserve, California, USA - 14_1009_05_20cm (SPAdes) (version 2) | ecosystem: Environmental > Terrestrial > Soil > Grasslands...
AGCGCGCGGACGCCCGGGAACTCCTTGGTGATGTTCCTCATCTCCAGCAGGTACTCGCTCATGGTCTTCCCCTGCACCCCGCCGGCGCGAGCCGGCGGGGAGGGCTGTTGCCGCTTACTTCTTATAGACCTGCGATTTCTTCAAGTAGCCGCTCTTGATCAGCACGTCGTCGAGGTTCTCTTTGGTGACGATGACGGGCGTGAGCAGCACCGACGGCACGTCCTTCTTGTTGTTGTTCACCACCTTGCCGCCGGTATCGATCGACTTGCCGCCCGCTATGTCGACCGCCATCTCGATCGCCTTCTTTCCCAGCGCGCGCGTGTCCTTGAAGATCGTCATGCTCTGCACGCCCTGCACGATGCGGATGGCGCCGGAGAGCTCGGCGTCCTGCCCGGTGATGGGGACCTTCCCGGCGAGTCCCTGCGACGCGAGCGCCTGGATGCATCCGCCCGCGGTGCCGTCGTTGGGCGCGAGCACGGCGTCGACCTTGTTCTGATTCGCGGTGAGCGACTGCTCGCAGAGCTTCTGCGCCTCCGAGGGCTGCCAGTCCTTGACGAACTGGTCCATCACGATCTTGATGTCGCCCTTGTCGGCGAGCGGCTTGATGTACTTCATCGCGCCCTCGCGGAAGAGCTTGGCGTTGTTGTCGGTGGGTGACCCGGCGAGGACGATGTAGACGCCCTTCGGCACCTTCTTGGTGATGAAGTCGCCCTGCAGCTCGCCGACCTTCACGTTGTCGAACGACAGGTAGTAGTAGTCGAGCGGAGAGTCGGTCACCAGCCGGTCGTAGCTGATCACCTTGATCCCGGCCTTCGACGCCTTGTCGATGATGACGGAGGCGCTCGAGGCATCGTGCGGCGCGAGGATCAACACCTTGATCCCCTGCGAGATCAGGTTCTCGCACTGCGCGACCTGCTTGGAGGCGTCGTTGTCGGTGACCTGCACGCGCAGCTCGATGCCCGCCTTCTTCGCCTCCGCCTCCATGGTCTGCCGGTCTTTCACCCAGCGCTCTTCCCGCTGGGTGGGCAGTGAAAGTCCGATCTTGGGTCCAGCAGCCTCGGCTCGCGCGGCCACCAGCACACCCGCGCACGCCGCCAGAAGTCCAACCGACGCTCTCATTCGTTTTCCTCCATTGTTGTTTGCCGCCATCGTCTTCCCCTCCCGCAAGCTCGTTCGGGACTCCACTGCTTCAACCACGCTTCGCCGCCGGCAGGCCCGCTTCGATGCCGGCAGCCGCCTCCGGGTCGATCCTCCGCGCCAGCTCCAGCTCCATCTCCAGCCCTCGTTTCCGCTCGCGCGCGTCGTGCCCGTGCTCCGTCGTATCCTCGTGCAGCAGGGTGAACACCACGCGGCAGCCGGGGCCGTCCGGCGTTCCTTCGACGCGATAGCGCGTCTGGTCCTTGCGCCAGCCGGTCTCCAGCCGGCGGCTCCCGTCGGATTCGCGGCTCGTCTCCTTGGCGGGAGAGAAGAGGCTGTATAGCGTGCCGTGCTCATCGCCGACAGCCTCGCCGTCCTTGCCGACCATGGGATAGCCCTTGTCGGCGAGCAATCGCTGGACCTGCGGCCAGACTTCGTCGAGGGATCTGTTGAAGCGGAAGGCGTCTAGCCGCGCCTGCAGGTATTGCTCGCGCTCGCGCTGCGCCTGGACCGATGCGCAGGCGCCGGAAGCGGCGGCGAGCACGGCGGCGACCAACGCAGCAGGGCGGTTCATCGCTGTTCTCCGGGGCCGGCGACTCTTGCACCGCGGCGAATACAGGGCAAGAGGCGAACGCAGGAACGGCCGGATCCGACCGCTCAAGAAGGAATGGTTATTTGCGCGCCTTGAGGGCTGCGTCTTTCGTCAGGTAGCTCTTGCAATCTCCAGAGTTCACCCACAGCTCCTTGGTATCCTTGATCAGCCAGAACATGTCCTTGTTGCACTGTTCCTTCCTGTCGCCCTTGTGGATGATGTAGTTGACCCGGCCGTTGTCGAACTCCTTCGCGTCGAGCAGCCAGTAGGCGCCGAAGTCATCCTTCCCCGACTGCCCCACCGGCTTGAACCAGGTGACGCCTTTGAGCGGCCGATCGCTGTTCTCCTTGGCGGCAAACTCGTCGCTGGCTTCGTCCTTCTTCTGGAAGCTCTCCCAGACGTGAAGGCCCCAGCCGTCGTAGCTGCCATCGGGGCGGTAATAGTGGATCGCCACCTTCCCCTCGGGAAGCTTGAGCTCCTCGGCGGCAGCCGGGCACGCGAGCGCCGTGACCGCGGCCAGGCCGGACGCGACCAACAATCTCTCGAACAGGTTCCTGATGTTCTCCTCTGGATGACCATCGAAGTCAGGTCGAAATTCATCGGGCGGTGAGCCGTGAAGCCGGGAGGGCATCCTCCCGGCTTCTGCCGGCCGCTATCGTCGCGCGAGCGCTAGTACCAGGCTTCGACTTGCGCGCCGAACGTAAAGCCGGCCTTGTCGCAGCCGAAGGCGCTCGTGGTCGTCGCAGCGTTGCAGGCCGCGCTCTGGCCGGCGATACCGGCCCCCTGCGAAGCGTCGTTCCAGGCCGCAAGGGTCCCGAAGAGCCGGAGCACCGGACGGGTGAAGTAGGAGCCGCCGGGACCCGGGGCGATCATGAGGGTCGGCGCTACCGTGGCCTTGAAGAGACTGCGGGTGTTGGTATTCCCGCCGCCGCTGGCATTGTCCTTGGGCGTGACGCTCGTGTACCCGCCTTCGAGCTCGATCTTGAAGTAATCATTGAGCTGCAGCGCAGGGCGGATGCCCGCGCTCCATCTCTTCAGGCTACTTCCGAAGAGCTGCTTCGTGTCCTGGTAGATGAACACCAATCCGCCCGAGATCTCGCTCGTCGGCTGATAGACCATGTGCTCGATGATGCGCCACTGCCTCGTATCGCTGCTGGCGTCGATTTGTTGACTGCCTTGGCTATGCATGTTTGCGGCGGAGCCCTGCCCCCATTGAAAGGCGAGCTTGTTGAAGCCGCCAAGAAAGTCATTTTGCACCCACTGGACAGTCAGCCAAGGGCTGACGCTCTCCTTGTTGGTGGACTGAACCACGTTCGCATTGGCGCTATCGATGATCAGGGAGACACCCGCTTCCAGGGTCCCATTCGGGATGATCGGAATGCCGTAGACCCGGAAGTCGGGCTGCCAGAGCACCCGCCGGTCGCTGGCCCTGGTCTCAAAAACCGCGAGAGCCATTTTCGCTGGACCGATGGGGACATCGTCGAGGCCACCGCCGAATCCCGAGGTGTCCCAGTAGAAGTAGTCGATCTGGTGGATGTCGTTGCGGTGATAGTAGCGCTTGCCGATCCAGGCCATGCTACCGCTGGGCAGAAACGGGAGCCCCTTGGCGCCGACCCAGTTCTGGCGCAGAGCGATCTCATTGCCGGCGTTCTTGAGACTATCGAAGTCCCCACCGGCCAGGCCCGTGATGTATGCCAGCATTCCGTCATAGACGAACTCGACGCCGCTCTTGTCCTTGTAGAGGCTCTGGGAGAACTCCCACTCCGCGTAGTTCTCGCACTCGTTGCCGAGGCGGAACTTGTATTCGCTGCCCGGGTCCTGGAAGCAGACCTGACTGCCTCCCTTGTTGTTCCCGCCAATGCCGCTGCGGAAGTATCCGTGGAAGTCGACCGCGGACGCCTGGGACGCCGCGAGCGCAAACAGAGTAGCTCCTAGGACGATCAGCTTTTTCTTGATTCTCACGTGTTTCCCCTCCTGCTGGTTTTTTCGCTGCGAGACTTTGCCTCAGTCCTGGTTCGCCTTCATTTCCGGACCATCTTCAGCGTGGCCATCTTCTTGGCCGTCCCGTCCGGGTTGCATTCGTACGCCAGCATCTTGTGCTGCTCTTCGATCTCGCTCTTGTCGCCCGTTCCCTTGCCGGCGAGAACGTCGATCACGTGCGGGTCGCAATCGCTGTCGGTGCCGCCGCCGAAGCGATGCTGCCCTTCGTACTCGTTCACCTTCCGGGTGAGCAAATCGGTCTTGTCCGGAAAGCCTTCGTTGGACTGCATGATGACCTGGTAGCCCCACTTGGTGATGTCTCCATCACCGAGCGACTTCTTGTCCACCGTCCCGGAGATCGTGCGGCCCTTGCCGACGGTCTCTTCCGGAACGACGATGTCCTCCTTCAAGTCGCCCGCCTTCTGCTTTGCCTCCGACCTCACGCGACCCGCGGGCTGGGGCGAGAGGATCACGACCTTGTTCCATTCCTCGCCGGGAGCGAACTGGACGTTCGTGCCCGGGACGCCTTTGGTATGACCACCCTTGCCGGTCTTGACGTGGATGATCGCCATCTGGATGGAGAAGTTCGCCGGCTGCGGCATCTGCCAGGGGTCTTCCAGGTCGGCATTCACGGAAACCTCGAAGGTGACCTTGTCACCGGCCTGCTTCACCCTGAGCTGCGTCAGGTCGAACGAACCGGGCTTGTATACCGGATCCGTCGGATAAACGTACTTGCCCGGGCCATGGTCGTCGCCGGTGGGGTCCTTGAAGACGACCTCCTGCGCCGAGGCAGTGGATGCGCCGAGCGCCACCGCTGCTGCGAAGATGATCCGGATACCAGCCACGTTCGCCTCCTTTCCGTTCAAACCGATCAACCTTTCACGCCGCCCGCCGTCAGGCCGGAGACCAGGTACTTCTGCAGATACAGGAAGAGCAGGACGACGGGAATAGAGACGATGATGGAACCGGCCGCGAAGTAGCCCCACTGCTGCGAGAACCCCCCCACGAAGAAGCGCAGGCCGACGGGCGCCGTGTACATGTTCTCCTTGTCCATGAAGGTGGCGGCGAGGATGAATTCGTTCCATGCCGTCATGAACGAGAAGAGCGCGGTGATCGCGACCGCCGGCTTGGCGAGCGGGAGGACGATGCGCCAGAAGATCGTCCCGGCCGACGCGCCCTCGATGACCGCGGCCTCTTCCAGCTCCTTGGGGATGGTGTCGAAGTACCCCTTGAGCATCCAGACGCTGAAGGGGATGGAGGTGGTGGCGTAGACGATGATCAGGCCGATCCGCGAGCTGCCCAGCCCGAGCAGCTGCACGATGATGATGTAGAGCGGGATCAGCATCAGCGTGCCCGGGAACATCTGCGAGACGAGAAAGGCCATCATCCCCATACGGCGGCCCGGGAACTTGAAACGGGAGAAGGCGTAGGCGGCGGTGCAGGCGAGGAAGACGCCGAGCAGCGTGGTGAAGATCGCCACCAGCGCGCTATTGAGCATCCAGCGCGCGAACGGCTGGTCGCTCATCACCGAAGTGAAGTTCGAGACCGAGAGCTTCTCGGGCCAGGGCACCACGGCGCGCAGCCGGTCACCGGCCGTGGGGGTCGGGGGCAGATCGGCGATGGCGAGGCTCTGCTTGCCCGAGAAGGCGATGCTGAACACCCAAAGCACGGGGTAGATGGTCACGAGGACAGCCACCGCGAGCATGGCGTGCAAGGGGCCATGCGGAAACTCTTCGCTGATGCGGGAACGGGGCATCCGGTCAGGCCTCCGTCGCCCGGGAAACGCGGTTCTGGATGGTGCCGTACACGAGCAGGATGCCGAAGATCACCGTCGAGTACGCCGCGGCGTAGCCGTAGCGGTACCGCTCGAAGGCGAACTTGTACGCCTGCGTGACCAGGATCTCGGTCGAGCTGCCCGGCTCCCCTCCGGTGACCAGGTAGATGATGTTGAACATGTTGAACGTCCACACCACCGAGATGATCACTGCCGGCACGAGCGCGGGGCGCAGCGAGGGCAGCGTGATCGCCTTGAACTGCTGCAGGCGGGAGGCGCCGTCCACGCGGGCGGCTTCGTAGAGATCGGCGGGGATCGACTGCAGGGCGCCGAGCGACACCACCATCATGAAGGGGAAGCTGAGCCATCCGTTGGTGGCCAGCGCGGTGAGGAACGACGATGCCGGGCGATCGAACCAGGACACGGCGGGGAAGCCGAAGAGCTGGATGACCTGGTTGATGACACCGAACTGCTGGTGGAACATGCCTTTCCAGATCAACGCGGTGATGTAGTTCGGCATCGCCCAGGGAAGGATGAGAACCACGCGGTAGATCGGACGCAGCGCGAGCGCCCGGGTATTGAGGACAAGCGCGAGGATCAACCCGCACGTGACGCCGATGGTGACGTTGCAGACCGTCCAGATGATGGTGAAGAGAAGCGTCCAGTAGAAGTTGAGGTAATTGACGAACGAGCCGCCGTCGCCTCTCTTGATGAAGGCGAAGTCGCCGAGGATGTCCGCGTAATTGCGCAGGCCGATCCAGATGTCCGAGATCGCTTTGCCCGTGTTGTACAGGTTCGAATCGGTGAACGAGAGCGTGACGCCGTAGGTGAAGGGGAAGAAGACGAGCACCACCATCCCGAAGATGGCGGGCGCGATGTACAGGTAGGCTTGCCGGTGGCGTCGCAAGCTCCGGCCGACCAGGCTGAAGGCCCCGAGACCGACGAGCAGGAGCAGCGCGAGCGCGAGCGCCCCTGCGCCGAGGAGCGTCCGGCGCAGCTCGCGCGCCGCCGTGCCCACCGCTTGAGCGAGGCGCTGCGGGTTCACCGAGCCGTCGGGAGTGAGCAGCCCGAGCGGTTGGCGGAAATCGTCAACGTCCCATGACCCCGGCGCGGCGGCCGCCCCTGGCAAACCCTGGGCAGTCGCCACCGCCTGCGTCACCGTTGCCTGGTCGCGGACCCGCTCGGCCACTTGCTCGGCGGCGCGCTGCTGCTGTGCCGCCAGCTCGGAGACGGCGGCGCGCCCCATCCAGGACAGGGAGGCGGCCACGCAGACCACCGCGGCTGCCAGCAGCGGCAAGCGCTTCTCGCCCAACAGGAATGCAAGCCCGCCGAATACGGCGATCGGCGCGATCAGCGCGAGGAGGAACCCCGCCCACCCCGCTTGCTTCGAAAACGGCTGCGGCGCAGTCTCGATCTCCACGATCCCGACGACCGCGCCGTTCTTCTCCAGCGGCGAGGCGAGGGAAAGCCGCGCGCCGGCGGGCGCCACCTCGATCTCCGGCTTGCGGGCATGCTGCTCTTCCCGATTCGTCTGCACCGCCGCCGCGATCCGCTGGCTGCGGTCATAGAGCGTCTTCTCCTCCCGGCGCAGGCGCCGCGGCGCCGCTCGATCGCCCGCGTCGTCCGGGGCGGTCGAGGCTTCCAGCCGGATCCCGTCGGCGCGGAAGACCCGCGCCTGCGACACCGACGGCGTCCGCGACTGCCAGGCAGCGACCGCGCTACGGACCGCGTCCCCCTCTCCGCCTGCGCGCTGCACCAGCGAGGTCAATGCCTCCAGCGTCACCACCGCCTGGCGCTCCTGCGCCTCGTCCGCGACCTGCCTGCTCGCGTCGGAGACGAATCCGCGCAACAGGACTGCGCCCAGCACGGCGCCCAGCGCGACGCCGATCAAGAAGCGCAGCCGATGTGCGGACGCGGCGGGCATTATTTCTTCCGCAGCCCCGCGACGTCCTTCGAGATCGCCGCCTGGGCGGCATCGAGCGCGACCTTGGGCGACGCGGCATGGCGGGTGACGGAGTTCATCACCGTCGTCGCGGGCGACCACACCATGGTCATCTCCGGCAGGTTCGGCATCGGGACCGCCACCTCGACCTGATCATGGAACGACTTCAGCACCGGGTCCGCGGCGACTTTCGCGTCCGCATAGGCCGATTGATTGGCCGGGCTCTGCCGGCCCTCCAGCGCCATGATGATGCCAGCCGGCTTGTCGGTGAGGTACTTGATGAAGTCGTATGCCGCGTCCTTGTTCTTCGAGGGTGCGGCGACGAACGCGCCCTCCACGGTCATCCACGGGCGCATCGGCTTGTCACCGGCCTCCTTGATCTTCGGCAGCGGCGCGAGCCCGTACTGGACGTTGCTCGCGATCTCGCCCAGGAACCAGGGGCCGTTGAAGATCATCGCGGTCTTGCCGTCGTTGAAGAGCGCGGTGATCAGCGCTGTGGACGGCTCCGCCGGCAGGATCGCGTCCTTGTCCAGCCACTTCAAGAGATACTCGAGGGCCTTCACGTTCGCGGGGTTGTTGATCGCGGGCTTCGCGCCGCCTTCGAACACGTATCCGCCGAAGGCGTTCTGCAGGGCGGCGTGGTAGTAGTAATCGCTATACGCGTACGCGAGGCCGAACCGCCCCGCGCCTTTGTCGGTGAGCTTCTTCGCGATCGCCACGAGCTCGTCGGAGTCCTTCGGCGGCGCACTGACGAGCTTCTTGTTGTAGATGAGCGTGATGCACTTGTAGTTGAGCGGCAGCCCGTAGACGGTGCCTTTGTAGGTCATCGCCTCCATCGTGGTCGGGATGAACCGCGCCTTCGTCTCGGGGTCGAGGAAGAAGTCGATCGGCTCGACGGTGTTGCCGGCCTCGATCCAACCGCCCAGCCGATCCTGGGCGTAGATGAAGACGTCGGGGCCCTTCCCGCGCGGCACCGCCGCCGAAATCTTGTCGGCGAATGCGTCGTACGGCACCGCGAGGGTGCTCACTTTCGTCGAGGGATGCGAGGAGTTGTAGGCCGCGGCTACCTTCTCCAGCGCCGATTTCTCCCCGGCGCGGTAGGCATGCCACACGACGATCTCGGCCGCGTCGGCGGGAACGGCGGCGAGGGCTGCCAGGGCCACGGCTGCGATTCCAAGAAGCGTCCTCATCAAGTCTCCTCTTCCTGCTCTGCTTAGACCGGGATGCGTTGCTGGGTATCGGCGTCGAACAGGTGGAGCCGATCGATCTCCACCTGGGCCGAGACCTTGCCGCCGAACTCCGGCGGGTGGTGCGGGTCCATCTTGAAGGCGATCTGGTCCTCGCCCTGGTGGGCGTGGACGACCACCTCGTCGCCCAGCGTCTCGACCAGATCGACGGTCAGCTCCAACGCGGCGGTGGCGCCCCGCGTCGGCCGGCCTGGCGCGACGACGTTCTCCGGTCGCACCCCGACCAGGACCGTCTTCCCCACGCGAGAGGCGAGCGCGCTGCGCGCCGCCGACGGAGCCGGCAGCTTGATGCCGTTGGCGAGCCCCGCGCCGCCCTCGGTCACAGTGGCGCGGATGAAGTTCATCGGCGGCGTGCCGATGAAGTTGGCGACGAACACGTTCTGCGGCGTTTCGTAGACGTCGAGCGGGGTGCCCACCTGCTGCAGCTTGCCCTTGTCGAGCAGGGCGATGCGGTTGCCCATCGTCATCGCCTCGACCTGATCGTGGGTCACGTAGATGCTGGTGACCTGGAGGCGGTGTTGCAGCTTCTTGATCTCGGCGCGCATCTGCACGCGCAGCTTCGCGTCGAGGTTGGAGAGCGGCTCGTCGAAGAGGAACACCGAGGGCTCGCGCACGATGGCGCGGCCGAGCGCCACGCGCTGCCGCTGCCCGCCGGAGAGATCCTTGGGCCGTCGCTCGAGCAATCCCTCGAGCCCGAGGATCTTCGCGGCGTCGTTGACCATGCGATCGATCTCGGCAGCCGGAGTCCCGCGGATCTTCAGCCCGAACTCCAGATTCTCCCTCACGTTCATGTGCGGGTAGAGGGCGTAGCTCTGGAACACCATGGCGATGTCCCGATCCTTGGGCGGGACGTCGTTGACCACGCGGCCGCCGATCTCGATGGTGCCGGAGGTGATCTCCTCGAGACCGGCGACCATCCGGAGCAAGGTGCTCTTGCCGCAGCCCGAAGGCCCGACCAGCACCATGAACTCGCGCTCCTGGATCTCCAGGTTGATCCCGGTGATCACAGGGGGGTTGTCGCCGTAGCGCTTCGCGACATCGTGCAGGACGACGCTGGCCATCGACGACCGCCTGTAAAAGGAAGCGAGTACGCTGCGCCGAGGTGCTACCCGGACCTACGCACATGCCACGTGTAGGTGAGTGAGTGCAACGTCAATCCAGCAAACGCTTCAACGCGTTGCGGCAGCAATGATCCTCAAGCGCCGCGGCGCTACCGTGATCGTCATCGTCCCGGCGCCAGCCGCGAGACCCGAAGCGGATCCATCGATCAGATCGACGATCTTTGCGGATCGCCACTCCTCCGGAGCCGCGAAGCTCGCGCTGGCCGCTTCCCTTCCGCGATTGACCGCGACGACCACCGCATCGCCCGATTGCGAGTCGCGGCGCACGAAGACGTAGAGATCGCCCTCGGTCGATAATCCGGCGTGATCGCCGCGAGATAGCGCTGGGTGCGCCCGGCGGATCCCGATCAGTTTCTGGTAGTCGCCGCGCAAGTCGTCATCGCGGGGAAGCCCGGCGCCCGGTAGCAAGTTGCGCGAGCCCCAAGGCATGTCGCTGCGGTTCTCCGGCCATTCGCCCCCGAGGCGGGCCACCTCCTCGCCGTAATAGATCACGGGGATGCCGGTGGTAGTGAATTGCAGCGCCACCGCAAGGCGGAACAGCTCGAGATCGCCCTTGAGCTGGTAGAGAGCGCCCGTGACGTCGTGGCTGGAGAGGAAATGCGCGAGCAGGTGCCCGCGGCGCACCTTGTGACGCTTCTCCAGATAGCGGTTGAACGCCACCGTCCGCCCGCGTCCCTGCACGAATCCGAGAATGCTCCCCTGGAAGCTGAAGTCGAAGCCCGCGTCCAGCTCGTCGGGCTCGAACCAAGGATCGAGCACCTCGGCATCGCCTCCCCACACCTCCCCGAGCAGGAAGAAGTCGGGCCCGAGCTCCGCGCGGGTGCGCTTGCGGTGCTCTTGCCAGAAGGGATGGTCGACATGCTTGACGGTATCGAGGCGGAAGCCGTCGATCCCCGATCGCTTCGCCCAGCCGAGCTGCGCATCGAGGAGGAATTTCGCCACTTCCGGCAGCTCGGTCTTGAAGTCCGGCAGCCCGGCCAGACAGCTGGTGAGGTCGTCGTCCCCGCAGTCGCCGACGATGTTCGAGCGGAGCCAGTGCCTGGTCTTCGGGTCGCGGAGATAGCGCGAGTCGTAGCCGGCGTGGTTGTACACGACGTCGAGCAGGACCTTGATCCCGCGCGCGTGGCAGGCTTCGACGAGCCGGCGCAGGTCCTCCTCGGTCCCGAAGCGGGGGTCGAGGCGCGTGAAGTCGTCGGCCCAGTAACCGTGGTACGCCCAATCCGGGAAGCCTGCGCCGTCGACGTGGCCCTCGACGTTCTTCACCAAGGGGTTCACCCAGATCGCCGTCACGCCCAGCGAGGCGATCTCGTCGAGATTCGCGATCAGCCCCTTCAGATCGCCGCCGTGAAAGGCGCCTTTCGCCTTGCGATCGACGTTGGCGTCGTTGGTGGGATCTCCGTCGGCGAATCGATCCACCAGCACGAAGTAAACGATGTCCTCCGACCAGGGCCGCGACGGGCGGACGGGGACCTTGGGAGCGGCGGCGCAGGCGGCGAGGAGGACAGCGAGGAGCGCGACGATCGCGTGCATCGCTGCAGGGTAGCGCGTTTCAGCGGCTGTCCGCTTCGATGGAAGCCTCCACAGCGCGGGCTGCCTCGCGGGGGAATTCTCCGATCCGCTGCGGCAGCTCGCGCAACGCGATGCGCAGCAGGCGCAGTGCGGCCTCCACTGGAGGACGGCCCAGCGACTCGTCCAGCTCCCGCCCGAGCCGTGGATGGACTTGCTCGAAGCGGCGCAGGGGGTCGAGCGTATCGACCGCGCCGGCGTTCTCTGACGGCACTGCAGCTGCGAGCAGCT
>Ga0209474_10004815_pt1 | contig 11587 bp, 10 predicted proteins | sample GraSoiAngelo_145_FD_185902 | JGI IMG/M metagenome (GOLD analysis project Ga0209474, IMG submission 185902) | Grasslands soil microbial communities from the Angelo Coastal Reserve, California, USA - 14_1009_05_20cm (SPAdes) (version 2) | ecosystem: Environmental > Terrestrial > Soil > Grasslands...
GGCGTAGGACGCGCCGATCAGCACGATGTTATCGGCGATCTTGGCGGGATCGAACTTGCCGGACAGGATGTCGACGGCGGAAATGTAGCGGTTTGGGTCCGAGGGCGCGAAATGCGCCCATACCCCGCCCGTCCGGTCGGTCGGCACGATCAGCGGCCCGATCTTGACCGAATTGAGCCCGGTGTTTTCGCCAAAGCTCTGCTGACCGTTGGCGCCGGCGCCCTTGGCGATATACGTGCTGGCGCCGGTGCCAAGCCGCAGCGCCTCGGCGACCAGCGACGGCACCGGCTTGTCGCCGAGCCTGAGCAACAGCGGCACATGGCGCACCACCCCGTCCCATTTGTCCGGGAGCTCGTTATCGAAGCCGTTCCCGGCCGCCGCTTTCTGAAAGAAGGGCAACGCGGCGACCGCGTCGGAGAAGCTGGGCACATAGCGCAGCGGGTCCCATCCGGCCCCGGCCGCGAGGGAGAACCCGGCCTTTACCGCCGGGTTGCCGGTCCCGGTGGTCTCGGTCAGCGCGAAGCTGACGACGACCGGCAGCTGCGAGATCGCCTCGGCCAGGCGCTGATCCGGGTCCGCCATCTTCGACAGCAGCTGCTTTGCCTCGCCGCCATCGACGCCCATGTCGGTCAGCAGCGGCAGCAGCAGCTTTGGCGAGGTGCGGTCGGGTTCGGCAAAGATCACGTCGAACACCACCACGCTTGCGCCCGCTTCGCGCAATTTGTCGACGAGCTCGGCCATGATCCCGCGCGGCCACGGCCATTGGCCGATCCTTTTCAGGCTGCGGTCGTCGATGTCGACGATGCGGATCGGCACGTCGCTGGCGGTCTGGCGTGGCGCCGCCCGCTGGTAGGTATCGAACGAGAGCAGCGAAAGCCGCTCGAACACGCTCGGGATCACCAGCCGCGCGAGAACGGCAGCCAACAGGACCAGCAGCGGCACCCAGAAAACGGTGCCGCGGTTCAGCAGGGAGAGGAATCGCTTCACGGCGGAAGGTGCAACGGTTGTCTGAAAACGGGGCTATTGCCGGCCAATGCGGCAATGGCAAAACGCATGATCGCCAAATTCGGCGAAATTTTCCAGCGGCGATTCGCGCCGGGCCGGCCGGACCGCAGCGTTCTCCCTGAAACCGGCTTGCCTCGGCCTCGGGCCGAGAGGAATCTCGGCGCACCGCTGGAGGTTCGTTAGCTACGGACAGAGGTGATGCCGAGCGTGATTGAGGCAGCGAAGGAAGAGCGCGTCCGCGCCGCAGCGGATCTGGCGGAGGGTCTCGCCGATCCGGCGGAACGCCACCTGCTGCACCGGTTTGTCGCCGAGCTTTATGCGCATGTGCCGCCGGGCGACATCGCGACGCGAGACCCGAACGAGCTGTTCGGTGCGGCGCTGAGTCTGTGGCGCTTCGCCGAAATGCGTGCGCGCGGCAGCGCAAAGCTGCGGGTTTTCAACCCCGACCCCGCCGCGGATGGCTGGTCGTCGCCGAATACGATCGTCCAGATCGTCAATGACGACATGCCGTTTCTGGTCGATTCGGTGACGGCGGCGATCAACGAGGGTGGCCGCCAGGTGCATCTGGTGATCCATCCGATCCTCGGGGTCGGGCGCGATGCGGCCGGCAAGATTGTCGCGCTCGCGCCCGATGCGCCGGGCTCGCGCGAATCCTGGATGCTGATCGAGATCGGCCGCGAACCGGATCCCGCCGAACTGGCGCGATTGACGGTCAAGCTCGAGGCGGTGCTCGCCGATGTGCGGGCGGCCGTCGGCGACTGGCAGCCGATGCGGGAAACCTTGCGGGCGATCACCGGCGAGGTGACCAAGAACCAACCGCCGCTGCCGGCGTCGGAAGTCTCCGAAAGCCTCGATTTCCTGCGCTGGCTCGACGATAACAACTTCACCTATCTCGGGTTTCGCGAATACGTCTTCCCCGGGGCCGGCGAAATCGAAGCGTCGAGGCCGCCGCTCGGGATCTTGCGCGACCCCGCCTATCCGCTGTTCGGCGGGGTACGGGATTTCGGGGCCTTGCCACGCGACATCCAGGATTTCCTGCGCCGGCGCGAATTGCTGGTCGTCGCCAAGACCAGCCGTCGCGCCACGGTTCACCGCCACGCGCTGATGGACGCGATCGGCATCCGCCGGTTCGGCCCGGACGGCGAGGTCATCGGCATCCGGTTGTTTGCCGGGCTGTTCACCTCGATCGCCTACAGCCGGCCGCCGCACTCGATCCCGCTATTGCGGCAAAAGGTGCAGCGCACGATCGCCCGCGCCGGGCTGTCGCCGGACAGCCATGACGGCAAGGCGCTTCAGCACATCCTCGACACCTTCCCGCGCGATCTCCTGTTCCAGATCAGGGAAGCCGAGCTGCTGGACATCGCAATCGGCATTCTCAACCTGCAGGAGCGGCAGCGCATCGCGCTGTTCGTGCGCCGCGACCCGCTCGAGCGCTTTGTCGCTTGCCTCGTCTATGTGCCGCGCGACCGCTACGACAGCCGATTGCGGGAACGCTTCGCCGAGATCCTGGAGGGGGCGTTCGCAGGGACGCTGGCGGACACCTATACCCATTTCGACGAATCCGTGCTGGCCCGCATCGAATATGTCATCGCGACGACGCGCGGCGCGGTGCCGACGGTGGACGTGGCGGCGCTCGAACGCCGCCTAGCCGAGGCCGGCCGCACCTGGTCCGACCGGGTCGAGGAAGCGCTCGCTGCGGTATGCGGAGAGATCGAAGCGCGGGCTCGGCTGCGCCGCCTCGAAGCGTTCCCGATCGGCTATCAGGAGCGCACCTCGCCGGCCCAGACCGTCGCCGATCTCGAGCGGATCGAGGCGGTGCTGGCCGGCTCGGCTATCGAAGCCTCGCTGCATCCGACCGAAAACGGGCCGGTGCCGGGCCTCCGGCTGTATCGGCCCGACGAACCGATCGTGCTATCGGACATCCTGCCGATCCTGGAGAACCTCGGGCTGCGCATCGTTGCCGAGGAGCCGTTCCGCATCGACAGCGTCGAGGGCAGGGCGGTGTGGGTGCATGAATTCACGATCGCTCCCGCCGCCGTGCCCGCGCCGCTCTCCACCGTGATGCGCGCCCGCTTCGAGGAGGCGCTGCTGGCATTGTGGCGCGGCGAGGTCGAGAACGACGGCTTCAACCGCCTGGTTCTCGCCGCTGGGCTGTCGGCGCGCCAGACCGTCGTGCTGCGGCTCTACGGCAAGGTATTGCGCCAGGCCGGGATGAATTTCAGCCAGGCCTATTTGGAGGAAACGCTGGCGCGTCACGCGCCGATCGCGCGCCGGTTGGTGCAGCTGTTCGAGCGCCGCTTCGATCCGGTGCTGGCGGGGAACCGCAACCTGTCGGCGATGGCCGAGGTGCAGGCGATTGACCACGCGCTCGACGCGGTGGAGAGCCTCGACGAGGACCGTATCCTGCGCGCCTATCTGACGCTGATCCTGAAGACGGTCCGGACGAATTATTTCCAGACCTTGCCGGACGGCCGCCCTAAGCCGGCGCTCGCGGTCAAGCTCGCCTCCGGCCAGATCGATCTGCTGCCGCTGCCGCGGCCGCTGTTCGAGATCTATGTCTACAGCCCCAGGACCGAAGGCGTGCACATGCGCGCTGGCAAGGTCGCCCGCGGCGGCATCCGCTGGTCCGACCGACGCGAGGATTTCCGCACCGAGATCCTCGGGCTGATGAAGGCACAGACGGTCAAGAACGCGGTCATTGTGCCGGTCGGCTCGAAGGGCGGCTTTGTGCTGAAGCGGTCGCCCGCGCCGGGCTCGCCGAACTACCGCGAGGCGCTGCAGTCCGAGGGGATCGAGTGCTACAAGATCCTGATCCGCGGTCTCCTCGACCTGACCGACAACATCGTCGCGGCGGGCCCGGACAGCCGCGCGATCCTGCCGCCGCCCGCGGTGGTGCGGCATGACGACGACGACCCCTATCTTGTCGTCGCCGCCGACAAGGGCACCGCCAGCTTCTCCGACATCGCCAATGGGATCGCCGAGGAGCGCGGCTTCTGGCTCGGCGACGCTTTCGCCTCGGGTGGCTCGAAGGGCTACGACCACAAGGCGATGGCGATCACCTCGCGCGGCGCCTGGGAGCTGATCAAGCGCCACTTCCGCGAGCTCGGCCGCGACATCCAGACCAGCGACTTCACCGCGGTCGGGGTCGGCGACATGTCCGGCGACGTGTTCGGCAACGGCATGCTGCAATCGCGCCATATCCGCCTGCTCGGCGCCTTTAATCACCTGCACATCTTCGTCGATCCCGACCCCGATCCGGCGGCGAGCTATGCCGAGCGCGAGCGGCTGTTCCGACTGCCGCGGTCAAGCTGGGCCGATTACGACCCCGCCCTGATCTCGCCCGGCGGCGGCGTCTTCGAGCGCACGGCCAAATCGGTGCCGATCAGCCCGCGCGCCTTCGCGATTGCCGAGGACCAGCTGACCCCGGCGGAGCTGATGCGCCATATGCTGACAGCGGAAATCGACCTGCTGTTCTTCGGCGGCATCGGCACCTTCGTCAAAACCCGCAACGAAACCCATGCCGAGGTCGGCGACCGCGCCAACGATGCCTGCCGGGTCAATGCCGAGACGCTGCGCGCCAAGGTGGTCGGCGAGGGGGCCAATCTCGGGGTCACCCAGCGCGGCCGGGTCGCTTATGCGCTGCAAGGCGGGCGCATCGACACCGACGCCATCGACAATTCTGCCGGCGTCGACATGTCGGACCATGAGGTCAACATCAAGATCCTGCTCGGCGGCGCGATTGCCGCCGGCGCGCTCGGGCAGCAGGAGCGCGATCCGCTGCTGGCGGAGATGGCCGGGGATGTCGCGGCCCTCGTGCTGCGCGATAATTACCTGCAAGGCGAGGCGCTGTCGGTGGCGGAGGCGCGCGGACCCGCGGCGCTCGACCGCCAAATCCGGCTGATCCGCGAGCTGGAACGCCCGACGGACCATGGGGTGCGGCTCGACCGCGCGCTCGAATTCCTGCCCGATGACGAAACCTTGGCGGCGCGGGCGGCGGCGCGCCAGGGCCTGACCCGCCCCGAGCTGGCGGTATTGCTCGCCTATTCGAAGATGTCGCTCGATGCGGAGCTGCTCGCCTCCGACCTGCCGGACGCGCCCGAGCTTGCCCCCGATCTGCGCGACTATTTCCCGCCGGCATTGCGCGAGCGCTTCGCCGCGCACATCGCGGCGCACCCGCTGCGGTGCGAGATTACCGCGACAGTCGTCACCAACGACCTCGTCAACCGCGCCGGCATCACCTTCATCCACGACATGCGCGCCCGCACCGGGCGCAACGCGCCCGAGGCGGCCCGCGGCTATCGCATCGTCCGCGAGGCATTCGATTTACCGGCGCTGTGGGCCGGCATCGAGGCGCTCGACAACAAGATCGCCGCGCGGGTGCAGACCGGGATGCTGCTCGACATCGCGGCGCTGCTCGAACACGCGGTCGCCTGGCTATTGCGCAACAACCGGCTCGAGCTTGGCGCCGAGATCGCGCGGCTGGGGCCGAGCACGCGCGCGCTCTCCGAGACGGTGGCCGATTTGTTGCCGCCGCGCGACCGCAGCTTCGTCGAGGAACGTGCGGCCCAGTTTGCCGCGGCGGGGGTGCCGCAAACACTGGCGCGGCGCATCGGTGGGATCGTGTTTCTCGCGCCCGCGCTGGAAATTTCCGATCTTGCCGAGCGCACCGCGACCCCGCTCGAACGCGCGGCCCGCGCCTATTACGGGGCCGGCGACCGTTTCGCGCTCGACGATATGCGCGCCGCGGCGCAACGGCTGCCGGCCGAGACGGCATGGCAGAAACAGGCGGTCGAGACCGTGATCGACGATTCCTTTGCGCTTCAGGCGGAGTTTTCCGAGCGCGCGCTGCGAGACGGCGCCGATGGGGCGGACCCGGTCGCCACCTGGGCGGCAAGCCGCGGCGCGGCATTGGCACCCGCCGAAGCGAGCGTCACCGAACTGCGCGCCGCCACCGCGCCGGATCTGGCGATGCTGGTGGTCGCCGGCCGCCAACTGCGCCAGGCGCTCGGTTAAAAAGAGAGACCGCGGCGCTTCAGCTTCAGTTCGATCATCGCCAGCACGTTGCCGGCGCCGTGGCTACGGCACAGCGCCGCCAGCGCTTTCGGGTCGAGCGGCTCGGGCGCGTAGTTGATCGCATCGCGCAGGGGCTGCGGCAGCTCGTCGAACACCGCCATCAGCTCGCGCAGCAGCGCGCCGCGGTGGTCCATCGCCTGGGTCTTAGGCAAAACGCGGTCTACGCTTGGCGAGCAGCGGCAGGTACGCCCTGAGGGCGCCGGCCGCCGCAACCGCGAGACCGAGCCCCAGCACGATCGGAGCCGGCCGGATTCCGGTAACCAGCGACAGATTGGTGTCCAGCACCCGCATCGGATCGACGCCGTAAGCGAGCCGGAAATAGGCCGCCTCGCCAAGCGCGGTCACAGCCGCGGCGATCAGCGCCAAGCCGGCGACCCAGAGCAAGGGAAGCCGCCCGCGCACCCCGACAAAGCGCGCCAACAGCCGGTATCCCATCAGCCAGATATAGATGCCGGCCATAATCGTCGGTTCCCAGATCTCCAGCTTCGACTGCATCCAGTAATGCACCACCGCGAGCAGCGCGATGACGTAGACGATGCGGTGCAGCCGCTGCCAGCGGCGCGCGCCGAGGCGCTTGATCATCGCGTCGGTCGAGGTCGCGGCGAGCGCGGCGAGGCTCAATACCGCGACGATGCCGATGGTCAGATAGATCCGCAGCACGATCTCGGTCGCGACCTTGACCAGATCGAACATCTGGTCGGCGGTGTACAGCGTCAAATGCGTGAACGCATAGGCGAAGGCGGTGACCCCGACCATGCGCCGCACCAGCAAAAGCCGCGGCCATTGCAGGATCTGCCGCAGCGGCGTGATCGCCAGCGCGATGAACAGGAAACGGATCGTCCACAAACCGATGCGGTGGATCGCCTCATTGAAGGCGCGCGGTCCGAGCCAGCCCAGTTCAAACGCCATCAAGGTCCACAGCGCCGGCCCGAACAGCGCGATAAAGACGGCGAGCTTCAACGGCGAGAAACGGCCGCTGAAATCCCTCCACGGAACACCCATACCCGGTCCACTAGCTCAAACGGCGCCGTCCGCCTTCGCTCGCCTAGCTCACATCGGCGGCTTGACCCCGTCCTTCTCCGCCGTGACGCGGCCCGCGGTCAAGCTGCCGTCGGGCTTCTTCAGCGCGAAGACGACCACCGCCGCGCCCGGCTTCAACAGGCTCGGGTCGCCCGGAACATAGATCACGATCGGCGCGTCCGGCTCGACGAGCGTCTCGATCTCGCCGTCCTTGTACTTGCCCTTGAGCACCTGGCCTTGTGGCGTTGCACTGACCTCGACGACGTAGGAATTCGTCATCAGCCCGCCCTGCACCAGGCTCGACGGGCGCTGAACATCCTGCACGGTGGCCCGCATCGCCTCGGGAAAGATATGCATTTCGATCGCGTGCAGCTTGCCATCGGTGCCCTTGATCGAGGTGGCGCCGACGTAATCGCACTGCTTGATGTCGCCGAGGCTGCGCTTGGCGACCCCGGCGACGGTGAAATTCGGCGCGAGCGTCACCGTCAGCACAGCGCCGTCCTTGGCTTTGACGCTCAAACTCTGTCCATCGAGCTTTTCGACGGTGCCGCGTACCGCCATTGGGGTGCCCTCCGGGTTCTGCGCCGGCGGGGTCTGCGCCAGCGCCGGCGCGGCACTCAGGCCGAGTAGCGCAGCGGCGAGCAAATTCAGGATGCGCATCGGCTTAGGTCTCCCCTGTCGTCCGTGTTCGGCGCGAATTGCCGTATACAAGCGGGGCCACGCCCGCCCTTCACATCGGCGGCTTGACCCCGTCCTTCTCGGCCGTGACGCGGGCCGCGGTCAAGCTGCCGTCCGGCTTCTTCAGCGCGCCGATGAAGACGAAGGCGCCGGGCTTCAACAGGCTCGGATCGCCGGCGACGAAGGTGACGATCGGCACGTCGGGCGGCACGATCACCTCGGTTTCGCCGTCCTTATGGGTTAGCTTCAGCGTCTGTCCGCCCGCGGCGGCCGCGATCCCGCTCACCGTGGCGTTGGTCATCTGGCTCTCCGGCTGCAGGTCCCATGGGCGATGGCCCTCGCCGGTGCCCTTCATCGCCTCCGGAAAGATCAGCACCTCCAGAGCATGCAGCTTGCCGTCCGTGCCCTTCATCGAGGCGGCGCCGACGTAATCCCCCTGTTTGATGTCGGCGAGGCTCTTCTTGGCGACGCCGCTGACCGTGTAGTTCGGCGCCAGCGCTATCGTCATCGACTGCCCTTCGCGCGATTTGACTGTCAGGTTCTGGCCGTCGAGTTTTTCGATCGTGCCGCGGATGCGGGTCGGCGTGCCCTCGGGCTGCGGCTGGTTCTGCGCCAGCGCCGGTACCGCAAACAACGCCGCCAACACGGCGGCAGCCGCCAATCGCTTCATCGCCAGTCTCCCCTGTTCGCGTTGTCGTCGCGGGATTAAGGTCCGCCGGTTCAATATAGCATGACGAGAGGGCTTCGCCCGTGTTCGCCGCGCCGGGCCTGACGCTCCGTTCATACCAATAGTGGGGGGATCACACCATGCCGCGTCTGGACGGCAAGGTCGCCTTCATCACCGGCGCGGGCACCGGGATCGGCCGCGCCACCGCCATCCTGTTCGCGCGCGAGAGCGCCAAGGTCGCAATCGCCGAGATCGACGCCGCCGCGGGCGAGGAGACCGCGCATCTCGCCGGCAACGGTGCGATAGCAATCCGCACCGACGTAACCGAGCCGGAGAGCCTCGAGCGGGCGATCCGCGCGACGATCGACAAGTTCGGCGGGCTGCACGTCCTGCACAACAACGCCGGCGGCTCGACCGCGGCCGACAACACCGCGGTCGAGGCGCCGCTCGACGAATTCTGGCGGGCGATCAAGCTCGACCTCTACGGCACCTTTCTCGGCTGCCGCTTCGGCATTCCGGCGATTGCCAAGTCCGGCGGCGGATCGGTGATCAACATGAGCTCGAACGTGGCGCTAATGGGCGTGCCCGGCCGCGACTGCTACACCGCAGCGAAAGGCGGCATCGCCGCGATCACCCGCTCGCTGGCGGTCGCCTATGCGCCGCAGAAGGTGCGGGTCAACGCGATCGCGCCGTCGGCGACGATGACCGAGCGGGTGAAGCGGCTGGTCGCCGGCAACACCGCGTTGCAGAAGCTCGCCGACTCGCACCTGCTCGGCCTCATAGAGCCGGAGGACATCGCCAATACCGCGCTCTATCTCGCCAGCGACGAAGCGCGGCTGGTGACCGGGCAGGTGCTGCCGGTCGACAGCGGCGTCACGATTTCGTGACGACAACACATGGACGATCAGCCCCCATCCATTGACGGCGGCGGAGGCGAACCCCATCCTCAAGCCATGGAAACGCGCGTCACTGCGCTCGAAAACGACATGCGCGAGATCAAGGCCGACTTGAAGCGGCTTCTCGCGGATATGACCGATTTGAAGCGGGACGTCGTCGGGGTGAAGCTGGACGTAGCCGAAATGAAGGGCCGGCTGTCGCAAATCCCCAACATGGTCCAGTTGATCGGACTTATTTTCGGGATTTTTGCCGCGGCTTTTGCCCTGTTGAAATTGACCGGTCACTCATAGGAACGCGATGAGCGAGCATCACCAGCCGGGCGACATCGACTGGAAGGAGCACGGGGTCAAGGTCATCCCGGGCGACCAGCTCGACACCAACACACCGCAGACCCCCGGAATGAACCGCGCTGCGGCGATCAATTTCGCCCGGGTCGGGGCGCAGAAGATCTGGGCCGGCACCGTGCACATTCACGCCAACGCCAAGACCGGGGCGCACCACCACGGCGCGCTCGAAAGCGTCATTTACGTGCTGAAGGGCCGGGCGCGGATGCGCTGGGGCAATGCCCTCGAATACGTCGCCGAGGCTGGGCCGGGCGACTTCATCTTCGTGCCGCCCTATGTGCCGCACCAGGAGATCAACGCGTCGAGCGATGAAACCCTCGAATGCGTGCTGGTGCGCAGCGACAACGAGGCGGTCGTCGTCAACCTCGAGATCGAGCCGGTCGAGAAGCCGGAAGAGGTTCGCTGGATCGACCCGATCCACCGCCATGGATGAGCAGCGCGGTGGTGGCAGGGACGACGACGTAACCGTCATCCAGGCCGCCTATCAGGAGAAGGTCAGGGACATCTTCAAGATCCTCGCCGACGCGCTGTCGGTCGGCGAGAATGAGCGCAATTGCCAGCAGCGCTTCAAGCGGGCGTTGATGCTGGCGAAAAGGGCGCGCGATCTGGCGCTCGAAGCCGCCCGCGACGAAGAGCCGGCTTAGGCGGCAGGCTCAGGATTTGCGCTCGGGGGCGCCGCGCGCGACCAGCGCCATCAGCCCGTCGCCGGCAGCCAGCGCGATGCTGTAGGCGATGTCGCCCCAAGCGCCGTCGAGCAGCCCCCGGGGCACATCGTTCTCCTGACCGACGGTGCCGATCTCGGCCCCATCGGACCGGCGTATGCGCCATACGATCTTGACGTGCTGCTTGTCGGCCTTGCCGGCGACATCGACCTCGCCATCGAGCGTCAAATCCGCTTTTTTCGCATCATCCACGATGGCTAGATCCTGTTTCTTCAACACCGCGAGCATCGCCCGGGCCAGGGATTTCCCGCCATCGCCGGGGGCGCCTTTGACCTCACCCATGGCAAGGCGGACCTTGTCGTTGCCGGGCGCCGCGGCCGGCACAGGTGCATTGGCTGGGGTGGCGGTCCCGACCGTCGCGACTTTCTCGGACGCCGCGGCCTTTTCGGAGATCGCCGGCGGCTCGTCCGCGAGCAGCGGCGCCACCGCTTCGGCGCTGGCCGCAGCAAGCCGCGCGACCAGCTTGTCGTCGCCGGATTCCCAGTCCTTTTGGGCCGCTTCCAGCTTCACGGTCGGCTCGCCGAGGATCTTGCCGGCCGCGTCATACAGCCGCCAACGAGCGATGACGGCCGGCTTCTCGCCGCCCACTTGCGCGGCCGCGACGCTGCCGTACAGCTGATAGCTGCCGAGGCTTGTCGTCCGGTCGCTGGCGGGGATGTCATGCTTCAGCAGCGCCCCGGCCAGCGCGGGTCCGAGCTTCGCCGCCGCCTCCGGGGGGCGCCCCTCGATCGTGGCGATCGCGACGCCGACGCCGTCGCGCACGGCCAATAGATCGGCTGGCGGCCGGTCGTCGGCGAAGGGGCGCGGCAGCGGCTGACAGGCGGCAAACAAGCCGGCCACCGCAAAGACGGCCAACCCGTGGATCCGGCGGCGGATCGCGGTCATAACAGGGCGCAGGTGGCGAGCAGGCCCAGCAGACAGAAGGCGACGAACAGGAAAAGATGCGGCATGGCGAGCGGCTATCCGGCGAGCGCGATTGCGGCCAGGCCGCGGCCGTAATCCTTCTCGCCGCGCAGGCAGGCCCGGCGATAGCTGAAGAAGCTGTCCTCCTCGGCGGCGGTGTCGCGGCCGGAGCATTCGACCGCGGCAAGGCCGAGCCCGCCGAGGCGGTGCGCGATGTAGCCCGGCAGATCGAACAGGAAATGGCCGGGCCGCGCTGCCGGCATGAAGAAGGCCCGGTT
>Ga0209474_10004816_pt1 | contig 11585 bp, 11 predicted proteins | sample GraSoiAngelo_145_FD_185902 | JGI IMG/M metagenome (GOLD analysis project Ga0209474, IMG submission 185902) | Grasslands soil microbial communities from the Angelo Coastal Reserve, California, USA - 14_1009_05_20cm (SPAdes) (version 2) | ecosystem: Environmental > Terrestrial > Soil > Grasslands...
CCCGGCCGGTCAGCTAGTGTCCAAGGCTACCGCAGACTCGCGCGGCTTTGATCAACCTGGAGGGATGCGTGCTTCTCGAGAATAAGAACGCGGTGGTCTATGGGGCGGGCGGCGCGATCGGCGCGGCGGTCGCCGGCGCCTTCGCTCGCGAAGGAGCCCGCGTCTTCCTGGCCGGGAGAACTCGTGCCACCCTGGACAAGGTTGCCAGCGAAATCTCATCCCTGGGCGGCATCGCCGAGGTGGCCGAGATCGACGCGCTGGACGAAGGCAAGGTGGAAGAACACGCCGCCGCTATCACCCGGAAGGTGGGCAGCTTGGATATCTCCTTCAACGCCATTAGCCATGGAGATGTCCACGGTACCCCGCTGCTCGAAATGCCCTTCGAAGACTTTGCCAGGCCGATATCCACCGCCGTGCGGTCGAAATTTCTGACCTCCCGGGCCGCTGCGCGGCAGATGGCCACGCGCCGATCGGGCATCATCATGACGATCACCGCCACGACGGCGCGCCAGGCCATCCCCGAGATAGGTGGCACTGGAGTCGCATTCGACGCCATCGAAAGCCTCTGCCGTCAGTGGGCCTGCGAACTCGGTCCCCTGGGGATCCGCGTCGTCTGGCTGCAAACAACCGGAATCCCTGAAGCGTTTCATGATCCCGGTGGCGTCCAGCCGGCTTACGGAACCGGTCATCCGATGTCGAGCGAGGAGTTGGTCGCCTGGATGCGGGACAAGACCATGCTGCAGCGGCTGACGACACTCGCCGACGTTGGGAAGATGGCGGCGTTGATCGCGTCAGATCGCGCTGCAGCGATGACGGCGGCCGGCATGAACATCACGTGTGGTGCCATTCCGACGAGGTAAGGAGATGGGTGAGCTGCCCACCGGCACCGTCACGTTCCTGTTCACCGACATCGAAGGCTCGACGCAATTGCTCAGGGAACTGGGCGATGGTTACGCTTCGGTCTGGAAGCAGCACCAGGTGATCATCCGGGAGGCGCTTGCCGCGGCCGGCGGCGGCGAAGTGCGCACTGAAGGCGATTCCTTTTTTGTCGCGTTCTCCAGCGCTCCACGAGCGGTCGGAGCCGCGGTCACGGCGCAGCGCGGCCTCGCCTCGCATTCTTGGCCCGCCGGCACCGCGGTTCGCGTCCGCATGGGCCTCCACACCGGCGAGGGCGTCTTGAGCGGATCCGATTACGTCGGGATGGACGTGCACCGTGCGGCTCGGATCGCAAGCGCGGCGCACGGCGGCCAGCTGATCGTTTCCGACGCGACCCGGGTGCTGATCGAGCACACTCTGCCCGCTGGAACCACTCTTCGCGACCTCGGGACACACCGCTTAAAAGACATCCAGCAGCCGGAGCACCTCTACGAGCTGGTCATCGAGGGGCTCCCTGCTGAATTTCCGCCACCACGGACGCTGGAGGCCAGGCCGAACAACTTGCCGCTGCAACTGACCTCCTTCGTCGGGCGAGAGGACCAGCTCGCTGAAATCCAGGAGTTGCTCGGTCATGTACGGCTTCTGACGCTTACCGGTCCTGGTGGAACGGGAAAGACTCGCTTGGCCCTCCAGGTTGCGGCGGAAACAGTCCGCGACTACCCGGACGGGGCGTTCTTTGTGGACCTGTCGCCGGTGACCGATCCGGGCCTGGTTCCTGCGGTGATTGCACGCGCCCTTGGCGTTGCGGAAGTGGCCGGCGTTTCGATACTCGAGACGCTCAAGACGCACCTGCAGCACAAAGAACTCCTGCTGGTCGTCGACAACCTGGAGCAGCTCGCGGCCGCGGGCTGGGTCATCGAGGAGCTCGTCTCGGCGGCACCGAAGCTGAAAGTGCTGATCACATCTCGAATGGTCCTGGCCGTTCGCGGGGAACAGGAGTACGCAGTTCCTCCGCTGGAACCGCCGGACCCGAAGTCAATCGCTGATCTCGAGACCCTGAGCCGCTCCGAGGCAGTGCGGCTCTTCACTGAGCGCGCCCTCGCTGTCCAGCCACGCTTCCGGATCACCAGTGAGAATGCTCAGGCGGTGGCCGAGATAACGGGCCGGCTGGATGGGTTGCCGCTCGCCATCGAGCTGGCCGCCACGCGGGTCAAGGTGCTGACGCCGCAACAGATGCTGCCTCGTCTCGAGCGCGGTCTCTCCCTGCTGGCTTCTGGCGGTCGAACGTTGCCCGAACGACAGCGCACCTTGCGAGGGACGATCGCGTGGAGCTACGACCTCCTTGAAAAGCCCGAGCAGAGCCTGTTCAGGCGGCTTTCGGTTTTCAGTGGAGGCTGGACGCTTGAAGCCGCCGAGGCGGTCGCCGAACCGGAACGGCTGGAACTGGATGCGGTCGACGGTCTGTCGGCGCTCGTGGACAAGTCGCTGGTTCGGCCAATCAACCCCGCGGACGGTTTTCCGCGGTTCACGATGCTCGAGACGATCCGGCAGTTCGGTCAGGAAGTGCTTTTGACTGAGGGCGAGCTCGATCGCACGCGTCGTCGTCACGGTGAGTATTTCCTGAACCTCGCCCTGCGGGCAGAGGCACAGCTGACTGGCGAGGAGCAGGCGGCGTGGCTCGAGCAATCCGAGCGAGAGCTTGACAACCTGCGGGCGGCGCTGCGCTGGGCGATCGACGCCGGCGAAGCCGGCCTCGGTCAGGCGGCGGCCGGAGCGCTATGGCGGTTCTGGCAACAGCACGGGCACCTGGCCGAGGGCCGCGGCTGGCTAAACGAGCTGCTGGCGATGCCATCAGGACAGGGCCGGACAGCGGCCAGGGCTAAGGCCCTCACCGGCGCGGGCGGCATCGCCTGGTGGCAGATCGACCGCGACAGTGCCGGAGTCTTCTACGGTGAGGCGCTTGCTATTGAACGCGAGCTGGGCGAGCCAGTACGAATCGCCGAGGCGCTGTACAACCAGGCCTTCGTCGTTGGAGCGTCCGGCGACATTGACAGTTCAGCAGCCTTGCTCGAGGAGAGCCTCGAGCTGTTCCGGCGCGCGGAAGTCGAGCATGGTGTGGCGCGGGTTCTCGCGATGCTGGTGATCCGCGATGCCCAGGCCGGCAAGTGGCAGAGCGCGATCGCGAGGCTCGAAGAAGTCATCGCTATCTGGCGCCGCCTGGGCGACCGTCTTCAGCTGGCCTTCACCCTGATCTGGCTTGGTTTTGCCTGTGGTCGCGCCGGCCGCCGGCCTGAGGCCCGGTCGGCGGCGCTGGAAGCACTGGCCTTGTTCCGCGACGCCGGCAACGCGACGGGGATCGGATTGGCGTTTCGGGACCTGGCCTTCCTGGCGGTGTGGGAGGGCCGCCCGCAGGAAGCATTAACGCTCATGGGCGCGGCGGAATCCTTGCGGGATAGGATCGGCGGCGGTCCGCCGCCTGGCTTCGGAGGCATGCTGGAAGGGGACCCGGTTGCTGAGGCGCGAGCACAGCTCAGCGAGGACGAAGCGGAGCGATGCTGGCAGCAGGGACGCCGCATGGAGCTGGAGGAAGCGCTGACACTGGCACGCCATGGAGCCGAAGCCCTGAAGTGAGAGAGCTGATCGGATCAACGCGATGAAGGAGTTCGAGCCGCTGATCGGCGAATGGCACGGCGAGGGAGAGGTCCCGCTGGACCCTCCGATGAGGATCTCGGTTGTAGAGAAGATCGAGCGCCTCGGGAAGTTCATCGTCATCAGCTCGGTGGGCGAGCCCGCGGAGGTGCCCGACAGCGTCTCGATCATCGGCGGCGCGCCCGAGGGAGAGCCGCAGCCGATGCACTACTTCGACTCTCGAGGGGTCAAGCGACTGTTCATGATGGCCCTCGAAGGATCGACCTGGAAAATCTGGCGGGCTCCCGGCGAGGATTGGAACGGCCCCGACGGCCCCGGCTTCAACCAGCGCTTCATCGGCGAGATCGCGGCTGACGGCAAGACGATCGTGGGTCGGTGGGAGCGAGGCATGGGGGCCGCCGGCGATCAGTGGGAGATCGACTTCCCGCTCAACTACTTCCGCAAGTAACGCAGCACTCGACTAACCGGGTGGGTTTCGCCTGCGCAGGTCGAGTGAGATGATCCAGCGCCGCCTCTACATCTATATTGTCGCCGCCGCCAGCCTCGCGATGCTGCTGATCGGCCTGGTCAACCTGGGCTCAACCGCGATCAACCAGATCCTCAATACCACTTCGCCGTACACGAGTGCCCGGGATGCCTATGCGGGCTTTGGCGCGGTCACGCTCGTCGGCCTACCCGTTTGGGGCATCCACTGGTGGCTCGCCCAGCGGTTCGCGAACCGAAATGCCGATGAACGCGCCTCAGCGATCCGTCGGCTCTACCTATATGTTGTCCTGGCGGCGACCGGCGTTGGCCTTGCCATCTATCTGCGCCGCCTTATAGAGGATGCGTTCGGCCTCGCTTTGAGCACTTCGGCCGAGGGCGCCTCGATCACCCGCGCCATCTGGGCTGTCGTGATCCTGTCCGCCTTCTGGGCCTACCATTTCCGGACGGCCGCGGTCGACCGAGCCACCGTGGGCGAGACCGGGGTTTCGGCCACACTCCGTCGCTGGTACGCCTACCCCCTGACGTTCCTCGGCCTGGCGTTCCTGTTGTTCGGCGCTCGCAACCTGCTCCAGCAGATCTGGGTCCTGCTCGTCGAGCATGACCAGGTCATCGTCGCGGGGGGATTGGTCCCGACCGCACTCGCGACGATGCTCACCGGCCTGCTGATCTGGGGCTTCCATTCACAATGGACCGCTCGCCCGCCAGTTGCTGCGGACGACCAGGCCTCGACCCTTCGCGCCGTCGAAGGCTTCCTGGCGTTGGCCGGCAGCGTCGCGCTGGCGCTCTTCGGCGCCAGCCAGCTCCTCTATTACGTGCTCGCCCGAATCCTCGGCATCGAGAATCCGGGAGGCATCAGTTCAGGAATCGTCGTCGCCCTCGCGAGCCCGGTTGCCACCATCATCGTGTTCGGCCTTGCCTGGCTATGGATCCGGCAGCAGCTCGCCAGCGACGCCGGACAAACGGAAGCTCGCCGTCAGGCTGGCGTCCGCCACCTTTACACGCACCTCGTTGCCCTGCTGGCGCTCGCCACCCTCGCCGTCGGCGTGGGCGGCCTGCTCTGGACTCTGTCCGACCAGCTTCTGTTCCGCATGGCCAATCAGGTTGCAGGGGCCGGCGAATGGCGTGACAAGACGAGCCTCTTCGTCACCCTGATCATTGTGGGAGTGCCCATGTGGCTCTCGCACTGGCGCCAATCGACTGGTCCGACCGAGCGTTATACCCTCAGCCGCCGCCTCTATCTCTACGCCACCCTGCTCGCGAGCGTTCTGGCGGTTCTGATCAGCGGCGCCATCTTCATCTACCGCCTGTTGACGTTAGTGCTCGGAAGTAGCTATCGCGGCGGGGCACCCATCACCGTCGATATGGGTCGCGCCCTCTCCGTCGTCGTGGTCGCCGCCGCGATTGGCCTCTACCACTGGCGCGTCCTGCGGTCGGACGGCGGCACCCACCCGGTTGTGGTTCCCGAGCCGCTGGCAGGTCCGGAGATCCAGGTCGCGATCACCGGCGCCACGGAGCAAGAGATTAGGCGGGCCCTCGCCGATCTCCCCGACAGCGCGAGCTTTACGATCCGAAAATAAGTCAGCCGGCGCCGAGGGCGAACGAGAAGGGCGACCTGAAGGGGAGCATGGCAATCAGGAGCGCGACGCCCAGCACGAGGCCGACCACGATCAGCGCCTGGCGCGCCAAGGCCCCAGGGAGATGGACACGCCAATCAGCAAGGGTCAGTGCGGCGGAACGGCGCAGATAGGCGGCGACGTGGACCGTGATCGCCAAAAACCAGAGCACGAACGCCGCCTTGTGCCAGGTCGCCCATTGCTCGCCATAGCGAAACCCAAAGAGCCACAGCTCAATTCCCGTGGCGAAGAGCACAACGGTGAGGACGACCAGGGCAGGAGCCAACCAGCGCAGGACGGGCGCCGGCGGGCCCGCCTGGCGATAAGCCATGGCGCCGCCGTAGTAGCGGACGAACCGATAGCCCACGCTGCCAAGTTTGAGCAACAGCGGGGGAACCAGGAGGAAGCCGATCATCGCGTGAGCAAAGAGTCCCGGCCGAACTCCCGTGACCACTTCGGCGCCAAGCGGTATCAGCAAGACCATTGAGGCATAGGCGATCAGCCGGGCGTTCGCCTGTACCTGGAATGCACCCTCGACGCGATCCGTGACCTGCTGACCGGCCCATACGCCGGCGAGCACCGCAAATCCAACCCCGACGAGTGCGACGATGAGCAGCTTCACGCTGCTTAGCGCTGCTCGTTGATCCGGACGAGGTTGCCCGCGGGATCGCGGAAGGCGCAGTCACGAACCCCGTACGGCTGCTCAGTCGGCTCCTGGACGACTTCGGCGCCGCCAGCCTGGACCCGCGCGAAGGTGCCGTCGAGGTCGGTCGTGGCCAGGATGATGGCGGCATAACTGCCCTTGGCCATCATCTCGACGATGGTGCGGCGCTCGTCGTCGGTGACGGGGCCGGGGCCGACGCCCGGCGGATGAAGGACGATGGACGTGCCGGGCTGGCCGGGGCGGCCGACCGTAATCCAGCGCATGGTGCCGCGTCCGACGTCGTTGCGGACCTCGAAGCCGAGGGTGTCGCGATAGAAGGCCAGCGATGCCTCCGGGTCAGCGTGCGGGAGGAAGCTCGAGTGAATGGCGAGGTCGACCGCGGTCACGCCAGCACGGGCTCGGTGACCGGCGCTTCCCGTTTCCTGATCGGTCTGGTGACCTGTTTGGCCACGCACGGCGCGATCCCTTCCATCGCGCGCGCTTCCCGGCGCCGGTAGGTGCTGGGCGGCATTCCGACCAGTTCGGTGAAGCGAGTGCTGAAGGTCCCCAGCGACGAGCAGCCGACCGCGAAGCAGACCTCGGTGACGCCGAGGTCCCCCCGACGCAGCAGCGCCATCGCTCGCTCGATGCGCCGCGTCATCAGGTAGCTGTACGGCGACTCGCCGTAGGCCAGGCGGAACTCGCGGCTGAGGTGCCCGGCCGACATGTGTGCGCCTCGGGCGAGTGCCTCGACGTCCAGCGGTCGCTCGTATTCGCGGTCGATCCGATCCCGGACGCGGCGAAGCCGCGCGAGGTCGCGCAGGCGCTGCGTCGAGACGGCATGAGGTGGGACGCGACTGCTAGTCACAGAACTCAAGGAAAAATAAGCCAACAAGCACATGACAATCCTATAGAGAAAGGAGGCCGGGCACAGCCATACCCGCACGTTAGATAGGTCGCGCGGGGAATGCTTCTCCATTCCTGACCGATCCGGGAGGGCATTCCTGAGACCGGTCAGAAATCAAGAAGCAATCGTTGGGCGTGGGGCCTAGGCTGACCGTATGACGCGGCCAACGCCGCGAAATTAAAAGGAGGCAAGTAAATGAAGATCGGACTGACCAGCATTTACGTCGACGACCAGGACAAGGCGTTGCGCTTCTACACCCAAGTCGCCGGCTTCGTGAAAAAGGCGGACGTTTCGCAAGGAGGGTATCGGTGGCTCACCGTGGCGTCGCCCGACGACCCCGATGGCACCGAGCTGCAGCTCGCGCGCAACGACAACCCGGCGGGCAAGGCCTACCAGGAGGCGCTCTTCCAGCAGGGTCAGCCCGCAGCCATGTTCTTCACGGACGACATCCAGGCCGACTATGAGCGGATGAAGGCCGCCGGCGCCGAATTCAAGATGCCGCCCACCAAGGTGACAGGCTCGACCATCGCCCAGGCGAATGACACCTCTGGCAACCTGATCCAGTTCGCGCAGCTGGATCGTGTACGCAGCGGAGCGGGGCGCCGGTAAGCCGGTCGACATCAAGCGGGTCGCGCCAGGACGTGGAAACGTCTCGGATGGCGCGGCCCGCAGCTAAATTGACAGCCATGGACATCACCAGCACGGGAGGGAACCACTAATGAAGGACATGCAGAAGTCCGCCAAGAGCACCACCGCGACCAAAAAGAGATTCAAGGGATTCACGGACGACGAACGAAGCGCGATGAAGGATCGCGTCAAAGAGATGAAGGCGGCTGCCGATAAGGCCGACGGGGAAAGCGAGGTGATCGCCAAAATCGCCGAACTGCCGGAACCGGATCGCGCCATGGGCAAGCGGGTCCATGCTCTTATCAAAGCCAGCGCGCCAGCCCTCTCACCGAGAACCTGGTACGGGATGCCCGCGTATGCCAAGAACGGCAAGATCGTCTGCCACTTTCAACCCGCGCAGAAGTTCAAGACGAGGTACGCAACGCTAAACTTCAGCGACGAGGCGAATCTCGATGAAGGCGCCATCTGGCCCGTCGCCTTCGCTCTGACGAAGTTGACCGCCGAGGACGAGGCAAGGATTGGCGCGCTCGTCAAGAAAGCGGTGAGCTGAGGACTGAGTTCGACAGCGGGTCCGCGCCTCCCGGGAGGGCTTGACGCGCCGGGCACAATCTCGGGCCCCTCGCCGGAGCTGACAGCTCTACGAGAAGATCAGCGAGCTCATCAGCCGCTGAAAATCCGCAGACAGCCATCTCGTTGCCTGGCGCTTAAGCCAGCTCTGGTTTTGGTTCTGGACCGCCAGCCGCGGACGGGATCCGCATGGCAAAGAGTGCTCCGGCAATCGCAATCGTGCTGGCACCCGCGAACGCGAGCGACGGCGACGAAACGGTCCACACCAAGCTGACCCAGATAGACGCGACAAAGTCTCCAACACCGTTGATGGCGGCCAACAACCCGAAACCGCTGCCACGCTGCCGAGCCGGAAGTTGGTCACCAGCGAGGGCGCTTTCAGCCACCTCGACGGCGCCGGCCGCAGCGCCGCTCAGGATAAAGGCGGGCGCGAGTGCCAACACGGTTATTGACGAGAGTGCCAGAAATCCAGAGCCGGCGGCGAAGCTCAGAAAACTGAGCCCGAGTAGCGCCGGGCGGCGGTGGCCGCGCCGATCCGCGATGGCCCCGATGGGATAAGAGACGCTGGTCGCTGTCAGGTTATAGAGGAAGTACCCGGCGATCGCGAGGCTGGCGCCGCCGCTCGTCCCGAATCGTGGAATCAACAACTGCGTGGCTCTAAGGGTGAACAGACTGCCGGCAAACTGAGCAGTTCCGAAGACTGCAGTCGCGGCAAGGACGCGACCGAAGGCGGGCGGGTATCCCGACAGCCGCAGCTCGAAAGAACCACGGGGAGGCTTCGCCGATTTGACGAAGAGATAACACGCTGCCGCTAGCAGGCCGGGAATCGCGGCGACCGCGAACGCCGCACGATACTGGAGCACTGCGAAGAGGATGACAGCGAGTCCGGGAGCGAAGACCGCGCCAGCATTGTCACCAGCCCGTTCGAGTCCAAACGCCCGCCCGAATTGCTGCTTCGGAACGGACAACGTGAGCAGCAAGTTACGCATGGGCCCGCGCCAGCCTCTTCCAACCCATCCAATGGGGCGAATCACTAGCAGCCAGGGCCACGACGGCGTCAGCCCAATCAACCCGGTCGCGATCCCCGTTGTGAGATAGCCCGCTGCCGTGAACCCGCGCAGCGCAACCCCTTTCGCCGCCATCACGCCTCCAGACAACTTGGCCGCTGCGGATAGCCCGTCCGAGACGCCTTCGATCAGCCCAAGCGCAATGGGCGGCGCCGAAAGCACGATCGTCAAGAACCCCGGCAACAGGGTCGTCGCGGCTTCGTGTCCGAGATCTGAAAAGAACGACGCGACGGCAATCGCGACGACCGAGGGCGCAGCGAGGAGAGCAATCTGCTTCTGGCGGGACACAGATTCCATATCGGCCACGTTCTCAGTGAGAAAGGCTATCCCAGATCGCTCGGGTCCTACGGTGAGCTAGAGGGCGCGCTAACCCACGCATTTGCGGCGACCTGCACGGGATCCCAGGGCGAGCTGGACCAGCGCGCTGCACATCCCAAGGAGCGTGTGTTATTCCTCTGCACTGGGAACAGCGCTCGCTCGCTGATGGCCGAGGGAGCCGACGGGGAGATTCGAACTGCCGCACTGCTCTTTACAAATCGGGCGGCAACTGAATCCAGCTTTGAAAATTTGGCTTTCCAGAAACCGAGGCCGAATTTCGCCCGTTAACGCGTACTCCACTGAAACCAGCGGATGCCGATTCCAGCAAAGATGACGGAGTACAGCACGCTCGCGAGCAGGGCCCACCATGTATCCGCGGTCCAGGCAGCCGGATTCATCGCGCCTGAGAGCAACGTCGCCACTGCCCCGCCGGGTGACCATCGCGAGATGGTCTCAAACGTGGTTCCAAAGATGTCGGAATGACCAAAAAGGCCGAGTGCGACGAGCGGCAGGAAGCTGAGCCGCCCCACGGCGTTGACGGTATCCGCGGATTTGATGAGGCCCACCACAGCCTGTCCCACGGCGAGGAACACGGCCGAGCTAAAAACGACAATCGTGAGGGTTAGAAGGTAGGCGGCCGGATCCAGCGTGACCTTCTCGACGACTGCGGCGGCGACAAGAACCACTACCGCCATCGCCAGCATCGAAAGGATCTGGACCGCCAACCGGCTGATCATGATGGTCCAGGTCGGAGCCGGCGTGACCCGGAGGCGCTGGAAAACACCCAGCTCGCGGTCCCTTGCGATGGATGCCGTGTAGCCGAGGATGGCAATCAACGCGATGCCGAGCGTCAGAGCGAGCGCCACGCTGACGATCGGGCCGCCGAGTTGAGCGGCGCGTTTGGCAGTGGACAGGCCGTAGAGGACGGCGAGCGGGGGAAAAAACGTCAGCAGCAATGCTCGCCCGGTGCGCAACTGAGCCGTGATGTCCGCCTGAAGCAGGGCTCTGAGGATGCCTGACTTCGTCGGAGGATGGCCGGGTTGGGCGCTCGGTTGGCGGCTCATCTCAATCGCGAAGCTCGCTCCCCGTTAATCCGATGAAGACGTCTTCGAGGGTGACCTGGCCATGGGCCACCTTGCGCACGCGCGGGTCATCTTTGTGCTTCTCGATGAGCCCAGCCGGCGTATCGACCGTGAGCAGCCTGCCATTGTCGATGATCGCCACGCGGTGACACACGGCCTGCGCCTCTTCCATGGAGTGCGTCGTCAGGAGAATGCTCCGGCTGATGTCGCGTAGCCGTTCGATCCGATCCCACAGCTGCCGGCGAGCTTGCGGGTCCAGGCCGGCCGTCGGCTCATCGAGGAGCACGAGCGACGGGCTGTGAATGGTGGCAATCAACAATGAGACACGTTTCTGCTGTCCCCCGGACAGCTGGCTGAAGCGCTTTGACGCCTCCTCCCCCAGGTGGACGTCGGCGAGCAGGTCGTCAATTCCCGCCCGAGTGAGCGGCACGCCATAGAGCCCTGCATAGAGCCTGACGATCTCGCGAATCGTGAGATTCGATTGGAAGCTCGTCGACTGAAGCTGCACGCCCATTCGGGCTTTCGCGGCGGACGGATTTGCTCGAGCATCGACATCGCCGATTCGGATCGCGCCGGAGTCGGGCGTCACCAGGCCCTCAATCGCGCTCAGCGTGCTGGTCTTCCCCGCGCCGTTTGGTCCCAGCAGCCCAAAGATCTCGCCTTCGTTGATATCGAGCGACACGCCGTCGACGGCCACCTTCCGACCGTAGCTGACGCGCAGGCCGTCGACCTGGAGCGCCAGTCGCTGGT
>Ga0209474_10004818_pt1 | contig 11581 bp, 10 predicted proteins | sample GraSoiAngelo_145_FD_185902 | JGI IMG/M metagenome (GOLD analysis project Ga0209474, IMG submission 185902) | Grasslands soil microbial communities from the Angelo Coastal Reserve, California, USA - 14_1009_05_20cm (SPAdes) (version 2) | ecosystem: Environmental > Terrestrial > Soil > Grasslands...
GAACATCAAGCTCGAGCCGTCGATCAGCATCCAATCAGCGGGCATGTGCCAGGCCCCTACCCTGACCCTCCTCCGAGACGGGGGAGGGAATTTCTCGAGGAACGGACGGCCAGAAACCGACAGAGGCTTCGAGTTGCAAGCCGAGCGAGAGGATGCTGTACTCGTCACGTGGCCGTCCCACCAGCTGGATCCCAATCGGCAGACCGCTTTTGGTCCGGGCAAGCGGAAGACTGATCGCCGGCTGGCCAGTGCAGTTGAAGGGATGCGTAAAGCTGAGCCAATCGAGAAACTCGTCGGATGCGGTTTCGACGTTCTTGCCCAGCGTGCCAAGCCTTGGCGCCGGCTCCGTGAGCGTCGGGGTCAGCAGCACGTCCATGTCGTCCCAGCCGGCAATCAGCTCGCGAGCATGTCTGTGCAATTGGGTCAGGGTTTTCAAATACTCGACCGAACTCGTCGAGGGCGCGACCTCGAACATCAAGCGATTCAGCGGATCGAGCAGTTCAGTCCGCTGGATGGGAAGCGCGCCGACTGCGGTGACCGCCAGGACCTGGATCAGGGCACGAAACCTGGTCAGGTCGGGTCGTACCTGCCGAGTCTGATGACCGAGGCGGCCCAGTTCTCGAGCGAGTGATTCGACGGCAGACGCGACCTCCGGATCGACGGCCGCCGGCGCGTCGAGGGTCCAGCCGATCCGCATCGGTTCAGGCTTCCGTTGCGCCGCCGGAAGGAATGGCTCGGCAACCTCGGCCCAGTACGGGTCGCCCGGGAGATGCCCGGCCATCGCGCCAGGCCCAGCGCCGCATCCGCCACCGTTCGGGCGATGACACCGGTGGTGGCGAGCCCCGCCCAGTCTTCGCCCAGCAGGGGACCGCTCGAGATGCGTCCACGCGACGGCTTCAGGCCAACCAGGCCGCAGCATGATGCCGGGATGCGGATCGAGCCGCCGCCGTCGCCGCCGTGTGAGAGCGCGCAGAGCCCCGCGGCCAGGGCCGCCGCCGCCCCACCGCTGGAACCGCCCGCCGTACGGGTGCGATCGACCGGGTTTTTCGCCGGCGGGAACATCGGTCCCTCGGTGATTGGCCGGGTCCCGAATTCCGGCGCATTCGTCTTGCCCAGGATGACCGCACCCTCTGATTTCAAGCGGGTGATCGCATAGCCGTCGACTTCCGCGATCGCATGCTCGAAGACGCGAGATCCAAGACTGTTGCGATGGCCCGCAAGGGACGCTGTTTCTTTGATCGAAATCGGGACCCCATCCAGGAGCCCCAGCGGTTGGCCGGCGGCGATCCGCTTTTCTGAAGCCGCCGCCGCGGCCTCGGCGAGCTCACGCGTCAGCAGTACATAACTATTCAGATCTGGATCGACTCGCGCGATCCGGTCGTAATAGAGCGCGAGAAGCTCGGACGGCCGAATGGCCCCCTCCGCAATCGCCTGGGCCTGGTCGAGGGCCGGTGCAAAGGCCCAGTGTTCGTCCGGCACTCCGTAAGTCTATGGTCGTCTGAAAATGAAACAGCCCGCCGGGAATACCCGACGGGCTGCGAAATGAAGGGGTTCGCTTAGCGCGATTCGGCTGCGCCGACCGCCTCGATGTCGGCCTTTGACTCGGCGGGAGTCTCGGCGGCCACCGCCTCGAGATCGATCTCGATCTTGACGTCGTCACCCAACAGAAAGCCGCCGGCTTCGAGCGCCTGGTTCCAGGTCAGATTGAAATCCTTGCGGTTGACCCTGGTCTCCGCAGAGAAGCCAACCCGACGCTTGCCCCAGGGGTCGGTTCCCTCGCCGGTGAAGCCGGCATTCAGCAGGACCTCCCTGGTCACGCCATGGATCGTAAGGTCACCTGTGACCCTGAAGTTCGAGCGGTCTTTACCCTCGACGCGCTTGCTCTTGAAGGTAATGGTCGGATAATTGGCGACGTCGAAGTTGCCATCGGCGCTGCGCAGATGGTTATCCCGTGCCTCAACGCCGGTATTGATGCTGCTCGCGTCGAGCACCACCTCGACCTTGGCCTTGCCGGGGTCGTCCCCAGCCGTCTCGATCCGGCCTTCCTTGACCTTCATCTCACCGCGCACTTTCGACATCATGTGGCGAATGGTGAACGCCACACTGCTATGGCTGCCATCAATTGCCCAATTCATTCGTTTTTCCTCCCAGGGTTTGAAGTCTTTGCTTACGCAACCTTTGACAGGTAAACAATCTGATAGGGCAATATATTCCCATGGCCGGCGAATTAAAACCGGAAGAACTCCGGGCCTGGATGGCGTTTCTGGACGCGCAGGCGACCGTGATGCGGCAGCTGGAAGCCGACCTCGTGGCTCACGACGGCCTGACACTCGCCGAATTCGACGTCCTCGCTCAACTCGGGTTCGCGCCCGAGAGCAGGCTCCGCATGGTCGAGCTGGCGGATCGCGTGAGGCTAAGCCCCAGCGGCATTACCCGGTTGGTCGATCGTCTGAGCCGGGCCGGCCTGCTGAAGCGCACTCGCTGCGCGTCGGACCGCCGGGGGACCTGGGCGATGTTGACCGCGGCCGGGCGGCAGCGGCTGGAACGGGCCCGGTTGATGCACCTGCGCGGTGTCCATAAGCACTTCGCCCGCCGGCTATCGTCACCGCAGCTGAACTCGCTGGCGAAGACCCTCGAGAAGCTGGCTTCGGGAGAACCGTCGAGGGTAAGCTCGACAAGATGAGCCTCTCGCGGACGCTGATGTCCGGGGCCTAGGATGGTCCGGCACGTCGCACTCTTTCGCTGGAAGCCTGAGACGAGCGAGGAGGATGTCTCACGGCTGGAAGCAGCGCTCCGCCGGTTGCCCCAGAAGATCCCCTGTATCGGGGCGTACCGTTTCGGACGGGACCTGGGAGTCCAGGACGGCAACGCCGATTTCGGCCTGGTCGCCGACTTCAATTAGCTCGCGCGCCGCAATTCGACGGCGTACGTGGTAGAAGAGATAGCTGTGGAGGAGCGCGACCAGAGCGGCGAGGAGATCACGTACGTCGGCGGCCTCGGAGAAGCGCCGAAGCGAAAGCGGTGGCCGTTCGTCCTGCTCGGTCTCATTCCCTTCGTGCTCGCCGCGACAGCCGTGGTGCTCTGGAACCCGATCCGCTCGCTTGGCCGGACCGCAGGCGAGACGATCGCCCCCTACTCCCTTACCCTTGAATCCGGCGGATGGTCCTCGGATCAAAAAATCGCCACGGTCCCGATCACGCTCAGTCTGACGGTCGCCAATGCCGATCAGCGCACGATCAACGGTGTTACCTGGCGATTCACGAAGCTTGATCCCGCCTGGGAAATCGTCGGAGCGAGCAGTGGTAATACGGCAGCGCAGATCAATGGGAATGCGATCTTCTTTGCAACCGTGATCCATCCGGGCGCCAGTGCCACCCTTGCGGTCACCCTTCGTCCGAGCAAAGCCATGGATTCGCAGATCGATCTCACCTTGTCGCCAGCTCACGGGACGACACCGGCAAAGGTACAAGTGTCGAGCGGTACGGTGACCTCGACCCTTTCCGCAAGCGGCAAGGTGCGCAATCCGATCGAATCCGACGCTGATGCCCGCCTCACCGCGCTCTACGACCCGCAGCCCAGCCAGGGCAGCCTAACCGTCTGGCAAATCCACGTTGGAGCTCGGTGTCAGCAACCAGGCAACCGTGCTGCCGGATGGGGAGAGCGTCCAGTTCGATGCGACCCTGGTTCCGGGGGGCCAGACGGTGCTCGAAGTGGGGGTCACCCCCCATGCCAGCGGACACTTCCTGATTCCAGTGCTCGTCTACCTCGGCAATTCGACGCAGCCACTTGTTTCGGCAAACGGGACCGCCCCACTCAGTATCGACCTGACCATCAGCTAGATCCCATGCTGTACCGGACCTCGGTGGCGGACAGCTGGCGATGGATGCGGCTCGACCTGGCCGTACGGCTGGTTCCGCTGACCATCGTTCCCCTGGCAGTCAGCTGGCTCACCGGCGTGCCACTTCGAAGCTTCGGCCTGGTCTTCGCTCACCCGCTTCGTGATTTTCTGGTCGCCATCCCGCTGGCGGTCGCCGGCTTCGCCGTCGCCGCCGGCTTCGCCGAGTACCTGGCCCGGCGAAACCGCCGCTGGTTCGTGCCGGACTCGCGGGACCTCGGATTGCAGACGACCTATTACCTCCTCCTGAATGCGCCGATCGAAGAGTGGTTCTTTCGCGGATTCATGCAGGGCGGCTTGACGACCTGGCTCAGAGCTCCCATCCTCGCGGTCGGCCTTACCACCGCCGTGTTCGGCGGCTATGACCTGCTGGACCGGTGGGGCTGGCGTCCGGTACTCGGGGCGACGGCGGCCGGCCTGGCGCTCGGCCTGATCTATCTGTGGCAGCCCGATCCGCCATCACTCGTAGCGCCGACCATCGTGCACGCCGCCATTACCTGCGGCTTTCTGAGCCTGGGGCCGTACGCAATCTTCGCGTGGCGCCGGGCCAATGGGCGGTTCCGGCGGAGCGCAGAACCGGTGAGACAATGAGGCGACCATGGTAGATCCGACTCTGCAGGCGCCCGAGCCACCGGACCCGCCCACGCCGCCGCAGCCCCCAGCCCCGCAGCCGCCGGTCACCGCCCAGGCCTTCTCCGCCCTGACGCCGATCCTGGGCCTGCTCTGGATCCTCACCGGCGCCTCGATGCTCGCCGTCATGTTGATCCGTGGCTCCTCGGTAGTGACCGCCGTGCTGCTCGCCGGGGCAACCATGCTGTACATCCGAGGCCTCTTCACGATCATCCGGCGATCCATGATCAACCGCGAGATTGTCCGAGAGCGCTTCGGCCGCGAGCGGCGAACGGTCGATATCACGCGCAATACGGCGTGGGTCCGGATCCTCTTTCTGACGGCGATCACCCTGATCTACCTCGCCTGGGGCGTTCTCATCATGCAGCTCGACGCGAAAACGGCACTCCTCAACATCCCGGGGGCCCTTGGTTCGCTGTTAGGGACGCTGCTGACCTTCTTCGTGTTCATGATCGCCAACTTCTCGATTCTTTTCGGTCCGTTTTTCCTCTATTCGCGGATCGGCATGGACCCCAGCGATCCTGGTGACGCCAGTTGGCAAGTGAAACTCTCCGACGTACGCGGCCAAACCGCTGCCGTTGATGAGATGAAGAAGATCCTTCGCCTAATTGAACAGGGCAACAAATTCGTCCAGTCCGGAGGTTTGCGGGAGCGCGGCATTCTCTTGGTCGGGCCGCCCGGGACCGGCAAGACGATGCTGGCAAAAGCGATCGCCAGCAGTCTCGAGCTGCCGATCATCATCACCTCGGGCGCTTCCTTTGTCGGAATGTTCCTTGGGATGGACATCTTGAAGGTCATCATGATGTCGCGCATGGCCAAGAAGCGCGCCAAGCGCTGGGGCGGCTGCGCGATCTTCATCGACGAGTTCGACACCCTGGGAAGCCGCCGAGCCGGCATGGGTGGCGGAGGCGGCATGATGGGCGGGATGTTCGGCGGGGGCATGATGGCCCTCAATATGCTCCTGGTCGTCATGGACGGTCTGGATAATCCCGGCCTGGTCCGCCGTGCCATTCGAAAGGGCATCAACGGGATACTCGACGCGCTCTTCTTCATCCCGCAGCGGATCCCGCTCGGCAAGCGGGCCATTCCGCTTCGCCTCCCCCCGCTGAAGCCGCCTCGATACAACATTTTTTTCATGGGCGCGACCAACCGCCCGCAAGTGCTCGATGAAGCGGTGACACGCCCGGGCCGTTTTGGCCGCCAGATCATCTTTAAGATGCCCGACTTCCACGATCGAAAGGACATCGCGGACCTTTATTTCAGCCGCGTCCGCCACGACGCGCGGCTGGATGCTCCCGAAACACGCGACGAATTCGCCCGGATCACGAAGGGCTACTCGCCCGCAATGATCCAACAGTCGCTCTCCGTCGGCCTCATGTATGCGTTCGAACACGGGCGCGAGGGCGTGGTCTGGGAGGACCTGCGAGAAGCGATGGCCAATATCGAGGCCGGCCTCGCGGAGCCGATCGTCTACACGGAGAAGGAAACGCTGGCCGTGGCCCGCCACGAGATGGGCCATGCGGTGGCGAACCGGTTCTTCCTGCCAGATATGAAATCGGTGCGGCTTTCGATCCGCAAACGCGGCGGCGCCCTCGGCCATCACCAGGCGGTTGAGGCGGAGGAGAGTTTCCTGAAATTCCGCTCGCGACTCGCTGGAGAGATCCGTTGGGGCCTGGGCAGCATCGCGGTCGAGCGGGTCTTTTATGGCGAGAACACCAGCGGCGTCTCCGGCGATCTCGCGAGCGCCACTCGCGAAGCCGCCTTCATGGTCGGCCTCTACGGAATGGGACCGGACCGGCGCAACGATGAAGATAGCCTTCGCGGCGAAATGATCGGCTACAGGCTGATCGCCCAGAGCGCCGGATTGCAAGCGCCCCAGGGTGATCCAAACCCCGTCGCCGCCATCCTGTCGCAGCGTGACAAGGCCCGTGACGTCGCCCAGATCCTTGGAAGCGCCTACGTCGATTGCTGGCGATTGATGCTGAAGAACAAGGAGGCGATCGACCGGCTTGCCCGGGTGCTCATCGAAAAGAAGGAGTTGGTCGGCCGCGAGATCGATGAGCTGCTCGATACCGTTCACCTGGTCGGTCCCGAGGCCGCGGACGCGTGGCCTGACTTCCTCTTCTCGCTCGACGGCGGGCCGCACATGTGCCCGCGCTGCCATCGATTGCTCCCGGAAGGCGCGCGCTACTGCCTGAACTGTGGCGAATCGATGGTGTCGCCGCTGAGCGCCGGCGAGATGAAGGTAAAGAGCTAGCCTTCCGGCTCGCCCAGCCATTCACGGGACTTATAGCCCCAGTGATGGCGGGCATAAATGCGACGGACCGTCCCGGATCGACTGCGCGTGACGAGCGATTCCGTCTCCGCCCAGTTCATGTGGTACTTGACGCCCCTCAACACTTCGCCATCGGTGATGCCGGTGGCGGCGAAGAAGACATCGTCGCTGCGAACGAGATCGTCAATCGAGAGCACCTGGTCGAAATCGGCACCCAGACCTTCGGCCTCTTCTTTTTCTTCGGGATTGCGGGCATACAGTTTGCACTGAATTTCTCCACCGAGCGACTTCAGGGCGCAGGCGGAAAGCACGGCCTCGGTGGCGCCGCCTATGCCCATCAGCACGTCCATGCCTGTCCCCTCGATGGCGGTCATCAAGGCGCCGGCCACATCGCCGTCGCTGATCAGCTTGATGCGGGCGCCCGTATCGCGGACCTGCTTGATCATGTCTTCGTGGCGAGGACGATCCAGAATGACGACCGTCAGCGCGCTGACTCGCATGCGCTTGGCGCGCGCAATGCGCTGCAGGTTGACCTGGACCGGATCGTCGATATTGAACGAGCCGGCCGCCTCGGCGCCGGTCGCCAGCTTGTGCATGTAGGCAACGTGCTTGGCGTCATAGAGGGCTCCATGCCCACCCGCGAGTGCGATGACAGAAATCGCATTTGGCAAGCCTTTGGAAAGGAGCGTCGTGCCCTCGACCGGATCAACGGCGATATCGACCTCTGGCGGCGAGCCGTTCCCAATCCGCTCGCCGATATAGAGCATGGGCGCTTCGTCCTTCTCCCCCTCGCCGATGACGACGACGCCGTCCATCTCGATCTTGCCGAGCGCGTTGCGCATGGCGGAAACAGCAGCGCCGTCGGCCTGGTTCTTATCGCCCCTCCCCATCCAGCGGGCACTCGCGAGCGCGCCGGCTTCGGTGACCCGCACCATCTCGAGCGCCAGGTTGCGACTGATCTCTGCCGAAGCGTTCGGCGTCTCTTGAAGGCGTTGGGCCATCAGCTCCGCCTCCACAATCCCATCGCATCTTCGCCGCACGCACGGTGGTTGCTACGCTTGCGATAGTCCGGCATGGCTCCCCTCAGGCTACTTTAGCGGGGAAGCCACCAGGAGGCGAAAGTGGAAACCGCAAGCCCGTCGCCGGTGACAACGCCCCGGTGGCCACAGGCCAGACCGATCCGGCGCGTCCGCGCCGTGCTCCAGACGTTCGTGATCTTCCCGCTGATGGGGTTTTTCAGTCCCCTGACGGTGATCGACCAGGCAAAGGTCAAGCCGCTCAAGGGCGGGGCGATCTTCATCTCGAATCACAGCAGCGCCCTGGATGCGGTCATCATGCTGCAAGCGTTGCCCAGTCGCCTTCGCTACCGGGCGTTCGTGGTGGCGGCGGCGGACTCGATCTTCAAACACAAGTGGGAGGCATCGCTGACCGAACTCCTCATCAATACCTTTCCAATTCCGCGCGCCGGCGGCGCGCGCCCCGCCCTCGATCGCCTTAAGGAACATCTGTCGCACGGCTGGTCCGTTGTGATCTTTCCGGAGGGGACGCTGTCGCGCACCGGCAACATCGGGACATTCAAGAAGGGGGCCGCCATCCTGGCGATCGACGCCGGCGTCCCAATCGTCCCCGCGTACGTTGAGGGCCTCTATGAAGTTTTCCCACGATTCCGCCGCATCCCTCGCCATCACGCGAGCAGCATCAAGTTCGGGGATCCGCTGCGCCCCGAAGCGGGCGAAGACTATGACCGGTTCATCGCTCGCGTCGAGCAAGCCGTCCGCACCCTGGCCGGCCCCAAAGGACTGCTCCGCGACGAGCCGGCACCCGGCGGAAGCCACGCCGAAGGCTCGAACTACTGGTATTAGGCAGAGGCTAACTCCGAATACGGATCAGGGCGATTGACGTCGGGTCTCCATTCGATCGCGCGCCTGGCTAGGCCGTCGTTGTCACGGTCGGCCATCTTGAAGCGCGGAGTCTGATCCTGACTCCGAAGCTCTCGGAGGTCCACCGCGAAGCAGCCTTCCGTCAGGACGACTCTTGCCGAGAGGTTCTGCTGGACCACGGCCCAGCCGGCGACCTTGTCGGGTTGGGCCACCGCGACCCTGGCCGTTGGAATGTCCGCAACGCGCTCGTGGGCGCGATATCCCGCGACCGCCCCTGGCATCTAGGTCCGAGCGCCGTATCGGTAAATATCCACGCGTTCCGCTCGCGCATGCAATCTGGTGGGCTGGATAAAGGCCTTTGACCAACGACACTGCCGGGCTTACACATTCAGAGGGGGATCAGGAGCATGCAACACACGAGCGGCATTGCTCTAGCTGCCGGTGTGGCCAGAACGATCCAGAACTCCGCAGATGCCCGCTCTGTGGTGGCGAGCTGATCGTCGGGCAGAGTAGCAGCTCCTCGGAGCAGGGTGCCCAAATCAGCCTGAGCCTAGTTTTCGCGCGAATCATATGCGAGCAGTGCGGCCAGGCGGTTGCCTTGCGGCACGATCGACGCTGCGTCGTTTGCGGTGAGGCCCATAGAGGCGAAGCTGCAACCGCTCGTGATCCTGCGGTCCAGGCGCGCCGAGCAGCCTTCAAGCGCCGTTTGCTACAGCTCGCCCAGCGTGCAGTGGCCACCGGTCTCGGCGACCCTAAGTTTGCGCGTAAAGGGGCGACGCTTTCGCTAACGGAGCACTTGGGCTTAATCCGGCAGTCCATCGCTCGACATCAGGATCTCAGTGATGCACTCCGTAAAGATCTTGCGGCTGTCCACTGGGATGCTCGAGAGCCCGAGTGCATCCCATTTTTTCACCGAGTGGTGGGAGAGCTCGACCAGCAAATCGATTTGGTAGCTGACCTCCTCGGCCGAGTGCCGCCAGTCGACCTGCGTGCCCCCCACCGCATTCTGGCTCGCGCCTTGGCCGAAGCGGCGAGAGGTTATCTCTCCATGACCATGGCATTGGTTGCAACCGACCCGGAGGCGGCTTTGGCAAGGAGAGATGAAGGTCAGGCGCTCATCACTGAAGCTGCAGCTATTCTCGAGCGCTTTTCGCCTCTACTCCAGCGGATCGCGAAAGCCCCGCCGGACAGCGCTTGGATGGCCCACGATGTTCTGGATTTCGCGACGGTGGCGTGGGAAGGGGTTGGTAACCGTCCGACCAGCATCTCGGCCGCGGCCGATGTCGTGCGGTCCGCACTCTCCATGATTCCTGGAATTCCCCTCCTCCATGACGCCTACGCCCTCCAACTGCTTCCAGCTACAGTTTTTGGCCTTCGGGTTGCCGATCCGACGCTTCTGGCTAAGCGTGCTGTCCTTATTCGGTCGCTACTCGATGAAGCGGACGGCACGGTGGCCGGTTGGATCGGAGACCCCTCGGAGCTCACAGAGCGCATTAGTGTGGGCGTCCGTGCCGTGATTGAGCTCGCCGAGCGCGTGGGCTTTGCCTCCCTTGGCGCGCAATCGCGCCGGATGATGCTTCAGCTCCTTATTAATGTCTACGGATCTCTTGTCGAGGGACCCGTCCGAGATCTCGGAGGCGCTCTGGTGATCGCCATCCGGGCCCGACGCGGCGACCAGCGAAACGCCTCCTACGAACGGATGGCGGCTCGAGGCATACAAGCCGGGGATGTGGTCCAAGAGCTTGGTCGAATTGGTGGACCGTGGGACCATGCCGTCGACCTACTCATTAGGAACGCAGGCGCCCACTCCGGAGCGACGATAACCGACACCGGAGTCAGATTGACCCAGCAATCGATTAAGGCGGGCGTTTTAGTCGATGAAAAGACGGTCGAATTGACCGATGCAGAGGTTGTCGAGGAATTCGCCTGCCTGCAGGAGACGGTTCTCGCCCTCCAGCTAGGCATTTTCCCCTGGTTGATGACACACGCGGACCCAAAGGTTGCGGCAGCAGTCGCGTCCGTTCAACCGACCGAGCGTGAGCGTGAGGCTATTATCCGCCTGCTCGCCGGGCTCGGAGGATTGCTCGACGTCGAATTTCAGCAGCACGGCTCCGCACTCCGGCTCAACGGCAGGCTCGTTGAGGCCGCGAAGATTCAGGAACTTCCCAAGGTGCCATCCCTTGTGGCAGCCATCTTTGGTGCGTGGAAATCGATCGATGAGGTAACCGTAGCGTTGGAGTCAAGGGAGCCTGTCACCTTCTTCCGACATGAGCTGCCGAACGGAAATCCCGCTGATGATTTGCCGGCTGTCGGACTAATAACACGTAAGTGGCTCGGCGAGCTGCCGTCGAATGCGGCCCGCCTCGCAGATCTTGTTTACCTTGTCAAGCCGCAACTGAATGTCATCGTGGGCGCGCTATCGGAGTCCCTGCCTCCGAACGACGCCGGTCTGAATGCGGCGGAGACAAGATTGCGGGTCCTGGCTGAAAGGATCGATCGGGCGGAACTACCGCCGCCCACTACCGGCCTAGTCAATGAAACCCATCGGCTAATCCGTCAGACAGCTCGGGCACTGGCTCGCTTCCGTGAGGCGGTCAGCGGCCCCGACAAAGCACTACGCGTTAGTCGCGCAAGGGCGGTGGGAGCGCTCGCCCTCCAAGTTCAGAATGCGGACCAAAGGGCAGTCATGAAGTGGAAGGAACTGACCTCCAAGGCGTCGGCGCAGGTTCCGAACGCCTCAGCCACTCGGGTCGACGGCGGTTCGGCCGCATAATCTGATCGCGCAGGCAAACCAGGTACTGCGCCACAGCAACGATAGGCTCTGCCTCCCAGTGATTCAGTGGGATCTCGGGCAAATCTGGGCATCACATAGCGGCTTTCGTTCGCGATTCGTGACTGACC
>Ga0209474_10004819_pt1 | contig 11577 bp, 9 predicted proteins | sample GraSoiAngelo_145_FD_185902 | JGI IMG/M metagenome (GOLD analysis project Ga0209474, IMG submission 185902) | Grasslands soil microbial communities from the Angelo Coastal Reserve, California, USA - 14_1009_05_20cm (SPAdes) (version 2) | ecosystem: Environmental > Terrestrial > Soil > Grasslands ...
CGTCGACCGGAGCACGTTGCCGACGACGCGCAGCGCGCGGTCGCCCGCCTCGTGGCCGTAGGTGTCGTTGATCTCCTTCAGCCGATCGAGGTCCAGCACGACGACGCTGCCGCGGGTGCCGCTGCGCGCGGCGAGCGCGAGCCCCGCCTCGAGCTGCCGATCGAGCGAGCGGCGGTTCGGCATCCCGGTGAGCGGGTCGGTGTGCGACTCGTGCTCGGTCTGCTCGAATCGCGTCGAGTTGTAGATCACCGCCGCCGCCTGCTCGCTCACGCGGCCGAGCACGCGGCGATGCTCGTCGGTGAAGCTGCCGGGCACGGTGTGATAGATGACGAGGCCGCCGATGAGCCGTCCTTCGAACGTGAGCGGGCACGGCAGCAGCGCCGTGAGATCCTCGCCCCGCTGCCCGCGGCCGTCGGCGCACGGCGGGATGCGCAGCGACAGCTCGCTCCACGATTTCGGGGTCCACTTGAAGAGCGCTTCCGTCCCGGGCCCGTGCGCGTAGCGGCACGCGAAGCCCTGCTCGTCGTCGCCGAGGAAGAGCGCGCACGTCGTGAACGGCACGAGGCGGCTCACCTTCTCCCGAATGAGCGCCATCGCGTCGGCGACGCCAAGGCTCGAGCCGAGCGCCTGCGCGATCTCGTAGAGCGTCTGCTCCTCGCGGTGCGCGCCGGCGATGTCGCGCAGCGCGTGCGGCGCCGCGTCCACCCATTCGCTCGGATCGGCCGGCACGGCCGCCGCCGGCGCCGCCGTGTGCAGGCGCGCGAGGAGCAGATCGACGAGCGCCGGATCGAACGCGGAGCCGGCGAACTCCTGCAGGATCGCGATCGCCTCGACCTCGCTGCGCGCGGGACGGTACGGACGATCCGACTGCAGCGTGCTGTAGGCGTCCGCGATCGAGAGGATGCGCGCGCCGAGCGGAATGGCTTCGCCCGCGAGCCCCGCCGGATAGCCGAGGCCGTCCCACCGCTCGTGGTGGCAGAGCACGAGCTCGCCCACCGGCGCGCCGAACGGCACGCGGCGCAGAATGTCGGCGCCGACGCGCGGATGGATCTTCACGCGCTCGAATTCCTCCGGCGTGAGCGCGTCGGGCTTCGAGAGGATGTGCTCGGGCACCGCCATGTTGCCGATGTCGTGCAGCAGCGCCGCCGTCCGCAGCGCCTGGATGTCGGCGTCGCTCAAGCCCGCCGCTTCGGCGAGCATCGCGGCGTACTGCTGAATGGATCGAATGTGCTCGGGCGTGCTGCCGGCCTTCGCCTCGATCGCGAGCGCGAGCGCTTCGGTCGTCGCGAGCTGCACTTCCATCGCGAGCTGCGTCTGCTGCTGCTCTTCGCGCAGGCGCGACACCACCGTGTGATAGCTGCGGAAGACGAGATAGAGCGGCACCGCGAGCAGCGCCAGCCAGCCGAACCAGCCGCGGACGGTCGCGGTCGTCGCGAAGGCCGCGAGCGCCGCGCCCACCAGATAGCTCGGCGCGCTCCACACGAAGTTCCGATGCCAGATGCCGACGAACGCCTGGCGCGTCGACAGCGCGATTGCGCCGGCGACGAGCGCGGTGTTGACGAAGAAATAAATCGGCGCCGCGATCGCCGCCGTCTGCAGCAGCATCGTCGGCGACGGATCCGCTTCGAGAAGCATGCGCACCGGCAATCCGGCGCACGCGACCGTCGCCGTGAGCGACGCGATGCTGAAGACGACGCGGTGCAGCGGATTGCGTCCACCGGCGCGGATCGTGCACTGCGCCCACGCGCTCGCGGTCGCGATGACGACCGTCGCCGCCGGACCCAGCGCGAACAGCGACCAGAAGTTCACCGCGTGCGACAGCGAGAGGGTCGACTCGCTGCGGCCGAGCGGCAGATCGATCTTCGCGGCGGACGTCGCGACGCCCATCGCCAGCAGCACGGTGAACAGCACCGGGTGCGTCAGCGGCAGCTGCATCGCTGCGACGGCGAGGCAGCCCGCGCCCGCCGCGACGACGACAGCCACATATGCGCGCGCCGCCAGCGGCAGCGAGCGGAACGCCGGCACCCCTGATGCGGCGCTCATACCGCTCTCGCGACGAGCGCGGTCGGATCCTGCTGCGGCTGCGGCGGCTCCTGCCGCTTCGACGGCCGATAGATGCCCGAGGCTGGGCGAAGCTGCCACACGATCTGCAGGAATGCGTCGGTGAACTCCGGGTCGAACATCGTCCCGCGGCGCTCGTAAATCATCGCGATCGCGGAGTCGTGGCCGAGCGCGCGGCGATACGGGCGATGCGACGTGAGCGCGTCGTAGCAGTCGGCGATCGCGAGAATGCGCGAGCCGACGGGAATGTCGTGGCCGCTGCGGCCGTCGGGATATCCGCTGCCGTCCCAGTTCTCGTGGTGATGCCGCACGACCACGGCAAGCGGCCCCGCGAACGAGACGGCGGCGAGCAGGTCGGCGCCGATCGCCGCGTGCACCTTCACCTCGTCGTACTCGCTCGGCGTCAGCGGACCGGGCTTGTGCAGCAGCCGATCGGGAATCGCGAGCTTGCCGATGTCGTGCAAGAGCGCGCCGGCGTCGAGCGCGCGCAGCAGGCGTTCGTCGCCGACGTTGGCGCGGCTCGCCAGCGCCATCGCCAGGCGGCGGACGCGCTCGGCATGCTCGTGGGTGGCCCGGTCGCGCACAGCGAAAGCGTGCGAGAGCGCACGCAGTGCCGGATCTGCAAGACTTGAAACGACAGGATAGGACAATACAGCCACGCTTAGTCGTTGTGCAACTGAAATGCCCAGGTGGCTCGCTTTGCCCTCAGCGCCCGAAAACCGTGTGAAAACGGGTCGCAAATAGAGCCAGGTCAGTGGTTGCGGCCGACGCCCGTTTCAGGTTCGGACGGCGAGAACTGCGCGGAGGCGCGTCCAAACAGCGATTTCGTGTGCTGTTTCGGGGCAGGCGTGATCAGTCGTGTCTCAGGATGGAACGGGTCGGCGCGAGGAATCTGTTCCGGTTCGAGACGCGCGCGCCTCGCGGCGGACTACTTATCCTGCTGCCGCGTGACGAAGAACGGGTGGAGCGGAGGCGGTTCGGGGAGAGGCGCTTCCGGACGCCGCGCGCGCACGGCATGCTGCGTGGTCGCTACCGCGGCTCGGATCGCACCGGCCGCATCGGCGGCCGAGAATCGCGCGTGCGCCGCCGCGGGCCGCCGCAGGTCTTCCGACGCGAGGCTCCAGAGGAACTGACGGTCGCGTCGATCCTGGCGCCTGAACGCGCTCTTCAGCTCGCCCTCCGGCCGCGCGCCGATCTTCTGCAGCGCGCCGTTGCCGCGGGCGTTGTCAACAGTGGCGCGCGCTTCGAGCCGGTGCACGCCGATCGTCTCGAACGCGAACGTCGCGACGAGCAGCGCGGCGTCAGTGAAAGCGCCGGTGCCCCAGAACATGTGGCCGATCGCGAATCCCCACTCGGCGGTGAAGAACGTCGGCTCGAGCGCGCGCACCTGAATGATGCCGACCGCCGACTCGGCGCCGTGCGGGACGATGGCGAAGCAGACGCTCTCGGCGCTCGCGCGCTGCTGGCGCGCCCACGCGATGAATCCGGCGAACGCCGCCACGGAAGGAGGCGGCGCCGACATGTGCGCCGCGACGAGGGGATCGGAGAGCAGCTCGAAGAGCGCCGGTGCGTCCGCCCATGCGATCTCACGCACGCGAACGATTTCGCCGACGAGCTCGGGGACGCCTTCAACCCAGGGAAAAGTCGACACCGTGGGGACCTGGCGGATCGTAAAGGAGCGCGTGAGACGCGGTCAACACGACAAATTGTGCAGCCGAGCGGCCGCAGACACGCGACGCCGCCGTCAGATGCACTTGCCGGCGTGATTCGACCACTCGAGCTGGACGACGTACTGCCCGATCTTCTTCGTCTTCCACGCGCAGATGTCGCCGATCTCGCCGTGCGCATCGTCGTACCAGCCCTGGCCGGGAATCGGATCGGTGATCGCCTCGCAGAGCTCATGCGAGCTCGTCGACGTGATCGCGTCGAACACCGGCAGGCCGCCGCGGCAGCCGGCGCAGCCGGGGAACGGCATCGCCGCGTAGAAGATCTGTCCGGAGATGTCGCTGTGATAGCCGCAGAAGGCCTGGCACGACGCGGCGCCGCCCTGCACCACCTTTACGCCCGGTTCGAGGTAGACGAAGTACAAGGTGTTCGGCGTCGGCTTCGGCACCGCGGCGTTGGTCGTGATCTCGTGCTGCAGCATGTGCTGGACGGCGGCGTCAGTGACGGACGCATGGAGCTTCGGCGTCGCGATCATGATCGAGCCGATCCGCTTGCCGTGCGCGACCTTCCTTCCGGGCACGGAGTACTCGTGCATCTGATCGATCAGCGCGCTCGTGAGAATGAACTCGAAGAACTGATTGATCTGCGTGACGAGCGCGCTGTTCGGCGCCTGCTGCCATCCCGGGCCCCAGAAGATCGTGAACACTTCGACGTTGGTGATGAGCGGGCCGTTGCGGTACGTGAGGCGCGGCAGCGCCGGCGCCGCCGCCGCGAAGGCTTCGGTCGCCTGCAGAATGGTGTCTCCGACGTTGAGCGGCACGATCCGGATCGGATCGCCGTGCGCGGCAACGAACATCTTCGAAACGACGTCGGTCTCGGACATCACGCAGGTCTCCTCGCTCGGTCAGCACGACCAAAGGAGCGAGTACATGCGCTACGCCTGCGTGTGATTCAAGGAAAAACGCACGAGGGCAGCAGGTTGCCCGGCGCGGCCAACCGGTTGGCTGATCACGACAAACCGAACAGGGGACGGAGCCGCGTGCCGAGCATGTTGCCGGCGAACGCCGACGGCAGCCATACCCAGCCGTGCACGCTGCCCGACGCGATGCCGCTGAAGTACGCGCCGATGTTGCAGCCGTACGCGATGCGCGCGCCGTAGCCGAGCATCAGGCCGCCGGCAATCGCCGCCGCGAGCGATCGCATCGGCACCCGCCAGGCCGGCGCGAAGCGTCCGGCCGCCGCGGCGGCCGCGAGCGCGCCGAGGATGATGCCCACGTCCATCACCGAGGTGACATCCGTGACGACGCTCGCGTTGAGCGACGCCGCCTGCGCCGGCGCCGTCCAGTACGGCCATCGCGCCACGTCGACGCCGAGCGCCATCAGCGCCTTGGCGCCCCACAGCGCGAACGCCGCGGTGATCCCCCACGGGCGGCCGGAGAGGGCGAGCGTCGCGATGTTGACGAGCGCCAGCGCGACGCCGCCAACGACGAACGGCCACGGCCCGTGAAGCGCGCGCGCCCAGCCGCGGCGCGTCGATCGATCCTCGGCGAGCCGTCCGTGCGTGCACCGCTCGATCGCGATGGTCGCGGCGGCGATCAGCGCGAACGCGGCGAGGCTGATCGACAGCGCGGGAAGCGTGCCGACCAGTGCGATCAACGACAACGGCCTGGTTGCGGGCTGCGCCGTCCACCACGGCATGTGCGCCGTGCCGATCACCGATCCCGCGATGAACGCGCCGAGCGTCGCGAGCATGCGCGTGTTGCCGCCGCCGGCCGAATAGAGCGTGCCCGACGCGCAGCCGCCGCCAAGCTGCATGCCGACGCCGAAGAGAAACGCGCCGACGACGACCGAGACGCCGACCGGCGACACCGACCCGCGCAGCGTCTGCCCGAACGCGTGTCCGCCGGCGAGCGCCGGAAAGAACACGACGCACGTGAGCGCGAGCATCAGCATCTGCGCGCGGATGCCGGCGCCGCGGCCGTCGGTGATGAACATCCGCCACGCGGAGGTAAACCCGAACGCCGCGTGATAGAGCGCCAGGCCGGCCGCCGCGCCGACGAGGAACAGGAGCGCCTGACGTCCGCTCACCGCCGCGTTCAAGTACAACGCGCAGAGCGCGATCGCGGCCGACGCCACGATAATGGGTCCCTGGTTCATGACCGGGCGAGCGACCGCCGGGCCGAACGAGCGGTCGAGGGAGATCGTGGTCGTATTCATCACGCGGATCGTAGCGTAACTTTTCGCGGCGTCGGGCGTTTATATACTCGGCTACGAATGACGGATGCGGACGAGCGCCAGCTGGTGGAGGCGGCGCAGCGGGACCCGTCGCGCTTCGCCGACCTCTACGAGCGGCATTTCGAACGGGTGTATGCGTACGCCGTGCATCGAGTCCGCGATCGGGACGCCGCCGAGGATCTGACCGCGGAAGTGTTCCACAAGGCGCTGGCGAGCCTGCCGCGCTACGAGTGGCGCGGGGCGCCGTTCGGCGCGTGGCTGATCCGGATCGCGGCGAATGCGGTGGCCGATCGCCGCAAGCGCGCGGGCCGCGAGATCGTATCGGCGTCGCCGCCGGAACAACGCGTCGATCCCGACGCCGATCTCGGCGAGGTCGAGCGGTACGCGCAGCTGTTTCGCCTCGTCGACGAGCTGCCCGCCGATCAGCGTCGCGTAATCGTCGAACGCTACGTCGAAGAGCGCAGCATCCGCGAGATCGCCGCGCGCCTCGACAGGAGCGAAGGGGCAGTCAAGCAGCTGCAGCTGCGCGCGCTGCAGACGCTCCGCGCGCGCATGGAGGCCGCCCATGCCTGACTTCCGGGCGATGGACTGGCTCGAGCGCGCGCTCGCCGATCTCCCGCGCGACGGCTTCAAGGCGCGCCTGAAGCGCGAACTGGAAAGGACGGTCGAGATGACAGCCGTATCGGAACCGGTGACGCGAGTACGCCAGACGGCCACGCCGCAGCTGCGCGTGAAGCACGCAGCGGCGGCGATCGATTTCTACACGCGCGCGTTCGGCGCGCGCGAGGTGATGCGCTTCACGGTCGGCGGCAGCGTGCCGCACGCCGAGCTCTTGATCGGCCCGTCGCTCGTGATCCTCGGCGAGGAAGCGCCGGAGCACGGACTTTTGAGTCCCGAGACGCTCGGCGGCTCACCGGTCGCGATGCACCTGCTCGTCGACGACGCCGACGCCGCGATCGCGCGCGCCGTGGCGGCAGGGGCGCGCCTCGTGTCGCCCGTTCAGGATCAGTTCTACGGCGATCGCTCGGGCCGCGTAGTCGATCCGTTCGGCTACGCGTGGACCATTGCCGCGCGCACCGAAGATCTGTCGGTCGACGAGATGCAGCAGCGGTTTGCCGCGCTCGTTCCCTCGTCCGCGGCGAGCGCGGGCGGCACGGGCGATCGGCCCGAAGGATTCCACACGGTCACGCCGTACATCGTCGTGCAGGATGCGCCCGCGTTGATCGACTTCGTCACGCGAACGTTCGCCGCGAAACATGTGTCACGCTCGACGGGATCGGGCGGCGGCGTGCATGCCGAAGTCGAGATCGGCGACTCGAGGCTGATGATCGGCGGCGGCGCGCCGGAGCGGTCGTGGCGCGGGCAGCCGCTGCCGTCGGCGTTCCACGTCTACGTGGCCGACACCGATGAGACAGTCGCGCGCGCCGTCGAGGCCGGCGCGACGGTCGTCGCGCCGCCGGAGGACAAGCCGTACGGCGAGCGAATGGCCGCCGTGACGGATCCGCAGGGCAGCTCGTGGTACATCGCGACGCAGCACGGTCCACGGTTCGTGCGCGAAGGGCGGCACGCCGTCACCGCCTACCTGCACCCGCAGCGCGCGGAACCGGTCATCGCGTACCTGAAACGGGCGTTCGGCGCGGCAGAGCTCGAGAAGCATGCGTCGGCGGAAGGGATCGTCTTCCACGCGGCGGTCCGCATCGGCGATTCGACGATCGAGATGGGCGAAGCGGCCGGCCCGATCCAACCGTCGCCGACGATGTTCTATCTGTATCTGCCGAACGTGGAGGCGGCCTACCAGCGGGCGATCGACGCGGGCGGCACGTCGATCGCGGCGCCGGCCGACCAGCCGTACGGCGATCGCACGGCCGGCGTGAGGGATCCGTTCGGCAACCTGTGGTACGTCGCCCGCCGGATCGCGCCGCGCGGTTGAGGCAGTAAACGCGCACCTCCGTCGGTCCGTCTAAGCGGACGGAGGTTTTCATGGTTCGCTTCGCGTTCGCCGCCGCGCTCGCCGCGGCTGCGCTGGGAGTGGCGGTGTCGGCGCAGGGCCGCCGCGGATCCGACCGGCCTCGATCCGGATGCGGTGACGTCGGCAACTCGGACCGCGCATCGTACTGCGAAGTCCGCGAAGAAACGGTTCCGGGCGGCGGCGTGAATCCGCTCGACGTCGATGCGGGCCGCAACGGCGGCATCCGCGTCCGTGGCTGGGATCGCGCCGACGTGCACGTGCGCGCGACGGTCTCGGCGTGGGCCGACACGGATGCCGAAGCGCGCCAGACGGTCTCGGGCGTTCGCATCGTCACCAGCGGCGGCACCATTCGTCCGGAAGGGCCCGACGCGAACGGCCGCACCGGGAATTGGTCCGTCAGCTTCGAGCTCGACGTCCCGCGCACGGCGATCATCACGCTCACCGCGCACAACGGCGGCGTTTCGATCGAGGACTTTCAGGGCGCCGCGAAGTTTCACGCGGTCAACGGCGGCGTCACGCTCCGCGACGTCAGCGGCGACATCCGCGGCGAGACGGTCAACGGCGGCGTCACGGTGGATCTCAGCGGCGATCACTGGAACGGCGCGGGGCTCGACGTCGAGACGCAGAACGGCGGCATCCGCATGACGCTGCCCGAGCAGTACTCGGCGTCGCTCGAGACGGCGACGACCAACGGCCGGATCACCATCGACTTTCCGGTCACGGTGCAGGGACGCATCACGCGCAGCCTGACGACGACGCTCGGCGCGGGCGGCGCGAAGCTGCGCGCCGTGACGACCAACGGCGGAGTCACCATTCGCAAACAATAAGGGCCGGGCCGCCGTGCCATACTCGTGGCATGGCGGTCAGCCGTCGCGCGCGAATCGCCGCTGCGGCGCTCGCCGGCGTGCTGCTCGCAGCCGGCGCGGCGCTCGCGCAGTTCGGCTTCGCGCGCGGTCCGTTCCACGAATACCCGAACATCCCGTACGACGGACGCTTCACGTTCGTCCGCCTGAAGTACACCACCGCGCAGGGCGGCTACTGGTACGGCGGGTGGCCGGCGTGGGGGCACGGGTATCCGCTCGCCGAACAGAACCTGATGCGGATCATGAACGAGGTCAGCTTCCTCAATCCGCACACCGAGGAGATCAACGCGATCACGCTCGACGATCCGGAGCTGTTCCGCTATCCGATCGCGTACGTGATCGAGGTGGACTGGTGGGCGATGACCGACAGCGAGGCAGCCGCGCTGCGCACGTATCTGCAGAAGGGCGGCTTCGTGATCGTCGACGACTTCAAGCCGCGGCGCTTCCGCGGCGGCGGCGGCGGTGGCTCCGGCGGGTACTCGTACGGCAGCGGATGGGAGGTCTTCGAGGCGGCGATGGCGCGCGTGCTGCCGACGGCGCGCTTCGTGGATCTCGAGGCGTCGCATCCGATCTTCCACTCGTTCTTCGAGATCGATCGGCTCGACATCGTGCCGCAGGCCTACATCGCGGGCCGCCCGATCTTCCGCGGCCTGTTCGAGGACAACGATCCGACCAAGCGTCTGCAGATGATCGTCAACTACAACACGGACGTCTCGCAGTTCTGGGAGTGGTCGGGCACGGGCTTGCGCCCGATCGACGACACCAACGAAGCCTATAAGCTCGGCGTCAACTACATCGTCTACGGCCTGACGCACTGAGCCCGTTGTCGCCGGGATCCAGGATCAGATCCAGGATCCGATCCTGGATCTGATCCTTGGATGCGATCCTGGATCGGAACGCGGGAATTGCAGCGGGGCGGCGGGATGGTGTTGGCAGTTCCTGTCACGGGATAAGAATCGAAGGCGTACGGCGGCTCGCGCGCGTATCGTTCACGCAGCGAGGCGCGTCGCGCACGACCGCCGGCGCGCGCCCGAAGAGGACCTCGAAGGCTGCCTCGGCGACGTCAGTCAAGCGATACCTCGACGCCCTGGAGCTCCGCCGCCGTCCGATCCGGATCGACGTCGACGGTGAAGACGCCCGCGCCGATCTCGCTGCCGGCGAGAAACTTCAGCCGGTCCCGCATGCGATACGGCGGGTAGCACTCGACGTGCAGGTGCGCTTCGGGGTGCGGCTCGCCGTCGGTCGGCGCCTGGTGAAACGCCATCACGTACGGAAACGGGCGCTGCCACAGCCGATCGTATTTGAGCAGCACCGTCTTCAGCGCGCGCGCGAAATCGGCGCGCCCTTCGTCGTCGAGATCGGCAACCGACGCGACGGCCGACCGCGTCGCAATCCACACCTCGTACGGATACCGCGCGCAGACGGGGACGAAGGCTGCGGTCCGCGGCCCGGCGTACACCACGCGCGCGCCCGACTCGAGCTCGGCGTCCACCATCGCCTCGAGCAGGCCGCGGCCGTGCTCGCCGAGATAGGCGCGCTGCTGCGCGAGCTCGCGCGCGGCGATCGGCGGCACGAACGGGTACGCGTAGATCTGGCCATGCGGATGGTGGAGGGTGACGCCGACCTCGACACCGCGATTCTCGAACGGAAAGACGTACTGGATCGCGGCGCTCGCGCCCAGCGTGCGATAGCGGTCCGCCCAGACCTCGATCAGCAGCTCGATGTGATCGAGCGGCAGCGCGCCGAGCGAGCTGGCCGCGTCGCGTGTGAAGACAACGACTTCGCAGACGCCGACGGCCGGCAGCGTCGCCACCCCCAGCGACGGCGGATCGCGCGCCTCCATCGTCAGCATCGGGAAGAGATTCTCGAAGACGGCCGCGTCGTAGTCGCCGTCGGGCAGCTCGGTGGGCGGCGCGCCGGCCGTCGTCGGGCCCAGCGGGTTGTACTCCGGCGGCGGCAGGAACGTCCGGTGCTGCCGATGCGCCGCGCAGGCGATCCACTCGCCGCGCAGCGGGTGCCAGCGCAGGTGCGCGTTCGGAAACGCCGGCTCCGGCGACGGCGACGGCGCGACCAGCCGCTCGTCTATCGGACGTCGGGAGTACAAAAGGAGGCGGCGGCCGTCGGGCTTCGTGAGCGCGCGCGTGAACATGTGCGCGTCGATAGTAATAGTAAAATCAGGCGCCCAAGACGAGGTGCCGTATGAAAGTGTCACGACGCGATCTCCTCGCAGGCGCCGCCGGCGTCGTCGCGCTCAGCGCGAAGGCCGCAGCGCAGCCTCCGGATACGCCTGCCGATCCGACGAAAGTGCGCGGCCGTCCGAGCCGCGCGCTCGGCCAGCGCGCGCCGACTGAAAAGCCGCAGCGGCAGCCGCGCGGCGCGACATCGTCCGGCACGCCGCACCAGGATCTCTGCGGGACGATCACGCCGTCCGACCTCCACTTCGAGCGGCATCATGCCGGCGTGCCCGAGATCGACCCAAAGAGCTACACGCTCTTGATTCACGGCATGGTCGAGCGGCCGATGATTTTCACGCTCGCCGATCTCAAGCGATTCCCGGCCGTGAGCCGCGTGCACTTCCTCGAATGCTCCGGCAACTTCGGCGGCCGCGGCGCGGCCACTGATCTGACGCCGCAGCAGATCGCCGGCCTCACGAGCACGAGCGAATGGACCGGCGTGCCGCTCGCGACGCTCTTCCGCGAAGTCGGCGCGCGGCCGCAGGCGACATGGTTCCTCGCCGAGGGCGGCGACGCCGCCGTGCTCACGCGCAGCATCCCCGTCGCCAAG
>Ga0209474_10004820_pt1 | contig 11577 bp, 10 predicted proteins | sample GraSoiAngelo_145_FD_185902 | JGI IMG/M metagenome (GOLD analysis project Ga0209474, IMG submission 185902) | Grasslands soil microbial communities from the Angelo Coastal Reserve, California, USA - 14_1009_05_20cm (SPAdes) (version 2) | ecosystem: Environmental > Terrestrial > Soil > Grasslands...
GGTGACGAGCCGCAGCGGATGTCGGCCCTCGGCGGGGTCGGGAATCCAGGTCGGGATGGCCGGGATCGGCCCCAGCCCGTAGGGATCGGGGTTGGCGGCGAGCGTCCTCGAGTAGATCTCGATTTTTCCCGACGGGGTCGAGAACGGATGGTGCTCGGGATCGCGGATCTCCCGGGCGAAGGCGACTGCGTCGTCGGGGGCCGGCAGCCGGGCCAGACCGTGCTCGCGGAACGTGTCGAAGTCGTCGATGACGCCTTGGGTCAGCTCGCGCAGCCACTGCTCTTCCGTCTTGTCGCTGTAGCCCGAGAGCCCCAGCCGGCACGCCAGCTCGGCGCAGATGTCGAGGTCGTTGCGGCACTCGTACATCGGCGCCAGCGCCTGCTTCATGAAGATCGCGTAGTGCCCGGCGCCCGCCCACGGCGTGTGGACGTCATTGCGCTCCCAGAACGTCGTGGCCGGCAGCACGATGTCGGCAAAGCGCGCGGTCGGCGTGATGAAGTGGTCGTGCACGACCATGAACTCCAGGCTCGCGGCGGCGGCCAGGGTCTTGGCGACGTTGGGCGCCTGATTGAAGAGGTCGCCGCCCACCGAGTAGACCATCTTGATGTCGGCCGGGTACCCGCCCGCCTTGCCGCGCGCGAGCACGTCGGCCAGCAGCGGCGTGGCCACCCGGGCATTCGCCGGATTCGCGCCCGGTGGCAGGCTGGTGATGCCGGCGCGGCCGGTGGCGCCGTTGCTCACGCCGGAATTGCCGCCCGGGCTGCCGACGCTGCCCGTCATCGCGGCCAGCGCATAGGCGGCGCGATGGAACTGCTCACCGTGAATCGTCCGCCCGGGCGCGTAGCCGCAGTGCAGCGCCGCCGGCTTGCTGGTGGCGTACTCGATCGCCAGGCGCCGCAGCGTCTCGGCCGGCACCCCGGTGATCGCGGCCGCCCACTCCGGCGTCTTGCTCACGCCGTCATGGCGACCGAGCAGGTAGGACACGTACGAGCCGCCGGCCGCCGCGTCGGCCGGCAGGTGCGCCTCGTCGAAGCCCAGCACGTAGCGGTCGAGGAACGCCTGGTCGTGCAGGCCTTCGGTGACGATCACGTAGGCCATGGCCAGTAGCGCCGCGGTGTCGGTGGCCGGCCGGATGAAGACGTGCTCGTCGGCCAGGTCGTGACTGGTGCGCGTGCGCCGGGGATCGACGCAGACGATCCGGGTGCCGTTCTTCCGGGCGAGCTTGAGGTATTGCAGCGTGCCGGTGCCGAAGGTGCCGTCGCCGGGACTCCAGCCCCACATGACGATGAGCCGCGAGTTCACGTAGTCGGTCGGCTCCCGCCCGCCGCTCTTGTAGTCGGCCCGGGCGCCGTAGGTCATGTGCACCGCGAACACCTCGGCCTCGGCGGAGATGTTCGACCAGAGTTCCGTGCAGCCGCCGAAGAGGTGGAGGAGGCGCTGCGCCGTGGCGCGCACGTTGTGCAGCATGGACAGGCTGCCGGTACGCGAGCAGTCGAGGATGGCGGCCGGCCCGTAGGTGTCGCGAACGCGGAGCATCTGGCGGGCGACCTCGTCGAGCGCCTCGTCCCAGCCGATCCGGTCGAACTGCCCGCTGCCGCGCGGGCCGACGCGGCGCAGCGGATGGCGCAGCCGGTCCGGATGGTTCACCCGCTCGGCCTGGCCGAAGCCGCGCACGCAGGCGTGCAGCGGCGGAACCTCCGGCGTCCACCGTCGCGGGTCGGTGCTGATCTTGACGATGCGGCCGTCGCGGACGTGCGCGTTGACGATGCAGCGACCGCCGCAGTTGTGGCCGCAGGTGCTGGTGACGACCGTCTCGCCCGGCGCCGCCGCGACGCGCGGCGCCTCGTACATGATCGAGCGTTTCATGCGCACGTCAGCATAGCACCGCCTGATATAACTCTGGGGTGATGTCCGACCCGACCCTCGGCGCGCTCTGCGCGCTCGGCGCCGCGCTGGCCTGGTCGGTGACGAGCCTGCTGGCCCGCTCGCTCCTCACGCACTACGGCTCGGTGACCATCAACGCGGTCCGCTCCGGCGTCGCCGGGATCTTGCTGGTGGCCTGGGTGAGCGCGACGACGGGGCCGGGCGTGCTGGTGACGATGTCGGGCGCCACGTTCGCCCTGCTGGCCGTCTCGATCGTCGCCGCCATCGCGGTCGGCGACACGGTGTTCTTCGAGAGCACCCGCGCCATCGGCCTCGGCCGCGCGATGACGATCGCCACGACCTATCCGATCGGCGCCGCCGTGCTCGCCGCGGCGTTCCTGCAGGAGTCCATCAGCGTCGCGGTGGCCGTCGGCACGCTCCTCACGCTCAGCGGCGTCGCGGTCATCGTGAGCGGCCGCGCGGGCGAGCCGGGGCCGCAGCGGCTGTGGTTCGGCGTGTGGACGGCCGTGCTGGCGTCGGTCGCGTGGGCGGTATCGACGGCGATGATGAAGCCGCCGCTGCGCGAGATCGAGCCGCTCACCGCCCAGGCCATCCGCCTGCCGCTGGCCTCCGCGCTGCTCTGGCTGACGCCGTGGACGCGCGGCGCGGCGGCGGCCTTGCGCGACGGCGGCCGCGGCCCGCTGCTGCGCTTCGCCGCGCTGAGCGTGATCACGGCAGGCAGCTCGGTGCTGTTCGTCGCCAGCCTGAAGTACGCCGGCGTGGCGGTCGGCTCCGTGCTGTCGGCCACCGCGCCGCTCTTCGCGATCCCGCTCGGCGTGATCTTCCTCGGCGAGCGCCTCTCGGTCGCGACCGTCCTCGGCGCCCTGCTGGCGGTGGCCGGTATCGTGGTGCTGCAGCTGTGAGTCAGCCGGCCCGGTAGACCGCCTCGCCGTTCACGAGCGTCAGCACCGGTCGAATCTCCGCGATGCGCGCCTCGTCGCATGCGAAGACGTCCTCGGAGAGGACGACGACGTCGGCGCGCTTGCCGGGCTCCAGCGAGCCGAGCTCGGCCTCCTGGCGGGATGCGTAGGCATTCCACGTCGTGAACGAGCGGACGGCCTCCGCGCGCCTCATGCATTGCTCCGGCTGCCAGGCCACGTCGGCGTCGCCGCGCGCGCGCCGGGTGACCGCGGCGTGGATGCCGTGGAACGGGTTCGGATTCTCGACCGGAAAGTCCGAGCCGCCGGCGATGACGACGCCGGTCGCCAGCAGCGAGCGCCAGGCGTAGGCGCCTCGGAGCCGCTCGGGCCCCAGCCGCTCGGCCGCCCACGCCATGTCCGAGGTGCAGTGCGTGGCCTGCATGCTCGGCAGGACGCCCAGGCGGGCGAAGCGTGCCACGTCGCGCCCGGCGAGGATCTGCGCGTGCTCGACGCGCAGACGGTGATCGTGCGGCGGCATCCGCGCCAGCGCGCGCTCGAAGGCATCGAGCACCAGCGTGTTGGCGCGATCGCCGATCGCGTGCACGCAGACCTGGAAGCCGCGCGCCGCCGCCTCCAGGGTGAGGCGCTCGATCTCCTCGGGCGGCATGAGCACGAGGCCGCGGTTGCCGGGATCGTCGCAGTACGGCTCGTGCAGCGCGGCCCCCCGCGAGCCCAGCGCGCCGTCGGCCATCAGCTTGAGCGCGCCGATCGCCAGCCGGCCATCCCCGACACGCTCCGGCCCGCGCTCGCGATAATGCTCCCAGGTCGACTTCGAGCGCGCGGCCACGGCGACATAGTTGCGAAACGGGAACTGGCCGCGCTCGAGCAGCCTCCGGTAGGAGGCCAGCGCGTAGAGCTCGGCGCCCATCTCGTGGATGCCCGTGAGACCGGCCGCCAGGCAGTCGGCGACGCACTCGCGCACCGCCCGGTCGAACTGCTCGTCGGTGGGCCGCGGCTCCACGCCCTGCAGGAGGCGCTGCGCGGTGTCGATCAGCAAGCCGGTCGGCTCGCCCCGCTCGTCCCGCGCAATGAGGCCGCCGTCGGGATCGCGCGTCGCCCGATCGATGTTCGCCGCGCGCAGGGCCGCCGAGTTGACCCAGGTCGCGTGGCCGTCGATCCGCACGAGCGCGACCGGATGCTCCGGTGCCGCGCGGTCGAGCGAGGCTTTGCCGGGAAACCTCGCGCCCGGCCACAGGTTCTGGTCCCAGTTGCGTCCGCCGATCCATTCCCCCCGCGGAACGCCGGCCGCGCGCTCACCGACCCGCCGCGCCGTCGCCGCCTCGGAGTCGAGTCCGCGCACGTCGAGCGACAGCCGTCCGCGCGCCAGGTGCATCAGGTGGCCGTGGGCGTCGACGAGCCCCGGCAGCGCCGCGCGCCCACCGAGGTCGACGATCTCCTCGCCCACGCCGGCGTTGACGTCGGCTCGCCGTCCGGCGAACGCCACGCGGCCGTCGCGTACGACCAGCGTGTCGACGACGGTGCCCGCCGGGTCCAGCGTGTAGATGCGGCCGTTGGTCAGGAGCATGCGCTACGGCGGAGCGCTCGCCACGCCGTCGCCACGAGGCTGGCCACGACGTACCAGACGGCGATATCCGTGGCGCCGATCAGGGTGGCGCCCAGCGCGTTCGGGTCCGCCCAGCCGTAGAAATCCAGCCGGCGGCCGACCGGCAGCCCGAGCGCGCTCCACAGGCGGAACGGCCGCTCGAGGCCCAGCCCGTACAGCCAGAAGAAGAGCAGTTCCCAGTCGAACGCGACGGCGGCGGCCACCGCGACGAGCGGCAGCGCGAACACGAGCCACGTGACGCGCGTCGGCTGCAGGAGCCTCAGCGGTCGAGCTGCTCCTCGGCGACCGCCCTGCGCTCCTTCATGTTGAAGCGGCCGTCGTAGATCGGCCGCCCGCCGGTCGTCGGTCCCTGGTACTGCACGAACAGCATCAGGCCGCCGGTCGCCGTCGACAGCGGCGCCTCCCAGTGCGGATCGGGATAGAACAGCATCGTGCCCGGCCCGTACGCTCCCTCGCCGATCTGGAACTCGCCCTCGAGGATGTACCAGACCTGGGCGAAGTCGTGCTTGTGCAGTGGATGGTGGGCGCCGGGCTCGTAGCGCACGAGGCCGGCGTTGGGCTCGGTGCCCCGCTCGGCGCGCGGATGAAAGAGCATCTTGCTCCACTGGCCGGGCCAGCGCAGTGTCTCCCAGGGCCGATCGTCCGCGTGCACGGCTTCCATCGGCAGGTGACCGGTCGTCAGCGTCTCGCTCATGCGCGTCCTCCTGGAGGGCCAGTCTAGCCGATACTAGACCGCCATGACGCTCGTCGGCGGAGTCGAAGCGGGCGGGACGAAGTTCGTCTGCGCCGTCGGCCGTGGGCCCGACGACGTGCGCGCCGAGGCCCGGTTCGCCACGACGACGCCGGCGGAGACCCTCGCGCGCGTCGTGGCGTTCTTCCGCGAGCACGCGCCGCTCGCGGCGGTGGGCGTGGCCAGCTTCGGTCCCGTCGACCTCGACCCACGCTCGCCCGCGTTCGGCTCGATCACCACGACGCCCAAGCCCGGCTGGCAGCACGTCGACCTCGTCGGCCCGCTGCGGCGCGCGCTCGGCGTGCCGGTGCGCATCGAGACCGACGTCAACGCCGCGGCGCTGGCCGAGCATCGCCGGGGCGCCGCGCGCGACGTGGCGACGCTGGTGTACGTGACGGTCGGCACGGGGATCGGCGGCGGCATCCTCGTGAACGGGCAGCCCGTCCATGGCCTCCTGCATCCGGAGGTCGGCCACGTGCGGGTGCCGCATGACCACGCCGCCGATCCCTTCGCCGGCACCTGTCCGCACCACGGCGATTGCTGGGAAGGGCTGGCGTCGGGGCCGGCGCTGGCCGCGCGCTGGCGGCAGCCGTCGGAGCGCCTGCCCGACGCGCATCCGGCCTGGGACCTCGAGGCGGGTTATCTCGCGCTCGGCCTGGTCAACGTGATCCTGACCGTCTCACCCGAACGCATCGTGCTCGGCGGCGGCGTGATGGCGCGAACGCAGCTCTTTCCGCTGATCCGTGCCGAGATCGTTCGATTGCTCGGCGGCTACCTTCAATCACCAGCGCTTGGTGAACGAATCGACGACTACCTGGTCCCCCCCACCCTCGGCGACCGCGCCGGCGTCCTCGGCGCCCTCGTCCTGGCGGACGGCATCTGAATGGCTCGCCAGCAGCGTGGGAACCGCATTCGAGCGCCGGCTTTGCCGGCGCAGTCCTGGTCTGTGGGGAGGCAGGGAGGAGCGCGCCGTCAGGCGCGCGACGACCGCCGGCCGGGGAGTCCGAGGGCGCGTAGCCCCCTCGCTTGTCGAATCAGCGAAGCTCCCCTCCGGGTCAGAATCTGCGCCGCCCGCCCAGCGCACGCTTGCGGAGGCGCAGGGACTTCGGCGTGACCTCGAGCAGCTCGTCCTCGCGGATCCACTCCAGGCACTGCTCGAGGTTCATGATGCGCGGCGGCGTGAGCTTGATGCTCTCGTCGGCGGTCGACGCCCGCATGTTGGTGAGCTTCTTTTCCTTGGTGATGTTGACGTCGAGGTCGTTGTCGCGCGAGTTCTCGCCGACGATCTGGCCCTCGTAGACCGACTCGCCGGGGGCGACGAACATCACACCGCGCGCCTGGAGGTTGTCGATCGCGTAGCCGGTCGTGCGGCCGCCGCGGTCGGCCACCAGCGCGCCGTTCTGGCGATGGGCGATGTCGCCCTGCCAGGCGTCCCAGCCGTCGAAGAGATGGTTCAGCAGGCCGGTGCCGCGCGTATCGGTCAGGAATTCCGTTCGATACCCGATCAGCCCGCGCGAAGGGAGCCGGTATTCCAGCCGAACCCTTCCGGTGCCGTGGTTCACCATCTTGGTCATGAGGCCCTTGCGGGGGCCGATCTTCTGGGTGACGGCGCCGATGAACTCCTCGGGAACGTCGATCACCAGGTGCTCCATCGGCTCCAGGGTGCGGCCGCCCTCCTGATGGGTGATGATCTCCGGCTTACCCACCTCCACCTCGAATCCCTCGCGCCGCATGATCTCGATCAGGATCGCGAGCTGCAGCTCGCCGCGGCCGGACACGCGGAACGTGTCGGGGGAGTCGGTCTCCTCGACCCGGATGCCGGGGTTGAGCTTGCGCTCCTTCAGGAGCCGCTCGCGGAGCTGGGGCGAGGTGACGAACCGGCCCTCCCGGCCGGCAAACGGCGAGACGTTGGACGAGAACAGCATCGACACCGTTGGCTCGTCGATGCGGATCAGCGGCAACGCGACCGGATTCTCGAGGTCGCCCACCGTCTCGCCGATGTCGATCATCTCGATGCCGGCGATGGCCACGATCTCGCCGGCCTGCGCCTCCGGGATCTCGACGCGCTTGAGTCCCTCGTAGCCGTAGAGGACGGTCACCTTGGCCTGCTCGACGGCGCCGTCGCGGTGGACGACCGAGATCCGGTCGGCCTGGCGGACGCGCCCGTTCACGATGCGGCCGATGACGAGCCGGCCGACGTAATCGTCCCAGTCCAGCATCGTCACCCGGAACTGCAGGCCGGCGTCGGGATCGAAGCGCGGCGGAGGGACCGTGGTGAGGATGGTCTCGAACAACGGCTCCAGCGTGTGGCCCTCGACCTTGAGCTCGGGGGTGGCGGTGCCCGTCCGGGCGTTGGTGTAGAGGACCGGGAAATCGAGCTGGTCCTCGGTGGCCTCCAGGTCGATGAAGAGGTCGTAGACCTCGTCGAGCACCTCGGCCGGCCGGGCGTCGGCGCGATCGATCTTGTTGATGACGACGATCGGCGGCAGCCCGGCCTCGAGCGCCTTCTTGAGCACGAAGCGCGTCTGCGGCAGGGGGCCCTCGGCGGCGTCGACCAGCAGCAGGACCCCGTCGACCAGCGTCAGCGTGCGCTCGACCTCCGAGCCGAAGTCGGCGTGGCCGGGCGTGTCCACGATGTTGATGTGGACGTCCTTGTAGTTGATGGCCGTGTTCTTGGCCATGATCGTGATGCCCTTCTCGCGCTCCAGGTCCATCGAGTCCATGACGCGCTCGGCGACGGCCTGGTTTTCGCGGAAGAGCCCCGACTGCCAGAGCATGGCGTCGACCAGCGTGGTCTTGCCGTGGTCGACGTGGGCGATGATTGCAATATTGCGTATTGTTTCACGTTGGCGCATCACTCCATCCTACCATGTAGGTCAGGATGCTCCGGTGCCCCCGGTGCGGTCAGCAGGCAGCGCGACGCAGCCCGCGGACGGGCGTGTGGGAGCACGTCGTCAGCGTGCTGTACCTCTACCCGTTCCGGTGCCAGCTGTGTGCCACCCGCTTTCGCAGCTTCCAGTTCCGCCGCTACGCGCGTCGCAGCCAGGACCGTCGCGAATACGACCGGCTGTCCGTGCGGGTGCCGGTGACGGTCGTGAGCGGGGCCGAGCGCGCCGACGGGGAGACGGCGGATCTCTCCCTGACCGGCTGTTCGGTGCGGACCGCCGGCGCGTTCGCGGCCGGCTCCACCGTGCAGCTGCGCCTGCGGCTGGGGCAGAGCGGCGACGTCAACGTCGAATCCGCGGTCGTCCGCACGCAGCGCGACGGTGGGCTCGGGCTGCAGTTCGAGAAGATCAGCGCCGCCGATCATGACCGGCTCAGCCGCTACCTCGGGCGCTTCCTGCGGCCGAGCGGCACGTCGCGCCGGCGCTCCGCCTTCCCGCGCCCCGAGGTCGTGCTGGCGGCGGCGATCGGCGTGATCGTCATCTTGATGATGTTCATGCTCATCGGTCACGTCGGCGGCCCACCCCTGCGCTGAGGCTTCGCGCGCGAATATTTTGGGTCGGGGCCCGTTTCGAGGCCCCTGTGTATATAATCTCGACACATCTCGCCCGGAGGCCTCTGCATGACCCGAATCCTGCTCGTGTTGCTTGGCGCCCTCGCGCTGGCGATCGGCGCCGCGCTGGCGCAGGACAAGCCGGCGACGCCGGCTGACAAGAAGCCGGCCGGCAAGTCGCCGACCGTCATCGTCACGATGGAGAAGGGCGGCGAGATCGTGCTGGAGCTCTGGCCCCAGGACGCGCCCCGACACGTCGAGAACTTCGTGAAGCTCGCGCGCCAGAAGTTCTACGACGGCCAGCGCGTGCACCGCGTCGACCCGAACTTCGTGGTCCAGTTCGGCGATCCGCAGTCCAAGACCCTGCCGCTGGACGATCCCAAGATGGGCAGCGGCGGTCCCGGTTACACGATCAAGGGCGAGTTCAACAAGCGGCCGTTCGACCGCGGCGTGCTCGGCATGGCGCGGACCAATGACCCGGACTCGGCCGGCAGCCAGGTCTACATCATGCTGGGCCCCGCCCACTTCCTGGACGGCAAGTACACGGCGTTCGGTCGCGTCGCCAGCGGCATGGGCGTCGTCGAGCAGATCCGGGTCGGCGACCGCATCAAGTCCGTCAAGATCGTCAACTGAGGAGAGGTTTGTCGTGAGCCAGTCCGCCGTCATCACGCTCGACAACGGCCAGAAGATCCGCATCGACTTCTTCCCGGAGGACGCGCCCAAGACCATCGAGAACTTCGTGACGCTCGCCAAGAAGGGCTTCTACGACGGCCTCACGTTCCATCGCGTCGTGCCGGACTTCGTGGTGCAGGGCGGCTGTCCCAAGGGCAACGGGACCGGCGGCCCCGGCTACCAGATCAAGGCGGAGTTCAACAAGCAGAAGCACCTGCGCGGCAGCGTCGCCATGGCTCGCAGCCAGCATCCCGACTCGGCCGGCAGCCAGTTCTACATCACCTACGGGCCCACCCCCCACCTGGACGGCAACTACACCGTCTTCGGCAAGGTCGTCGAGGGCATGGAGCACGTGGACCGGATCAAGCAGGGCGATCGCATGTCCTCGGTGGCGATCGTCGAGGGCTGAACGATGACGTGGTCGCTCCTCATCCGCGGCGGGTCGGTGGTGGATGGCAGCGGCGCGCCGGCCCGGCGCGCCGACGTCGCCGTCGAGGGCGAGCGGATCGTCGCCGTCGCCCCGCAGCTGACGGGCCCGGCCGCGCGCGTCATCGACGCCACCGGCCACGCGGTCGCGCCCGGGTTCATCGACATGCACTCGCACTCCGACCTCTTCTATTTCGCCTGCCCGTCGGCGGAGTCGAAGGTGCGGCAGGGCGTGACGACCGAGGTCGTCGGCATGTGCTCGTTCTCCCAGGCGCCGCTGCGTCCCGACCAGCGCGACATCGTGCAAGGCTGGGCGGGCGGCATCGGCGCCACGCTCGACCTGCCCTGGGAGACGTTCGCCCAGTACCTCGACGCGCTGCGGGCCATCCGACCGTCGGTCAACGTCGCCCACTTCGTCGGCCACGGGGCCCTGCGGATCGCCGCGATGGGCTTCGAGGCCCGCCCGGCCGGCGCCGACGATCTCGCGGGCATGCAGCGCCTGCTCGGTGAGGCGCTCGATGCCGGCGCCTTCGGCTTCTCCACCGGGCTCGTCTATGCTCCCAGCGCGTACTCGAACACCGAGGAGCTGATCGCCCTGGCCAAGGCCATGGCGCCGCACGGCGGCTACTACTTCTCGCACATCCGCGGCGAGTCGGCGATGCTGCTCGACTCGATCAACGAGGCGATCCGCATCGGCGAGGAAGCCGGCGTCGGCGTGCAGGTCTCCCACGTGAAGGCCTCCGGCAAGGAGAACTGGCCGAAGATCGACGCCGCCCTGCGACTGCTGGAGAGCGCCCGCGCGCGCGGCGTCGACGTGGCCGGCGACGTCTATCCGTACAACGCCGGCAGCACCAAGCTCGACAACATGATGCCGGCCTGGGCCCACGACGGCGGCACCGCGAAGCTGCTCGAGCGCCTGGCCGACCGCGCCACCCGCCGCAAGATCGTCGAGGAATGCCTGATCGACGGCGAGCGCTGGGGCACCGTCTCGCAGGGCGGCATCGGCTTCGACCAGGTCTTCATCGCCACCTGCCGCCGCCGCGAGCTGGAGGGCCTCCACCTCGCCCAGATCGCCCGGCAATCCGGCATGGCGCCGGCCGAGACGCTGATGAACATCCTCCTCGAGGAAAAGTGCACGGTCGGCATGGTGAGCTTCTCGCAGAGCATCGAGAACGTGGCGAAGGTCCTCGCCCATCCCGCGCTGATGATCGGCTCCGACTCGATCCCCCTCTACGAGGGCGAGGGCGACCGGCCCGGCAAGCCGCACCCGCGCACCTACGGGACCTTCCCCCGGGTGCTCGGCGAGTACGCGCGCGAGCGCAAGATCTTCTCGCTGGAGACCGCGGTCGCGAAGATGACCGGCATGGCCGCGGCCCGCATCGGCCTGCGCGAGCGCGGCCTCGTGCAGCCCGGCTACTTCGCCGACCTCACCATCTTCGACCCCGCGACCGTCAAGGACGAGTCCACCTACCCCGACCCGCACCGGTACCCCACCGGCATCCCATATGTCGTCGTCAACGGCACGCTCGTCGTGGACGACAACCACACCGTCGCCCGCGGCACCGGGCAGGTCCTGACCCGGCGCTGAGCGGAGGTCCGGCGGGGCCCGGACCTACATGATGGGCGACGTCCGTTCGCCGTCCCGCTCCCAGACGTTGAAGGCCGCCTCCCAGACGGCGATCATTCCGTCGCGCATCCGCCACACCTCGAGGCCACGTCCGGCCATGCGCTTGCCGGTCTTCGCGTCCTCCCAGGTGCCCTCCCAGAGGTTCGCCAGGACGTCGGCGTCGAGAGCCATCAGGGTCTTCTTGAGCGTGTAGTCCTTCTGGCGGGCGAGACGCGCGGC
>Ga0209474_10004821_pt1 | contig 11577 bp, 12 predicted proteins | sample GraSoiAngelo_145_FD_185902 | JGI IMG/M metagenome (GOLD analysis project Ga0209474, IMG submission 185902) | Grasslands soil microbial communities from the Angelo Coastal Reserve, California, USA - 14_1009_05_20cm (SPAdes) (version 2) | ecosystem: Environmental > Terrestrial > Soil > Grasslands...
ATATTCGTTCCCAGAAGGCACTTGCGAAAATTGGTGCGAATTTTCTGAAAAAGGCTCAACTTCCAGCCGCCGATGAAACCGTAAGAACAAACGTCGTCTTTGTCATTACCGCAAAGTCATACCGCGCGGTTGAACCCGGTGCGCAGCATCAAAAGGCCGTGTTAGCTGAAACCCCGCAGAAAATTATATAAGAGGCCAAGAATTCCTGCTCCGATTATTACCGGAATGATGTCGATCTTGTAGCGTAGCATTGCGACAAAGGCGGCGGCGCAAAGGAAAATTGCAAACCAATCCATTGCGCCGTTGCCAGGAAAGAAAACCCGGAGCCCGAACCAGACCGCGAGATTGAGCACGACCCCGACGATCGCCGCCGTGATGGCACTGAGCGCGGCCGTTAGTCTTGGATTACCACGCAGTTGTTCGATGTAGGGGCCGCCCAGGAAAATCCAAAGAAAGCACGGCGTGAATGTGGCCCATGTTGTAATCAGCGCCCCAATTGTGGCCGCAACCAGGGGCGGTAAACCTTCTGGATGCTGCCACGCCCCCATGAAACCGACGAATTGCAGGACCATGATTAACGGGCCGGGCGTGGTCTCCGCCAGACCTAGACCATCCATCATCTGGCCCGGTTTCAGCCAGCCATAATGAAACAGCGCTTGCTGTGCAACGTAGGGGAGGACTGCGTATGCGCCGCCGAACGTGACCACAGCTGCTTTGCCGAAAAACAAACCTTCTTTAAAGAGCGTGCTCTCCCAGCCGCGCACCGCACCAACGATCAATGTCGGTGTCAACCACAGCGTCAGCCAAACGACCGAGACCCGAAACCCGCGCGCCAAATTTGGTTGTGTATGCGGGGGCGATTCCTCATCGTCGCCGATGACAGACACGGTCGATCCCGGATGCTCTTTCGATCCGGTGTCGAATTTTGATTTCCAAAGCACTCCGCCGAGAGATCCAACGATCCCAGCGCTGAGAACGATCGCAGGAAATGGCGCTTTGAAGAAATAGATCGCGATGAAAGCGAGCGCAGCCAGCGCCCACATGACTTCGTTCTTCAGCGATTTCCGGCCGATGCGAATGACCGCCGTCAGCACGATCGCAGTCACGGCAGGTTTGAGTCCATAAAAAATCGCTGCAATCCACGGGACGTTGCCGTAGGCGGCGTAGATGAAACTCAGAGTCCAGAGAATAAAAATCGACGGGATGACAAAAAATGCGCCGGCGACGATGCCGCCCCACGTTTTGTGAAGAAGCCAGCCGACGTAGATGGCGAGCTGTTGTGCTTCCGGCCCGGGTAGCAGCATGCAAAAGTTAAGCGCATGCAGAAATCGCGACTGACTGATCCACCTTTTCTTTTCGACCAGCTCCGTCTGCATGATTGCGATCTGCCCGGTCGGTCCGCCAAAGGAGATCAAGCCAAGCTTTAGCCAAAAACGGAATGCCTCCCGGAAACTAGGATGTCGGACTGAAGGCTGACTCTCAGTCAAAGTCGTGCTCATCCGTTACCAAGTTATCGGATGCGACAAATCACGCGCTCCTGAAGTTTTCTTCAGAATGTCGATCTTGGCGCGATGCGGCAACGATCTTACCGTCTTCTGAAGTGAGAGTCTTGTTAATTGAAGACGATGCCAAGACCGCCCGCGCTCTGGCCAGCGGACTGCGCGGCGAAGGCTTCGAGCCGACGACCGCGAATACGGGTGAAGAGGGTTTTTTTTTACTTAGCCGCGAAAGTTTTGATTTCGTCATTCTCGATTGGATGCTGCCCGGCCGCGACGGGATTGAGGTGTTGCGCACGCTTCGCGGACGCGGTTCGAAAACGCCGGTGCTGCTGCTCACCGCGCGCGATGCGGTGGACGATCGTGTGCTCGGATTAAACGCCGGAGCGGACGATTATTTGGTCAAACCGTTTGCCTTTGCTGAGTTGCTCGCGCGTGTTCGCGCTTTGCTGCGACGAGTCGACTCCGGAAATCCGTTGCGACAACAGGTCGGTGATCTCACCCTTGACATGCAAATGCGTCGGGTCATGCGCGGATCGAGAGAGATTGCACTGACGCCGCGCGAATTCGATCTGCTCGCGTTTCTCGCGCAGCATCATGATGAAACGGTGACGCGGCAGATGATCGCGCGTGAAGTGTGGCGCGAACCGAATCGCGCGACACCGCTCGACAACGTGATCGACGTTCACCTCGCGCATTTGCGCCGGAAGCTCGACGACGGCGAGGACGTTAAGCTGATCCAGACCGTGCGCGGTGTCGGTTTTGTTTTACGAGCAGGGGCGGCGGTGGCGTGAAAAGTTGGTGGCAACGGCGCTCGGTTCGATTTCGCCTGGCTTTGTGGTATGCGGCGGCAACGGCCGTGGTGTTAATCGGGTTCGCGTGGTTCGTCTATGAAGTGATCGAACACCGGTTAGGCGCGGACTTAGATCGACAATTGCGCAGCGATTTCGAGCTCATCGAAGCGCAAGTCGATCTCGATGCCGACGAAGGCGCGCGCTGGAACGTGCACGGACCTCACGGCGATGAAGCAAACGCGCCGATTTCGGCTTGGTTCGACGTTTGGTCGGAAAATGGCGAATTGCTTCTGCGACATTGGCCGTTTCAAAAAGCGAACGCAAACAACGCGCTCCCGCCGCCGCGCGCGTCGACGCTGAGCTTTACAACAGTCGAGCTCGAACGCGGTCTGTTTGTGCGCGTGATGGATGGGCCGGGCCAGGTGGAGGGACGCCCCGTGCTCATTCGTGTCTTTCGCGATGAAACGGAAATGCGGCGCACGCTCGGAGAAATCGTCAAAGTATCAACGCTCGGGTTCCCCCTTGCCGTCGCGCTGGCGGCGATTGGCGGTTACCTGATCGCGACGCGCTCATTGCGACCACTCGATGCCATGGCGCGGCAGGCACGCCGGATCACGTCGGAGTCGCTTTCGAAACGTTTGCCGAATCCGAATCCCAGTGATGAGCTTGGCCGGCTCGCCACCGTGTTCAACGACACCCTCGCGCGACTTGAAGCCTCGTTTGCCGAATTGCAGCGCTTCACCGCGGACGCGTCGCATGAGTTGCGGTCGCCGCTTACAGCATTGCGTGCCGTTGGTGAAGTCGCATTGCGCGATGGCGATGACTCGGCGGCGTTGCGCGAAACAATTGGCAGCATGCTCGAAGAAGCACAGCGCCTAACGGATCTGGTTGATGCGTTGCTCACGCTTGCGCGGATGGATGCGACGAAGGCAGACGCACCGCGCGAGGAAGTGAACATTGCTGCGTTGCTCGAGGAGGTTCGCGATCAATTCGAAGTCCTGGCGAACGAAAAACGCCAAACGATTGCCGTGATGAGCGATGACAATGTCGCCGTGAAAGCGGATCGGACATTATTGCACCTGGCTTTGGTAAACCTGGTCCATAATGCGATTCAGCATGGCCCCGCCGATTCGCGGATTTTAATCACGGCGGCGCGCGGCGCGCGCAAGATCGACATCTCGGTGAAGGACAGCGGTCCGGGCATATCGCGCGAATATCATGAGAAAATTTTCGAGCGATTTTTTCGTGTCGACAAAGCGCGATCGCGCGCACAAGGCGGCGTTGGCCTCGGCCTCGCCATCGCCAAACAAGCAGTCGAGCGCAATGGCGGGCGAATCATGCTCGAGAACAATTCGGATGGCGGCAGCGTTTTTCGGATTCACTTTGAAACCTGAAGAAAACTTCAGGATTTCTTTAGTGCCGCCGCGGCGTGATCGCTTGTCTATTGGCAATGTGAACCTGATGCCGAATCCGCCTTCGAGTGAGTGCGGCTCTTCGCGCGAGAAAAACAAGAATCCGAGGCGTTAATGCGCCTCTCAATCCCAACAAGAAAATACAAAAACACATGAAATACATCGTTCCAGTAATCGCAGTAGCCACGGTCCTGACGCTTGGCGCCTGGACGCCGGCTTATGCAGAGGAAGAAAATGAGCAGACCGTTCAGATGTCCGATCTGCCCGCTCCGGTGCAGACGACAATTAAAGACAAAGCTGGCACCAGCGAGGTCGTCAAGATCGAGAAGAAGACGGAACAGGGCAAAACCGTTTACGAAGCCGTCGTGAACAAAAAAGGCACAGAGTGGAGCATTGAAGTCGATGCGAACGGCAAGTTCCTGAAGCAGTACAAGGAGAGCGAGGAGAAGGAAAAGGACGAAAAGAAGTAACTGCGTTCAAACTGGGTCGGGCCCCTAGAAGGCCCGGCCCTTTCGCCGAGCGGAGTTATTCGACACACACCACATGAAAATCCAAAAATGGTTAGTCGCCGCAATTCTAAGCGGAATATTCAGCACCACTCTCCTGGCCGCGGGCGAGAAACTTGACGCGGCGCGCATCGACGAATTGACCGGACTCAAAGGAAAGATGAACGAAAAGGAAGGGGTTTATAAAGTCACTTTCCCGCGGAACGATGTAAAAGTCTCCGTCGCCGGGTGGGAGATGCCGCCCTTCATGGGACTCGGCACCTGGGCAGCATTCCAAGGCACCAATGACAAGGCGATGATGATGGGAGATACCGTTCTGTTTGAAGACGAAGTCAATGATGCGTTGTCAGCCGCACTCGACAATGGCCTCGAGGTGACGGCACTCCACAACCATTTCTTTTTCGACGAGCCCAAAGTTTACTTCATGCACATCGGCGGTGAAGGCAGTGTCGAGAAATTGGCCGCAGCCGTGAAGAAGGTTTATGACACGACCAAAGCCATTCGCGGACCGAACGCAAAACCAGGGAGCACGTTTGGGCAACATGACATTGAGAAAGGCTTACCGCCTGGCAAAAGTTCGATCAGTGCCGAACCGCTGAACAAGATATTCGACATGCAAGGGGAGGCGAAGGACGGGATGGTGAAATTTACAATCGGCCGTCCCGCGAAAATGGCCGGTATGACCATCGACAAAGAGATGGGCGTGAATACATGGGCAGCCTTTGCCGGTAGCGACGACAACGCGGTTGTAGATGGCGATTTCGCCGTAACGGAGAACGAATTGCAGCCGGTCCTCAAATCGCTGCTTGAGAGCAAGATTAAAATCGTCGCCATCCACCAACACATGACGCACGAGGAACCGCGAATCATGTTTTTCCACTACTGGGGCCGAGGCGCAGCCAAGGATTTAGCACAAGCCGTCAAAGGTGGATTTCTTATTGGTGGATTGCTAAAAGTTACTTCACCAGCCGAAAAGTGATTTCTCGTCTCTCGCGAATTGCACTTTGTTGCGCGGCCATTCCGCTACTAGTTTGCCATGGCGCCGCCCTTGCTCAGGAACACACGAGCATCCAATTGAAGCAGACGATTCCGTTGCCTGGGGTGGAAGGGCGGATCGATCACCTCGACCTCGATATTAGCGGCAAAAGGTTATTTGTTTGCGCGCTGGGCAATAACACAGTCGAAGTGATCGACTTGAACAAAGGCGAGCGCGTTCACACGATCAGTGGTCTTGGAGCGCCTCAGGGTGTTGCCTTTGTTCCTGAGCTGAATCGCCTGCTCGTCGCGAATGATAAAGGTGGAGTTTGCAACATCTATGATGCCAATTCCTTTCAGCTTATTGGCAAAGTGGATTTTGCCGATGATGCCGACAATGTGCGCTATGATAGCGCGTCGAGACGAATCTATGTGGGCTTCGGGAGCGGTGGAATCGGGATCATCAACGCTGCCGATGGAAAACAAGTTGGATCGATTAAACTCGCCGCCCATCCTGAGGCTTTCGAGTTAGAAAGGCAGGGTCATCGGATTTTCGTGAATGTCCCAAACGCCCGGCATGTCGCCGTCGTAGATCGCGGCAAAGGCGAAGTGATTGCAACCTGGAAAACCGACGGCGCCTTTGGAAATTTTCCGATGGCACTGGATGAGGACAATCACCGATTGTTTGTCGGATGCCGACTCCCATCAAAGCTCGTCGTGCTGGACACGCAATCCGGCAAGACGGTTGCGAGCGTTGGAATCTCCGGCGATCCCGATGAGGTCTTCTACGATACGAAACGCCGCCGCACTTATGTAGTCTGCGGTGCCGGGAAAATCGATATCATCGACGCAAACACCTACAAACCGGTAACGAAGATCGACACCGCCGAAGGTGCGCGGACTGGACTTTTTGTGCCGGAGCGGAACACATTGTGTGTCGCGGTTCCACATCGTGGATCACAACAGGCGGAGATTCGCCGTTATGAGATCGAATAATTCGCAACCGTCCGTCTCAGCAGTCGATCATGGTTCATCAGGTGGAAAGTCGAAGCTCGTGCAGCTCTGTGCCGTCGCCTCGCTCATGATTTTTTTGACCGCAACGCAATTGAACGCCCACAAGGTTACCTCGGATTATGAGCTCATACCGATCGCCTTGCCCGGCGCAAGCGGCGTCGTTCAGCTCGATTATTTTGCTTACGATCGCGCGACCGGAAAAGTATGGGTGCCGGCCAGTAATACCGGCAACGTGGATGTAATCGATGAGAATTCCGGTGCTGTCTCGCAGGTGACTGGATTTAAGACCGGTGAGGTCGAGCTGCGCGGGCGAAGAGTTCCATTGGGGCCAACGGCGGTCAGCGTCGGTGATGGCGTCGTCTATATCGGGAATCGTGGCGATTCGACCTTGTGTGTGATCGACGCGCAGACTCTCAAGCGTGGAGAATGTCTCGAAGTTGCTCCGGCGGGGGCAGGTCCTGCGGCAGCGCCTGACGCAGTGGTTTATGTTGCGGCGACAAAAGAGTTATGGATTACGACCGGTGCACCACCAATCGGAGTCCCATCAGCCGACAAGACGATCCAGGTGTTCGATGTTTCGGAGCCGCGGCATCTCAAATTAAAATTGAAGATCCCGCTGGACGGATCGGCTGAAGGCTACGCTGTCGATAATCAGCGCGGGGTATTTTACACAAACATTGAGGAGGCCGGAAAGACAGTGGCGATCGATGTGCGATCCCACAAAGTTGTTGCTGAATGGAAAGTCCACGACGATTTGCAAGGATTAACATTAGATAGCGCGCGAGGCTTCCTTTTCGTCGCCTGTGGTGATCATGTTGTAAGTCTCGATGTCGCCCACGGCGGACGACTGATTGACTCGCTCGTAACCGGTCCCGGTTTGGACAACATCGACTTTTCGCCTGACAAAAAGCTTCTTTACGCGGCGGCTTCCGTCACCGCGACACTGAGTATTATAGAAGTAGGGGACGACGGAAAATTTCGCCTGCAGTCGTTGGTTCCTACAGTAAAAGGGGCGCGGGGTGTTGTCGCTGGAAAAGGCGAGACGGCTTATCTAATCGATCCAGTCGAAGGACGTATCCTGAAGCTGAAACATAAATAATGCCGCCCCGAATCGGCTTCTCCGGCAAACTAACGAAAGTTTGCTGCGTAATGGTTGGCATCGCCTGATGGTTGACACTTGATTTGACCCGAGCCGGCCCGCCATTTGTCACGGATGATCCGGAACCGCCTCCGCCGGGCGGATGGGAAATAACATCCCGTTCATTCTTGAGCGCACTCCAGGCAGAACGGAAATGGACGCGCCGTTGTTCGATTTGAATTACGGGTTGCCAAACGTGCAACTGAAGTTGGAGATCCCTATCGCAATCGCTCATAATGATGGCGACGGAACGAGGGCTGGTGCGGGCGACCTCCTCATCGGCGTGAAGTGACGTTTTCTCAATAACGAGCAGTCGAAATTTCAACTTGGTGTGTATCCACAGTTGCTCCTGCCGACCGGGGACCTCGCACGTGGACTCGGCGAGGGTCGATCTGCGTTTGTTTTCCCAGTCGTGGCGCAGAAAAATTGGGAGAAATGGACGGTCTACGGCAACGTTGGTTTCTGGTGGCAGACGGCTAGCGAAACGCGCAATTACCTGCTCTTCTCCGGCGGACACGACATCGTCGGCGATACGAAAGCCATGGCTTACATCGGATTGCAGGTCTTGACGAAGTAAACGTTGATTTTATTTGCGCAGCAAAAATAATCCGATGATGGCGAAGAGAACGCCGGCGACTCGCTGCCAGGAAGCTACTTCGTGGAAAAACAAAATCCCCGCGATGGCCATAATCGCGGCGCCGCCCGCTAAAATGGCTGGAACGGCGGAAAGCGGACCACCTTTTTGAAAGAGGAGAAAAAACGCAATCGTGCCAGCACCGACGCAGATCCCGGTAAGGAGCGAGTAATTGAATCCGGGCATGCTGAATTTTTGATTCCACCGACCGGCTAGCCAGAGGAATGCGAGATACAGCAGGATAAACATTGCCGCGCTCGCTTCGACCACGAAACCGCCCAGGCCATCACCGATCCGTTCGGAAGCAAGTCGCGTGAAAATTTGATGGGCGCCGTAGAGAACGGCGGCGACTACCGCATACCAAAACCAAGTAGACATGAATTCAGTTTAAGTCCGATAGAAACGGCTGCGAGCTCGTTTCGCATGCGCAACTGGCACGATTGCCCTAGGGGGAACCGGGCCGTAACGTGGGCTTGATGACTCGGCGAAAATTTCTTGGTACGACGATTGCCGGCAGCGCTACCATGCTGACAGGAACGGTTTTTCAAAAACTTGCTTCGGCGGTGACGACTTCAGCAAACCAATCCACGTTTCAATTGGGCGGCGATCTTTCGGTAAATCGGCTCGGGTTTGGGGCGATGCGCCTGACGGGCGCGGGGATCTGGGGTTGGCCGCCCGATCGGGAGAACGCGAAAAAGGTTTTGCGGCGCGCTCTCGATCTCGGAGTAAATCTGATCGACACGGCCGATGCTTACGGTCCGGAAACGGACGAGCTCTTAATTGCGGAAGCGCTTCATCCCTATCCGAAAGGACTGGTCATCGCGACCAAGGGCGGGCTGACCCGACCGGGCCCGGGTAGTTGGGTGCCAAACTGTCGACCGGAGTATTTATCGCAGTGCGTCGATAAAAGTCTCAAGCGATTGAAACTTGAGCGGATCGATGTGTATCAGTTGCACACTGTCGATCGCAAGGTGCCGATCGAAGATTCGGTCGGCGCACTGAAAGCCGCGCAGGATGCCGGCAAGATTCGGCACGTTGGATTATCGAACGTCACGACGCAAGAAATCGATCGGGCAAAAAAGGTTCTGCCAATTGTCAGCGTTCAGAACCGATACAACATCACCGACCGCGAGTCGGAGGATGTGCTCCGTTATTGCGAGAAAGAAAAGATGGGATTTTTGCCATGGGCACCAGTTGGCGGGAGTGGGAGAAGTTCGTTAACCAAATCCGGCACTACGCTCGAAGCCGGAGCAAAACGTCATAGCGTCAGCGCCGTGCAACTCGCCCTCGCCTGGTTGCTGCAGAAATCGCCGGTCATGTTGCCAATTCCAGGAACATCATCGCTCGCGCATCTGGAGGAGAATATGGCTGCCGCGAAGCTTCAGCTCTCCCCGGACGATTGGAAGAGGATTGAAGGGGCCGCGTAAAACGCTGCGCGTCACGCGGCTGGTCTGCAGTTCGATGTTCGGCGTTCGACGTTTTGCTGCTGCGATTTCTGGCCTCTGGTCAATGATCTCTGACGTCTGTTCTGCAGTCGTGAATCGGACTCTCGGCTAATTAAATAACCGGGCGAAGTAGACGGCCGACATTCCGAGGCCGGCCACAATCACGATCCAGCGGAGGAGTTTTGTGGGAACGCGAGAGGCGATCACGCCGCCGATGGCGCCGCCAATCAGCGCAGCGATTGCCATGACCAGTGTGATCGTCCAATCGATTCGCCCCAAAAACAAAAACACGACCGCGGCACTAACGTTGACTGCGAGCGAGATCAGTTGCTTGAGCGCATTGAGTCGGATGAGCGAGTCGTCGATGACTACCACAAGCACCGCGAGCAGAATCACGCCCAGCGCCGCGCCGAAGTAGCCGCCGTAGATCGCAGCGATTCCCACCGGCACAATCGACCGGGTTTCGCTGTGGGCGCCATGTTTGCGCGCCATCGTGAAAGCCTGCAGTTGGTTTTGAAACGCGAGCAGCGCCACCGCAAAAAGTAACAGGAAAGGCACAAGGATATCGAACGCCTTCTCGCCCGTCCAAAGGAGCAGCAGCGCTCCAACCACACCTCCGATCAAGCTTGTCGGAAGCAACATCATCATGCGGCTCCGCTGGCCGACGAGGTCGCGGCGTTGGGCGAATGCTCCACCAAAGTATCCCGGGCACAATGCAACGGTGTTCGTTATATTAGCGGTCACCGCTGGTAGCCCCGCCGCGACGAGCGCTGGAAATGAAATCAGGCTACCCCCACCTGCGATGGCGTTGACCAGCCCCGCCGCGAGCCCGGTACCGGCAATCAGCGTGACGGATGCGACATCCAAGCTTTGCATCGAGCCTTATCTTTTAGATGTATGCTTGCCCTCTGCCGAGCTGTTCTTAGATCGCTTTCAGTCGGTTAACGCAAACGCCCAACGTCCAGTGGGGGAGAAATCCGGAGCCTACGGGGCTCGAACCCGCAACCTCTGCCGTGACAGGGCAGCGCTCTAACCAATTGAGCTAAGGCTCCTCAGAAGTTGGCCACGATAGGTTCGGAGCGCGTAGGCTTCAACCGGATTTGGAATAAGGCAACCGACGACGAAGGAAGTTCCTCGCCTCCATAGTAATCGGGCAGCCGCAGCTAGCGACTGCGGCTACAGGTTAGGCTTGCTTCCAGCCGTTGCCGTTGCCGTCGCGCGCCAGCGCGTATTCCGGCGTAAGGTCGGCCTCTTCCGGTTCTTCTTCAGTTTCCGCCACTGCTTTCTCGTGATGTTCCTTGGCGATGAGCATGTAGAGCGATGGAACAATGAACAAAGTAAAGATCGTTCCGATCGTCATGCCGCCGACCAGGACCAGACCAATGGAGTTTCGCGCGGCCGCGCCGGCACCGGTGACGAGAGTCAATGGGAAGTGGCCAGCGACGGTAGCGACACTCGTCATCATAATCGGCCGCAAACGAATCCGGGCGGCTTCTGCGACCGCGGCCAGTTTGTTCAACCCAGCTCGTTGACGTTCGTTGGCAAACTGCACGATGAGGATTCCATTTTTTGATACTAAACCGACCAGGGTAACGAGCCCTACCTGGGAATAGATGTTGAATGAAGTTGTCCAACTGTCGGTGAGAAAAGTGCCAAAGGGCATCTTCAGAAACATGAAGATGGCCGCACCGAAAAGGGCCAGTGGGACTGAGCCAAGAAGGATGATAAATGGATCGCGGAAACTGTTGAACTGCGCCGCGAGCACGAGAAAAATCAAAACGATAGCGAGGGCAAACACCGCGCCGAATTTGCTACCTTCAATTCTCAATTGGCGCGACCCGCCCGTGTAATCGATAACGTAACCGGCGGGCAGAACTTTGTGCGCTTCGTCCTCGAGAAACTTTAGCGTGGTATCCACCGAACCCGCCGGGACGCCACTGATGGTGACGGCATTAAGTTGTTGCATTCGGTTAAGGGACCGCGCGACTGTTTTGTGCTCGATCGCTGCAATGGTGCTGAGTGGCACCAGCTGATCATTCGGACCGGTGACGTAAATATTTTGCAACTGTTCCGGATTGAGCCGGTCCACCCGTTTGATTTGCGGGATCACCTTGTAACTCAGGCCGTCCATGTTGAACCGATTGACAAAATTACCGCCGATGC
>Ga0209474_10004823_pt1 | contig 11574 bp, 10 predicted proteins | sample GraSoiAngelo_145_FD_185902 | JGI IMG/M metagenome (GOLD analysis project Ga0209474, IMG submission 185902) | Grasslands soil microbial communities from the Angelo Coastal Reserve, California, USA - 14_1009_05_20cm (SPAdes) (version 2) | ecosystem: Environmental > Terrestrial > Soil > Grasslands...
TGGGGTCGAGTGCGGCTGCACGATAGGCGGGGTAAAAGCCGAATCCGATCCCGATGGCGGAACAGACGATCAGGCCGGCGATGGCCCAGCCGTAGGGGAAAATCACATCTACTTTGAGCCAAAGCGCCAGCAAATCGCCCCCGACCACGCCCAGAATAATGCCAAGAATTCCACCGGCCTCGGAAATGAACACCGCCTCCGCGAGGAATTGCCGGAGAATATCGCGGCTGCGGGCACCGATCGATTTACGAACGCCAATCTCTTTCGTGCGCTCCGTCACGCTCACCAGCATGATGTTCATGATGCCAATGCCGGCAGCCACCAGCGCGATGAAACTGATCACGAACGCGCCAATGCTGACCACGCCGGCAACATTGAGAAAAGCGCTTTTAAGCGAATCATTCGTGTAAATCTCGAAATCGTTATCCTGATCTGCCTTAAGGCCGCGGGCAATGCGCATCGCACTGATTCCTTTATCCAAAGTCCGGTTGTAGAGTTCCGTTGAAAACGGCTGGGTGGCGATGTTCACGGTGCGGTTGGCTTCGCCGTAATTCTCGAAAAACCGCGTGATCGGCATCAGAAAAAAATCGTCCTGGCTTTCGCCAAAAGAAGTGCCCTTTTCCGCCAGGACGCCAACAACGGTGTAAGTATGCCCAGTCATACGGAGGACTTTGCCGAGGGGCGACTCGTGCGGAAACAGACGTTTTTCGATGCCCTTGCCGATGACGGCGACATTGCGAGCAAGTGCGACATCTTCGTCGTTTAGGTTACGGCCGTAACCGAGCGTGAATGCATTGGCGGTTAGAAAACTGCGATTTGTCCCGACAACCGTGAGACTCGGCGGCGTCTTGACCCCGTTGTAGACGGCCTGGCCCTTGATCTCGCGCCCAAAACATTTGAGACAAATCTCCGATGCGTTTCCCTGCATCAGTTCGTAATAACGCACCGCCTGCTGATAGGTGATGTTGCGCCGGTTCTGGTATTTTTTCTTAACGTTGCCGCCGCCGGCGTCAATGTTCACTGGATATTTCGCGAACTGAAAGATATTTGATCCAAGAAAACTGATCCCGCTCTCGATTGAATTCTGCAACGCGCCAATCGCGGTCATGACCAGAATGATCGAGAACACCCCAATGGTTATGCCAACCATCGTTAGAGCTGCGCGCAACTTATTCGCGCCTAACGAACTCAACGCCATTTTCAGAATTTCCTTAAACTGCATGATCAGAATTGGAGTAATGGAGTAGGGGAGTGATGGAGTGCTGCTGCCAGCATTACTCCGCTACTCCAACACTCCATTACTCCATCATTCATACCGCAACGCGGTGACAGGGTCGAGTCGCGATGCCGTCCATGCAGGCGCGAACCCGGAGATCAATCCTGTCATGACCGACACAACCATGCTTATAACCACTAATCCGGTTGAAAACTGGGTGGGGAAGGATGGGAAAGCGATGCCGATGAGGAAACACATGGCAAAGGCAAAGCCCAGCCCAATAATTCCGCCCAGCAAGCAGAGAGCGGTCGATTCGATTAAGAATTGGAGAAGAATAGTGCGCCGCCGCGCCCCGAGCGCTTTGCGTGTGCCAATCTCTTTCGTCCGCTCTTTTACGCTAACAAAAGTGATATTCATAATGCCGATCGCGCCGACGAAAAGCGAAAGTCCGGTGATGAAAAGTCCCGCGACGGCGATGGAGTTCTTGATCGGATCAAGCGTGCTCTTTAGCGCCTGCTGCTCGTTAATACTGAAGTCGTCTTTTTTTTCCGGAGGCAACCCGCGAACTCGCCGCATCAAACCACCCAGCTCATCTTTGGCTTCGGCTAGTTTTGTCTTGTCTTTCACTTTTACGAGAATGTCCGCTTCACTTTTAGCGGTAAAATATTTCTGAAACGCGGGCAGAGGCATCACCACAATGGAATCGAGACTGAAGAGGCCAAGGAACGAGCCTTGCCGCGCGATCACGCCGACTATTTTGAATGGTTGCCCGTTAATCAGAACCGATTTGTCGATCGGACTCGCTGACGGAAACAGCGCATCAGCGACATCATAGCCGACGACGCAAACGTTGGCGCCACCGCGCGATTCCAGGTCGTTAAAGAAACGGCCTTCTTTGAAATCAAACGTGGAGGTGATGATATAATCCGATACCGTCCCGCGGACCAAAACATTACTTACTTCGCTGTCGGCATACTTGACGCTGCGTATTACGCTGGAAGTCGGTATGGCGATCATCAGGTTGGAATTTGGTGTCATCGCGATCATGCGATTGAGTGCGTCCGCATATTCGGTCTTGATTTTTTTGCGATCACGATAGTTCCACCAGTCATCGACTTTTCTCCACGGCCATTGCCCGACATAGAGGACGTCGTCGCCGAAGATCGACATGCTTTTGTCGAAGCCGACCTGGATTCCACCGATGGCGGTGCCCATCAACGTCACGGCGACGATGCCGATAATGACACCGAGCGCGGTGAGGGCGGAACGCGTCAAGTTCGAGCGCATCTGCGAAGCGGCGATTTTCCAGCTTTCGCTGAGCTCGTAGAGAAAACGTCTCATCCTGTGGTTCCGGGGAGCACAGGCTGCCAGCCTGTAGCATTCGACAGCCTTGCCGAATGCATGTTTGTGGGCGCAAAGATCGAGGGAAGTGAAAAGACTGTTCGCGGCAAGCTGCCGCGAACTGCAGGCTGCCAGCCTGCGTTCCCCGAAACCAGAATTCGGTGGCGATACCTCATGGTCGCTCTAGCGCGACGAGGTCGAGTTCCGGAATAAATCCTGCATGGTCGGTCTCGATTAAACCGTCGCGCAAATGCACCGTGCGCCGCGCATGCACCGCAATGTCGCGCTCGTGCGTGACCAGGATGATGGTGTTGCCGCGTTGGTACAAATCTTCAAACAACGCCATGATTTCTTCGCCCGTTTTCGAATCGAGGTTCCCGGTGGGCTCATCGGCCAAAATGATGGAAGGCTTGTTCACCAGCGCCCGCGCAACAGCAACGCGCTGCCGTTGACCTCCGGACAGTTCGTTTGGCTTGTGATTCATCCGATCGCCCAAGCCAACTTCGTGCAAGACATGGGTAGCCATTTCCTCACGCGTGTCCGGATCGATCCCGGCGTAGATCAATGGCAACTCGACATTGCGTAAACTAGTCGAGCGCGGCAGGAGATTGAACGTTTGAAAAACAAAGCCGATCTCGCGATTTCGGATCGCAGCCAGCTCGTCATCGTTCATTTCCGCCACATTTTTTCCATTAAATTCATAGCGTCCTGAAGTCGGGGTATCGAGGCAACCAAGCATGTTCATGAGGGTCGACTTTCCGCTGCCGCTCGGGCCCATGATGGCGATGTATTCCGTCTTGTGAATCTGCAACGACACCCCGCGCAACGCGTGCACGGTTTCTTCGCCCATCACGTAATCCTTCGTGATGTTTTCAATGTCGATGACTAGCGGACCGACGGGGCGAGTGGAAGTCACCATGTGTCGCAATCGATGAGAGGTAAGAAGTGATTGGTGAGAAGTGAAAAGAGAAAGAGAGCAACCTTCACTTCTCACTATTCACCTCTCACTATTTCGTCGCCTCCTTGTCGTAGGTAACTTTGGCGCCTTCCTTCAACTTCCGGCTGATCGCGCTGTAACTTCCCGAAATTACTTCGTCGCCCGGCTGAATACCGCTCTTAATCTCCATGTAAGTGTCGTCCGCGATTCCGGTCGTCACTTTGATCAACTGCGCCTTGCTCCCTTTTTTCAAAAACACGACTTTCGCTAGTTTCTCGCGCTCCTCTTTCTGGGTCACTTTTTCCTGACGCTCGTTCACAAGCTCGGCGCTGTTGTCGCCTTTATCGCGCTGGGCGATTTTTTGTTTTTTCTTTTCGATCTCCTCCGGACTCAAATTGCTGTCGCCGGTGCGGATCGTTACCGCCTGCATCGGCACCGCCACCACGTCTTTCACCATGTCGGTCTCGATATCGGCCGTGCAACTCAGCCCTGGTCTCAACAGGACATCGTGATCGTCAATTCGAATCTTGACCTGGAAATTTGTGACTTCTTCCTGCGTGCCCGCGCCCGTTGTCGTCCCGGTGTTCGCGATCTGATAAACGGTGCCGTGAAATTTGCGATCGCCATAAGCGTCGACCTTCACACTTGCCTTATCGCCGACCTTCACATTCACAACATCGTTTTCGTTCACATCAACGCGCGCTTCCATGTGGCCAAGGTCGGCCACTCGCATCACTTCGGTGCCGGCGAACTGATTGGTGGCGACGATGCGCTCGCCGAGTTTGCTGTTTAAGATCGTCACCGTGCCATCGATTGGCGAATAGATCGTGGTTTTGGAAAGTTGATCCCGCGCCTGACTGGATCCGGCCTGCGCTCGTTCGATCTCGTGGAGCGAGCTTTCGACAGTATTTTTCGCCACATCGTAAGCGGCCTGCGCGGTGTTGTACTCCTGTATCGAAATCGTTTTCTTGTTGTACATGTCATCGGCACGTTTGAGATCCTGCTCCGTCTTCATCATCGTCGCCTTTTGTTGAAGATTCGTCGCCCTGGCCGCGCTGATCGCCGCCTCCTGTTGCTCCAGCAGGGCCTTGTAGGAATCGGGTCTGACCTTGACGAGCAGGTCGCCCTTATTCACTTGCGCCCCATCAATCACCGGGAGCTCGATAATTTCACCCGCCACTTCTGGCGAAATTTTCACTTCCGTTTCCGGTTGAACTTTACCAGTCGCCGAAACCAGCTGCAGGATCGTTCGCTTCGCCGCCTTCTCCGTTGTCACTGGAATCGGCTTCTCGCGCTTACTTACGATGACCGCGCCGACGATCCCAAGCAAAATCAACGCGCCAATTCCGATGAGGATGTAACGTCGGCGCCGTGATTTCCGCCGCCTCGGCGAGACGGCCGGTGTGGGCGCGCCTGCCCCAGTCGGCTTCGCGGGGGATGGGCTCGTTACCTGCTGGTGCATTGCGGGCTGCAATAGACGCTCCTTGACTATTTAAAGATTAAATGGTTCAGGCACATACCCGTTAGACGCGGCTGGTAATGATTACAGATTCAGCAATTCACTGCAAACGCGCGCTCCTTGATTCGCTCGATCGCCCATTGCGCGTGCTCCGCAATTAGTGGCTCCGCATCGACCGCTGCCCGCTCCAATGCTGGCAAATCATCGATCGTTCCGACGTTTCCCAACGCCACGCAAACGTTTCGCAGTAACCCGCGCCGTTTCGTGCGCTTGGTTGGCGAATTGCGAAAGAGCCGGCGAAATTTGTCGTCATCAAGCCCTAGATAATCGCGCAACTTCATCGCCGCGACCTCGGGCCGCATCGCGAAGGCCGTTTCGCGCGAGACCTTGGCGAAACGGTTCCAAGGACAGGCATCCAGGCAATCGTCGCAACCGTAGATGCGATCGCCGATCAGCGGCCTCAATTCGATCGGGATCGAACCCTTTAATTCGATCGTCAGGTAGGAAATGCAGCGTCGTGCGTCCACTTGGTGCGGCGCAGTGATCGCGCCGGTCGGACAAGCATCGATGCAACGCGTGCAACGCCCGCAGTAATTTTTTTGCGCGGTGTCCGGTGCAAACTCCAGCGTGGTCAAAATCTCCGCGAGAAAAAACCAGGTCCCGAGTTCGCGGTTCAACAACATCGTGCTTTTGCCATGCCAGCCGATGCCGGCACTCGCGGCGTGATCGCGCTCCAGCATCGGCCCGGTGTCCACATAACATTTCTGTCTACCGCCGCATTCGCGCAGAAATTGATCGATCACCGCCAGTTTCTTTTCGATCAATCCGTGGTAATCGTCACCCCAGGCGTAACGCGCAATGCGCCCTGTGGTGGCGGCCGGCCCGGTCGCACCCTTTGCAGGCGACATGCCTGCCGCTGCAGATTCCCTTCCCTGAAAATAATTGAGCGCGAGAACGATCACCGTTTTCACATCCGGTAATATCTGCCGCGGATCGCACCGCCGCGCCGAGTTACGCGCGAGATAATTCATTTCACCGGCATCGCCGCAATCGAGCCAATCTCGAAATTCCGCGGCGTGCTCCGGCGTTTCTGCTTTCGCGAAGCGGCAAAGATCAAATCCGAGCTCGCGCGCCAGTGCGACAACTTGGGCACGCGTATCAGCTGACCCGTTCTCTATCTTCATAGGAGAGGCTCACTCCCAAATAACTCGGTGGAGCGAGATATTTCGGAAATCCTGGGCAGTTGCATCGGATCAACGCTAGAGTAGCGAGATAATCTCGTTCGTCACTTCCGCGATGCTGCTGCTTGAGGTGTTGATGCGATAATCCGTCGCCGTCTGATAGAGTGGTAGTCGTTCCCGCAGCAACTCGGCAAATCGCGCCCGCGGGTCCGGGGTTTGGAGCAGAGGACGGGTACTGTGACGTGAAGCACGTTGCCACAGAATTTCTTCATCGGCATCGAGCCAAATGATGCGGCCCATCCGGCGCAAAAGGCGCACATTTTCTTCGCGCAAAACAATTCCTCCTCCGGTTACGACGATCCCTCCCAGTCCGCGTTGCAAAGTTTTGAGCAGTGTCGTTTCGGCATCGCGAAACGCCAGCTCGCCGTGGCGCGCGAAAATATCCGGAATCGAAATGCCGAACTGCTCGCGAATCATTTCGTCGGTATCATATCGAGGCCAGCCAGTGCGGCGCGACAGTTCACGCCCAACCGCAGATTTTCCCGCGCCCATGAAGCCAATCAGGGCAATGGCATTGTCGCCCGCGTTCACACAGCACGATAATCGCAAAGCGCACTCATGACATCGCAAATCGCGTTGCGGCAATCGCAACATCGTTAAGATTGGGCCATGCCGACAACGCCACCGCTCGTCGCTGTAATCATGGGCAGCTCCTCAGATTGGGAAACGATGTCCGTTTGCGTGAAAACGCTCGATGAGCTTGGGATTGCAAACCAGGCACACGTTCTGTCTGCTCATCGCACTCCCGACGCCACCGCCAAGTTTGCGCGTGAGGCGGCTGATCGCGGCATTCGAGTGATGATCGCGGCGGCCGGAGGCGCGGCGCATCTCGCTGGCGTCATCTCAGCCCACACTTGGCTACCTGTGCTCGGGGTCCCGATTCAGTCGTCGGCCTTGCATGGTTTAGACTCGCTCCTTTCGACGGCGCAAATGCCGGGAGGCATTCCCGTTGGCACACTCGCGATTGGATCTGCGGGTGCGAAGAACGCGGCGCTTTTGGCGGCGGCGATTCTCGCGATTTCCGACAAGAAGATTCGCCAAAATCTTCAGGCGTTTCGCAAAAAACAGACTGAAGCCGTGCTGGCGGCGAAAGTGCCGAAGTGAAAACGGAAATCGTTTCCGCGCATGAGTGCGCGAAAGCGATCAGGCTTTTGCGGGACGGCGAAGTGGTCGCTCTCCCGACTGAGACGGTTTACGGACTGGCGGCCGACGCTCTCAATCCAGATGCGGTCGCCAAAATTTTCGAGGCAAAAGAACGTCCGCGCTTTGACCCGCTGATTGTACATTTGCCAAATCAGGAGGCGCTGGACGAGATCGCGCTCATTAAATCGCAACTCGCACACAAGTTAATGGAAAAATTCTGGCCCGGGCCGTTGACGATTATTTTTCCGAAGCACGAAATTGTTCCGGACATTGTCACGGCGGGTTTGCAAACGGTGGCGGTGCGAATGAGCGCGCATCGGGTTTTCCGCGAAGTGGTCAGGACGCTGAATCGCCCGCTGGCGGCGCCGAGCGCGAATCGGTTCGGGCGTATCAGCCCAACAACGGCGCAACACGTGTTCGATGAGTTAAGCGGCCGTATTCCGCTGATTGTTGATGGCGGTGCGACGGAGCACGGAATCGAATCGACCATTGTTCAAATTACAAATGGCGTGATTGAGGTATTGCGGCGCGGGCCGATCACGAACGAGATGCTTCGTCCATTTGCTGAAGTTCGTGAACAAACATCATCGGCCCCTGTTAGCGCGCCCGGGCAATTGCCGACACACTACGCGCCCCGAACGAAATTGATCGTGGTTGATGATTTGAAGAATTTCTCGCCACCAGCCGGCAAACGAATCGGTGCGCTTTGCTTTCCGTCTGTAGCCGCGGTCGCTGGCCGCGGCCCCGTAAGTTATCAGAGTTCGAAACCGAAGCCGCGGCCGGCGACCGCGGCTACAAGCGCACCGGCCAAGTTCATAGGGTTCACGGTGATACGTTACTTAAGTGAGCGAAGCGATCTACGCGAAGCCGCGGCGAATTTTTTTGGAATGCTGCGCGAACTGGACGCGCAAGATCTCGATCTCATTGTGGCCGAACGTGTTCCGGAGGAGGGGATTGGCGCGGCGATTAACGACCGATTAGAACGCGCATCGACCGGGACCGCTCCCTAATTATTGGATCGCGCCGCGCACATCCATCCGTCATCCCGAGCCGCGCAGACGGCGAGGAGCTCACAATGTTCCAGGTCGTTAACGAGCTTTGTGCGGCCCTTCGCTGCGCTCAGGATGACCGCACCTGGCAGAAGTTGAGGCTGCACCAGCGCTCAAAGGCGCACACTGCCGTCGCCCCGGCTGCGAAGATTAATGCGAGTCCGGCTCGGACCTAGCCCTGATGCGCCAATGCAGCCTGGATAAACGCTTTGAACAACGGGTGCGGCTTGTTCGGTTTGCTCTGAAATTCGGGGTGATATTGGCAAGCCAGAAAATAGGGGTGATCGCGTAACTCAACCAACTCGGCGAGCGAGCCATCGGGCGAGGTGCCGGAAATTTCGAAGCCTTTCTCGCGCATTTGCTCACGATATTTCATGTTGAACTCGTAACGATGCCGATGGCGCTCGAGCACTTCGTCGCTTCCATAAATCTTCTCCGCGAGGGTACCGGGTTGAATCTTTGTCGGCCACGTTCCAAGCCGCATGCTGGCGCCTTTGTTGGTCACCTCGCGTTGCTCATCGAGCAAACAAATCACCGGATCGGAAGAGGTCTGATCGAACTCGGCGCTATTAGCGCTGGCGATGCCGCAGACATTGCGCGCGAACTCGATCGTAGCCACCTGCATGCCGAGGCAAAGGCCAAGATAGGGCAGCTTATTTTCGCGGGCGAAACGCGCCGCTTTAATTTTTCCTTCCACCCCGCGGTCGCCAAAGCCGCCGGGAATGAGCACGCCGGCTACATCTTTGAGCTGGCCATCCACTCCATCCTGGAGCCGCTCCGCATCGATCAATTTCAGATCGATCCCGCAATCCTGGCTGGCGGCGGCATGGGTTAACGATTCGTAGATGGATTTGTAGGCGTCCTGCAAATCGATGTATTTGCCTACGACCGCGATCTTCACCCGTTTTTTGGGCGAGACCACGCGCTCGACAAACTTGCGCCAGTTGCTCAGATCAGGCTCCGGCGTTTGTAGACCGAGCAATTTACAAACAAGCGCATCGAGTCCTTCGGCGTGAAACATCAGCGGCGCCTCGTAAATGGTGTGCGTGACATCACGGACTTCGATCACAGCTTCCGGTACGACGTTGCAAAACATCGAAAGCTTCTGGCGCAACTCCGCGTCCAGCGCGTGCTCGGTCCGGCACATCAAGACCTGCGGTTGCAGACCGATCTCGCGCAACTTTGCGATGCTTTGCTGGGTCGGCTTGGTTTTTAATTCCCGCGCCGCCTTAATATAAGGAACAAGCGTGACATGAATGTTAACGACATTCTGCGGACCGACCTCGAGAATGAATTGCCGGATCGCTTCCAGGAATGGCAAGCCTTCAATGTCACCCGTGGTTCCTCCCACTTCCGTAATCACGACATCGTATTTTGATTCATCGGAAAGCTCGCGGATACGTGCTTTGATCTGATCAGTGACGTGCGGAATGACCTGCACCGTTTTGCCAAGGTAATCGCCGCGCCGCTCGCGATTGATGACCGATTCATAAACCTGGCCGCTGGTTAGATTATTGTGCCGCGAAAGAACGCAATTGGTGAAACGCTCGTAATGCCCGAGGTCGAGATCCGTTTCTGCGCCGTCGTTCAACACATAAACTTCGCCATGCTGAAACGGGCTCATTGTTCCCGGGTCGACGTTGAGATAAGGATCGAATTTTTGAAAAACAACCCGCAGCCCGCGTAGCTCAAGCAAGGTGCCGAGTGCGGCCGCAGCCAGACCCTTGCCGAGGGAACTTACTACGCCGCCAGTGACGAATATGTATCTCATCGGCGGGCCCTCGATTTTTTTAGCCGTAGCCCTGCGGAGGTCGAGCCTTTGCGCAGCGAAGCGGCTACCGCTTCGGCATCTGCCGGCGTATCGACGCCGGGCGAACCATGTTTAGTGACGAGCACATGAACCCTTACACCATTCTCCAACGCGCGCAATTGCTCGAGCGATTCAGCCTGTTCCAGCGGTGTTGGTTTCCATTTCACAAATTGCAAAAGCATCGCGCGGCGGAAGCCGTAGATGCCCTGATGACGGAGAAACAGGGAGGGCCCGCTACTCTTGGTCGGTGGAACCGGCGCGCGCGAGAAATAAAGGGCGTTACCGGCGAGATCGATTACGACTTTCACCTGATGCGGTGAAAGCGCATCACGAGAATTTTCGAACGGGTGCGCTGCAGTAACGATTCCGACCTCACGATTTTTCAAGAGCGTCTCGACCATTCGGTCGATTAACCGGGGCTGAATCAGCGGCTCATCTCCTTGCACGTTGATGATGATCGAGAAGCTTTTCGCCCGTGCCGCAACTTCGGCGATTCGATCCGTTCCGCTCTGATGTTTTGGGGACGTGAGTGCCACTTCCGCGCCCCAGGCGAATGCCGCTTCTGCAATGCGCATATCATCGGTCGCGATAATGGTGTGATCGATTTTTCGTGCGCGCCGGCAACGTTCCCAGACATGCCGAAGTAAAGGTGTTCCCTCGATTTGATAGAGTGGCTTTCCTGGAAATCGGCTCGAACCCCAGCGCGCGGGAATGATGACGACATTCCTGCTCATCTGTCATCCCGAGCCGCGCAGACAACGCCAGTCCGGCTCGGACCGAGGAACCTCGCGAGTCCGGTATTGGTTACGCAAGTTAGCTTCGGTGATCCAGGAGTGTAGGCGGGGTCCCTCGCTTGCGCTCGGGATGACGGAGGGACGGGCGTTGCGCGGTTCCTCATCGACGCGCACCCCGCTCATTGCGTTGTTTGTTGCGTTGCAAACTTCGTCAGAATAATCTCGGTCGCCTCCGCGAAATCCTGCGCGATCCAGTCGGCCGAACTATCGGCGGTGTTACTTTCAAAACCGGTCTGGGCACGAATCGCTTTGATTCCAGCGTTGTGCCCGCAATGCACATCAATCTCTTTATCGCCAATCATAATTGAACGGCTGAGGTCGGCCGCGTGCTCGCGCGCGCCTTGCAGGATCATTCCTGGTGCGGGTTTGCGGCATTTCGATTCCACACCGGGGACGTCCGGACAAACGTAGGTCGCATCAATCAACGGTTCGCCCAATTGTCGAAGCACTTCCGCGTGCACCGCGTTGTATTGCTCGCGCGTGAAATAACCTCGTCCGATCCCGCTTTGGTTCGTGATCATGATTAATTTGAAACCGCGCGCTTTTAATTTTCGCAGCGATCCCGCCACGAAAGGGAATACATG
>Ga0209474_10004824_pt1 | contig 11572 bp, 9 predicted proteins | sample GraSoiAngelo_145_FD_185902 | JGI IMG/M metagenome (GOLD analysis project Ga0209474, IMG submission 185902) | Grasslands soil microbial communities from the Angelo Coastal Reserve, California, USA - 14_1009_05_20cm (SPAdes) (version 2) | ecosystem: Environmental > Terrestrial > Soil > Grasslands ...
TGGAACGATTTTTCACGCGGGAACGAAGAGCGCATGTACATCATGGAGGATTGGATTCAGTTCACGCTCGATCTGCCTATCAAGGGCTTTGCGCCGTGGGCGAAGAAAGCGAGCGAGTCTCCCTACGGCCGCAGCTTTAGTTATTGCACTGCGGGCGTGGCGACACTCGGCGGCGTGCTCGAGCGCGCTACAAAAACGCCGGTGCCGGAATTCGCCGCGAAGAATCTGTTCGCACCGCTGGGAATTCAAAAAGTGGAATGGCAGTTCTCTTCGCTTGGCTTGGCGCTGACAGGCGGCGGGTTGCGGCTGCAAAGCCACGACCTGTTGAAGCTCGGCCAGATGTATTTGAACGGCGGCACGTGGAATGGTTCGCGCATCGTTTCGGACCGCTGGGTGAAGACCTCCACGCAGCCGCACGCGCGCATCGATGAATAAACCGAGTATGGCTATTTGTGGTGGCTCAAAAGCTTCCAGGCCGGAGAAAAGTCCTACGGCGCATTTTTCATGAGCGGCAACGGCGGAAACAAAGTCGCGGTCTTTCCCAGCTTGGATATGGTGGTTGTTCTCACCAGCACCAATTACAACACGCGCGGGATGCACGAACAGACCGAGAAGCTCCTCACCGATTACATCCTTGCTTCCATGACTCAGTAACGAGCGTCGCTCTTGCGTAGGGGCGCAGTATGCCGCGCCCCTGCAAAGAGAATCTTATGGCAACGAAACGGGGCGGCAAGAAACCGCCCCTTGGTTTTTTCTCATAGCTCTTTTCCGAAACACTGTTAACTGTGGACTGTCGACTGTTAACTCGCTGCTACGCGGCTTCGCCTTTGATGCGCATGCCGTAGAACGAGCGATAGACAAAGAAGAAGGAGACCACAAAGAACCCGGCCGCCAAAGTGTGCGTCAAGCCACTGCCTTGGCTGGCGGTCAGGCTGACGGCCAGCTCGACGGCGAGCAAGCCGAACAGCGTCGTAAATTTGATGATTGGGTTCAACGCCACCGACGAAGTGTCTTTGAAGGGGTCCCCCACGGTGTCGCCGATAACCGTGGCGTCGTGCAGTGGTGTGCCTTTTTGCTTCAGCTCGACTTCCACGATTTTCTTGGCGTTGTCCCAGGCGCCTCCCGCGTTGGCCATGAAGATGGCTTGATACAAACCGAAAGTGGCGATGGAAATGAGATAGCCGATAAAAAAGAACGGCTCGACGAATGCAAACGCCAGCGTGGCGAAAAATACAGCAATGAAAATGTTGAGCATCCCTTTTTGCGCGTACTTCGTGCAGATTTCCACAACTTTCTTGCTGTCCGCGATGCTCGCCGCCGCAGCGCTTTCCAGCTTGATGTTGGCCTTGATGAATTCCACGGCACGATAGGCGCCGGTAGTGACCGCTTGCGTGCTCGCGCCAGTAAACCAATAGATGATTGCGCCGCCGGTGATGAGCCCGAGGACAAACGGCGCGTGGAGCAGCGAAAGTTTGTCCACATTGGCGGCGAGGCCGTTGGTCAGCGCCATGATAATGGAAAAAATCATCGTGGTTGCGCCGACGACGGCCGTGCCGATCAAAACCGGCTTCGCGGTGGCTTTGAACGTGTTGCCCGCGCCGTCGTTGGCTTCGAGCATGTGCTTGGCGCGCTCGAAATTCACGTCAAAGTTGTAGTCCTTCTTCAATTCCTGCTTGATGCCGGGGATTTGCTCGATGAGTGAAAGCTCGAAAACGGACTGCGCATTGTCGGTCACTGGGCCGTACGAGTCCACCGCGATCGTCACCGGGCCCATGCCAAGGAAGCCGAACGCGACCAAGCCAAATGCGAACACGGGTTCGGCGACCATCAATTTGCTGAGGCCGCCCTGTGAAACCAGGTAGCCGATGGACATCAACAGCACCATCGAAAGGCCCAGGTAGTACCCGGAGAAATTTCCCGCCACGAAGCCCGACAGAATTCCCAGCGACGGCCCGCCTTCCTGCGCCGAGGTGACAATTTCCTTGGTGTGGCGCGATTCGGTGGAAGTAAAAACTTTTACGAGTTCGGGAATGATTGCTCCGGCCAGCGTTCCGCAGGTGATGATCGTTCCGAGTTTCCACCACTGCGTTTCGTCGCCGCCGAGACTCGGAATGATGAGCCAGGAAGCGAGGTACGTCAGGCCGATGGAAACGAAGGAAGTGATCCACACGAGCGAAGTCAGCGGCGCCTCGAAATTCATTTCGTCGGCGTTGCCGTATTTCGCTTTAGCAATTGCGCCGTTGATGAAATACGCCAGGGCGCTGGCCACCAGCATGATAATGCGCATCACGAAAATCCAAACGAGCAACTGTACTTGCACCGTGTTCGCGGCTGCCGTGGCTTTGGCGATCACCGCAGCGGAAGCAGTCTGCAGGGTCAAACCCACGGGCAAAAAGTGCTCTGGAGAAATCGCGAGCAAAATAAAAGTGATGAGCGCGACGCCGGTCACGCCGTAAGTTTCAAATCCGTCGGCGGTCGGCCCAACCGAATCCCCCGCATTGTCGCCGGTGCAATCGGCGATGACGCCGGGATTTCGCGCATCGTCTTCCTTGATTTTGAAGACGATTTTCATGAGGTCGGAGCCGATGTCGGCAATTTTGGTGAAGATTCCGCCGGCGATGCGGAGGGCGGCGGCGCCGAGGGATTCGCCGATGGCGAAGCCGATGAAGCACGGGCCGGCATAATCACCGGGTATAAATAGCAAGATGATTAACATCATCAAGAGTTCGACGGAGATGAGCATCATGCCCACGCTCATGCCGGCTTGGAGAGGGATGTGGTTGATGGGGAAAGGCTTGCCGCCGAGTCCGGCGAAGGCGGTGCGGGAGTTCGCGAAGGTGTTCACGCGAATGCCGAACCACGCCACACTGTAGCTGCCGGCCATGCCGATCAAGCTGAAGAGCAAAATAATGGGGAGGGTGACGCCGATGGATTTGCCGGGCACGGGAGCGAGCCAGCCAAAGTACAGCACGATGACGATGGCGATGAAAACCCAGAGCAGCAGGAGGAATTTGCCTTGCGTGGTGAGATAGGTCTTGCAGGTTTCGTAGATGAGTTCGGAGATGTCGCGCATGGATTTGTGGACGGGGAGATTTTTCAGGCGCGTGTAAATGACCAATCCGAAAACGAGACCGAACAGGCAAAAGAGAATGCCGAAGAGGAGAAGCTTGTGGCCGTCGATGCCGAGGAAGCTGACCGTGGAAAGGTCGGGGAGCTTCAGATTGGCTTCGCCGCCGGCTTCGTCGGCGCGGGCGACGGAGGCGGCAAGCAGCGCGAAGGCGGCTCCCGCGCCAAATTTCGTGAATTTCAAGTGATTCGTGAATCTCAAACACTGGGACCAGGCATTCGTTAGCCAGGTGCGCATTCAGAATCCTCCCTAATCCTTGCAAAGTTTGCGGAGCGATCGAATCTGTGAAAGTACTGGAAACGGCCGCTTACTGCCAGACTTGTTCGGCTGGGGCGTAAAGCCACAGCTACTCGGCCACGCACTTCTCGGCGCAGGCCGCGAATTGGATTTTGTCTCATTCCACCGGCAAGAGGCCGCCGCGCCGGTCCGAGTTACCCCTCGATACCGCCGGCGGGGCGCCTGCAAGACTGGGCGCCAGGGCAAGCACAAGTCGGAGTTTTATAACATTTTGGGGGAGTCGGGTCAAACGGCGCGCAGTAGGCAGTGGGCTACTTTCAGCAAAACGTGCTGCCTGATTCAAAGCAGCCGCTACCGCGCAGTATGACAGCGGGGCGTTTCGGGCAAGCTGATGATAAGATGCGGGTTTCATCCTGAACGGGCAGCAGAGCAGAGGCGCGCAGAACATAGGATCGAGTTCAGTACGGAAGAAAAGCGGCGGCAAGCCGCCGCACTCCCAAAAAAGCCTTCCCAACTTTGTGCGAGGCTCAGGTAAATGGAGACCATGGCGACTAAAACAGGTTTGGATGCCGCCCAAAGCGCCGCACTGCGGAGCGCCGCGGCGAAAGACCTTGGCTTGCGTGATTCTGCAGCAGCGGGGGTGCGGCACGATTGGACGCGGGCTGAAGTCGAGGAGATTTACCGGATGGCGCTGCCGGAGCTGGTGTTCCGGGCGCAGACGGTTCATCGGGGGCACCATGCTACGGACCGCGTGCAGACCTGCCAACTGATTTCCATCAAGACAGGAGGGTGCCCGGAAGATTGCGCCTATTGCCCGCAGAGCGCGCATTATGACGCGGGTGTGGAGCGGCAGGGATTGCTGGACCCGCAGCACGTCATCGAAGTGGCGCGAGAGGCGGCGGGCCGCGGCGTGACGCGCTTCTGCATGGGCGCGGCCTGGAGAGACGCTCCCGAGGGCAGGGAATTCGAGAACGTGCTCGAAATGGTGCGCGGCGTTTCGGCGCTGGGGATGGAAGTTTGCTGCACGCTCGGGATGCTGACGGAGCTGCAGGCCGCGCGGCTGAAAGAAGCAGGACTGACCGCGTACAATCATAATCTGGATACCTCGCCGGAATTCTATAGCTCGATTATCACCACGCGCGTTTATGATGACCGGCTGAAGACGCTGGCGGCGGTGCGGAAAGCCGGAATCACCGTTTGCTGCGGCGGAGTCCTGGGCATGGGCGAACGCGAAGCGGACCGCATCGGCTTGCTGCATCAACTGGCGACGCTCGAGCCGCATCCGGAAAGCGTGCCGATCAACATGCTGGTGCGCGTGGAGGGCACGCCGCTGGCTTCGATGCCGCCGCTCGATCCGCTGGAGATGGTGCGGGCGATTGCGACCGCGCGGATATTGATGCCGGCGTCGCGCGTGCGCCTGGCCGCGGGGCGCAAGCAGCTTTCACCGGAAGCGGTGACGCTGTGCTTCCTCGCGGGCGCGAATTCGATTTTTGTGGGCGAGAAATTGCTGACCACTCCGAATCCCGGCCCTGACGAAGACGAGCAACTCCTGCAGACTCTCGGGATGAAGCCACTGGAACCGCATGCCGCCGATTGAGACCGGGAAGTTTAGGATACAAAGACAAAGGCAGATTCCTCCGCTCCGGCGAACCGCACGGAGCGCACAACTCGCGACTCAGGCTGCGGAGGCCCGCAGCCTGAGGGTCGGAGTAACGGTTGGGAGGTGGGCGGCGTTTGGCGAAACTCGATAGTTTTCAAGAAAGATTTCAAGGGGAATTGCAAGCGGAGCTGCGTGAGCTTGAAGCGCGGGAGCAGCGGCGCTCGCTGGCGGAAATTCATGGCACGAATCTCTGCTCGAATGACTACCTGGAACTGTCGCGGCATCCGGCGCTGAAGGAAGCCGTGGAGCGGGCGGTGCGCGATGCGAAGCATATAGGCGGAACGGGTTCGCGGCTGCTTTCCGGCCACGCGGCGGCTTGGGAGCAACTGGAAGAAGAATTCGCGGAATTCGCGGGGACGGAAGCGGCGCTGTATTTTGGCAGCGGGTACCTGGCGAATATTGGGTTGCTGACCGCGCTGCAAGAAAAAGATGATTTGGTTTTTTCCGACGCGCTGAATCACGCGAGCTTGATTGACGGCATGCGGCTTTCCGGCGCCCGAAAGATCATTTACCCGCACCTCGATTTGAATGCGCTGGAAGGCGGACTGCGAAAGCATGCGCACGAACTGGGGCGCAAGCTCATCGTTACCGAGAGCGTTTTTAGCATGGAAGGCGATATCGCTCCGGTTACAGAGATCATGAAGCTTGCCGAACGTTACGGCGCCGGTGTTATTGTGGACGAAGCTCACGCGACCGGGGTCCAGGGACCCGCAGGACGCGGGATTGCTGTCCGGGATGGAATCGCACAACAACTTGCCGCTGCGGTGCACACTTGCGGAAAGGCGCTTGCCAGCGCGGGCGCGTTTGTTTGCGGGAGCGCGGCGTTGAAGGAGCATCTCATCAACCACGCGCGGACATTTATTTTCAGCACGGCGATGCCTCCATACATGGGGGAGCAGATTCGAGGGGCGGTCGGACTGGCGCGGACGATGGACCGCGAGCGGGCAGGGCTGATGGCCAAGGCGCGGCGTCTGGCCAGTGGTTTGCGCTCGGGAGGGTGGGACACCGGGCGGAGCGAGACGCAAATCGTACCGTTAATCATTGGCAAAAATGAGGCGGCACTGAGCGCGGCGGAACATCTGCAATTGCAAGGATTTGCGGCGCGGGCGGTGCGGCCGCCGACAGTACCGCCAGGTAGCGCACGCTTGCGGTTTTCCTTGACGTGCGGAATCTCCGATGATGAACTGTTGCGCCTGGAGAACTCCTTGAGCAACTGGCGCGAAAAGTTACCTTCGTCCGCTGCGGTGGCGCGGGTTTGAGACATCATTTTTTCATCACCGGGACCGATACGGGAGTTGGCAAGACGGTTCTTTCTTCGCTGCTTTGCGCGGCGCTGGACGCGGTGTACTGGAAGCCCATTCAGACCGGCACGCTGGAGGGCTCGGATCGCGTGACGGTGATGCGGCTGGCGGGAATCGGCACCGACCGCACGCTGGACGAAATTTACAAGTTTGTTCCGCCGGTTTCGCCGGACCTGGCGGCGCGGTGGGCGGGCGTGGAAATTGATCTCGGCAAAATCAATATGCCCACGAGCCTGATAAACGACTGGCTCGTGGTGGAAGGCGCGGGCGGCGTGCTGGTGCCCGTGAATCAAAAGCAGTTCATGCTGGACATGATGGTGAAATTCAAATTGCCGGTGATTGTGGCCGCGCGCAGCAGCCTGGGCACCGTGAACCACACGTTGCTGACGCTGGCGGCGCTGCACGCGGCGGAGCTTCCCGTGCACGGCGTGGTGCTGATTGGGGACCAGAACCGGGAAAACCGCGAAACGATTGAGCGGTTTGGGCATGTGCGCGTGATCGGCGAAGTTCCCAAATTGCCGAACCTGCATCGGACGGCGCTGATGCAGGTGTTCATGAATCATTTCGACCGGGCGGCGTTTGCGCAGTAAGAAGAAGCTGACAGTTTACAGCTTACAGCCGACAGTTCGGAACGGACCCTTCGACTTCCTACTTCAACCTTCTCCACTTCGTGCGTTCGAGCAGGGCAGGAAACTGTGGAAGGAAGAAAAGCGGGACCAAGTTCCCGCACTCCAAAGAAGGCCGACCCTGCAGCGTCTTCGATTACAGTACACTAGCGCGATGAATCCGGCGCTGCGCATCTGGCATCCCTTTACTCATTCCAGGCTGGACCTTCCGCCATTGCAGGTCGAGAGGGCGGAAGGCGTTTACCTGTACACAAGAGACGGGGGAAAGATTCTGGATGCGATTTCGTCCTGGTGGGTGAATCTGCACGGGCACGCGAATCCGCGAATTGCGGCGGCGATCACGGAGCAAGCGCGAAAACTGGAGCATGTCATTCTCGCGGGCTTCACACATGAAGCCGCGGAAGAGCTGGTGCGGCGGCTGAGGAAGTGGATCGCGCCGGAGTTGACGCATCTGTTTTTCTCCGATGATGGCTCGACGGCGGTGGAAGTGGCGCTGAAGATGGCGGTGCAGCATTTCAGCAATCAGGAGCGCGGAGAAAAGCGGGAAATTGCCGCGCTGGAGCATGGGTATCACGGCGATACCGCCGGGGCGATGTCGGTTAGCTATGATTCGCCATTCACGGAGCCGTTTGCCGGGATGCGTTATCCGGTGCATCGTGTGCATGCGGCGTATTGTTACCGTTGTCCGGTGGGACTGAAGCGCGAGACGTGTCAGATCGAGTGCGCGCAGCAACTGGAAACATTGCTGGCGGAGCGCGGCGAAAAAATTGCGGCCGTGATTGTAGAACCTATACTGCAGGGCGCCGGCGGGATGATCGTGCATCCCGTGGAGTTTTTGCAAAAAGTGAGGGCGCTTTGCACGAAGCATGACGTGCTGCTGATTGCCGATGAAGTGCTGACGGGATTTGGGCGCACGGGAAAAATGTTTGCGTGCGATTTGGCTGGCGTGACGCCAGACTTGATGTGCCTCTCGAAAGGCATCACCGGCGGATTTTTGCCGATGGGAGTGACGCTTTGCACAGACCGCGTGGAAGCGGCGTTTGGCAGCGAGGACCGGCGGCACACGTTTTATCACGGGCATTCGTACACGGGGAATGCGCTGGCGTGCGCGGCGGCGAACGCGAGCTTGCAGATTTTCGATGACGAGCCGGTGTTCGACCGCATTGCGACCATCGCGCGGATTCATTCGGAGCGATTGCAGGGGTTGCGTGAGTTTTCGGTCGTGGGGGACACGCGGCAAATTGGAACCATTGGCGCGCTGGAGCTTCGCGCGGAGGATGCCGGGTACCTCTCGGCAATGCGGCCGAAGTTGTATCAGTTTTTTCTGGAACGCGGCGTTTTGCTGCGGCCGCTGGGAAATGTGGTTTATGTTTTGCCGCCGTATGTGATCGAGCCGGAGGAATTGCATCAGGTGTACGACGTGATTGTTGAGGCGGTTCAGACGTTGTTCTGAGGATGGCAAAGGGCTTGCACGAGTTTGAGTTTGCGTCGAATCGGGCGCAGCGGGCCGCCTCAGAAGGCGGCCCCTACCAGAGAAAAGAACTAACCGAGGAGAATGGTTTGCCATCGGGTTTGAACGCTTGGAAAGAGAAGATTGTGGCGTTCGCGGGCAGCTTGGGCGCGCCGGGGCTTTTCTTGATTTCCTTTCTGGATTCGTCGGTGCTGACGTTTCCGGTGATCAATGACCTGCTGCTGATTGAACTTTCCATCCAGCATCCGGCACGGATGCCGGTGTACGCGTTGATGGCCATGCTGGGATCGGTATTGGGCTGCGTGCTGTTGTTCTACCTGGCCGAAAAGGGCGGCGAAGCGCTCTTTCATAGGCAAGCAGGCGACCGGGCGCATGCTATCCACAACTGGGTGGTAAAAAACGGGTTCGGTGGAATGCTGATCGCCGCGCTATTGCCGCCGCCGACGCCGTTCAAGGTATTTGTGGTGGCGGCTGGGGTGTTCGAGGTGCCACTGCTGAGCTTCGCGTCGGCAATTACGCTGGCGCGGGCGGTGCGGTACTTCGGGGTCGGGTACCTGGCGATTCGCTATGGGCACGATGCGCTACCGTACCTAGTACACCACAAATTACAGGTTACGTTTTATGCGATAGCCTTCGTGATCGTGAGCTATGTCCTTTCGACAGTGGTACTTACGCGGAGGCCGCCGATTGATGACGCGAAGCCATAGCGCGGCCGAGCGAGAGAAAAGACCCGGGAAAAGAAGTCTACAAGGCGCAGTACTTTATAAGACTAAGCATAGCATATTTTAGAATTTTGTCAAGTGTTTTCTTAAGAAACTTCAAAATTGTTGGCGCCGCGAGTGGAGAGCCGGGCGGCGGAAACTTGCTAGCGCCAGGAGAAGGCGCGGGAAGAGCAGACCCAGGCCAGAGCTTCGGAGAGGAATTTGCCGGAGGAGTCGGTGTCGATGAGGGCTTCGACGCGGAGGCCGGAGCGGGATTCGCGCGTGTCGGGGAAGGCGCGCAGGATGATGTGGAAGCCGGAAGGAGTTTGCTCGACGGTGGCTTTGGGGAAGCGCGCGACCTGGAGAAAGCGGCGGGCGACAGCGGAGTTGCGCGCGGCGTCGAGAGCAGGGGAGGGCTCGGGTTTGTAAGTGGTGGAGGCGGAGGCGGGATCAAAGTCGGCGCCGGGGCCGACGGAGACTTCGAGGTCGTGAAGGGCGCGCTCGGTTTCGACGATGCCGTGCCAGCGGAAAGGGGAGCTCGATTCGGCGAAGGCGGCGACTCTGTGGGGGAGTTCGCCGCGGTAGGTGCGGGACTCCAGGGCGGCGATGGCGTCACCGTGGAGCCCGAGGCGGGCTGCGAGATAGAGGATTAAGGCGATGAGGGCGAAGGACGCGCCAAGCCGGCCTCGGGGGCCTTTGCGGCGGGCGCCGATTTCCTCGGTGACGAGGCTGCTGAGCAGGGGGAGAAGAATTCCGGCAAGGAGAATTGCGAGGAGCCAGAGATCGAGGGAGGGAAGCCAGTCCAAGGCGAAGCGGCTGGGAGAGAAAGGCCAGAGAAGTTGGATGCCAGAGGTTTGGCAAGCGTCAAGCGCGAGATGAAGGAGGGCCGTGGCGAGGGCGGCGGCGAAAATGGTTGCGGGTGGTATGGAGCTTTCAGGGGAGTTTGGCTTGAAGAAGAAGGGAAGAGTGGCCAGGAGAGCAAAGACGAGGGTGGCGGGGAGCGAGTGAAAGTAGGTGCGATCGAAAGCGAGATAGGCGGAGGGGCCGAAGTAGGAGCTGAGGAGGTCCGCGTCAGCAACCATGCCGGCGAGAACGACCGCGATTGTGGCCGCGCGGGAAATGCGCGGGAAGGCGGCGCGCTGTAGGGAAAAGGCGGCCAGGGCGTGGGTGAGGGGATCCATGGGAAGTTGTAAGTCATAAGTTATAGGTTTTAAGTTCGAAGATAAAGTCGTTGCTGTTAGTGCGGTCCCCTAGGTTGAACTGATACCGGCTTGTTGGGGACGAGGAGCTTGAGGGCGCGGGGGACGATGCGGAATTCGACGGGGAGGCGGGCGAGGGGCTCGCCGTCGATTTGAGCGTAGACGGCATTCGCATCGAGCGGCTCGCACAGAAGGGAATCGGATTTGAAGAAGTGGACGCCTGCGGTGCCGCGGAGTTTGTTGAGCCAGAGAGACGGCAGATAGCTGAGATAGCGGAGGCCGCTGCGCGTGGAGAGCGTGAGGATTTCAAACTGGTTTTCGAAGAGGTTGGCTTCGGTGGTGATTTTGAACGGGCCGCCGTAATTTTGGGTGCGGCCGACGATGACGAGAGAAACGTTGATCTTGCGGCCGCCGCTGATGACACGGAAGTGAGGGAATTTGTAGCGGAAAACTTCGCGGACGCCTTCCCACCAGTAAGCAAGAATGCCGACGCGGGATTTGAGGCCGAGATCGATGGAGTAGACGATCGCGCCGTCGGGACCGGCGCCGGCGACGCTGAGAAAATACTTTTTCTTTTCGGGCTGTTCGAGGGGAGTGGCGAGACCGAGGGCGATTTCTTTGACGGTGCCGTGAACGAGTTTTTCGGCGGCTTTGGGAATGTCCCATGGGAGCTCGAGTTCCTTGGCGAGGATGTTGGCAGTGCCGCCGGGGAGAAGCGCGAGCGGGACGCGGTGGCCGTTTTGGCGCGCGGCGAGGCCGTTGACGACTTCGTTGAGCGTGCCGTCGCCACCGCAGGCGATGACGAGGCCGCGATTCTCGGCTGCGGCGCGCGCGGCAATTTCCGTGGCGTGCCCGGGACCGGTGGTTTCGGCGAGGTCGGCGTCAATGCCGCGGGAGGCGAAGATATGGCGCGCGCGGTCGAGCAAGCGGCGACGGCTATGGCCGCCGTTGCCGGCGTTGGGGTTGTGAATGAGGAGCGCGTTTTGGAGGTCGGCTGTCATTCCTGTTCCAGTCCCTCTCGAGACGTGTTGCAGAGCATTCATTCTATATAATATCAGGCGCTTTCCAGGACATTGTTCCGCTGAGCGTTACATGGCCAATGTGAAGAAAGAGATTGAAGAGCTGCGCGAGAAGCTGCGCTACCACGAATACCGGTATTACGTGCTGGACGAGCCGGAGATTTCGGATGCGGCGTACGACCGCATGATGGAGCGGCTGAAGGAATTGGAAGCGGCGCATCCGGAACTGGT
>Ga0209474_10004825_pt1 | contig 11571 bp, 13 predicted proteins | sample GraSoiAngelo_145_FD_185902 | JGI IMG/M metagenome (GOLD analysis project Ga0209474, IMG submission 185902) | Grasslands soil microbial communities from the Angelo Coastal Reserve, California, USA - 14_1009_05_20cm (SPAdes) (version 2) | ecosystem: Environmental > Terrestrial > Soil > Grasslands...
TGGCAATGCTGACTCACTGCTCGTGGTCGCGAACGCAAGCGCAGCCGGCTCGCGCACCGCCCGGACGAATTGCCGCAGCGGCGCTCGCACAATGAAAATGACAAGCCCGAAAATCAGGACAATGAAAATGATGAGTGCCAGGTAAAGGGAAAGAACCAGATTGCCCAGATTTACGAGCACGCGAAGACCCTGGGTGCCAATGGTGTGGGCCATCGCCGCGCCCACCCCAAAGGGCGCGAACATCATCACGTAGTTGGTGAATTTAAACATGACCTGAGAGAGGCTCTCCATCGCCCGAATGATTGGCTTTCCTTTCTCGCCGATTGCCGAGACTGCCATGGCGAAAAGCACAGCGAACACGACGATTTGGAGCACGTCGCCGTGCACCATCGATTCGATAACGCTGGACGGAAATACGTGCACGAGTGTCTCGATCAGCGTTCTCGGGTGACTTTGGGCAATCGTTTTAGTGATGTCGATGTTGCTCGGAGCGAGAGTCACGCCCACTCCCGGTTTCGTGAAATTCACCACGGCCAAACCGATGAAGAGCGCTGCGGTGGTTACGATCTCGAAATAGATCAACGCTTTGATGCCCATCCGTCCGACCTTTCGTAACGCGCCCGCGCCGGCGATTCCGACGACAACCGTTGAGAAGACGAGTGGCGCGATGATGGATTTGATGAGGTTAATGAAAATGTCGCGCAGGAAATAAACTGCGTTACCCCACTCGGGCCGGAGCCAGCCGATCACGCCCCCAACGATTAGCCCGATCATGATCTGCACGGTCAACGAAGGGTAGTACCACGGCCGGAGCCGTCGCGGCGTCCCCGAAACGTTCGCTGTCATCTGCCGTGCATTAGCATAAAGCGTCGAGTTGAAACAGAGCGCGTTTCGATTCGGACGCGTGCGCTCTTCAGAAAACTGCGCTCCATTGCGGAGTGTTCCTGAGTCGTCTCGAATGCACATCATGCGGACTTCGGCACGAGTGGTCGCGTCTGCAGAATCTCTGCACCTCCTGCCACAAACCGCTCTTTGCGATTGTCGACCTTGCCAAGGCAGGTCGCGCTTTGCCCCGAGAGGCGTTGGTTACCCGAGAGAAATCGCTGTGGCGTTATCGCGAACTGTTGCCGTTGCCTGAAGGCGTGGAGCCTGTTTCGTTAGGCGAAGGCGGAACTCCGCTGCTTCGAGCCGCACGATTCGGCGATGACGTCGATCTTTGGGTTAAAGACGAATCACAGAATCCAACACAGAGTTTCAAAGCGCGGGGGATGGCGGTTGCCGTATCCATGGCGAAATATCTTGGCGCGACCAAGCTGGCCGTTCCCAGCGCGGGCAACGCCGGTGGAGCGCTCGCTGCATACGCAGCTCGGGCTGGCGTCGAAGCGCACGTCGTGATGCCGCGGGACACTCCGCGCGCGAACATCGTTGAATGCCGCGAGCTCGGAGCGCGCGTCACTCTCGTTGATGGCCTCATCACCGATTGCGGTGCTGAGATTGCCCGGCGCAAAGCAACGGAAGGCTGGTTCGACATGTCCACGCTCAAAGAGCCGTATCGGATCGAAGGAAAAAAGACGCTCGGTTACGAGTTGGCCGAACAGTTCAACTGGCAATTGCCCGATGCGATTCTTTATCCGACCGGCGGCGGCACCGGCCTAATCGGAATGTGGAAAGCGTTCGACGAAATGGAGACCCTTGGCTGGGTCGGGAAGAAACGTCCACGCATGTTTTCCGTGCAAGCCACCGGCTGCGCTCCAATCGTCCGTGCGTTTGAGAACAGCGATTCCACCGCGGCTGAATTTCCAGATGCACGCACGTGCGCCTCCGGTCTGCGCGTTCCAAAAGCGATCGGCGACTACCTTATCCTGAATATCCTGCGCCAATCCAACGGCGGCGCCATCGCCATTGATGACGAAGAAATGATTCGCGTCACGCGCGAAGTGGGATCGAGCGAAGGTCTATTCGTCTCTCCGGAGGGGGCAGCCTGTTTCGCCGCTTTGCAATCGCTCTGTCGCGCCGGCAAAATTGCTTCCGGCGAACGCGTTGTCATTTTCAACACCGGTTCAGGAATCAAATATCTCGACTGCTATGAACTATAATAGTTTCGTCACACGATGTCGGTCCCGTCAGCCAACCGTTTCAATGGCGCACACTTCATCGCACCATATTTCGATACGCGCTCGAATCTCATCGCGGATCTTGCGCGTTCCGGCGAGGCGTTCTTCGCGCGTGCCGATGAGTGCAGCAGGGTCGGGAAAACTCCAGTGCAATCGCTTCGCCATACCGGGAAAAATCGGGCAACGCTCGGCGTTGCTTTCAGCGCAGACCGTGATCACGTACGAGAATAATTCGCCTGATTTGAAGACGTCGAACACGGATTGAGTTTGCTTTTGCGAAATATCAATCCCGATCTCGCGCATCGCTTCGACCGCCAGCGGGTTGAGCGTTCCCGGCTCCAGCCCGGCACTGTGCGCTTCAAATTGATCGCCGCAAATCTCGTCGAGGAATGCTTCTGCCATCTGACTGCGGGCGCTGTTATGAACACAGATGAATAAAACTTTTTGTTTCATGATATTTGATTGATCCGCTTTAGTTAATCACGCCTTCCGCCTATCGATAAAGATTGAGATTCGCTTGGCAAACGCCTTAGCTGCCTCTGCGTAAAAGCGCCGTCCGAGTTCGAGCGCATCGCGGTGCAGTCGTTTGCCCCGTTTTCGAATGAGCTTTTGCAATTGCACGAGTTCATCGTACAGCGCTTGATCGCCGCGTTCCTTGTCCAGGCGGGCGAGAAGGAACGCAAAATCATGCGCGCGTCCGAGCAGTTCACCCAGAGTCTTCGCGTCGCTGGCAATTTCCTCGAGAACCAACCGGTTAAGCGGCCGTAAAACGCGCAATTGATACCACAACTCCTTCACGCTCATCCGCCAGACGTGGAAACTCTCCGGATCGCGTTTCTTGAGGGCTTTGGCCAGCCGGTTTTGGCCGCGCCGATACGTCTTCGCGACCACGCCACAGGTTTGCTTCCAGTTTATGTCGGTCAGAGGCCACTTGGACAGGCGTTTATCAGCGCGCTCCAGTTGCGGGATCGCTTGTTTTTGCCAGCCAGAAAACGCTGCGGAAAAACTTTCCCGTTCCATCGACAACAATTCTTCGATCCGTGCAAATTGCTGGTCCGCATCCTCGCGCAATTGAATCAGCGTCTGTAATCGCACATGGGCATCGCGCAAATCGGAGACGAGTCTTCCAATTTCGCGCAGAGAACGATCCTCGCTCGCCCACCGATTTTTTCCCACCTCGTTCTTTGTCAGTCGCAGCGCTGCCCGCAATTTCTTGAGATGCTTGCGAATCTCGTGCACTGTCACGCCACGCTGCTTCGCTGGATGGCGGCACAATCCCACGGCAGCCTCGATCTCTTCGCAAAAAATTCTCTTGAGCCCATCCGCCAACGGCTCGCGCAATTTTAAACAATATCCCATTTTTGTTCTCTACTCGTTGGCCAGTCTCACGTTGCTATAACGCTTTTCGCCCGTGACTTCCCGCCCAAACCAAGACGGGGGCTTGAACCTTCGGCACGTTACATGGTCGGGAAATTCTACTTCTGCCACAACCAGGCCTTTGTGTTTGCGGTGATAAATATCGATCTCGATCAGAAAATTTTTCCAAGGCACTTCGTAGCGCAGCTTGTACAGCCTTCTTCCAACCGTCGCTGGCCAGAGCGCGGAGAACTGTTTCGCGCTGAGTTTGATCTCGCGCTCCTCCCGGGATCTGCCGCGGCCCACTTTGAAAGTCAGCGACGCGGTTTTCCCTTTTTTGCGGAGACGAACCTGCCTGCCTGCGGGCTCCGTTGCCAGGTAACCTTGTGCGATGATATACCGCCGCGAACGGTTCAGTTTCTCAGGCAGCCGCTTCAGCAAAAACTTGCGTTCAATTTCCCGGCTGTTTGGAATTCCCTTCTTCATTGGTGCGAGGTCAGGATGCTAAATGCGATAAATCTCACGGTCGAGACTTTCGCGTCGACGAAAAAATAAGTTGTAACGAGTGGTAGGGACAGCGCGCTGCGCTGTCCGGGCGCCGCACCGCGGCGTCCCTACCAACCCGACCCCGCTCAACTCGCCGTTCGCTGAAGAAATTGATTCAGTACATCGACAAGGGCGAAGATTGGCCAGGCTGAGATAGCGGCGATGATGGCAAAGAGCAGCGCCTCAACAGCAAATTCCCAACTCTTTTCGCTCGCGAAATAACTTCGGGTTAATCCACGGAATGACCTCAGAACCAGTGAACGCCGGTACGGCGTTCGTCTCATCACGGTTCGTTTCACTGTGATTACGCTCATAGTTGGGCGTTCGATAAACCGACGCGCACGCCGCGTCATGTGACAAATCGTGAAAATTGCGTGACGAAAATGTCACGGGCGACTCTTGGTAGCGCAACGAAAATCACCCGCCAGCGCGGGAAATTGATTCATCTGGAAACGCCCCGGCCCACGCCAGGATGAGTTACCGAGTGCAGATCGCGAATAAGTGAATCGATTTTGCGCAGATCTTTGCGACGGCCTTTTTCGGGTTTCAGTTTGCGCTTGCGCACCATAATGGTGAGGTAGCGAATTTCGTGCAGTCGATCGCGCGACAACGTTTCTGCTCCTTTTGACGACACGATCGTCGCCATACTTTCTGCAAGGTCGATTTCGAGGCGCGCCGCGTAGGCTCGAATCGTCGCGCGCAAGTCCCTACGAAGCGAGGCCAATTCTTCGGCGAGCATTGTCGCAGGCGAGGTCTCCCGCTTTTTGTGTCGCTTTTTTGTTTTCATCTTCCCGAGACGTCTATCCGACTTCGGTCCATGGGCCGATTAAAAGCAGCAGTGACAGTAGCGGGGAACGGATGATAATTCACCATCTCGACGATACCATCCTCCCGTTCGACCAGCGCGGAACAGCTTTCCACCCAATCACCGCAATTGTAATACGTTATAGCGCCGAATTGCCGGATCGCTGCGCTGTGGATATGGCCGCACAGGACGGCATCGACCGAGAACTTCTGCGCGTAATGCACGATCTCCTCTTCGAATCTGCCAATGAAACTGACCGCATCTTTGACGTGTTGTTTAGCGAACGCGCTGAGCGACCAGTAACCGAGGCCGAACCGGCGGCGGACGAAGTTGATGAGCGGATTCAGCGAGAGCAAAAACTGGTATCCAACGTCGCCTGCGAACGCCAGCCATTTCACGTTTTGCACTACGGCATCAAGCTCATGCCCGTGGATGACGAGCATGCGGCGGCCGCCCGCCAGACGATGGATCGCATGCCTCTGCACGGTGATATTGCCGTAAGCGCCGAAAAAGCCGGCGAGCATTTCGTCGTGATTACCCGGTATGTAAACGACGCGCGTGCCTTTGCGCGCTTTACGGAGGATTTTCTGGATAACGTCGTTGTGCTGCTGCGGCCAGTAACGGCCGCGGCGCAATTGCCAGATGTCGATCAAATCGCCCACCACATAGAGAGTCTCGCATTCGTACTCGCGCAGGAAGTCGAGCAGCGCGCCGGCATTGCTGCCGCGTGTGCCCAAATGGACATCTGAAATCCACGCCGCGCGCACACGACGGACAGAATCCGGTTCACGCCCAAACGGTGGCTCAATGGAAAATCGAGGCGCGTTTAAGATCGGCGTCATACAAAAATCAGTGAATTGGTTTCGACAAAAAACCCGCCGAGGCACTTTCCCAGCGGGCTTTCGATAACCTAACCAAGCTGTTCAATGCTCAGAACTTGACGTTCAGGTCAGCAGTGAAGAAATTGTATTGATCCATTGGATTGATCGCGATGGCTTGTGCAACTCCGCCCGTGCCAAGGTTGTGATTGTACCACCAACCGTGGCCGTAGTTCAGGGTCAGGTTGACAGCGGCACTCAGGTTGTATGCCGCTGTGACACCGATGCCGTGAATATTCAATTGGCCATTGAACCAATCATCATCGATCAGGTTCGGATCGAGCGCGAACTGCTCGGCGTGTTGATACCAAACGTCTAACTGCCAATCATTCTTCTTCTTTAACTGGCCGATGCCGAGTCCGAGCGTATAGGCGTACCGCTGGCTGCCCTGGCCCGGCTGCCCCGCGGCGTTGGCGCGATCGTCACCTTCAAGGTTGGTCGCGAAATCGCCGTAGAGACGCATCGGCAGCCCCCATGCTTTCCAGCCGATTTCCGCTGGCAGATCGAAAACCAGGAGGCTGTTGATACCCGTCTGGTTCTGCGCCAGCGATGCCGAGTTCGTTAGGTGCGGAGAACCGCCCTGGTAGTGAATGTTAAACGTGTCGCCGTTGCCGGTGTAGTTGTAGAGGGTTGGTGCGAGCTGGAAGTATAAGATGTGCGGGAAATCAAGCCTTGCGCCCACCTGCCACGCGAGCAGGAACGCATCCGTGTTCGGGACCAGCTGATTCGGGCCGTTTGCGGTCGTCGTCGCTCTGGCACCAAGAGGATTCTCTGGGTTCGAATCGTCGTAAACGAATTGCGCGAAGTTTGCGAACAGGTCGAGCTTCAAGAATGGCTCCGCCGGCGGCCCAAGCGCAACAGCTTTGCCATCCTTGCCATCCTTACTATAGGACGGCGGAGGCGGGGGTGGTCCTCCTCCAAACACGAACGTGTGTTTCCACTGCTCGGCCAATCCTTCCGGATTGATATCGGGGTCCCAAACCATGCGTGTGGTCAGTAGGGGGTTCGGCATTTTGCCACCCGTCAGCGTTACGTCTTTAAAGCCTTTGTAGCCCACATAAGCCTGGCCGACATCGACGCCGTCGCTGCCTTTTGCGAATGGTCCGCCGCCACCGGGCGAGCTAGTCGATGTGTCGTCACCAAACGTCACGTTTGTTGAGCGGTCATTCGCGTTGGTTTCCAAACGCACACCGAAGAACCAATCATCCAGAAGCGTTCCACGAAGGCCCAAGCGAAGACGATACCGCTCGCGCTCGCGCTCCTGCCAATCGTGCGTTCCTGCCACGCCCGCGCCGGGCGCCGCCACTGGAGTGCTGTCGGTTTCGCCCCCGTTATATTGGTAGCGGAGACGGACATCGCCGTAGAGTTCCATTTCGGTGATGGAAGTGGATAATTTCCACTTGTCCGCGGCCGACTTCTCGACGGGAACGGTTTTCTCGACGTATGTCTTGCCATCATAAGTTATTTCCGTCTTTGTCGGCCCTTCCCCAGCGACCACGGGTGCAGGTGCGGCGTGTTTTTTCAAGCTGCTGACTTCCTGCTTAAGCTCGGCGACTTCGCGCTTCAACTCCTCGATCGCTTTAGATTCAGAAGATGTTTGCGCCCTAATTGGTTGCACCGCCAGCGAAATGACTGCAGCCAGACTCGCGCCCGCTGCCCGTAAGATGGTTTTTTTGGTTAACATTCGTTTCTCCTTTTGTGCTGAGTGATAATGGTTTTTCGGCTGTCTGAGGGGCTTCGCTTCCAGCAACGTGATGGAAACTAGAAAGCGATTGTTACAGTCTGATGACGAACACGTAACGATTCGGCAAACTTTTCCGAGCGGCGGAGGGACGGACTCCGCCCGTCCACGGAAAGCGCCTTTCCGCGGTCGCGACGGCGGCCCTCCAGCTTTCCGAACTTTCCCAAACGCGACGCGATCTCTTTGTCCCAAACCGCGGTCGCCGCGACTTTACTTAGCTAAGATCGACATCTTCTGCGGTTGCCTGAAGGGATCTATCTAACGGGTGAGAACGAGATTTTTTGGCCAGGTGTACACTTGTCGGCACCGGGGGACGGTCAATTTGTAACTCTTGATTTTTGCGGAGGCGGCCCACAATCTTTTTCAGATCGTTTACCCGCGCGAGCTCAACTTCGCTGGTGGTTCGTTATTTGATCGATCGCTCGAGAGTGTGAACCAGCCAGACGATTGGCCCGGTCGAGAATAATGCGATCGTTAGAAAACTAACCGCTTCCTCGACAAAATGGCGCGGCGCTTTCATTCGAAAGAAATCGCGCAGATGTCGATCCTACCGCGCGAGGACGACGTCTTTTTTTGTCCAAGTGTGGACTTGTCGGCAATGCGGGCAGGTCAATTTGCTGCTCTTAATTTTTGCGGCGGCCCACAAGCTTTCTTCGATCGTTTGACCGCTCGGGGTTAGTTTTGCGGTCGAAGGGCAGCGGATAAGCAAACGCTTAATAACTGGTCCCTTCGCTTTCGGCGCAGTCGGTCGGGCAAAAAAATGCATAAATAAAATTGGTTAGCCGAGCCGATAAACGATGCGAGCTTTATCGACATCGTAGGGTGACATGTGCAGTTTGACGCGGTCGCCAATGGTAAGGCGGATGAAGCGTTTGCGCATCTTACCAGAAATATGCGCGAGAACCAAGTGTTCGTTCGCGAGCGCGACCCGGAACATGGTGCCGGGAAGAACCGACATGATCGTTCCTTCCAACTCGATCGCTTTTTCTGAATTCATCGATTGCTTGACCGGGCGAGTCGGCCCCGAAAGCTTTCGTGGCCGACTCAGCGCGATCAGATTATTTACCGGCGAAAGCCAGCATATGGACGGTTGCCGGATGGACGCGGACGCTCTTCGCGTGCGCGCGCTTCGTTAACCGTTAGTGTGCGCCCGGCTACTTCCTTACCGTTGAGCGCGGTCATGGCGGCGCCAGCTTCCGCGTTGTCGTTCATGGTGACGAACGCGAAACCGCGCGATTTGCCGGTCATGCGATCCATCATCAGCGCGACCTCGCCGACTTTGCCGTGTTGTTCGAAAAGATCCTGAAGATCGTTTTCGGTAGTCTCAAAGGAGAGATTTCCTACATATAGTTTCATTGTGATTTGATTTTGGAAAAAACTGCCAGCCACAAAGCCGTTCCCGGGAATCGGGTTTCAAATCACCACTGAGACAAACTCAACTGACGATCTACCACGCAACGAACAGAACAGAACTAATCCAATAACAGATAGCAGTATCGTCTAGTTTTGTTGGAATACAAGCGAGAACCCAGCAATGATATTAAGGGACTGTCAGGAGGAGCATAAGTGATTACCCGAAACCTCCGGCACCGCCACAACCCTGACAGGGGCAGAAAAGCTACGGCTTCGCCTCCGGTGATGCAGTAGGTGAAGTTGCGGGCCCCAGTGGGGTTGTGCTGCCGGCGGGCAAAGCTCCGGCTCCGGAATCTGGTCCTGGAGAAGAAGCTGGCGACGGCGTCGCCACGGGCGTTGCAGGAGAAGTTTGCGCAGGGGTTTGCTGCTTCATCAGCTCGCGGCGGAACGCGCTGTCGGCCGTGTTCTTATGGGCATAAAGGATCGACAACGCAAAGGTGAGCGCGAAAAAGACCCCCGCCAGCCATGCCGTGAACTTCACCAACACGTTGGTGGTTTGCGCGCCGAAAATGTTTTCCGTGACCGCACCGCCAAAGGCCGCGCCCAAGCCTTCGCTCTTTGGACGCTGCATCAGAATCACGAGCACCATCAGGAGCGCTACGAGGACGTAAATGACCAGGAGCAGATTGATCAGGAGGTTCATCGGAATGGGCAATATCGCCAAAGTCATTCGATTGTAAATGACCGGGAGTCCGGCCCGGGCTTCCTAGCCCGTGCATTCATTCGGCAGGAGGCCGACCCAATGACTTTAACCGGTTCCAAATTTGATCCAGCTCGGCGAGATCGACGTCGCCCAGCCGTTTGCCTTGCGCCTGCAACTCGTCCTCGAGCCGAGTGAAGCGCGCGACAAACTTGTCCGTCGCAGATTGCAGCGTGCTCTCGGCATCGAGGTTGCATTTCCGCGCTAAATTGACGACCGCGAACAGCAGATCCCCGATCTCGTCCTCGGTCGCTGGTCGATCTTGCGAGGCAATCGCCGATTTCGTTTCGGCGAGTTCTTCTTCAATTTTCGCGATGACATCGCGCAGTTCGCTCCAGTCGAAATTGACGCGCGCAGCCTTAGATTGCGCTTTTTGCGCGCGCATCAATGCCGGCAACGCTGCTGGCAAGCCATCAAGATAATGTCTACGCGTTTTTTCCGCGCGCTTGATCGATTCCCATTGCTTCAGCACCGCACCACTATCGCGCGCATCGCTTTTGCCAAACACGTGTGGGTGGCGCCGGACGAGTTTTTCCGTCACGTCACTGAGCACGTTCTGGATGTCGAACCGGCTGGCTTCCCGCGCGATCTCGGCATGCATGATAATGAGTAAAAGAAGATCGCCTAGTTCTTCGCGGAAATTCGCATCATCTTCCGCGCGTACCGCGCCGGCTACTTCGTAGGCTTCTTCAATCAACGCCGGCAGCAGTGATTCGTTAGTCTGCTCCCGATCCCATGGACAACCGTCTGGCGCACGTAGTTGCGTGACGATCTCGCAAAGTGTACTGAACGAATCTTTTGGCATCGTTAGAGCAGTCTTAAGCGTTAAGTATTAAGAATCTTGAATAGCCGCCTCTTCGCTTAAAGCTTAAAGCTTAAAGCTCAAAGCTAAGTCAAATCCGCCAGAGCGAACGGTGGGTGCCGAACTCGGAAATCTCGCCGGAGGATTTTTTGCTTACGTAAATCGTGATCGTGATCACAGTGATGAACGTGCCGGCGAAAACAAAGGCCACCAGCCAGGAAGGGATGTGGCCGACGCGCAGTGCCCTATAAAATGCACCCAAACTGTCCATGGCATGCTCGGCGTGCAGAAAAATCTTCGTTACCCATGCCACCAGAATGAGAATGAAAATGAAAACGTAATTCCGTTTTAGTCGCCGCCCGATCGCCTCGAGTTTGCTAATCTTGAAGCATGGCAGAATCAAGTCTTCGCAGACCAGCTTCTTCCATTCGCCCTGAAGCAAATCCCGATTTTCCATAACCATGGGCACGAGGAAATGCGCCTCGAGCATGCGAACGCGCGCGCGGAAGGCGTCATAGAACCGATACCGACGCGCCTCGATCCAGAGCATTACCCAGACGATGGCGAGATTGAAAAAGAAGATGATGTGCGGCACTTCGCGAGTGGAAAACGCGATCGTAATGATGGCCGTGCTGCTGGTGATGGCCCAATTGGTGGTGATGTCGAGCCGCTGTCGCCAGACCATGATGCGTCCCATTTCGCCCCGATAAAAGTGCGACATCGCGTTGACGTAACCCGGATCGTAAAGGCTGCGCTGCAACGAGACCGTTGCCTCTTCGGTCGCTTCGCTTGCTGTCTTTTCAGTTGCCACGGCTGTTAGATTAACTGGATAACTGGCTTTGCCCGGATAATCCAACAAATCTCGCTACGCAAAATGGCTATCGCCCTGGCCGATCTTCTCGATGAAAAACACGTGACGCTAAAGCTGCGCTCCCGGAAACCAGCGAACGCGGTTCGCGAAATCATCCAGTTGCTCGCCGCTAACGGGAAGATCGACAATGCGGAAACATTTCTCGAACAAGTGCTCGTGCGCGAGCAGGCACATCCCAGCGTCGTGGAATACGGCGTGGCCTTTCCCCATGCGCGCACCGATTTGGTTGATGAGATCGTGCTCGGCATCGGGCGAAGCCGCGCGGGCATTCCGTTTTGGGAAAATACGCTCCGCGCACAATTGATTTTTGTTATCGGCGTGCCGGAGCGTTTAGTGAACGATTAC
>Ga0209474_10004826_pt1 | contig 11566 bp, 13 predicted proteins | sample GraSoiAngelo_145_FD_185902 | JGI IMG/M metagenome (GOLD analysis project Ga0209474, IMG submission 185902) | Grasslands soil microbial communities from the Angelo Coastal Reserve, California, USA - 14_1009_05_20cm (SPAdes) (version 2) | ecosystem: Environmental > Terrestrial > Soil > Grasslands...
AATTCCGGCTCGGCAAGCGCGAGCTCGGCCACCTCCACGCCGGGCTCACAGAACCTGAAGCCCCGCCACGCTCAGGGGACCTGCTGGTGCTGACTGCTCCGGCTCGGGCGGGCTTGCATGCGCATCGCCGCCGCAGACGCGCAGGTCGATCGCGACCGGAGCAGCGGCAAGGGTGAGCGCCCTCGGCCGTCGGCTGCGGGACGAAATGGTCGAAGGCAAGAACGCTGGAGCTGATGTTCGGGGCGATCTACGCCTTCGCTGGTGCTTGTAAGTCGACTTGGGCGGGTTCGCCGTGGCGGAGCTCGCGGCTGCGTTCGGCCTCGGCGTTTACCCCCGCGCCGAGCAGGAGCGCGACTGCGCTCAGCCAGAGCCAGGTCAGCATCACGACCACAGCCGCGAGGGAGCCCCAGGTCTTGTTGTAGGAGCCGAATTTGCTGACGTAGAAGGCGAAGGCGCCGGAGGCGACGAGCCAGATCACGATCGCTAGGACGGAGCCGAAGGTGAGGAAGCGCCAGCGGGTGTGCTTCAGGTTCGGGCCATAATGCATCAGCCCAGCGAAGGCGACGAGCAAGCCGCCGACCAGCAGCGGCCACTCGGCCACGTACTAAGCCTGATGCGCGTAGGAACGCCTAGGCTGGACTGTCTTCGAGCGACGCGGCGCGCCGGAACGCTCAAGAGCCGAACTATCGCCAAGGCGAACCGGGGCAAGTCCCCCGCCTCCGTTTCGCTCGGCCAGTCCGGCCCTTGCTCGTTACGCGATCAGTCTTAGCGCTTGATGATGTTGTGGATCTCGAGCATCTCGGGCTCGCCCGCAAGCTCGATCCCGACGTCCTTAAGCACTGGCATAAGGCGCTCACCGAACGCGTCGAACTGCTCGCGCGAGTCCCAGATCTCGCTGACTCGGAAGTCACCGTTCGACTTGAAGGCGACGTGATACTCGAGTCCCTTCGGCAGCCAGTCCCCCGACTTCTCGAGGCGGCGGATGGTTTCGTCGTACTGCTCGGCAGTCACACCTGGCGCGGCCGTGAAGCGGGCAAGAAGGCTCGTCTTGCGAGCGTCCATAACCGGTGCAGTGGACGGATTGGTGGTGGCCATTGATGGCCTCCTTCGTGTGGATGCTCCTGACCGAGCCGACCTACAACCGAGCACGTCTTACCGTGTCGCCTGGCGGGCGAGGAATCTGAGCCAGAAAGCACTACGCAATCTATCAGCCTTCTCGACGGCTCGCGTCTTCACGAGCCAGCAAAGCCGCGCGCCGCATGATGCATGCTCACGAGTTCATCGTCGCGACCAACCAGAAGCTCGACTACGCTACCCGCGTCCGAGCCGTGATCAACGCCTACGAGACCGGCCTCGTCGCGCCCGGCTCTCCTCATGGATACCGTCAACAAACGACGGAGCCTTTATGGAGTCCCCTGGGTGCAACCGGTGGCAATCAGCGGCAAATCGCTCGGGCGAACGAACGGAAGAAACAAGCCAAAACCGTTGCCGTAGTTGCGACCGGCCACGAGGAGTACATGGTAAGGAGGAGGTCGAAGGTTCGAGTCCCTCAAAGCTCTTTGGGGGATCCCCACTGCTCAGTTCCTGCGTTGCCTGTTGAGGCAGTGAAGGACATCGAGCTATCGCATGGAACCGGCCGAATCGGCCGGCAACCACGGCCCAGACACACAATGTCGACGCGTCAGCCGCGGTCTCTATCCGCGTCGAGGTGCCCGCCGGGGTACCCACGCCGTGCAAAACGCGCGACTTCTCCCGCAACCATGCAGTGCTTCAGAAACCGCTGTCGAGCCAAAGTACCTGCAAATCAGAAGATTCATGGCCCCGGGAGGAATCGAACCTCCGCACGCAGCTTCGAAGGCTGCCGCTCTGTCCGCTGAGCTACGGGGCCGAGCCCGGAAAAGCGTATCCCTCGACTCGCTACGCTGTTCAGCGCCCGCGGTGGCGGTAGCTCAGTTGGTAGAGCTCCGGGTTGTGGTCCCGGTGGTCGCGGGTTCGAGTCCCGTCCGCCACCCCTCTAGCCAAGCCAGACTCGAGCGCGAGCGGCACGCCCGCGCTCGAAATGGCAACGTTTTGGCAACTACTAGAAGATCCAGTTGACGGGGTAGTAGAGAGCGGCCGCGACGAGGGCGGCGGCTGGAAGGGTCACGAGCCAAGCGACGACGATGTTGCCCGCGACGCCCCAGCGGACAGCCGAGAGCCGCCGGGTCGCGCCAGCGCCCATCACTGAGCCTGAGACGACGTGTGTCGTGGAGATCGGAAAACCGAAGTGGGTGCCGGCGTAGAGGGTGGTTCCGGCGGCGACCTGGGCGGCGAAGCCGTGTTCGGGCTGCATCTTGTAGATCCGCTGGCCGAGCGTGCGGACGATCCGCCACCCACCGACGTAAGTCCCGGCCGCGATCGTCAGTCCCGCTGTGACCTTCACCCAGGTCGGGATGTAGAAGCTCGAGATCGAGCCGTGCGTGTAGAGGGCTAGCGCGATCACGCCCATCGTCTTCTGCGCATCGTTCGCGCCATGTGTGAAGGCGACCCAGCTGCCAGAGAAGAGCTGGCCGGCACGGAACCCCCGGTTGGCGATACCGGGCGTGAGCCGGTGGAAGAGCCAGTAGATGGCGGCGAGGAGGACGAATGCGCCGGCGAAACCGATCACGGGCGAGGCGGCCCCAGGGACGACGACCTTGTGCCAAAGCCCCGACCATTTGACTCCCTGCGAGCCCGACTGGACGAGCGCGGCGCCGATCAGGCCCCCGATCAGGGCGTGGGTCGAGCTCGAGGGCAGGCCGGCGCGCCACGTAAGGAGGTTCCAGGTGATCGCACCGAAGAGCGCGGCCAGCACTGTCTGCTCGGTGACCAGGCCAGTGTCGATGAGCCCCTTGCCGACGGTCGTGGCGACGGCGGTCGTCACGAATGCGCCGGCGAGGTTCGCGGCTGCCGAGATGAGCACCGCCCAGCGCGGCGAGAGCGCCCGGGTCCCGACCCAGGTTGCCACGTAGTTTGCCGTGTCGTGGAAACCGTTCGTGAAGTCGAACGCGAGAGCTACCGCAACCACGAGAACGAGCAGCGCCAAGGCCTACGAGCTCCGGTTCAGCGGTTCTTGACGACGATCGCCTCGAGCACGTCGGCGGCGTATTCGCAGGCGTCCATCGCCTGCTCGAGACTCTCGTGGATGTCCTTCCAGCGGATCACCTCGAGCGGGTCGGCACGTGCCATGAAGAGGCTCGAGACGCTGTCGTGAAGGATCCCGTCGGCCACGTCCTCGAGCTCGCGTAGCTGTGCGAGATGTGCCCGCGAGTCCTGGAATCCCTCGAGCAGTGCGACGGCGTCGGCGAGCTTCCCCGCCGAGCGCCGAATAATTTGCGCCTGCTCGCGTGCCTGCAAGCGGATCTCACGGACGCCGTAGCCGACGACCCTGCCCGCCGCCTCGTCGACGTGGTCGCAGATATCGTCAAGGGCGCCTGCGAGCCGGTACATGTCGTCCCGATCGAACGGCGTAACGAACGTGCGGTTGAGGAGGTCGACCAGCTCGTGTGTGAGGCGGTCGCCCTCATGCTCCAGCTCCTTCACCTCACGTCCGAGGTCATCCGCATCGTCCGGGAACCGGTCGAGTAGCTCGACGAGTCGCTCGGCGATCGCGACGATGTTCTCGGCCGCTCGGTTGTAGAGGCCGAAGAACTCGCGCTTCTGAGGGATCAGCGTCAGGCGCGCCACGGCAGGCCGTTGTCTATCAGACCTCTATCGCTTCCGGGCCGGTCGAGGTTTCACTGATCGTTCATCGACGCGTAAGCGTTGCGAAAGAGACTCCTGCGACCGTCGTCCGGTGCTCGGGGAATCGGCCCCGGGCGGCTTCCCGGAGGTCAACGGATGAGAGCGTTACGCTTCAGTGTTCTGCTCGGGGTCGCAGTCGCGGCCATGGGCGTAGTGGCGGGGGGCGCGGCTGCGTCGCCCGGCACTCCGCACGCGTCCGGCGTGGTCGGTCACGTGTACGTCAACGACAACACGGCACCTGTCAACAGCATCGCCGGCTTCGACCGCCACGCCGACGGGAGCCTCACGCCGGCACCGGGCTCTCCCTTCTCGATCGGCGGCTCTGGGACGGGTCACCCCGACGCCTCGCAGGGCTCGCTCCAGCTGAGCGCCGACGGTCGCTACCTGCTCGCCGTCGACGCGGGCAGCAACCAGATCTCGGTGCTGCGGATCAAGCCCGACGGCGCACTCCAAGCTGTCGAAGGATCGCCGGTCGCGTCGGGCGGTGTCGCCCCGGTCAGCATCGGTGTCCACGACGATCTCGTCTACGTCGGCAACGCCGGCCCCGGCAGCAGCCTCGGCGACACCAACTACACCGGCTTCAGGCTGAACGCGGGTGGGCAACTGAGGCCGATTCCCGACTCGACCTACGTGCTCCCGAACGACTCCAAGCCGGGCCAGGTGCTCTTCAACGGCGACGGGACCAGGGTCGCCGGCACCCGCATCGCCACCTCGCTGATCGACAGCTTCACCGTCGGCCAGGACGGACGACTGACCGCAGCTCCCGGCTCACCCTACGACGCCCAAGCGTTCTCGCCCGCTCAGGGCTGGGGCCAGCTCGGCAGCGAGTTCAACCCCACCAACCCAGACGAGCTGTTCGTCTCCGACGCCCACACCGCGGCCGGAGGCGCCGCCTTCCCGGGCCTCGTCTCCAGCTTCACCGACGCCGCGGACGGCACCCTCACCCCGGTGGGAGCGCCGGTCGCCAACGACGGCGGCGCTGCCTGCTGGATCGAGATCAGCCACGACGGCAGCTTCCTCTTCGTCGTCAATACGGCTTCGGCCTCGATCTCCAGCTACTCGATCGGCACCGGCGGAACGCTCACCTTCCTCCAGAGCACCGCCCCCGGCCAAATCGGCGCCGGCGCCGAGGACGCACGCCTTTCCCCCGACGGCTCCACCCTCTGGGTCGTCGAGTCGGGCAGCAACCCCGTCTCCGGCTTCACCGTCGACGGCGGCACCCTCACCCCGCTGACGGGCGCTGCCGGACCCCGCGGAGCATCCCCCTCCGGCATCGTCGTCACCTAACCCACCGCACTGCGCGACGGGGCCGCGTTTGCGGCCCCGTTTGCGCCCTTGTGTTCAGGCCGGCACTCGCTCCCCCGAGAAGATCCGCACCATCTCGCGGTTGAAGGCCGGGATGTCATCGGGCTTCCGGCTCGTCACAAGACTGCCGTCGACCACGACCTCCTCGTCCACCCAGTCGCCGCCTGCGTTGCGGATGTCGGTCTCGAGCGTCGGCCACGAGGTGACGCGCTTGCCGCGCACGGCGCCGCTCTCGACGAGCACCCACGGGGCGTGACAGATGAGCGCCATCGGCTTGCCGGAGTCGTGGAATCCGCGGACGAACGCGACGGCGTTCTCGTCCCCACGGAGCTGGTCGGGATTGCCGACGCCGCCCGGGACCATGAGCGCGTCGTAGTCATCGGGCGACACCTGCTCGACCGTCCGGTCGACCTGCACGGTGTTCGCCGGATCGAAGTGGTCGAAGCCCTTGATCTCGCCGTCGTGAATCGAGACGATCTCGACGTCGGCGCCCGCGTCCTCGAGCGCCTGCCTCGGCTCCTCGAGCTCCACTCGCTCGAACATGTCGGCCGCGAGGATCGCGACCTTCTTGCCTTTCAGCATCTCAGCCACAAAGACCCCTCCTTGTGATTTCGGTGTCGCCGGGCGCCTACCCGGCGCCGCGAGACCTATACGTGCCCACCTCCGGGACTTGGAGCAGGCGCGCAGCCGTACTTCGAGTAAGTGCGAACGATCACAGAGCCGCGGTGGGAGTCCTCGCGATCACGCTGGTCGCTGCCGCCGCTGCCTCGACACCGCTGCCCTCACGCCAGTCGGTGCGGGTCGTGATCGACGGACGCTCGATCGCGCGCCGCTTTCCGCACGGGCAGTCGGTCGTCTTCCGCTATCCGGCGAACTGGCATGTCACGAGGCGCCGTCTCGACAATGTGTCCGACCCGCACACCCTGTTCGCCGTGAGCACGTACAGGCTGCCGAGCGGGATCGACGACTGCGACGGCACGCGGGCACGGGGCCGGCCGGCCGACGGCGCCTTCGTCCTCGTGAAGGAGGTCCTCGACGGCGCCTCGCTTCGCCGCAGCCTGCCGCGACTGCCGAGCCGCCCCAGGCACTTCCGGCTCCCCACCAGCGGACGCTCAGGCTGTCTGCCGCCGGCGAGCCTCTTGTACGAGTTCCGGGTTGCCAAGCGAGCCTTCTACGTTTGGGTCAGTGTGGGACGCCGCGCCTCGCCGCAGACCCGCGCAGCCCTGACGAGGTTGCTCGACGGCTTGCGGATCGCGCGCTACGCGACCCCGTAGGTCTTCCGCAAGTAATCCAGATACGGCTGCGCGGAAAGCGACGAGCTGGTCGCGCGGCGCAGCGTCTCCTGTGGAGAGAACTTGCGGCCGAGGGCGTGCACGTGCTCGCCGAGCCACTCGCGCAACGGCGCGAAGTCGCCGCTGCCAACCTGCTCCTCGAGCTCGGCGAGATCGCGCCGGGCCGCCTCCCAGATCTGCACGGACGCAACCGTCCCGATGAGGTACGTCGAGAAGTAGCCGATCGAGCCGCCCGACCAGTGGACGTCCTGCAGGACGCCGTGCCCGTCGTCGGGCACCTCGACGCCGAGGTACTCCCACATCTTCTCGTTCCATCGCTGCGGCAGGTCGCGCAGCGCCACGCGGCCTTCGACGATGTCCTGCTCGAGCTCGAAGCGGAGCATGACGTGCATCCCGTACGTCACCTCATCGGCCTGGATGCGGATCAGGCTCGGTTTGACGGCATGGATGCCGGCCCGGAAGCGCTCGAGGTCGACGTCCGCGAGCTGCTCGGGGTACGTCTCCTGCAGCCGCGAATAGAAGCGCTGCCAGAACGGGAGGCTGCGGCCGACGAGGTTCTCCCAGAGCCGGCTCTGCGACTCGTGGATACCGAGCGAGCACGCCTGGCCGGTCGGCAGCCGCTCGAGGTGCTGCGGCAGCTGGTGCGTGTACAGGCCATGGCCGTACTCGTGCATCGTCGAGAAGAGCGACTCGAGCGAGTCGGGGTGGTAGTTCGTGGTGATCCGGACGTCGTTGCGACCAGCACTCGAGGCGAACGGATGCTCGGTCGGGTCGATCCGCCAGCTGTCGGGCCGGTGTCCGAAGAGCTCGATCACGTCGAGCGCGAGCGCGCGCTGGCGATCGGGCGGGAAGTCCCCGTGGAGGAACGTGTCGTCAACCTCCCGCTCCCGCAGCTCGGCGATCAGCTCGACGAGCGGCGGCTTGAGCTCCTCGAACAGCGTCCGCACCTCCGCCGTCGTCGTCTGCGGCTCGTAGTCGTCGAGGAGGACGTCGTACCGCTCGGCGGCGCCATCCGCAACGCGGTCGACGTACTCGAGCTTCAGCTCCACGATCCGCTCGAGCGCCGGCAGGAACGAGGGGAAGTCCGCCTCGGCCTTCGCCTTCACCCAGACGGGCCGCGCCTCGGCGGTTGCTCGGGCCATCGCCGCGCGGAGCGCCGACGGCACGTTGACCGCCTTCTCGTAGTCGCGGCGCGTGAGCCCGATCAGCGCGGCGTCGTCGGAATCGGGCTCGAGCGAGTCCTCGAGCGGCCGCAATTCGTCGAGAAGCCGGCCGACAGCGGGGTCGGTGAACAGCTCGTGCGCGACGCGCTGCACCGTCGCCGTCTGGTCAGCCCGATGGCCGGTGCCGGCGAGCGGCATCATCGTCTGCTGGTCCCACGAGAGAAGCCGGACGACCTTGTTGAGGTCCGTGACCTGGGCCAGCCGCTCCTTCAGCCGCTCGAGGGCGTCCGCCATGCGCGGCACCCTACCCGCGCCGCTGAGGGCTCTACTCTTGGGAGCGCGCGCCCGTAGCTCAGTGGACAGAGCGGCGGACTTCTAATCCGCGGGTCGGAGGTTCGAATCCTCCCGGGCGCATCTCTCGTGCGTGCTTTGGGTACAAGCGGACGATGACGCGCCGGGCAGCTGAGGGCGATCGGCGTCGCGGCCCCCTCGGCGTGGTGCTCGCACACCACCGCGACCACGAGGCACACGACGTCGTGATGCTGATGATCGTCGCCGCCGCGTTGTCGCTCGTCGCAACGATCTTCGTCGCCGGGGCGGCTGGTTACGTGGCCGTCGCCTCCCGTCTCCGGCACGCGAACACGTACTGGTTCCCGTTCGCGATCGCGGGCGCCGTCGCCGCCCACATCGGCTACACCTTCGCGTACCGGGAGATCGCCCACGTGGGCCGCGGCGTCAAGCTCGGGAGGCTGCGCGCGGCCGCGATCGTCGTCGCCGGGTTCGGGATGTTCATTCCTCGCGGCGGATTCGCCGTCGACATCGAGGCGCTCGAGGATCTCGGCGTGCCGCCCGACGAGGCCCGGATCCGGGTGCTCGGTCTCGGCTCGCTCGAGTACGCCGTCCTCTCGACGGGTGCGCTCATCTGCGCGATCCTCATGCTCGTCGACCACCGGCACGCGCAGCGCGCGGTAACGCTCTCGTGGACGATCGGCGTTCCTGCGGGAACGGCGCTTGCCCTGCTCGCCGTCCGTTACCGCAAGTGGCTTTGCCGCGGCCGCCTGGGCCGCGTGCTCGGCCCACCGCTCGAAGCGATCGGAGTCGTCGGGCAAATCGTCGCGTCGCCGCGGCGGCACGGCGCGGCGGCCTTCACCGGCATGGCCGTCTACTGGGCCGGCGAGGTGTTCGTCCTCTGGGTCTGCCTCGCCGCCTTCACGCGCGACACGCCGTCGGTGACGGCCGTCGTCGTCGGCTATGCGACGGGCTACGCGCTCACGCGGCGCACGCTGCCGCTCGCCGGCGCCGGCGCCGTCGAGGCGCTCCTGCCGTTCGCGCTCACGTGGGTGGGCTTCGGCCTACCCGCCGCCGTGCTCGCCGTCTTCTGCTACCGCGTCTTCAACCTCTGGCTGCCGCTTGGCCCCGCCGCCGCCGCGCTGTACGCGCTACAGCGCCGTGCGCCCGAGGACCGCGGCCGCTAGCGCCGGACGCCGAAGTCGGTCGTGATGATCGTGGCGCGCAGCCCGTGAAAGACACCTGGCGCGCCCACGACGTGCACGGCTGAGACGCCGATCTGGCGCCACTGCCGCGACATGAGGTTCCGGAGGTGCTCAGGGCTCGCGATCCACATCTTCATCGCGCCCCCGGCACTCACGGTCGGTGCGCTCCAGAGGAGGTTCTCGCCGACCGACCAGTACCCGTAGTTCCCCGCGCCGTAGTAGTGCTTGATCCGCCGCCAGAAGATGGTGCCATCGGCCGAGGAATGGCCGAAGTAGCCGAGCTTGCCCATCTCGAGCGAGTGCTGGCGCGCCGACCTGTCGAGCGACGTCGATTCGCGCAGCGGGACGAGACCGTGGGCGACGCGGAACGTGTTCACGGCCGCCAGAATCTGGCGGTTCAGCGTTTGCATGCTTCTCTCCGAGCTAGCGGTCGCAAACGCAGTCGCGGCAAGGAGCCCAGTCGCCACGAGCACGGCGATCGCGATGCCGAGGCGAACTGTTCTCGCGGCAGTCACGCCGACACGGTTGCGGCAATCGTGGAGAACCGCCATGGGCCGTTCGGCGCAAATTCGCGGGCAGGGGGACCTACCCCTTCCGTGGTCTCGACCCGGCCCACTTCGGCAGAATGCCACACCATGTCCCTCCGCGGCGAACCGCTCGAGGAGGAGGCGACGCTGCCCGACGGCCGCGTCGTCGCGGTTCGCGTCGGCCTCGCCGAGGACTCCTACATCCCGCGCCGCGAGCTGGACACGGTTGTCCTCGAGCTCTGGGACGAAGACCGCGGCGAGCACCTGGCCGGGGTCTCGACCGTCCTCTCGGTGGCCGACGTCGACGCCGCGCGCAGGCTCCTGCGCGAGGTCGTCGAGGGGCTGGCCGACGGATCGCTCGAGCCTACGGCCGGCGCGCTCGAGCCACTCGCGGATAGCGTCCCGGGGCAATGAGCGTCGCGACCCTGCATACGAACCACGGCGCGATCGAGCTCGAGCTGTTCGACGGCGACGCGCCGAAGACGGTCGAGAACTTCCGGACGCTCGCCGCGAACGGGTTCTACGACGGTGTCATCTTCCACCGCGTCATCCCGGACTTCATGATCCAGGGCGGCGATCCGACCGGGACGGGCTCGGGCGGGCCCGGCTACACCTTCGAGGACGAGGTCAACGAGCAGCCGGTCGTGCGCGGCGCGCTCGCGATGGCCAACGCGGGCCCGAACACGAACGGCAGCCAGTTCTTCATCGTCACGGCGGAGGCTTGCCCGTGGCTCGACGGCAAGCACACCGTCTTCGGCCGCGTCACCGGCGGAATGGACGCCGTCGACGCGATCTCGCAGGTGGAGACGCAGGGAAGCGACCGCCCGCGCGAGGATGTCGTCATCGAGCGGATCGATCTCTGAGCACGGCCCAGAGCGCGAGCCCGTACCAGAGCGAAGCGATGACCGCGAACAGCGCGACCGCGGCTGCGATCGCGGCTGCCAGCGAGAGCACGGCGTCCATCACGAGCAGCACGACCGCCTCGAGCGAGACGGCCGACGCGGCGATCCCAGCGATGGTCAGGCGGTTGCCCACCCTGACCAGGTGCTCCTTGTTGCCCTGCCGAAAGCGGAGCCGGTGGTACGAGCTCGGCGCGGTGAGGATCGCGACCGAGACGGCGGTCGCGAGGAAGGCGACGACGAAGACGTCGCGCTGGAACTCGGTGACGCGCGTCCACCCGTTCGCGAACGGGACCGCGAGGAGAAACGCGAGGAGGACGGTGACACCGGGGAGGACGACGCGTAGCTCGTTCAGCAGCTCGATCAGTTCGCGGTCGGCGCGCTCCTTCGGCGTCTCCTCCTCCTGCGGCCGGTTCTCGTCCATGTGGCGGACGCTACTGCGTCCCGGCGGCGCGGTTAAAGGTCTGCCGCGAATTCGCCGAACGACGCTTACATTGGTCTTTCACATCGCTTAGATGTGGCTCATCGATGCCTGCTCTGATGCCTACCGTGCCCGGCCTGACGCGACGCCTCCTGCTCGCCGTCCTGGCGACGCTCGCGTCGGCCGTAGCCGCCTCTCCGGCCGGCGCAGCCGGGCACACCACGCGTAGCGCGCCGCAGGCGACCCCGAACGTCGGCATCGTCGACATCTACACCACCCTCGGCTTCCAGAACGGCATCGCGGCGGGCACCGGGATGATCCTGTCCCACTCGGGCGAGGTCCTGACGAACAACCACGTGATCCGCGGCGCAACGAAGTTCAAGGTCGTCGACGTGACGACCCACCGGACCTACGGCGCCACCGTCGTCGGCTACTCCGTCTCCCGTGACGTCGCCGTGCTGCAGATGGCCAGCGCGTCGAAGCTCCAGACGATCAGGCTCGGTGGCTCGGTGCGGATGCGGGTAGGGCAGCCGGTGGTTGCACGAGGGAACGCCCAGGGCCTCGGCGGAGCGCCGAAGGCGGCGCGCGGCCGGGTCATCGCCCTCCACCGCCAGATCGTCGCGAAGGACGAGACCGGCGACTCGGAGACGCTGACGAACGTGATCGCGACGAACGCGCCCGTCGTCCCGGGCTACTCCGGCGGG
>Ga0209474_10004828_pt1 | contig 11565 bp, 11 predicted proteins | sample GraSoiAngelo_145_FD_185902 | JGI IMG/M metagenome (GOLD analysis project Ga0209474, IMG submission 185902) | Grasslands soil microbial communities from the Angelo Coastal Reserve, California, USA - 14_1009_05_20cm (SPAdes) (version 2) | ecosystem: Environmental > Terrestrial > Soil > Grasslands...
GTCGCGATGCGAGAGCGCGCTGAATTGCTGGGCGGGAAGGTCACCATCGCGCGTCCCGTTGATGGCGGCACGCTGGTGAGCATGACTGTTCCACGAGAGCGGCTGGAGTCGAATGCCTGATCATCAAATCTCGGTGATGCTGGTCGATGACCACAGCCTTGTGCGGCGCGGTTTTCGGCGCATGCTTGAGGACGAGGCGGACATTCGTGTGATCGGCGAAGCCAGCGACGGTGAAGAAGCAGTAAAGCTCGCGCGATCACTCAAGCCTCAGGTCATCGTCATGGATTGTGCTCTTCCTGGGATCAACGGGCTGCAGGCGACACGAAAAATTCTGCAGGTCCTGCCCGAAACCCGAATCCTAATGCTGAGCATGCATACCGAGGACACCTGGGTGCGGCAGGCAATCGATGCCGGCGCGCGCGGCTATGTGCTCAAGAACGCTATGGACCTGGAGCTGAGTTCAGCAATTCGGCGGATTGTGAAAGGCGAAACCGTTCTCGACGGCCAGCTTTCAAAAGAGCAAGCGCTGAAAGGCGAACGTAACTCGGGACTCACTCCGCGCGAAGTCGAAATCCTGCAACTCATTTGCGACGGAAAGTCGAACAAAGAGATTGCCAATCACCTCGAGTTGAGCGCCAACACTGTGGCGGTGCATCGCGCCAATATCATGGACGCGCTCGGTATCCACAAAACTGCGGAGCTGGTCGTCTACGCCATTCGCAACGGGTTGGTAAATGTTCCTTGAGTCGCGGACCGCGATTCTCCGGAGCATTCCCGGCTGGAAATCCTAGTATTTTTACGTTATTGCGCATATTTCGGACTGGCGCGAATATGTTTTCAACGTCCTCATACCTAATGGCCACCTCCGGCCTGACACTTGAGGAGTTCAACCCACGAAGCTAAAGCCGCCGAAAGGCGGCTTTAGTTTTTGCAACTCTCTTATTCCCGCGCATGTCAATCGGTTCTATATGCGTATAATGTTCGGTTCTTGAACTCTACATTGAGGAACGCAATGTCGAATTCTTCCGGTCCGCTTTCTCCCACTCGCAGAAATTTTCTAACAACCACCGGCGGCGTAATTGCCGGAGCCGTTGCTGCGCCACGCGGCATGTCGGCAGCGACGGCGCAATCGGATGAACCACAGTCTGCTTCCAAGCCGCAAAACCGCCGCAAGATTCTGATCGGAGTCTTCGATCCGGCTTTTCCTGATCTCACGCTGGATCAACTGGTCGAGAAGTACCAGCAGATGGGAGTGGAGGCAGCTGAGATCGGCACCGGCGGTTATCCCAACAATAAGCATTGTGCTCTCGATGACCTGCTGGCTGATCCGGCAAAGCTCCGCGCGTGGCAGAAAAAATTCGATGACCACAAGATTAAGATCGCAGTGCTAAGCTGCCACGGAAATCCTGTGCATCCTGACAAGGCTGCCGCCGAACTTTCGGACCAGACTTTCCGCAAGACGGTGCAGCTGGCGGAAAAGATCGGTGTAAAGGTGATCGTCGGATTTTCCGGATGCCCTGGCGCGAACCCTACTGACAAGAACCCGAACTGGATCACCTACCGCTGGCCTCCGGAATATGCCGAGGCGCAGGACTGGCAGTGGAAAGAACGGTTGATTCCATACTGGAAGGGTGCAGTAAAGTACGCGCGCGATCACGGCATCCGCCGGATTGCGCTCGAAATGCACCCGAATTTTATGGTTTACAACCCGCTCACATTGCTCAAACTGCGCGATGCTGTCGGTGAGGAAATTGGGGCCAACAACGACCTCAGCCATTTGTTCTGGCAAGGCTGCAACCCAGTCGAAGTAATTCGCATGCTCGGAAAGCAAGGCGCGATCTACCACGCGCACATGAAAGACACCGTGCTCTTCCCAGATAAGGTGGCCAGATATGGTGTATTGAACTTCATTTTTGAAAAACAGGACCTGAAAACTGCATCGGATGCCTTTCGTGCCGTCGGCTATGGGCACAGCGCCAGCACGTGGAAAGACATCATGCGGGCCTACATGGAAGTTGGTTACGAGGGAATTTTCAGCGTCGAAAATGAAGACCCGATTTTATCCGGCGAAGTTGGCGTCGAGCGCGCTTTGTACGTTTTAAAGAATGTGCGCGAAGAATTGCTGACCGAGTCGCAGTTAGACTGAGTCTTCCTCAGCGAACTCCATGTGCTTTCTTGGCGTCCTCTGCGGTCAAAAGCTTTTAACCGCAGAGAGCGCAGAAGCTTCGCAGAGTTCGCAAAGAGATTTAACGGTAGGGCGTCCATCGTCCACCTGTAACGAGGAGAGCTAAATGGATCGTAGAAATTTTATCGCCAGCACTATCGCCACAGGACTCGCTTCAATGAGCCGCTTCTCCTGGGCGGCCGCCGAGCATCGAATCGAAAAAATCGGCCTCGAGCTCTACACGGTCCGCGATGCTCTGGACAAGGATTTCGCGGGCACGATCGCGCGCGTTGCCAAGGCCGGATACAAAGAAGTAGAGCTGGCGACGTTCTTCGCAAAGCTACCCAAGTTCAATCCATCACCGAAAGAGGCGCGAAAAATTCTGGACGAGAACGGCCTTACCGCTCCCGCTTCACATGTGCCATATTCCGCTCTCTCCGCAGAGAGCTTGCCGAAGGTTATCGAGGCCGCCAAAATTCTTGGCCACAGCTATATTGTGAATCCATCGATTGACCGCGACGTTCTCAAACAGCCAGATGGCTGGAAGCGCGCTGCAGAAAATTTTAATCGCGCCGGCGCAGAGCTGAAAAAAGCCGGCATCCGGCTCGGATATCACAATCACGTGGAGGAATTTAAGCCACTGCCGGACGGCAAGTTGCCATATGACGTCCTGCTCGCGGAAAGCGATCCCAAGCTGGTCAAGATGGAAATGGATTTAGGCTGGGCGCATGAAGCTGGCGTCGATCCCATCAAGTATTTCGAAAAATATCCCGGACGTTTTCCCTTGGTCCACGTAAAGGATTTCGACAAGAATCGCAATATGTCCGATGTTGGCAAGGGGGAAATCGATTGGAAAGCAATTTTCAAAAAAGCGGACCTCGCCGGAATCAAACATTATTTTGTCGAGTTCGATAATCCCAAAGATCCTTTTGAGACCATAAAAGCCAGTTACGAATACTTGGAAAAGCTGCGTTTCTAGATTTCGATGTGATCTCGGCGCCCTCTGGAGAATCAATGGCTCAGGTAATTCGCTCCCCTAAGGTCTATGACGTTTGCATCATCGGCTCCGGCGCTGCCGGTGGAACGGCGGCCAAAATCCTCACCGAAGGCGGGCTCAACGTGGTCATGCTCGAAGCCGGGCCGGTGCTCAATCCAGAAAAAGATTTCAAGGAGCACGTCTGGCCTTACCAGCTCCCACACCGCGGGGCCGGAGTCGGTGGGCGAGCCAGCGCGAACTTCAGCGAATTTCTGGCACCGAATGGATCGTGGGATATTGAGGGCGAACCGTACACAGTAGCTCCCGGATCCCGGTTCCGCTGGTTCCGCTCGCGCATTGTCGGTGGACGCACTAATCACTGGGGACGAATTGCTTTGCGCTTTGCGCCCGTAGATTTCAAAGCGCGTTCGAGCGATGGCATGGGTGACGACTGGCCGATCACTTACGAAGACCTCGCGCCCTATTACGACAAGGTCGAATCCTACATCGGCGTTTTCGGCACCAAGGAGAACGTTTCTAGCGCGCCGGACGGAATTTTCATGAAGCCTCCGAAGCCGCGCTGCACGGAAACCATCGTAAAGAAATCGTGCGACAAGCTGAACATCATCTGCATTCCCTCACGGCTTGCCATCATCACTGAGGCGCACAACGGACGAGCGGCCTGTCATTACTGCGGCCAGTGTGGGCGCGGCTGTATCAGCGCTTCGAATTTCAGCTCCAGCCAGGTGATGATTCCACCAGCGCAGAAGACCGGGCGCCTCACTTTGATCACCGGCGCGATGGCCCGGGAGATTATCGTCGGCAAAGATGGAAAAGCTGAAGCAGTTTCCTATATCGACAAGGCCACTCGCACTGAAAAACGAATTAGCGCCAAAGCGTTTGTGGTCGGCGCCAGCGCATGCGAATCGGCGCGCTTGTTGCTCAACTCGAAGTCTTCGATGTTTCCTGACGGGATTGCAAACTCTTCCGGTGTAGTCGGGCGGTACCTAACCGATAGCGTCGGCAGCTCCGGATACGGCCATTTTCCGCAACTCGAGAAAATGCCGCGGCACAATCACGATGGCGTGGGCGGCATGCACATGTACATGCCGTGGTGGAAGTTCGACCGCAAAAATGAATTTCTGCGCGGATATCACATCGAGTTCGGCGGCGGAACTGAGCTGCCGGGAGTTGGAGACTTCCATGGCGTGTGTGAAGAATTCGAAGGTTACGGCGCAAGCCTTAAAACAAAATGCCGAGAAAGATATGGCACGTTTATTGGCTTTGCTGGTCGCGGCGAGATGATTCCGAACGAACAGAGCTATTGTGAGATTGATCCGGATGTGGTCGATCAGTGGGGAATTCCGGTACTGCGCTTCCATTGGCAATGGAGCGACAACGAAATAAAGATGGCGCGTGATATGCAGGAGACGTTCCGCGACATCGTGGAAACCGCGGGTGGCACGTACTACTGGCAAGTTCGTTCCGACGGCGACCATCCGTATGGAATCGAAGATGGCGGCATGATCATTCACGAATTGGGCGTAGTGCGTATGGGTAACAGCCGCAAGACTTCGGTTCTAAACGGCTATTGCCAGGCACATGACGTGAAGAACCTTTTCGTGACCGATGCCTCTTCCTTCGTAAGCAATCCAGACAAAAATCCGACGTTGACCATTATGGCTGTCTCGTGGCGGGCTTCAGAGTATTTGCTGGATCAGGCGAAGAAAGGAAATCTGTAATCAGCACGTGGTGTTGTCGCGAGTACCAGAGATATGACCACAGTAAAAGGCGCGCAGCTGAGCTGTTCGATTGCGGCGTTCATGCTGCTGCTTCCCGTGCCGTTGGTTGCGCAACCGAAAGCGCTAACCGCACGGCAGGTGATCGAGCGCATTCAATCTCACGTCGGCGTTCCGTGGAGCAGCGACACGGTGGATACCTTTAAGGCCGGAAATCCGGAGACGCCAGTAACCGGAATCGCCGTGACGATGATGGCAACGCTCGATGTTTTAAAGCGTGCCGCCGCGTCGGGGAACAATCTCATCATCACTCACGAGCCCACTTTTTTCAGTCATTTGGATAAACCTGACGAGCTCGCACAGGGTGAAAGGGACCCCGTGCTGTCGGAGAAGCGCGCCTTCATCGAAAAGCATCGCCTGATTATCTGGCGATTTCACGATCACTGGCACGCTCGCAAGCCTGACGGCATTCAAGCTGGCATGGTGCATGCGCTCGGCTGGGAGAAGTTTCAAGATCCTGCGAATGAGTATCTGTTTAGAATGCCGCAAAGTACTCTGGAAGCACTCGCGGCCAATATCCGAGCGCACCTTCGAATTCGGACTATGCGGGTAGTTGGCGATCCGGAAATGAAGGTCACCCGCATCGCCATGAGTCCTGGTGCGTCTGGCTTTGGGCGCGAGGCACAAGCTTTAGAACTGCCCGACGTAGAAGTGCTGGTACTCGGCGAAACCCGCGAATGGGAGACGGTCGAGTATGTGGCTGATGCAGTCAATGAAGGCAAGCACAAAGCCCTGATCATTCTTGGGCATATTCCTTCGGAGCAGGCGGGAATGGAAGAGTGCGCCCGCTGGCTGAAGGGTTTTGTAAGTGAGGTCCCGGTAAATTTTGTGCCGGCACTCGAACCTTTTTGGGCTCCGGAAGCGGTGGTTAATAAATAAGCGAATAGCAAATAGAGGCAAACTTTATGTCGATTTCCCGGCGTGATGTTTTGAAATCGTTGGCTGTGGGCGCAGCCGCAACTTCCGTGCTGCGCGCAATTCCAGCACATGCGGCCGAATACGCGCATCACATGGTCGCGGCGGAAAAAGCTGCAACCAGCGTTTATGCGCCAAAGTTTTTCCCCGCGCATGAGTACAAGACGTTGCAGACGCTATGCCAAACCATCATTCCGGGCGAGGGCGACTCGGGGGGCGCGATCGAGGCGGGCGCGCCGGAATTCATCGACCTACTCACCAGCGAAAACACTGAGTACCAGCGCGAGCTAGGTGGAGGAATTCTCTGGCTGGACGGCACGTGCTCTGATCGCTATGGCAAAGTTTTCATAGACTGCACGCCACAACAGCAAAAAGAAATCCTCGACCAGATCGCTTACCGCAACAATGCGATTGCGGATCTCAGCATAAGCCAGGGGGTCGACTTCTTCTCGCTCCTCCGCAACATGACTGCCGATGGATTCTTCACCAGCGAAATTGGGATCAAATATCTGGGCTATATCGGAAGCACATTTCTCAAAGAATTCCCCGGCTGCCCGCCCGTGCCTGGAATCTGAGCTTGGCGATTACGGGATAGCGATCCAGGAGGCACTTCCTTATGGCTATAGCGTATCCAACAGGAGGAACCATGGTCGCGCATACCATGGTGACCACGCAGTTTGAGCTCGACGGATTTCGCGTGGTGCGCACTCTCGGCGTAGTGCGCGGCATCGTGGTGCGCTCTCGCTCGATCATCGGTACATTTGGGGCCACTCTACAGACGCTGGTTGGCGGCAATATCACGCTGCTCACCAATCTTTGCGAAAAGACCCGTTCCGAGGCTTTCGATCTTATGCTGCAACATGCGGCGCAACTTGGCGGAAATGCCGTAGTGGGCGCACGGTATGACGCTACCGAGATCATGCAAGGTGTGACTGAGGTCCTGGCTTACGGCACGGCGGTGTTAGTGGAACCGACCAAGAGCGAATCCAGCAATCAGGCATGAGTAATTCTCAACTGCTCCGAGTACTTGAGTGGACATGGAGCGCGTTCGGAGTTTACTGGCTGATCGCCGCGCGACGAGGAAAATCCGCGCAGACCAGCGAATCGCCAATTTATCGAATACTTCGCATTCTTCTGCTTGGCATTACCTTCACGCTGCTATTTGCGAGGTGGGCAGCCGTCGGAGTTCTGGGGCGAAGTATCGTTCCACCATCGCTCGTAATCGCTTACATCGGATTTGTGATGGCGCTTGCTGGCATGGCAATCGCAGTATGGGCGCGGATCAGTCTCGGCCAATACTGGAGCGACAAGATTGTGCTCAAAGTCGATCATCGACTGATTCGCTCCGGACCTTACGCGCGGATGCGGCATCCAATTTATTCTGGAGTTCTGCTCGGCATCGCCGGAACTGCGGTAGTTGTGAACCAATGGCGCGGCGTGCTGGCGTTTGTGCTGCTGTTTACCAATTATTTGATCAAGGCGAAACGGGAGGAAAACATTCTAGCTGCAGCCTTTCCGGAAGAGTTCGCCGATCACAAGAGCCGCGCCGGTTTCCTGCTGCCGCGTCTGTACGCAAAGAGGTAATTACTTAGGGGAAACTGGCTCCAGAGACGCGCTCATCGCGGTGGCCGGCATTACGTGCTTCGCTTTTTCAACTTCAAGCCACTTACGAATTGCGGGGATCGCGGCGCGGGTAGCTTCTTCGCCGATGCTGACCAAAGAAGCGCTGCGCTCGAAATCGTCATACCGGTAGCCGGTGACATCAGGCTCAATTACCAGGTCGGCGCAGCTGCGCGCCTGGGCACAGTTTACGTCCTGGGCGATCGAGAAGCATTGACCGATGACGTCGAAAATATGGCGCGGGCCTTCGCTATTCTTCCAGTGGCTTCTCAAGCTCACCGCAAGAACTTTACCCGCCCCCATGTCGCGCGCGGGCTTTGTGGGCAAGGAGTGGGCAAGCATGCCATCAACCAGCAGCCGTCCGTTAACTTTGACGGGAAGAAAAACTCCGGGATAAGCGCAGCTGGCACGCACGGCATCAATCAACGGACCGGTGCGGAACACCACGCCTTCGCCCGATCCAAAATCCGTTGCAGTTACAGCCAGCGGAACTTGCAATTCTTCGAAGGTGTGGACTTTAAGGATCTTCTTCAGAAAAGTGATCATCCGCAGATTGGTCGCAAAGCCGTATCGGGATAGCGTCCAACGCGCCAGATCGCGGAAACGCACGCGGTCAGCGATCTTTTCTAATTCGGCCGGTGTCACGCCGCTGCAATAGGCAGCACCAATCAGCGCGCCCACACTGGTTCCGGCCACGAAACTTACTGGAATTCCTTCCTCTTCGAGTACCTTTAAAACGCCGACGTGGACGATGCCGCGGGCGAAGCCTCCGCCAAGAGCGAGACCAATAGATGGAATTGACGAGGCCGGAGCCGAAACCGGTATCCCCGAGATGCTGCGCCCAAAGGCCCGCACCGAGCGTACGATTTTGTCTAAGCCCCTTATGGCCATAAAGCCGGGCCTCCGGTCGCCACTTCCTACTTACAGCAGATTAGATGCCGCTTGCCCCTGGAGTTCTTCACTCAGGAGCGGCGGGAAGTTACCGTAGGTCACAATATTTACAACACGTGACGAAGCCGTTTGTTCCTGATAATTTGGGTCGATGTTACGAGAGATTTCGGCCGGCGGAGTCCTGGTGCGGAGCACGCCTGAAGGGTGGGAACTGGCGGTCATCGAACCGCAAAGAGAGGCATCCATTGTCGGCCAAAGTGACAAAAAACGTCACAAAGAAGTACTGGCGCTTCCCAAGGGCCTGATCGATTCCGGCGAAAAGCCTGCCCAGACGGCGGTTCGCGAGGTCCGCGAAGAGACCGGACTTACTGGTAGTATTCTCGCCAAACTCAGCGATATCAAATACATGTACGTCCGCAGCTGGGGAGACAACCAGAGGGTATTTAAGATCGTCAGCTTCTACCTGCTGCGTTACGAGTCAGGAAATATCGACGATGTTTCACCTGAGATGCGTATTGAAGTGAAGCGCGCGCAATGGATTCCGCTGGAAGGGGCTGAGCGCGAGCTGGCTTACCGGGGCGAGCGGGATGTAATCCGGCTGGCCCGCGAGTATTTGAATTCGCACGCAGAGGAGGAACGACCCTGATGGCGCGTACCCATGTGGAGCAGCATTTCACCTCCGGCAATTTTGTCCGCGATATGGTGATTGGCATGTCGGACGGGCTGACCGTCCCATTCGCGCTTGCAGCGGGACTTTCGGGCGCGGTCGCGAATACGCGCTTGATTGTGATCGGCGGTCTGGCTGAAATTGCAGCCGGCTCAATTGCCATGGGCCTCGGCGGCTATCTGGCGGCGCGGGGTGACGCGGAGCACTACGAACAGGAACGGGCGCGCGAATATCGTGAGGTTGAAGAGATTCCCGAGCAGGAAAAAGCCGAGGTCAGTTACGTCTTTCAGGAGTACGGATTGACCGCAGAACAAAGCAAGCCGATTGTGGACGCGTTGAGCCTGCGAACTGATTCATGGGTAGATTTCATGATGCGCTTCGAACTCGGCCTGGAGCCACCGGAGCCCAAGAGGGCCGTAACCAGCGCTGCCACAATTGCCGCGGCGTACATCGCGGGCGGGTTGATTCCGCTTTCGCCGTATGTCGTGTTGGGCAATGCTTATCGCGGGCTGATAGTCTCGGCAATCGTCACGTTGGCGGCGTTGGGTATTTTCGGATTTATCAAAGGCAAATTCACCGGAGCCAGAGCGCTACGCAGCGCGGTTCAGACGATGTTGATCGGAGGAGTGGCAGCAGCGGCGGCGTTCTTGCTGGCCAAGTTGATCGCTTAGCAAATTTCTGCCATTCCGAGAACCTTCAGGTCCGAGGAATCTGCTTTTCTGATGCGAGACTCCTCAACGCTCAAGCGCTTCTGGATGACAAAATGATCAGAATAGAGAACAGCTAAACGACAGCCCTTCTTTTCTCAGGAACCTCCCTGGTTTCTTTTCCCAAAGCCAACTTCGGATGAAAATGAGTCCATGAGCCGGGCCATCATTTCTCTTCTACTCGTTGTTTCAATTTGTCCGCCCTCATTCGCGCATCAGCATAAGAGGGTTTCGCGGACGGATCCGTCGTATGGTTCAGCGCTGGCCGCGGCAAACCGATTTCTGCATGCGTGGCAAGCCGAGGACCACGAAACCGGAATCGTAATGCTGAGCGATTCGGCGCGGCAGAAGGCCTCGCCGGACAAGCTTCAGAGCTTTTTCTCGCCCGGTCCGGATGCAGCGTACGAAATTGCACGTGGCAAGCGCCTCAGATCTGCAGCCTATGAGTTTCCGGTAATTCTGTTTGGCGCGTCCAGAGCTCCGTCGCATCCACACGCCTGCACTGTAATTATCACGCGCAGCGGCAGAAATGACTGGGTTGTCGATAAGCTTCCCTAAAACGTTGTGACGCCGCCTTCAACGTAGCCGAAGAATGTTCGTTGTGGTCTACTGAATAACTGCAATTTCAAGACACATGAAACGAATCCATAAAGTGGCAATTCTGGGCGCTGGCACTATGGGATCGCGCATCGCCGCGCACCTGGCGAATGCAGGCATTCCGAGTCTGCTGCTCGATATTGTTCCGCCGGGAGCCGACGCGTCTTCGCGAAACAAGATTGCTGTTGCCGGGCTCGAGGCTGCCCGGAAGGCCAAGCCGGCCGCGTTCTTTGAGTCGCCACTTGCATCGTTGGTCACACCGGGAAATTTCGAAGACGACCTTAAGCGGGTTGCCGAAGTCGACTGGATCATCGAGGTAGTAGTCGAGGACCTGGAGATCAAGCGGACTCTGCTCAGAAAAGTCGAGCAGTTACGCAAACCGGGAACCATCATCACTACCAACACCAGCGGCCTACCGGTGGCAAAGATTGCGGAAGGATTCTCTGACGATTTCCGTCGCTCTTGGTTTGGCACACATTTTTTCAATCCCCCGCGGTACATGCGCCTGCTGGAAATCATTCCCACGCCGGACAGCGACCCCGCGCTTATTGAAGCCGTTTCGAACTTTGCTGATGTTCATCTCGGCAAGGGTGTGGTGTGGGCAAAAGACACGCCTAATTTCATCGCTAACCGCATTGGCACGTTTTCTGTGCTCAACGTGATGCGGCTGATGCAGGAACTCGATCTCACCATCGAAGAAGTGGACGCCTTGACCGGCCCGGCACTAGGCTGGCCGCGATCAGCAACATTTCGCACGCTCGACCTGGTAGGCCTGGATATTCTTGGGCACGTCGTTCGCAATATGACCGAGAACGCGCACGACGAGCGCAGCGATCTCAAGCTGCCCGATTTCTTCCGCCAGATGCTTGAGCGAAAGATGCTGGGCGATAAGACCAGCGGGGGTTTTTACAAGAAGCAAAAGGGCGCAGGGGACGATGAACGTCTTGGTCTCGATTGGAAGACACTGGAGTACCGTCCGCGGCAGAAGGCCCGATTCGCTTCGCTTGATACAGCTAAAAATATCGACGATCCGGTGGCGCGAATTCGAGCTTTGATTGGCGGCCCCGGAAAGAATGAAGATGAGCAATTCCTGTGGTCTGCGCTTTCCGACTTGTGGACCTATTCGGCGAACCGTATTCCGGAAATTTCTGACAACGTCGTCGAAATCGATCGCGCGATGCGCCTGGGCTTTAATTGGGAGCTGGGACCGTTTGAGCTGTGGGATGCGG
>Ga0209474_10004829_pt1 | contig 11564 bp, 7 predicted proteins | sample GraSoiAngelo_145_FD_185902 | JGI IMG/M metagenome (GOLD analysis project Ga0209474, IMG submission 185902) | Grasslands soil microbial communities from the Angelo Coastal Reserve, California, USA - 14_1009_05_20cm (SPAdes) (version 2) | ecosystem: Environmental > Terrestrial > Soil > Grasslands ...
GGGGTTTGCCATGGGTTACGTAAACGTGATCGCGATTGATCGGTCGAATCGTGACCGCGCGGTGGAGACTCTGAAGATTGTTAACGAGCGACTGCGCGCCGGCATTTCTTTCGGCGTCTGTCCCGAAGGCACGCGCGCGAATCCCGGAGAGATGTTGCCTTTCAAGAAAGGCGCATTTCACCTCGCCGTGCAAACCGGCGTGCCGATTGTGCCGATTGCTTTGAAGAACGCCGATGTATTGATGGGTCGCCGATTAGCCGAGGCGTGGCCCGGAACAATCGACATGGTAATGATGCCGCCGGTCGAAACGACTTGGGTGAAGGACGATAAGGACCTCGACGCGCTGGTACAGCGGGTTCAGGGAATGATCATGAAAGAGATGGGAATCGATAAGCTCTCGTCGCGCCGACCGAAATCTACTGCCCCGTGAAATCGTAAGTGAGGACTCCGAATACTTTCACCGCAACACCATTAACGATATGCGGTTGAAAACGGGCGCGCTTCGCAGCTTCCAGGGCCGCCGCGTGCAACGCTCCCGGACCAGACATGATCTCAGCGGAAGTGACCTTGCCGGTTTCATCGACAGAAACCTTAACCTGCACCTGGCCGGTAATGTGGTTCTGCCTGGCTTCGGCAGAGTAAGCCGGCTTCGGCAGATCGATCGCGCTACCATTCAGAAACCCGACATCGATAGCCGAATTGTCATCGTCATTCGTCGGAGGCTTGGTCGTCTTGTCCTGCGTCGCAGGTGAAGCAGTTTTCGGCGATCCACTTGCTTCAGGCTTCGTTTCGCTCTCGGGTTTGATGTCCGTAGGCGCTTCCGCGATTTCACGAATTGTGACCGTACCTTTGCCAACCTTGAAGTCCGTGTACTTGACGCGCATGCGAATGCGCACGTCGTTGCCGTTATCGAAAATCAAATCATCGTCGGCGTAGACATAAGTTGGAAACCAGTACTTGCCATCGATCTGTTCCCGAAAGGTTTCGACGACCGGAAACTTGTTGGACTTCGTTTCCGGACCAGCCTTCCCTTTCGCCTTAACGATTTGCAAATCGTGATCGTCCACCCAAATTCGCCCCACGAAGACTCGCTCTTTCGATTTCGGGCTGGGCATCACTTTCGGAACGACGTCGAACACATACAGGTCGAGTTCATCAATCCGTTCCTTGCCGGCGTATTTGAAATTGTACTGAGCAGCTTGGGCGCCTTCGAGCGCAAATGGATTCACGCCGCCGAGGTCTTCGAGATCTTCGTTTGTGACTGAGAACCCTTGAATGCTCGGCATCGGGAAGAAACCAATCTTTTCAAACCGCGCACCATGATCATCGAAGGTGAAATCAGAGACTCGATGGTATTCGCCGACCACCTGCCCGCCCATTCCTAACTCCTGAATGAGCGCGTCGCGTTTGAATGCGTAGGAATTCAGCGCGCGCCGGAACTCAGTTTCCTTCGCCGTGAACTTGCGAATGATGTCGTCAATCTGCGCCTGCGACAGGTTACTCGAGCCAGTCAGGCTGGGGCCCTTCGCATCCGCGGTCTTCGTTTGACTGAAAGCGGTCTGAGTTTGGATTGCGAGCGCGAGCGCGGCGAAAAGCGCTATTTTCAGCGAATTCCTGAAGAAAGGGCTCATGTTTTGATTCCTCTGCGATGCGTGGACCCGGTCGAATTATAGCAGTCAACTCCGAGGCGACAACCTCTTCAGATGTCAGAAAGCGAGTCGTTGTTGCCAGCCGCGGTTCGCGGTTTCTCTACTTCGTTCTCGAACTGACAGTCTCCTCATCATAGTGGTAACATGCGTGGTTTGCGAGACACGCGATTTTCTTCTCTGTGTGGCTCGCATAGTAATCAGCATGACCCAGGAAGCTATCGAAGTACGGGGCGCTCGCGTCAATAACCTCAAGAACATCTCGTTCTCAATTCCCATAAACCAGATGACCGTCGTGACCGGCGTGAGCGGTTCGGGGAAGTCTTCGCTCGCCTTCGACACCATCTATGCCGAAGGCCAGCGCCGCTACGTCGAGTCATTGTCAGCGTATGCTCGGCAGTTTCTCGAGCGCATGGACAAGCCGGATGTTGATGAAGTGCGCGGCATTGCTCCGGCGATTGCGATTCGACAAAAGAATTCCACCCGCAATCCCCGCTCAACGGTTTCAACTCAGACAGAGATTTACGACTACCTGCGACTGCTGTATGCACGCATCGGCACGACAGTCTGCCGAGTCTGTGGCCGCGAAGTACATCGTGATTCACCGGACTCAGCGGCTGATGAAATTCTGACTGAGCTACCTGAAGGCACTCGTTTCCATGTTGTGTTTCCCGCGAATGCCGGCCTGAGCGCGGCAGAAACCCAACCCCGGGGTCCCCAGACGGGCAGCCCGGCTGGGGTGGAGCGGTCAGGGAGGGTGCCGTCAGTAAGCGGGAATGGCGCGTCAAACAAGTCGCAGCGAAACAGCAAGTCTTCGCGTTCCTCTGTCTCTGCATCTTCGCGTCACGTGATAACTGCGCACCTCATGAGCCTGATGCAGCGCGGCTTCACACGTCTGCTTCATGACGGAGAGCAGATCGATCTCGCGTCGCCTGACGATTATCGGCGCGACGACTTCGAAGAGGTTTATGTCCTCGTCGATCGTTTGGTGGCGCGTCCTGATGTCCGACAACGTCTGGTCGATTCACTCGAAACATGTTTTCGTGAAGGGCATGGCCAGGCGGTGATTGAAGTGTCAGAACCGTCAGCGGCGGTGTCAGAACCCCGACCCGTCGGGGTAGCGACCGGATCAAAGGAGTCTCGTCGAAAAAACCAAGCCAATAAGCCTCAGCATCTCCGCTTTTCCGAACGCTTCGAATGCAAATACGACGGCACGGTTTACGAAACGCCTGAGCCCCGTCTATTCAGTTTCAACAACCCCTTCGGCGCATGTCCGACGTGCCAGGGATTCGGCAACACGATCGGACTCGACGTCGATCTCGTGATTCCAAATCCGGGACTGAGCCTGAGCGAAGGCGCCATTGATCCATTCACAAAGCCCCAGTACGAATGGGCGCAGACCGAGCTGAAGCGTTTTGCGAAATCGGAACGCATTCCGATCAACGCTCCGTTCAATCAGCTTACGAAGCCGCAGCAACGCGCAATCATCAACGGCAAAGGTGATTGGAGTGGCGTGCGCGGCTTCTTCAATTTTCTCGAGACGAAAAAGTACAAACTGCATGTGCGTGTGTTTCTCTCAAAGTATCGCGGCTACACTCTGTGCCCTGATTGCGACGGCGCACGCTTGCGACAGGAAGCGCGCGATGTGCGCGTTGGTGGCAAGACTCTGCCGGAAGTTTCCGCGCTGTCTATCAAGAACGCGGCTGTATTTTTCGATGCGCTGGCACTGACTCCCGAGCAATCCGCGATTGCCGATCGCGTGCTCTTCGAAGTGCGTCGGCGCCTGAAGTTTCTCGTCGAAGTTGGTTTGGATTACCTCACGCTGGATCGTTTGGCTTCGACTTTGTCAGGCGGCGAAGCGCAGCGCATTCAGTTGGCGACGAACCTGGGTTCATCATTGGTCGGCGCGCTGTACGTCTTGGACGAACCATCGATTGGCCTGCATCCGCGCGACAACGATCGTCTGATTCGCCTGCTTCACAACTTGCGCGACATCGGTAACACGGTGCTGGTGGTGGAGCACGACGAAGACATGATTCGCTCCGCGGATCACATTCTGGACATCGGCCCGGCGGCCGGTGAACTTGGCGGGCGTTTGATGTATGAGGGCGATTTTGACGGTTTGATTTCTGAGTCGCAGTCGCTGACAGGGCGATACTTGCGAGGCGAAGCGGCAATCAAAGAGCCGAGGCATCGGCGTCCCCTGCAACTAAAGCGCTTGAAGGTTCGCGGCGCCGGCGAGCACAATCTGAAAAGCATTAACGTCGACATTCCGCTCGACATGCTCGTGTGCGTCACCGGTGTGAGCGGTTCAGGCAAATCGACTTTGATTCACGATTGCATCTATGCCGGCTTGAAAAAGGAGAAGGGTGACTGGCAAGGGCATGTTGGGGCGTTTCAAAAGCTCGAAGGCACACAGTATGTCGATGATGTGATCCTGGTCGATCAATCGCCGATCGGTCGCACGCCCCGATCGAATCCGGTCACCTATATCAAAGTCTACGACGCAATTCGCGAGACATTCTCGAACACGCGCGAAGCGCAAGCGCGCGGCTTCGATCCTTCGCACTTTTCCTTCAACGTTCCGGGCGGACGTTGTGAAGTCTGTCAGGGCGACGGCACGGTCACCGTCGAGATGCAATTTCTCGCCGACGTCGAACTCGTCTGCGAAGAATGTAAGGGGACGCGTTTCAAGCAACAGATCCTCGACGTACGTTATCGCGGAAAGAATATTCACGACGTGCTGAATATGACCGTGCGGGAAGCGATCAGCTTTTTCCGCGACGTAAACAAAATCACAAATCGGCTGCGGCTGCTCGACGATGTCGGACTCGGATATTTGAAGCTTGGTCAATCAGCAACGACCCTCTCTGGCGGTGAAGCACAGCGTGTGAAGCTCGCGGCTCATCTGGCAAAACGCGCGGGCGCAAAGACGCTCTACATCTTCGACGAACCGACCACGGGACTTCATTTCGACGACATCAACAAGTTGCTCGCCGCCTTTCGCGCGCTGATTGATGCGGGCGGATCGCTCCTCGTGATCGAACACAATCTCGACGTAATTAAGACGGCGGATTACGTGATTGATTTAGGACCGGAAGGCGGCGATGCGGGTGGTCACGTCGTGGTGACGGGAACGCCGGAAGAAATCATGAAGTCCAGGGGTTCGTATACTGGCCGCTACTTGCGGGCACACCTCGCACGCTCGAATGGCCACGCAAATTTGACGTCGTGATCGTGAAGACGAAAGGATCAAGTTCATGGCATTGAAAGACCAAATCATTGCGGACATGACGGCCGCGATGAAGGCTAAGGACGCCGCGCGCACCTCGACGCTGCGCATGGTGAAGGCGGCGATCATGAATCGTGAGAAGGAAGGCGGCGCCGCGCTTACGGATGAAGACGTGATGAAGCTTTTGCGATCGCAGATGAAGCAACGTCGCGATTCCATCGAGCAGTATCAGAAGGCCGACCGACAGGATCTTGTCGATAAAGAGCAGGCTGAGCTCGCTATCATCGAAGCTTATCTGCCGCAAGCAGCATCGCAGGAAGAAATCGATGCTGCCGTTGCTGCCGCAATCGTCGAGACGGGCGCGTCATCAATGAAGGACATGGGCGCGGTGATGAAAGCGGCAATGGCGAAGCTGGCGGGTAAGAATGCGGACGGGAAGATGGTGAGTGAGACGGTGAAGGCAAAGCTGAGTTCATAACTCCCTCTCCCTTTTGGGAGAGGGTCGGGGTGAGGGGCGAAGCTACGGGAAAAGAAAATAGAGTGAGATTCTGTCGCTACCCTCGGCCCTCCACCCAAACCCTCTCCCAGTGGGAGAGGGAACAAAACCAAACCCCTGTTCTACGTTTGCCTCAGCCCAATCCTTTCCGTATAATCCAACTTCTCTCGGATCTTCGGATTGCGTTATCCGGTGGGTTTTGGCCCACTTTTTCTTTTGGCCTGAAGACGACGCAAAACCGGGTTTAGCGCAGTGGTCATGCAATCGGGTTCAGTTGCAGATAAGGTTAACGAGATCGCTGAACAGGCCGCGATCGACCACGGAGTTGAGCTGGTTCACGCGGAACTCGCTGGCCCGGAAGGTCACCCGATAGTTCGAGTGTTCATTGATAAACCCGGTGGAGTGACTCACAACGATTGTTCGGGGGTGAGCACGCAAATCGGCACGGTTCTGGACGTCGAGGATTTCATTCACTCGGCTTATACGTTGGAAGTTTCGTCGCCGGGCATCGAGCGCGGGCTTTACAAGCTCGCGGATTACGAGCGGTTTGCGGGAAGCCAGGCGAAGTTGAAGACGCGTCCGGCAATTAATAACCAACGGAACTTTCGCGGCCAGATTATTGGGGTTGAGAATCAGGATGTTGTCTTTGAAGACCAGACGAGTGGTCGCCTCTCGATTCCGTTTGCCGATATCGCGAAAGCAAATCTGGAAGTGGACGTCGAAGAGGAATTCCGGAAGGCGCGAGAGCACGAAGCAACTGATCGGGATTTGATAAAGCAAAATAGATAGAAGCGCGCGAACGCTGATAGACAATTCGTCGACTAACGTAGACATGAGCACGAGCATTGCCCAAAACATCGAAGCCCTTTGCCAGGAGCAAGGCATCGATCGCGATTTGGTAATCGAAGCGATTAAGGAAGCCGTCCGCGCCGCGGCCAAAAAGCAATTCAAAGGCGGCGAAGACATTCAGGTCGACTGGACGCCTGAGACTGGTCTTGAACTGTCAGCTTCGAAAGTCGTGGTTGAAGAAGTAAACGATCCTTCGACTGAGCTTGCGATCGATGAAGCAAAAGAGCTAGGTGGCGACGAAGTGGAAGTTGGCGACGCGCTGCTCCTGCCAATGCCGATGGAAGAACTCGGCCGCATCGCCGCGCAAACAGCCAAACAGATTCTGTTCCAAAAGGTGCGCGATGCTGTCCGCTCGAATGTTTACGAGCAATATATCGACCGCGTCGGCGAACTCGTCAATGGGTTCGTAAAGCGCTTCGAGCGCGGCAACATGATTGTCGATCTCGGAAATCTCGAAGCGATCCTTCCCCGCTCTCAGCAGTCGCGCGGCGAGCAATGGAACCAGGGCGAGCGCATTCGCGTCGTCATCACGAACGTCTCCAAAGAATCGAAGGGACCGCAGATCGAGGTCTCGCGTACTTCGCCTGAACTTCTCGAGCGCTTGTTTGAAATGGAAGTGCCCGAGATTTACGACGGCACCGTCGTGATCAAATCGTGCGTGCGAGAACCCGGCGAGCGCGCCAAGATCGCCGTCATTTCAAATGAACGCGACGTCGATCCGGTCGGCGCTTGCGTCGGCATGAAGGGTTCGCGCGTACAGGCAATCATTCGCGAACTGCGCGGCGAAAAGATCGACATCATCGAGTGGTCTGAAGAGCCTTCCGTGTTCGCCGCCAATTCACTTTCGCCGGCGAAGGTCAATCAAGTACGAATCACGGACATCGAAAATCGCCAGATGGAAGTGATCGTCAACGAAGATCAGCTCAGCCTGGCTATTGGCAAACGTGGTCAGAATGTCCGTTTGGCAACGAAGCTCGTCGGTTGGAACATCGATATTCGTAGCGAGGAAGAAATCAAGAAGGAAGTGGCCGAAGCCATGGGTGCAATGATTGCTTCCGGAGCGCCCGTGCCGCTATCCGCAATCGAAGGTGTCACCGCCCAACAAACTGATGCCCTCGCTGAACATGGGGTGACTGATATCGACGGACTCGCGAATACTTCGGTCGACGACCTCGTTGAGTTCCTCGACGTGAGCCTTGATGAGGCCGAGAAGATGTTGCTGGCCGCTCAAGCAGTCATTCAGGTTCGCGATCGCAGCTTGCAGGGGCCAGAAGAAAGCGCCGCGGAAGCCGAAGGCGAAATCGATCAACACGCGGCCTCTGCCGAGTTGGACGAAACGGCGGCTGCTGAAGTCGAACCGAACGACGAAATGACTGCTGCGGGTTACGACGAAGCGGTTGAACAAGGCGTGCCTTATCAAGCTGAAGAGAATATTCGCGCTGAAGATTCAGTTGATCCCGTGGCTTTGACAGAAGCTGATCCGATGTCGGTCGATGAATTGATTTTGCAGGAACCCGGTCGCGATCTTCGCCCCGACGTCGTGACACCGGATCCTGATATGTCCCTGGCGGTTGACCCGGCAGCAGTGCAAGCCGCCGCAGAAGAAGCCCTCAGCTCTTCTGAAACAGTTGAAGAATCAGATCGCCCGTCTGAGGAAGTGGCCGCGACGAGCGAAAACCAAGAGGACGAGAAGCAATGACATGCTTCTGAAGCGGCCAAATATTTGTTGCATGCGCACCCTGAAGCGCATGTCTCGCCGGCGACACCTGCCGTAGCAGCGCTCTTCAAAGCTGCCTGCGGAAGGTGTTCAAGGCAACACTTTTCGTAAGCAGTAAGGAGCGCATGTCAGCACTCACTTCAAAAGTTCGTATTTACGATCTCGCTAAAGACCTGAAGATCGACACCAAGCGCCTCATCGAAGAGGTCCGGCGTGAAGGCGTCGATGTCAGCGTCCCCTCGAATTCAGTTTCGAAAGAACTCGCTGAGAAGATTCGTGAGAAATATTTTCCCAAGCAGCCCGCCGTCGCCAAGCGTCAGGTAAAGATCGTCAAGAAAGCTGCGCGGCCAGTGGTCGAAGAACCCGCGGCCGCTGCTGAACCGGAATTGGACGCGACCCCGGTAACAGCGGACGTCATTCCCGCGCCTCCTCATGTCGAGGAAGAAGAGCCTGTCGCGGCGCCCCAAGCGCCGGCCCAGGTTGTGCGCCGTCTCGCGCCCGCCGCGCGTGCCGTAAAGCCGGCACCGGCAGAAGAGCCTGCCGCGGCGCCGCCACCGCAAGCGGCTGCTCCGGCAGAAGCACCGACGTCAGCCGCTCAACCTGCGGCACCTTCGCCAACTGAAACTGTAACGCCGACGGGCCGACAGGTTCGCGTGCTGCGTCCGACGGCTGCGGCGCTCAACGCGGGCATTCGTCCGGGAGAACGCGCTCCAGCGCCACCGCCGCCTACGCCTACCGGCAGATTGCGCGAGCGTGCTCCACGCGGCCGAGTCGAATACGCAGGCACGCCTGGTGAAACTGCGACGCCGCAGACAACCTATATTCCTCCGCCGGATGCCGGCAGAAGAAAGTCGCGCCGTGGTTCCACCAGAGGTGGTAAGCGCAATGACGGGAAGGGCGGCAGATTCGATCGTGACGTCATTACGCCTCCCGATCACCGCACGTTGGAAGAACGCATCGCGGGACGCCTGCAGGTTTCAACCCAGCCGGGCGAACTAAAATCCGCGCGTTTGGTCGAAGGCTCGACGGTAAAAGAGTTCGCTGAGAAGCTTGGTATCAAGCCGAAAGAAGTTGTGGGACTGTTACTTCAGCGCGGCGTCTTCGCTACGATCAATCAAGCCCTCGATGACAATGTGGCGGTCGATTTAGGCAAACGCTTTGGATATGACGTGACTTTCGTTCCTTTCGAAGACATGGTCGCTGAGCAAGAATTCGAAGAGTTGATCGCGGCCGACGCTGACGACGTCGAACTGCCGCGTGCGCCGGTGGTCACCGTGATGGGCCATGTCGACCACGGAAAGACGTCACTGCTCGACGTGATCCGCACGACGAACGTTGCGGGCGGCGAAGCCGGTGGCATCACACAGCACATCGGCGCCTACAGCGTCGAAGTTCCCAGCCCCGACAATCCAGCCGAGAAACGTCGCGTGGTGTTTCTCGACACGCCGGGTCACGAAGCGTTCACTCTCATGCGTGCGCGCGGAGCCAAAGCTACTGACGTGGTCGTGCTGGTTGTCGCCGCCGACGATGGCGTTATGCCGCAGACGATCGAAGCGATCGAACATTCGCGCGCGGCGGGGGTTCCGATCGTCGTGGCCATCAACAAGGTCGACAAACCCGACGCCAATCCCGATCGAGTTCGTCAGGAACTCTCGCAGCAAGGTCTGAATGCGGTGGCTTGGGGCGGTGAAACAGAAATGGTCGACGTATCTGCGAAGAAAAAGCAGAACCTCGACACGCTGCTCGAAACGATTCTCCTGACTTCAGACATTCTGAATCTGCGAGCCAGCACGACGCGTCTCGCGTCAGGTGTGGTGCTGGAAGCGAAACTGGATCGTGGTCGCGGCTCAGTCGCGACCGCACTCGTGCAGCAGGGCACACTTCGGGTCGGCGATCCGTTCATCGTCGGGCAAATCTTCGGCAAGGTCCGCGCGATGTTTAATGACCGCGGTGAGGCGATTGGCGAGGCCGGCCCGGCGACTCCGGTCGAAGTTCTCGGTCTGCAAGGCGTCCCGCAAGCCGGCGAAACTTTCCAGGTTGTCGCTGACGTGACCCGCGCGCAGCAAATCTCCAGTCAGCGTCAGGCGGCTGAACGGCAGCGGACTCTGGTTAAGACCACGAAGCGCGGTATCGAAGCGCTGGGTGAATCCGACGTCAAGGAACTGCTCGTCATCATCAAGGCCGACGTGCAGGGTTCAGTCGAAGTTTTGAAATCGACGTTGCAGAAAATGTCTACCGAACGCGTGAAGGTGAAAGTGATTCGCTCCGGCGTGGGCGCAATCACCGAATCGGATGTGTTGCTCGCGTCCGCGACGCAAGCCGGCCAGACATCGACGGCAGTCGTCATCATCGGCTTCAACGTGCGGCCCGAATCGCGCGCCAACGAACTGGCGAAACAGGAAAGCGTCGACATTCGACTCCATTCGATCATCTACAAGGTCGAAGAAGAGATTAAGGCTGCGATGATCGGCATGCTCGAGAAGATCGAGAAAGAGAAGATCCTCGGCAAGGCCGATGTGCGCGAAGTTTTCCGCGTGCCGAAAATCGGCGCCGTGGCGGGCTGCATGGTGATCGATGGCCTCATCAGTCGCAAAGCACGCGCGCGTTTGATTCGCGATGGCGTCGTCAGTTGGGAAGGCAATATCGCTTCGCTGCGGCGCTTTAAGGACGACGCATCTGAGGTCCGCGAAGGATTCGAGTGTGGCATCGGGCTCGAGAACTTCAACGACATCAAACTCGGCGATCAAATTGAAGCGTATGTGATCGAGAAGATTGCCGCGACTGAACTCTAAGGCAGAACCGCCCGGTAGCGGGCGGGCCGGCAGTGTCAGTTTCGAGCCAGGGAACGGAAGGGCCCGCCCGCTACCGCAGGCGGTTCTGACATGCGCAGACCAGAACGCATCGCTGAAACGCTCCTTGAAGAGATCGCTCAGATTGTTCAGTACGAACTCGAGGATCCGCGATTGACTTCCGTGACGGTCACGGAAGTTCGAGTTGCAGACGACCTGCGCGATGCGAGCGTTTATGTCACCGTTGCCGGCGATGAAGCGGAACACAACCAAGCGCTGCGGGCGCTTCAACATGCGGCGCCATATGTGCGCAAGCAACTTGGCTTTGCGCTGAATTTGCGGCATACTCCCGCGCTTCACTTCGTACGGGACACCGTTGAAGAAAAGGCCACGCGCGTCGATACGCTGTTGGAAGGAATTGAGAAAGGATGACTAAGATTTCGAATTTCGGAATGCGAATCGCGAATTGATCTAGATCTTCGATTCGCAGTTCGCAATTCGAAATCCGCAATTCTTTATGCTTGCCCAGGTAGTTGAACTTATTGAAAAGAAGGATCGGTTTGCGATTACTTCCCACGTTCGTCCCGATGGCGACAGCCTCGGATCATCACTCGGCCTTTTCTGGCTGCTGAAATCACTGAATAAAGACGTCGAAATCATCATGCGCGATCCGGCGCCGCACTCGTACCAGGAGTTGCCGGGAGCCAGACAGATCCGTGTGACTCCCGCCGTCGATCGCGCCTATGACGCAGTATTCGTGATCGAATGTTCAGACATGGGTCGTCCGGGTTTGATGGATCTGGAAAACCACTTTGTAGTCAACATCGATCACCAT
>Ga0209474_10004830_pt1 | contig 11562 bp, 9 predicted proteins | sample GraSoiAngelo_145_FD_185902 | JGI IMG/M metagenome (GOLD analysis project Ga0209474, IMG submission 185902) | Grasslands soil microbial communities from the Angelo Coastal Reserve, California, USA - 14_1009_05_20cm (SPAdes) (version 2) | ecosystem: Environmental > Terrestrial > Soil > Grasslands ...
TCGGCGCCTATGCCCAGGTCGGGTCCAACGTCTTTGTGATGAACCTCGGCACCCTGGCCGGCGTCTACCGCACCCCGGCGATCCACGCCGAGGTCATCGCCGCGTTCAGCAACACCAACCCGATGCGTCCCTATCGCGGCAATGGACGGCCCGAAGCGGCTTACGTGATCGAGCGCATGGTCGACGAAGCCGCCTCCGAGCTCGGCCTCGATCCCTCCGAATTGCGCCGCCGCAACATGATCGCGCCCGAGGCGATGCCGTTCAAGACCGGGCTCATTTTCATCTATGATTCCGGAGAGTACGCGAAGAATCTTGAGATGGCGCGCGAACTCGCCGGTGTCGCCGGATTCGAGCGGCGCCGCGCCGAATCCCGCGCCCGCGGCAGATTGCGGGGCCTCGGCCTGTCGAACACGATCGAGCGCGCCGCGGCCGGCGGGTTCGAGGCGGCCGAATTGCGCTTCGACCGCGGCGGCACGGTGACGCTCTTGTCGGGCTCAATCACCCAGGGCATGGGTCATGAGACGATCTATAAACAGCTCGTCTGCGACCGGCTCGGCCTCGATCCCGATCAGGTGCATTACGTTCAGGGCGACACCGAAAAGGTCGCGATTGGCGAAGGCACCGGCGGCTCGCGCACCGCGACCCTGGGCGGTTCGGCGGTGTATCTCGCGACCGAGAAGATCATCGCCAAGGCAAAGGCGATCGCGGCGCATCTGCTCGAAGCCGCCGAGGCCGACATCGATTTCGCCGACGGCCGGTTCGCGATCGCCGGCACCGACCGCGCCGTCTCGCTCGCCGATATCGCCGCCGCCGCCTGGGACCCGCAGAGCCTGCCCGAGGGCGTGGAGCCGGGGCTCGTCGCCAGCGCTGCCTATAGTGCCAAGCAGCAGAATTTCCCGAACGGGGTCCATGTCTGCGAATTGGAGATCGACCCCGAAACCGGCGAGGTCGAGATCCTCGCCTACAACGTCGTCGACGATGTCGGCACGGTGCTGAACCCGCTTTTGCTTGAAGGCCAGATCCATGGCGGCATCGCGCAGGGCGTCGGCCAGGTCATGCTCGAGAATATCCATTTCGACCCGGAATCGGCGCAGCTCGTCACCGGCTCCTTTATGGATTACGCGATGCCGCGCGCTGGCGATCTCAGTGCGTTGCATTGCGAGTCGAACCCGGTGCCGACCAAGACCAACCCGCTCGGCGTCAAGGGCGCCGGCGAGGCCGGTTCGGTCGGCGCCCTGCCGGCCGTCGGCAACGCGCTCGCCGACGCGCTGTCGCCGCTCGGCATCCGCGACATCCCGATGCCCGCCACGCCCGAACGCCTTTGGCGCCTGATCCGCGCCGCGCGAAGTTAGTGCGATGCTGCGCCTCTGATAAACCGCAACCAAACCGGCGTCCCGGCGAAAGCCGGGGCCCGCTCGTCAGCTACTCATGCGGTTGAAAGGTGGGTCCGGCTTTCCCGGGATACGTTGAAGTTCAGGCGAGAACGATGTCGAACTCGGCGGCGAGCGCTTCGCGTCCGATCTCCGGCGCGGCCCGTAATGGCACGATCAGCCGCGCCCGCGCCGCCGGATCGCGCACCCCAAGCAATACCGGGTCACGCTCGTTCTGCGGCTCGCCGGCGACGTACATCTGGGTGATAAAGCGCCGCTGCCCGGGCGCGATGACGGAAAAATGGATGTGCGGCGTGCGGCCTGTATACGCCACCGGTCGGATCGTCAGAAAGCGATAGCCGCCGGCCTCGTCGGTGACCATCTGGCCGAAGCCCTGAAAATTCTCGTCGCGCGGCCGCCCGCTATCGCCATCACGGACATTGTGATAGCGGCCATTGGCGTCGCATTGCCAGATCTCGACGCGCGCTCCGCGCACCGGCCGCCCGCCGCGGTCGAGAACACGGCCCGCGACGCGGGTCATGGTGCCCTTCGCCGGCTCGGCATGCCCCGCAACATGCGCGAGATCATTGTCGGAATCGGCAGGGTAATTCAGGGGATAGAACGGCCCTTCTGTCTGCTCCGGGGTTGGCGAAAGCCCAGCAGCGGCGGCCCGCAACACCGCGGGGAGGCTCAGCGCGGTCGCGCCGGCGATCGACGCTGCGAGGACGCGGCGGCGCGGCAAAAACAGGCGATCCATGTCCTAGGCCCTATACCGCTCGACGAAATCCCAATCCGGTTCGATTCCGAAACCGGGTTTGTCCGCGAAATGCAGATGGCCGTCACGTAATTCGGGGTGCTCCTGAAACAACCCGTGGCCGAGCGGGTCGCTGTCATGCCCGCCATGCGACTCGACCCCGAACGCGCAGCGCGGCAACCCGAGCACCAGATGACCGTGGATCTCCGGCGCGCTGTGGGGTGCAACGATAACGCCATGCTGCTCGGCCAACGCAGCGATGCGCAGCGCCTCGGTAAAGCCGGCCGCGCGGGTCGCGTCGAACTGCACACAACGTATGCCGCCTTCGACGATGAAATCGCGCACCGTAAAGCGGGTCAATTCGCGCTCGCCATGCGCCAGCGGGATCGGCGTTGCCGCCGCCAGCCTCGCGAAATCAGCGGGTTGCAGGTACCAGTGCAGCGGTTCCTCGAGCCAGAAGATGCGGTGCGGCTCGACGCGATGGGCGAACTCAATGCAATCAACCAGATCATAGGGCGCGTTCATGTCGAGCATCAGCTCCGGCGTCGCGCCGATCGCCGCGCGCACCGCACCGACCCGCTCGACATCGGCCGCGATGCCGCCGAGCCCGGTCTTCAGCTTGACCGCGCGGTAGCCGTGATCGACAAGCTGCGCCATCTCCTCGGCATAGGCCGAATTCGGCGCCCCCGGCCGGTAATAGCCGCCGGTCGCATATGTGAAGAGCGGCCTGTTGGCGCCGCCGAGCAACCGCCACACCGGCATACCAACAGCCTTGCCCTTCAAATCCCACAGCGCGATGTCGATGCCGGCGATCGCCGCCATGACAGCGGTACGCTCGGCGCGCGGCACCGGTGGTGGCAGCCCGTCCTTGCCGTCGATGACGCCCGGCTCAAAAAGGTTGGGGCGCGGCGAGGTCAGCGCGAACAGCTTGTCCCACACAGCCTGATGCGCCAGCGCGTCCATACCCCGGACGATCTCGCCGAACCGCGCGACCCACTCGCAGATGCGCGGCATCGGCGCGCCGTGGATCTCGCCATAGCCGACGAGCCCGTCATCGGTCGTGATTTCGGTCAGGATCACCGACCACGCCTTCGACTCCTCATGCGCGGTCCACACCGGCTCGGGCCGCGGCACCGAAATCGGATGAGTTTTGACCGAGCCAATGCGGGTCATCGCTGTGACCTCAGAAGGTAGAAAATAATCCGCTGCATCGCCAGTTTGCGTCCTTCGACACGCGCCACGGGTTCGCCGTGGCGCTGCTCAGGATGAGGATATGTTGCGGATGGCATAAACAAACTTGCCTCATCCTGAGCGCGAGCGCAGCGAGCAGTCGAAGGACGCAGAATGAAAATCCAGCCCCTTAAACGGGAGAAGAGATGCGGCGGCGGTGGTGCCGTTCATGCGCCTTCGCCTCCTTTGCGCGTCCTTTGCGTCCTTTTGCGTTAAGCGGTTTGGCTATTGTGCGGCCTGCTGCAATGCCGCTTCCGGCTGTCCGAGTGCCGCGCCGACCGCAGCCAGCGCCGCGGCGACCGCATCGGCGCGGTATGGGCCGGGCCCGGCTTCATGCAGCTGCCGATAGACCGTGGCCTGGGCGTAGCGCCGCACCGCGACCGGCAGGCTCGGCAGCCAGGCGGCGATCCGTTCCGCCGCCAGCCCGTGGACCCGCTCCCATTCGCTGCGCGCCGGGCCGAAATCGAAATCACGGCCAACATTGCGTGGCCGCCGCCGCAACGCCGCCGTCGCGGTCGTATCGAGCGCGCCCGCGGTGATCGCCACGCCATAGACATCGCGGGCCCGCTCGGGCGACACGAGGCCGGCGGCGACATCGGCCGCGACCAGTTCGGGGTCGCGCTCGAACGGATCACCGAAGCCACCCCCGCCGCCGCCCCACAGCCGGATCACTTCGCCGAGCTCGGCGCGATAAACCGTCCGCTTCCCGATGTCATGCGGTCCGGTCGATGAAAGACGGGCGCCCGGCCGCGTGCCGATATTGCCGCTGGTCGTGCCGGCCCCGCCGCCGGCGGCGCCCCAGGCGCAGAAGCGCTGGCGGTCCTTGCCGCGCATCACGACCACCGCGCTCGGATGCTTGATCTCCAGCTCGTAGGCGACACCGAACCCGCCGCGGAATCTGCCTGGCCCTTCGCTGTCCGGCGCCAGGCCAAAGCGGCGCACAACGACGGGCGCCTCGGCCTCGAGCACCTCGACCGGCACGTTGCGCAAAAACGCGACGCTCATCTCGGTGCCGGAGATGCCGTCGCGCTCGCCGCTCGCGCCCGAGCCGCCCGACACCGGATTGGCGACGACGACCCGGCCGGCGCCACCCAGTTCCGAGGTCGAGATATAGGTCACGACCAGCACGCCCGACCCCGCGACCGGCACCTGTCCGGGCATTGCGCGGGTCAACGCGCCGAGCAAGAGGTCGTGCGCCCGCATCGCGGTCGTGAAGCGCATGCCGCACGCGGCCGGGAAGCTCGCATTGACGACCGAGGCTTCCGGCAACACCAGATCGATACAGCGCAGAATGCCGGCATTGATGTGGATCGCCTCGGATTTGGTCACGACATAATTCACCACCGACATCGCCAGGAACGGGTGGTGGTTCATGCCGCCGGTCGGCAGGTTCAACGCGGCGCGCACCTGCGGGTCGGAGCCGGTGTAGTCGAGCTCGATGGTGCCGTCGCCGCGCGATGTCAGTTTGACGACGATGCGCACCGGTACGTCACTGATGTAATCGTCCTCGAAATATTCGGTGAAAGTGTAGCTGCCCTGCGGGATCTCGGCGAGCACCGCGCGGGTCAGGGCCTCGGTGCGGTCCAGGGTCGCGTACATCGCCTGAGCGACGTCGTCCCGCCCATAGCGTTCGGCGAGTCGCCGCAATCGCGTCTCGGCCTTCGCGAGCGCCGCAACGCAGGCGGTCATGTCGCCCCAGTTCAGCGACGGAATCCGGCAATTGTCGGCGAAGATGTTCCACACCTCCTCGTTCAACTCGCCGCGGCGGTAAAGCTTCACCGGCCGCAACCGTAACCCCTCCTGGAAAACCTCGGAGTTCTGCATGTCGATGCTGCCCGGCGCGTAGCCACCGACATCGGTGCAATGGATGAAGGTCCACGCCAGGCACAACAGCTTGCCGTCGACGAACACCGGACGGAACACGTAGATGTCGTTGAGGTGCATGACCATGCCGCGTGTCGCGTAGGGGTCGTTGGTCACAACGACATCGCCTTCCTCCCAGGCGATCCCTTGCGTCACCGAATCCATCGCGACGCCCATCAGCGGCGTCGCGCCGCTGCCATAGGGATAGGCGAACATCTCGCCCTCCGGAGTAACCAGCGCCACCCCGAAATCCTGCGTCTCCTTGACAAAGGTCGTGTGCGAGGAGCGCAGCACGACCCAGGCCATCTCGTCGACCACCGCCTTGAACAGGTTGGCGAAGATCTCGACCCCAATCGCGTCCCGCGCCGCAGTTTTCGCTGCAATGTCATTCGCCATTGCCTCGTTCTCCTTAACTCCGGCGTCCCGGCGAAAGCCGCGACCCATCGGCCAGCTTTCGAGACGCTGGATGGGTGGATCCCGGCTTTCGCCGGGACTGCGGATGGAAATGGCACCGATCGCGCATTTTATGTCCGTTCCAACACCAGCGCGCCGGAGGGCACGACCTGCGCCGTCCAGCCCTCCGGGATCCAGGTGGTGGTGTCCATCTGGTTGACGATCGCCGGTCCGGCAATCCGCTGGTCGATGCCGAGCGCGGCGCGTTCGTGAACGCCGGCGCTGAATTCGCGGCCGAACAGCCGCACCGTCCGCGTCGCTTCCGAAGCCGTTCCCGCCTCGCTGCGCAGCGGGATAATGCGCGGCTTCGGTGTCGCGCCGATGATATGGGCGCGCAATTCCTTGAGCCAGATCTCCGCCGTCTCGTTGGCATGGCCATAGGCGGCGCGGTGCGCGGCATGGAACGCGGCGCGAAGGCGCGCGAAATCGCCGGATTTGAGCCACGTCTCGTCGAGCGGCACCGTGACGTCATAGCCCTGTCCGTCGTAGCGCATATCGGCGGCCAGCTCGACCCTGGTGCCGGTGACCGTGAGCGCGGCGGTCTGCTCGGCAATCCAGGCCGCGGCGCGCGCCTGCAAATTCGCCGTCACCCGCGCCAGCCCCGGCTGATCGAGCGCGCCGAGCCGCTCATAGACCGGTTCGACGAGATCGCCTTCGAGATCGGCGCGCGCCGCCCCGAGCGCGCTCAGGCCCCCCGGAAACGGCGGGATCAGGATCGCGTCGATGCCGATCTCCTCGGCCAAAAGTGCGGCGACCAGCGGTCCGGCACCGCCGAACGCGACCATCCGAAAGCGCGGCGCATCGACCCCGCGGCGCGCCAAGACGTTGGATGCCTCGCCCGCCATCAGCGCATTGGCGACGCGGATCGCGCCATCCGCCACCGTCTCGACCGGCATCGCGAGCGGCCCCGCCAATGTCTCCAGCGCCTCGCGCGCCGGCTGCATCTGCAACGGCAATTTGCCGCCGAGCCGCTGTCCCGGCGCGAGCAGCCCAGCGACCAGAAACGCGTCGGTCAGGGCCGGGATGCGCGAACCCGAGGTGCCGTAGCAGGCGGGTCCGGGATCGGCGCCGACGCTGCGCGGTCCGACCTTCAAGGATCCGGTCGGGTCGAGCCACAGGATCGAGCCGCCGCCGGCGCCGATGCTCGATACCGCGATGGTCGGGATCAGCAGCGGAAAATCGGCGATGTGCTCTTCGCTGGAGAGGACCGGCCGGCCGCCGCGGATGACGCCGATATCGGCCGAGGTGCCGCCGACATCGAGGGTCATCAGATCGGCCATTTCCCAGCCCGCATCGGCGGCCGCCGCAGCGGCGCCCGCGACCCCGGCGGCCGGGCCCGACAGCAATGCCACGACCGGCCGCTGGCGCATCGTCGCGGCCAACTCTGCGCCGCCATTCGAACGCGCGACGCGCGCCGGCGTCCGGATCGCGCGCTCGCCGAGGCCGCGGTCGAGCCGCTCGACATAACCCTCGACGATCGGACGGATGCTGGCATTGACCGCGGTCAGCACGCCGCGCTCGTATTCGCGCGCCTGCGCCCACACCTCGCTCGACAATTCTAGCCGCAGCGGAACGCCATGGCGCTCGATGATGTCGCGGACAGCCCGCTCGTGCGCCGGGTTACGATAGCTGTGCAGCAAGACGACGATCGCGATCTCGGCGCCGAGCGCGACCAGCTCCTGCGCCGCATCGATCACATCTGCCTCGGGCAGCGGGTCTAGCTCATTGCCGTCGGCGGCGATCCGCCCGCCGACCTCGCGCACCAGCGCACGCGGGATCAGCGGAAGCGGCCGCCGCGAGTCGAAGCGCATCGGATGCGGGATCGCCAGGCGCTGCAATTCGAACAGATCGCGAAAGCCGCTCGACACGATCATGCCGATCTTCGCGCCCTTGCGCTCGATCAGCGCGTTTGTCGCGACCGTGCTGCTGTGGGTGTGCACCATCTCGCGCCACGCCGCATCGTCAACACCGAGCGCGGTTTTGATCTCGTCGATCCCTTCGAGAATGCTGGCGCCAGGCCGGGCCGGCGTGCTCGGCACCTTGAAGCAGTGCAATTCACCACTCGCGGTATAGAACACGAGATCGGTGAAGGTGCCGCCGACATCGGTACCGAGATAGCAGGCCTGCGCGGTCAACGATCGGCTCCCCGCCTCACAGACGCGAGTCGACGATGCGGCCGGACGAGGTGTAGGCGCGGTTCCACGGGATCGCGCGCGGCACCCCCGGCGATGTCGCTTCCTCGAGCGGCGGCACGAGGCGGCGCCAGCACACATCGGCGCCCGGCGGCGCGTCGATGACCCGGGTGCCGTTCAGCGGCAGATCGATACTGGTCGCCACCAAGCCCTGACGCGGCTCGCAATCCGGATACGCGGTGATCATCGTTTCGACCCGGGCGCGGTCATAGCTGAAATTGCTGAGGGTCAACCGGCCGGCACCGACCGGTGGCGCGGTCCAGGGCGGCGGAGGCGGCGGCAAGGGCCACCATTCCGCGGTGCAGGAAGCGGTGCCGAGCAGCAGCGTCGCGAGCAGCAGGACGCGCATCTCTCATTCTCCGCCGAGGAAGTCCCGGGTCCACTGCCGGTAATCGGCGGCGCGCGTCACCTTTTGCATCAGCTCGGGCGAGGCGATGCCGGTCAGCTCGCTGGGTTTTGTCCCGTCGCGTAATGCCTTCAGCGTGTTGTAGACCGCCTGTACCGCGGCGCTGAACGGCGCATGACCCTGAAGGGCGACCCGAACCCGGTGCGCCGCCATCCAATCCAAATCGGCGAGCTGACCTGCGCCGCCGCCAGTGATCAGCGGAATGCCGATCGCCGACGAGACCGCCTCGATGCCTTCGACGGTGACCCCGCCGGCGAGGAAGATCGCATCGACCCCGGCCGCCTCATAGGCCTTGGCGCGCTTGATCGTGTCGTCGACGCTGGTGACCGCCAGCGCGCTGGTGCGGCCGGCGATGACCAGCCGGGGATCCTGGCGGGCGGACAGCGCCGCCTTCATTTTGCCGATCCCCTCCTCGACCGGGATCAAGGTCGGCTTGCCGCTCGGACCGTAGGGCCGCGGCAATACGGTGTCCTCGATCGACATCGCGCAGATCCCGGCGGTCTCCAATTCCTCGACGGTGCGCCGCACATTCAGCGCATTGCCGTAGCCGTGATCGGCATCGACCAGGAGCGCTAGGTTGCCGGCGCGGCAGACCCGGTTGGCCTGGGCGGCAAACTCGGTGAGGGTCATGAGCACGAGATCGGGGGCGCCGAGTACTGCCATCGAGCCGATCGAGCCCGAAAAGATGCCGACCTCGAAGCCGAGATCCTCGGCGATCCGCGCCGAGATCGCGTCGTAGACGGAGCCGGTGTGCACGCAGCGGTTGCCGGCTAGGAGGGCGCGAAAGCGCTCGCGTCGTTCGGTCCAGTTCATGTTCTCGCCGTCCTTTGGTTGACCAGAAACGGGCTTCGTTCTTGCCGCGGCCCGGATCGAGCTTATCATGCCGCCTGCTGGGTCACAGAGGGAGCATCGAAGAATGGACAAGCGCATCGTCGTCGTCGGCGCCGGCGCAATCGGCGGCTATACCGGCGGGAACCTGGCGCATAACGGGTTCGACGTCACCCTGGTGGACCCCTGGCCCGAGCATATCGAGGCGATCCGCCGCGACGGTCTGGCGCTCGAGGGAGTCACCCCCGAGGAATTCGTGCTGGCCCGTCCGAAGACCCTGCACCTGACCGAGCTCCAGCATTTGGCCAAGGAGCGGCCGATCGACATCGCCTTTATCTCGGTCAAATCCTACGACACCGAATGGGCGACAATGATGATCCGCCAGTATTTGGCGCCCTCGGGTTACGTCGTGTCGCTGCAGAACTGCATCAACGAGGAGCGCATTGCCGCCCATGTCGGCTGGGGCAAGACGGTCGGCGCGATCGCCGCGATCCTGTCCGCCGAACTCTACGCGCCCGGCAAGATCCGCCGCACTGGCGCGAAGAACCCGCCGGGCCACGAGGTCTATCGCGTCGGCGAGGTGCACGGCCATATCACGCGGCGGATCGAGGAATTGGGCGCGATGATCCGCACCGTCGACACCTGCAAGGTGACCGACAATCTGTGGGGCGAGCGCTGGTCGAAATTGTGCGTCAACGGCATGCATAACGGCGTCTCCGCGGCTAGCGGGCTCTCCGGCAACGATATCCGTCAGGACGAGCGCATCCGGCGGGTCATCATTAAGCTCGGCGGCGAGGGCGTCAGGGTCGGCCAGGCACTCGGCTACAAGCTCGAGGACATCGCCGGCCAGGACGCCGAAAAGCTGGCGCGCGCTTCGGAGGGCGACCGTGCCGCCCTCGACGAGGTCGAATCCCTGATGCTGGCGCTGCGCAACTCGCAGCAGAGGAGTGAGCACCAGCGGCCGTCGATGGGCCAGGACATGCAGAAGGGAAGGCGCACCGAGATAGACTTCATCAACGGCGTCATCGTCGAGCGCGGCCGAGCAATCGGCCTGCCGATCGCGACGCACGAGAAACTCATCGCGGCAGTCAAGAAGGTCGAGCTCGGCCAGGCGCCGCCCTCGCCCGAGCACCTCTACGCGATCTAGGCGCACTCGGCCTACCCCAAAATTCCCCTTGACCGGGCTTGTCCCGGTCATCCACGTCTTAAACTGCTTGGGACCGGGGAAACAAAGACGTGGGTGGCCGGGACGAGCCGGCCACGGGGGCTGGGATGCGGCTATCGACTAAGTTCACCATTATCAGCGCGATCTGCGTGCTGCTCGCCGGATGTGCGCTGCCGCCGCTGACCGGCGATTTGAAGAGCGCGCGCGAGGCGTGCAATCGCGAGTATCCCCGCCGCATCGGCAACTACCTGCCGCATGCCCATTGCGTCAACGCGGCGATCGAGGCTTACGCGCTGCCGACCGCGCGCCATCCTGATCTGGTCCGGCTGCAGGAAGAGATACGCGCGTCGTTGTCCGACAGGATCGATCGCCGTCGGCTCAGCGTCTCGGCCGGCGAGCGCCGCATGGCCGAAGCCGACCGCCTGGTCGTTGAAGCCGAACGCGAACGCGACGCCGGCAATGAAAAAGCCGCGTCCAGGCGGCTCGCGGCGGTCGAAGAAATGCTGAAATGAGGTGAGCTAGTCGCTGCTGCCGGGACGGCCGGCGCCGAGGCTGCGTCCAATGACCGCGTAGAGCGGCTGGCCGCCCCCCGGCGGTGTTCGATCGAGACATCGCACATCGGCCCAGTTGCCGGCCTCGGCGAAGTGCTGGGCGATCAGACAAAGATGTCCCGCCTCGTCGAGCAGGCACCAGCAGGCGATCGCCTTCGTCGCGAGACATCGGTTCGAGAAGGTTACGATCAGCGGTGCGCCCGGTTTCAATACGCGCGCCACCTCGCGGATCACTTCGCCAGGGCGCGCCAAATACTGGATTGCGCCGCACAATGTCGCGCCGTCGAATTCGGCATTGGCAAAAGGCAGCACCGGGTCGCGGTTGAGGTCCTGCGCCCGCCACTCATCGAGAAACGGGTTCTCGGCCAGCGCCCTGCGATCCACCCCGACGCCGACGACGCGCCGGAACGGCGCCTCTGGCGGCAGGTGCGAGATCCATCCCGACATGACATCGAGAATGGCGCCGCCGGCCGGCAGCACCTCGCGGTAAAGATCGGTTACCGCGGCGATCGCGGCACCGTCGATGCGGGCATTCGGCAGCTCGCGGGCGAAAACGGGGTCAGGCAGCTGATCGACCGCCGGAAGGGCGGTCGTCGGCAGGAATGCCATGATGCCGTTGCGACCCATCAATGGCTGACATAGGGAATTGCGCCGGGCCGCGCAAGACTAGAACGCGCAAGCCCAGCGAAAACAAAACAAACACGCGATGTGTTAATGGATCGCATCGGCGCCCCAATTCAGGACGTCAAT
>Ga0209474_10004831_pt1 | contig 11559 bp, 8 predicted proteins | sample GraSoiAngelo_145_FD_185902 | JGI IMG/M metagenome (GOLD analysis project Ga0209474, IMG submission 185902) | Grasslands soil microbial communities from the Angelo Coastal Reserve, California, USA - 14_1009_05_20cm (SPAdes) (version 2) | ecosystem: Environmental > Terrestrial > Soil > Grasslands ...
GCCGTCAGCAGCACCATTGCGAAGCCGAGCAGCGCCGACAGCAAGGCGTGGCGCGCGTGGGCGACCACCCGGCCAAGGCTGTAGAGCCCCGGCGAGTAGCGGACATATTTGAATCCCCAGATGAAACCCAGCAGGCTCGCGGTCGGATCGTGCGCCAGCGCGAGGATGGCCGGAACCGCGCCCATCAGATCGAACACGCCGCCAAGGGACTTTGCCCAGGTCAGCCGGGCCCACAACTCGCTATAGTGCTCGCCGCCGGGCCGCTCCGGCGCCGTGTACAGCCGCAGCACGTATTCAAGCAGGAAGAATGTCGCGATGGCATAAAAGGCCACTTCCAGCGCCGATTCGTAGGCTTCGTGGATCGATGCCACCGTCGCGGCGAGCATCACCGCGATCCCCGCCGCGACAACCCAGTGATGCACGGCGCGGAAGATCCGCGCGGGCGCGCCCGGGCTGTGCGGGGCCAGCATAAGGTACAGGCGACGCCGGTTCATCGCGCTATTCTAAAAGACAGGGCGCCTCCGCAGGAATAGCCTCGCTCGGCATTGGCTCAACTTGCCGGCGTTTCCCGCCCGCCCCGATCTTGCTATAGACAGCCAATGCTCTGCGAAGCTCCTTCGGTGCTATCCGCCTCGTGTCGATAATCCCCAGATCCGGCCGGGCCGTTTTCGCCTTCCTGCACGATGTCGGGATGGCGGCGCTGTCCTTTGCGCTTGCCTTGTACCTTCGGCTCGGCGACGACATTGTCAATTACGAGCCGCGTCTGACGGCGCTGTACGGTCTTGCTTTCACTGCGGTCGCCGCCGGCGTTTTCCTGATCACCGGGCTGTATCGCGGGATCTGGCGCTACGCCTCGCTGCCGGATCTGTTCAACATCGCCCGTGCGGCGACGCTGACCGAGCTGATCTTCCTGCCGATCATGTTCGTCTTCACCCGCCTCGACACGCTGCCGCGCTCGTTTCTATTGATCGACTGGCTGGTGCTGATTGCGCTGCTCGGCGGCCCGCGGCTCGCTTATCGCTTGTTCAAGGATCGCGGGCTCGACCATCTGCTGGAGCGCGGCCGGGCCCAGCGGGTGCCGGTGCTGCTGATCAGCACCAAGGACGGCGCCGATACCTTCATTCGCGAGACGATCCGCGATCCGAACGCTGTCTATGGCGTGATCGGCGTCCTTTCGGACAGTCCGTCGCGGGTCGGGCGGGAAATCTACGGCGTGCCGGTGCTGGGCACCATCGACGCGCTGGAAGGCGTGATCGAGCGGCTCGACCGGCGGGGGCGGCGCCCCCAGAAGCTCGTGATCACCGCCCAGAACCTTGCCGGGGCGGAGGTGCGGCGGCTGCTCGACCGCGCCGACGCGCTGGCGATCCCGCTGGCGCGGCTGCCGCGGTTGACGGAATTCCAGCAGACCACCGACGACGCGCGGCGCGCCGTCGAGCCGGTCGCGATCGAGGATCTCCTCGGGCGGCCACAGGCGGTGCTCAATCGGGAGGCCATGGGCCATCTGATCCGCGGCCGGCGGGTGCTGGTGACCGGCGCCGGCGGGACGATCGGCTCCGAATTGGCCCGGCAGGTCGCCGCATTCGCTCCGGGACGGCTGATCCTCCTCGATAACAGCGAGTTCCTGTTGTACGCGATCGACAGCCAGCTTCGCGAGACTTTCCCGGGCCTGTTGCTTCGGCCCCTGCTCGGCGATGTGCGCGACCGGTCGCGCATGGACCAGGTCATGGCCGCCGAGCAGCCGCAAATCGTGTTTCACGCCGCGGCGATGAAACACGTGCCGATGGTCGAGGCCAACCCGCTCGAGGGGGTGCTGACGAATGTCGTCGGCAGCCGCAATGTCGGCGAGGCGGCGCGCGCCCACGGCGCCCGGCTGGTGGTGATGATATCGACCGACAAGGCGGTCGACCCGGCGAGCGTTATGGGTGCAACCAAGCGCCTCGCCGAAGCCATTTGCCAGGCGCTTGACCTGGCCGAGGCGCGTCACGCCGGGGCCGGCACCCGGTTCGTGACAGTACGTTTCGGGAACGTGCTCGGCTCGACGGGATCGGTGGTGCCGCTGTTCACGCGGCAACTAGCCGCCGGCGGCCCGTTGACCGTCACCCATCCGGAGGTCAGCCGGTTCTTCATGACGGTGCGCGAGGCGGTCGAGCTGGTACTCGAAGCGGCCAGCACCACCGGCGCGGAAGAGGCGCAATCGCGCGGCAAGATCTTTGTTCTCGACATGGGGGAACCGGTCCGGATCGTCGATCTGGCGCGGCAGATGATCCGCCTGGCTGGGCTCAGGCCCGACCGCGACATTAAGCTCAAGTTCGTCGGGCTGCGCCCCGGCGAGAAGTTGCACGAGGCGCTGTTCCACGATGCCGAGGCGCCGGTGCCTACGGCGAACCCGGCGCTGCGCCTCGCCGCGCCGCGCGCATCCGATTACGCGGTCTTGGCTCGCTCTCTCGACGAGCTCGAAGAACAGGCCCGTGCCGGTTTCTTTGATCGGACCCTGCACCTATTGCAGCGGCTGGTGCCGGAATATCGGCGTGCGGAACCGGCGCCGCGGGCCGGTCTCGTTGCGACAGCAGGCGCAGCGCGTCGGTGAATGTCGCCTCTGCCCCGGAGATCGGCTGCGCGCCCCAAAGGAGAACTGCCGATGACCGCATTTGACCTGACCGGCCGGGTTGCCGTGGTCACCGGCGGCAATGGCGGGATCGGGCTCGGCATGGCACGCGGGCTGGCCGGCGCGGGAGCCGCAGTTGTGATCGCCGCGCGCAATCAGGCGAAATCCGAGGCCGCTGTCGCCGAATTGACGCCGCTCGGCGCGGGCGCCGCGGCAATCTCGCTCGACGTCGCCGATCCGGCCTCCTGCCGCGCGATGGTCGCGCAAACCGTCGATCGGTTCGGCCGCCTCGATATTCTGGTCAACAATGCCGGGATGTCGATCCGCAAACCGCCGGAAGACTACGCGGTAGAAGAATGGCGGGCGGTGCTCGACACCAATCTGACCGGCGCCTTTGTCTGCTCCCAGGCGGCCTACCCGGTGATGACCCGCAACGGCGGCGGCAAGATCATCAACATCGGCTCGATGATGGCGATCTTCGGAGCCGCATACGCGGCCGCCTACGCCGCCAGCAAAGGGGCCATCGTCCAGCTGACCAAATCGCTCGCCACCGCCTGGGCCAAGGACAACATTCAGATAAACGCGGTCTTGCCGGGTTGGATCGATACCGAGCTGACGATTGCAGCGCGCGAGCAGGTGCCCGGGTTGCACGAGCGCATCCTTCGCAGGACGCCGGCCGGGCGCTGGGGCCAGCCGGCGGATCTGGCCGGTATCGCGGTGTTTCTGGCCTCGCCGGCATCCGACTTCGTGACCGGCGCGGCGATCCCCGTAGACGGCGGCTTCTCGGTCGAGTTCTGATACTGCTGTCGCCGCGCTCGGGCGATCAGGGACGCCAGATCGGCAATATCCCGGACACCCGGTAATCGGCGGCTTGGCGATGCGGTGGATCGGCTCTGCGGTAGCCAGGCACATCCCGAAGGAAATCGTCGGAACGGCGGTAGCGGGCCGCTTCGGACACGAACAGAGCGACGATGCTTGCGACGCCGCCCGCCATCAGCAGGATCTCGATCCAGCGCGTCTGCATCACGAAACCGTTCCCGTCGCCGGGTTCAGCCAACTCAACAACGCCGACCGCATCTGGGTTGCGGTGAACGGCTTCGGCAGATAGTCGTCCATGCCGGCGGCGAGGCATTGCTCCCGGTCGCCTTCGATCGCGCTGGCGGTCAGGGCAATGATCGGCACCCGCCGGCCCGAGCCGATCTCGCGACGGCGGATTTCCGCGGCGGCTTCGAATCCGTCCATCTCCGGCATCTGGCAATCCATGAAGATGACGCCGTATTCGCCGGCCTCGTAGCTCTGGAGGGCCTCGATGCCGTTCGACGCGGTGTCGACCTCGCAACCGGAATTTTCGAGCAGCGCCAAGGCGACTTCCAGGTTGACCAGGTTGTCCTCGACCAGCAGCACCCGGGTACCCGCGACCTCGTCCTGCGGCGCCTCCGCGACAATCGCTTCCGGCGGTGCCGCCAGGTCGGCTGCGCTTCCCGCTTCCGGGCGCCCGAAGCGGGCGGTAAATCGGAAGATCGATCCGTGGTCCGGCTCGCTGTCCAGCTCGATCGAGCCGTCCATCAACTCGCAAAGCTGCTTGGCAATGCTCAAACCGAGCCCGGTGCCGCCATAACGCCGGGTGGTTGAGCCGTCGGCCTGCGCGAAGGCATCGAAGACATGGTGTTGCTTGTCGAGCGCGATCCCGATCCCGGTGTCGCTGACCTCGAAGCCGATAAAGGCCGAGCTGGCGTCGAGCGTGACTGGCTGCGCCAGCACCTCGACTCGGCCTTTTTCGGTAAACTTGACGGCATTGCCGATCAGGTTGGTCAGGATCTGCCGCAGCCGCCCGGGATCGCCGATGAGCCGTTTGGGCAGGTTCGGCGGTAATGTACAGGTTAGCCGCAGCCCCTTCCCCTGCGCCATTTCGGCAAAGGTTTCGGCGACCTCGCGTACAAGCTCGTGCAGATCGAACGGGTTCTGCTCCAGCTCGACTTTGCCGGCCTCGATCTTTGAGATTTCGAGAATGCCGTTGATGATACCGAGCAGCGCCTCGGCGGAACGCCGGGCGGTATCGATATAGCGCTGCTGCTGCGGGCCGGGCTCGATGCGGCCGACCAGCTCCAGCATGCCCATGACCCCGTGCACCGGGGTCCGCAGCTCGTGCGACATATGGGCCAGAAATTTGCTCTTCGCTGCGGCCGACGCTTCGGCGCGGAGCATTCGGTGAAACGCCTGCTGCCGCGCGGTGATCAGCGCGAAGCCGGGGCTCCGCCGATCCAGCACGGTGCCGAGCTGGGAGCAGTACGCCTCAAGCAATGTCGGACCTCTCTGTAGGCGGGCGCTAGCCATGTGCCTCGATCGGGTTCAGCTCATTCGGAGCGGCACCCTAGGATCGAATGGCAAAATAATGGTTAGCGAGCGCCCCACAACGGTCGCCGCGCCAAGGCCCGGAACACCGGTCAGCGCGGCACGCGCACCAGCTTTTGCAGGCTGCGCAGCGTCGGCGGGACCGGCTCGCCGGGGTTGGTGTAGTTCTGCCACGCCGTCCACGACACCTCGCCGACATACACGTCGCCGTGCCGATCGACGGCGAGCCCGTGCGGAGCGCTGAATTGCTGCGGCGGCAGCCCGGATTTCTCGTCGACCCGGCTGATCAGCTTGCCGTCGCGCGACAGGATGCTGAGCCTCGGCCCGAGATTGGGGAATTTCTGGTTTACCGGCTGGTGCGGTCCCAACTCGCCGATGTAGCAGACGCCGTGGGCGCCACCCTCCATGTAGAGGCCGCAGGGGCGATGCAGGTTATTCCACTGCGTTTCGTACCTGCCGCTGCCGTCGAAGATCTGCACCCGGTGGTTCTCGCGATCGGCGACGTAGACCCAGCCCTCGGGGTCGCTGACGATGTTGTGCGGGATGTTGAATTGGCCCGGATCACTGCCGCATTCTCCCCAGGAGAACAGCAGTTTCCCGTTCGGGTCGAATTTGTGCACCCGGGCATTGGCGTAGCCGTCCGAAACGTAGATGTCGAGGTCCGGCGACAGCGCGGTATGGGTGCAGCGATTGAACGGCTCGCCGCTCATGAACGGCGCCGGCCGGCCCGGGATGCCGATCTCGAGCAGCACCTTGCCGTCAAAGGTGCATTTGCGGACGGTATGGTCGCCGTCGTCGGTACAATAGAGCGTGTCGTCCGGCCCGATATGCAGACCGTGCGCCCGGTGGAACAGTGCCTCGCCCCAGGAATTGAGCAGGTTTCCATCCCGATCGAACACCATCATCGGGTGCTCGCCGCGATTGAAAACGTAGACCCGGTCCTGGCGATCGACCGCGACCGCGGCGACGTCGCGGAAGCTCCAACCCGCCGGCAATTTGGCCCAGTCCGCGACGACCCGATAGGTGTATTCGCCGCTGCCGACGATCCCGTCCGTTGCGCTCATGCGATTGCCCTCCCTTTCGTGTCCGCCGCCCAAGATGCAAGATTATCGTTCCCGTTCCATGCCGCGCAATCTCGCGCCGCCACGGAGGCCAGCATGCCGCGCATTCCGATCGCCGAGGGTGCCTCCCTCCACTGCGCTGTCGACGACTACCTGTGGCCGTGGGACCGGCCGACCCCCGTCCTGATGCTGCACGGCTTCGCTCGCAATGCCCAGTTCTGGAACCGCTGGGTTCCGCCGATTGCCGAGAGCCGCCGCGTGTATCGGCCGGACCTGCTCGGCTGCGGTGAGTCGGACGCACCGCCTGCCGCCTACAAGGTCACGCCGGAGGCCATCACGGCACAGATCGTCGCGGTTCTCGATCAGCTGGGGCTGGAGCGGGTGCATTGGGTCGGCGAGTCCTCGGGCGGGATCGTTGGTGTGCTGCTCGCGGCGAAATACCCGGAACGCATCGCCAGCCTGGTCCTGTGCAACACGCCGACGCGGATTTCGGATGAGATCAAGCGGATCTACGCGCTCGACCGCGCGAGCGCCTCGGAAGCGATGCGCGCCTATGGCGTCGGCGATTGGTGCCGGCGGACGCTCGGCTACCGCCTCGATACCGAGCATGCCGGCCCGGAACTCTGCGAGTGGGTCATCGCCGAGATGGACCGCACCCGGCCCGACGTCGCCGCCGAGCTTCACGATTGCTTCGAGTCGGTCGATACCTTGCCGCTGCTCGCCGCGATCGACATCCCCGTATTGCTGCTCTCGGGCGACCGCAGCCGTATCGCGTCCGAGCAGCAGCGCGCTCTGGTCGAGCGGCTGCCGCGCGGCCGGCTCGAACTGCTCGCCGGCTACGGACATGGCGTAAACCTGCTGCAGCCGGAGCGCTGCGCCCGCGCTTCCCTAGAATTCTGGCGGGCGCTAGAGTGAGCCGCACAGCCTCGCTCGGTGTGCATTCAATACAAGGAGTCGGTCGTGGACCCGACTGAATCCACGCCGCAAAATCCAGGCGACGAGCGCGTTCCAAGCGAGCCGACGCCGGCCGCCGAGACCGCGCATTCCTCCTCGCCTGCGGGCGAGAGCGAAGCCGCGCCGACGGCAGGATACTCTGGCGAGACGCCCGCGACGGCACCGGGAGAAGCGGGTGCGGAACGCCCGCGTCGTCGTCGCCGGCGCCGCCGCAGGCCGGGCCAGAACCTCGGTCCGTCCGTCGCCGCGGCGGCCAATGAAAATGCGCCGCCGAGCGAGACCGGCGGTGCTGCGCAAACGGAACACGGCTCGGTCGCGCAGGGCGAACCGGGGACACCCGGAGGAGCATCCGAGAGCGCTTCCGACCGCGACACCTTGCGTCTGCGCCGACGACCGCGCCGGCGCCGGCCAAGGCCGGGTGTCGCCGCGCCCGGTCCGGAGCGGCGGATGCTGCAAGGGCCGGTGACCGCCGGTCCGGACGGCCTCTCGGCTGGGACCGAAGCCACCGGAGAACCGCTGCCCGTGCCGCCGGCTATTCGCGAGCTGCGGGCGCGCCGGCGGCGTCGGCGCAAGCCGTCGGAAGCACGCAACGGAACGGCCTCGCAGGCACAGGGCCCGACGGACGGCGGCGAAGGTGCGGGTTCCGGCGGCGCCGGAGCGGCGCCGCGACAGCGACGCCGGCATCGCACGGCGCCGGGCGATGCGCCGGCGGGGGATCGGCCGCCGCGCGAGGATCGCGGACCGCGCAGGGAAGGTCACTATCAAACAGACCGCCCAAGCGAGCGCGGGCCACGCGGCGGTCGCGACGGCCGACGGGAAGGCGGTCCGCGCGACCGGCGTGGGCGTCCGCCGGGCCGGGGGCGCGACGCAGCGCCGCGCAAGATCGAGCGCAAGCTTTATCACATCGACTCAGTCGTCGATCGCGGCTTCGAGGATATCGAGGGGGAAGGCGACACCCGTCGGGTGCATTGGACCATACTGAAACGCACCACGGCCGATCAGGTCAGTCGCAAGGCATTATCGGCGGTTTACGTCCTGCAGCGGGACGGGGCGGATTCAGAGTTTCCGAGCCTCGGCGCGGCCCGCGATGCGGTGAACAAGAAAATTGTCCACCCTGAGAAGTTGACCCGCTCGAAGGCCGAATACGCCGCCGAAAAGAAATAGGCGACGGCCCTGCCGGTATGCCGGCCGCGCACTGGCTGGCCGGCTTGAGCGGAAATCGGGCACCCGACGTTTAACTGTGATGCCGAGCTTGTGATTCCTGGCTCCGGCCAACGGCCGGTGCTGAACACCCCTTGGCGATTGCAGCAGCCTCTCGGGAGGGCGGGTCGCTTCGATGTGCGCCGATATTCTCGACTTGAGCGCCGGGGCCGGGGCGAGTGCGCGGCCGCCCGAAGGAAAACCGGTTAGGCGGCTGCCGGTCGGCGCCGAGCTGCAGCCCGATGGCGGGGTGCATTTTCGGGTTTGGGCGCCGCGCTGCCGCGAGATGGCGGTGGAAATCGAGGGACTGGAGCCGGTCTTGTTAGAGCCGGAGCCGCGCGGCTATTTTTCAGCTTGGCTGCGCGATGCGGAGCCCGGCATGCAGTACCGGTTTCGGCTCGATCGGGATGAGCAGCCGTTGCCCGATCCCGCCTCGCGCTTTCAGCCGGAAGGGCCGCACGGATCATCGGAGATCGTCGATCCGACGAAGTTCACCTGGACCGACAGCGAATGGAGAGGGCGCCGGCGCGAGGAGCTGGTGCTCTACGAACTTCATATCGGCACCTTCACGCCGGAAGGTAGTTGGGAAGCGGCGGCGCGCGAACTATCCGCGCTCGCCGAGCTTGGGATCACCTGCGTCGAAGTCATGCCGGTGGCGGAGTTCCCGGGCCGTTTCGGCTGGGGCTATGACGGCGTCGACCTTTTCGCGCCGACCCGGCTCTATGGCCGCCCGGATGATTTCCGCCGCTTCGTCGACCGTGCCCATGGGCTTGGCTTGGCCGTCATTCTCGACGTCGTCTACAACCACCTCGGCCCGGACGGGAATTACCTGAAGCGGTTTTCCGACAGCTATTTCACCGAGCGCTACAAAAACGAGTGGGGCGAGGCGATCAATTTCGACGGGCCGGACGCCGGCCCGGTCCGCGAGTTCTTCATTACCAATGCCGGTTATTGGATCGAAGAGTTTCATCTAGACGGGCTGCGGCTCGACGCCACCCAGCAGATCTTCGACAGCTCCGATGACCACATACTGGCAGCGATCATGCGCCGGGTGCGCGAGGCGGCGGGCGACCGGCTGACCTTTGTCGTCGGTGAGAACGAGCCGCAGCATGCCCGCTTGATGCGGCCGCCGGAGCGGGGCGGCTACGGCCTCGACGCGCTGGTCAACGACGATTTTCATCACAGCGCTATTGTCGCGCTGACCGGACGCGACGAGGCCTACTACACCGATTACTGCGGGGGGCCGCAGGAGTTTGTCTCCGCCGCGCGGCACGGCTTCCTGTATCAGGGGCAGTATTATTGCTGGCAACAGAAGCGGCGCGGCACCCCGGCCTTCGACCTCCCGGCCGAGTCGTTCGTGGTGTTCCTGGAAAACCACGATCAGATCGCCAATTCGGGCGCTGGCCGGCGGCTGCACCAATTGACCAGCCCCGGGCGATATCGTGCGATGGCGGCCTATACGCTGTTGATGCCGGGCTTGCCGATGCTGTTCCAGGGACAGGAATTCGGCTCCACCAAGCCTTTTGTCTATTTCGCCGATCATCGTCCGGAGCTGGCCGACGCCGTCAGGCAAGGCCGTGCCGAGTTCCTGCGCCAATTCCCGAGCCTTGCCAGCCCGGAGATGCAGGAGAGGCTCGCCGATCCCGCCGATCCCGACAGTTTCCGCCGCTCGGTGCTCGATCTGAGCGAGCGTGAATCCCACACCGAAATTTTGGCGCTGCACCGTGATCTTCTCGCCTTGCGGCGCGACGATCCGGTGCTCGGGAAACGGCCGGTCCGGATGGATGGCGCAGTCATCGGCGAACGCGCCTGGATATTGCGCTATTTCGGTGCCGGCGAAGACCGGTTGCTGATTGTCAATCTGGGGCAGGACCTCACATTGGAGCCGGGGCCGGAGCCGCTGCTGGCGCCGTCGGAAGATCAGGCTTGGCGAATTCTCTGGTCGAGCGAAGCACCCGATTATGGCGGCGGGGGCACACCGGCGCTCTATCGCGACGCCATCCTCCATATACCCGGGGAGGCGGCGCTGGTGCTTGCCCCGGCTGCGGTGGCGGAGGAGGGCGATGGTTGACGTCATCCGAGCCAGCCGCGACGAGAACCCCATTCCAGAGGCCCGGCGCGAATGGCTGGTGACGAACGGGCTTGGCGGCTTCGCTTCGGCAACAATCTCGGGTGAGATCACCCGCCGATATCACGGTTTTTTGATCGCGGCACTGCCGGCGCCGCAAGGCCGGCTGGTGATGCTTAACGATCTCGATGTCGCGATCGAGCGCCGCGACGGCACCGTCGCCAATGTCCGCGAGGCCGGACGCTTCGTCGAATTTACCCAGGCGATGGGGCTGCCGAGCTGGCGCTACGAGATCGACGGCGTGACGATCGAGAAGTCGGTGGTGATGCCGGCGCGCCGCAACATCGTCCACATCAGTTTCCGGCTGATCGGCGCCGATCGGCCGGTCGGCCTGCAGCTGCGCCCCTTCGTCAACTTCCGTCGGCTCGAAGCCCCGGTCAACGAGCCGCTCGGCGCCGACTACCAGCTACTTGTGCGCGGCCAGCGATACGAAATCAGCGCCGGCCCCGACCTGCCGACTTTGCGGCTGATGATGAATGGCTGCGAGGGCAGCACTTTCACCGCGGATGGCGGTTCGCGCCGCGAATGTTTTTTCTTGATCGAGGCGCAGCGCGGCTACGAAGCGCGGGGCTGGGCCTGGTGCCCCGGACATTTCTCCGCCGAGCTGCGCCCGGATTGCACCGTGGCCCTGATCGCCGCGACCGAACGCTGGCATGTGATCCACTCGCTGACCCCGGCGCATGCGCGCGAGTTCGAGACCGAACGGCGGCACCGGCTGGTCGCGTTGGCCAAGCCGAAAGCCCGCAAAGGTTTGGCGGCCGAACTGGTTCTAGCGGCGGACACCTTCGTGATCACGCCGGTCGGCCGGATCGCCGATATAGCGCGGGCCCAGGCCGAGGGCGACGACGTGCGCACCGTGATTGCCGGCTACCATTGGTTTACCGATTGGGGCCGTGACACGATGATCTCGCTCGAGGGCTTGACGCTGTCGACCGGGCGGGAAGCCGAGGCCAAGTGGATCCTGCGCGATTTCGCTCATCACGTGCGCGACGGGCTGATCCCGAACCTGTTTCCCGAGGGCGATACCGAAGGCCTCTATCATACCGCCGACGCGACGTTGTGGTTCTTCCACGCGCTGGCGCGCTACGTCGAGCGCACCCAGGATCGGGCCACGTTGGAGCTGCTCCTGCCGATCTTGCAGGACATCGTCCGGCATCACCTCGAAGGCACCCGCTTCGGCATCAAGGTCGATCCGCGCGATGGGCTGCTGAGCCAAGGCGCCGAGGGTTACCAGCTGACCTGGATGGACGCCAAGGTTG
>Ga0209474_10004832_pt1 | contig 11559 bp, 11 predicted proteins | sample GraSoiAngelo_145_FD_185902 | JGI IMG/M metagenome (GOLD analysis project Ga0209474, IMG submission 185902) | Grasslands soil microbial communities from the Angelo Coastal Reserve, California, USA - 14_1009_05_20cm (SPAdes) (version 2) | ecosystem: Environmental > Terrestrial > Soil > Grasslands...
ATCGCGACCGCCTGGTCGCCGGATTCGCGGACGCTGGCCCTGGTCCGCGGTGTCGCGGTCCCCTCGCGGGTCACGGTCACCGGCTATGAGGAGGATCAGCGGCTCAGCGTGCTCGATCTGGCGACCGGCGCGGTCCGCGAGCTCGGCCGGGGTAACCGGCCATCGTGGTCGGCGTCCGGCGCGTACCTCGCGTACTGGAACGACGACGGGACGATCCACGTCCTGCGCCTGGGCCAGATCGTCGCGAAGCTCCCGGCGTCACAGCCCGGCCTCGGCTGGAACGGCGACAACCTTCTCTACTGGTTCGATGACGAGATCCGGACCTGGGATTCGGGGCAGGTCTGGACCATGGCGCGCGTCGAGCCCGATCTCGCCCCCGAGTACCCCTACGACGACGCCTACTTCAGCGCCGACGGCACCCAGTTCACGATCACGCGCTACTCGTACGACGGGACCAGCCTCCGCTACGTCGGCCGGACCGCCACCGGCGCCGTCGCGGCCATCGGCGACGGCAATACGACGTTCACCGAGTGGTCTCCTCGCGGTGCCTCGCTCCTGCTGCGCTCGGCGGGCGCGCTCAGCCTCCGCGCGGCCGACGGGTCGGTGGAGAACGCCGCGACCGCCAGCTTCCGCGGGCCGGTCCACGGCTGGACGGCCGACGGCCGCCTGCTCGTGGGGGCGGTGGCCCCGACGATCCCCGGTGGGAACGCGTTCGACCACTTCGCGGTCTGGGATGGCGATGACGACGCGATCGCGACGATCCCCAACCTGCTCGGGTCGCGCTCGTTCAGCCCCGACGGCCGGTGGTTCGCGGGCGTGAGCCGCACCAGCCTCTACGGCACCCAGCTCGAGCTCTACCGGTGCGGAGTGGCCGGCGCCCCGGGAGTCGACTTCCGCTCCGACACGGTCTCCCGCTCGCGGGCCCAGCGCATCGCGACCGAGTCCAATCGGTTCGTGCGGCCGGTCGCCGGCGCGTTCAGCCAGTTCCTCCAGGGCAGCCACACCGGCATCGACGTGGCGGCCCCGGTGGGGTCGCTCCTGGTCGCGTCCGACGACGGGACCATCGATGCGGTCGGCTGGGTCCCAGTGGGCGGCTTCCGCGTGTGCGTGCTCCACGGGGGCGGGCTCGAGAGCTGCGACTACCACACCGCGCTCCCCCTCGTGCGGATCGGTGACCGCGTCGTCCGGGGCCAGCCGGTCGCGCTCGTCGGCATGACCGGGCTCACGACCGGGCCGCACGTGCACTGGGAAGCGAAACGGAGCGGCCGGATCGTGAACCCGCTCGACCAGTGAGCCGGGCCGGCTAGAGCCCCTCGAGCACGCCCGCTCGGCGCGCGCGCTCCTGCGCGTCGATCCAGGTCTTCTCGATGACGAACGGCTGCCAGAGGCTCGCGCTCACCCGCCTGATCTCGTCGTCGGTGTACGGCTTCGGCTCGCCGATGGCCATCGCGTACGCCAGGCGCTTCGCGTTCTCCTCGAGGTAGAGCGACAGCGTCACGCAGCTCGGGACGTCGTCGGCGACGACGGCGACGCCGTGACCCCGCAGGAGCACCGCGCGATGGTCGGCGAGGGCCTTCGCCGTGGCTCGTCCCTGCTCCTCGTCGCGGACCAGATCGGGATCGTCGTAGACCGGCACGACCCGGCCGAACGGCGCGCCGGCGTTGAAGGCGGTGAAGAGCGGCTTCCCCACCGTCGCGAAGGCGGTCGCGGCCAGCGGATGGAAGTGCGCCGCGGAGCGGACGTCCGGCCGCGCGCGATAGCAGGCGAGGTGCAGCGGCGTCTCGGCCGGGGGCTCGCCGCTCACCACGGCGCCGTCCGCGACCCGGACGACGGCCACCTGCGCCGGCGTCACCGAGATACGGGATGCCCGCCGGCCGTTGATGTAGGCGACGTCGCCATCGCGGAGGCTGATGTGGCCGTGCATGTCGAAGAGGCCCGCGGCGGCCATGACGCGGCAGGCGAGCGCGACGAGGGCCCGGCTCTCGGCCTCGCTCAGGTCGGATAGCCCTCCGGCGACTCGACGCTGGTCTCGTGGCCGATGTGCGCGTAGCGGCGGCGAAAGCGCAGCAAGGCGTCGATCTTCGCCGGATCGACCTCGTACGCGACGACCTCGCCGGTGAACAGGAGGTGGTCGCCGGTCTCGCTGGCCTGACCGACCTTGCACCAGAGCACCGCGATACTGCCGGCGACGCCCGGCGCGCCGCCCGCGCCGGCGGGTGCCTCAAGCGGCCGCACCTTCAGCGTCGCGAACTTGTCCGGGCCCTCCGCGGAACGGCCGGCGCGCTCGGCGACGTCCTGCTGCGAGCTGTGGAGGAAGGAGACGCTGAACGCGCCCGTCCGCCGGATGAGCTGGCAGGTCCGGCTTCCGGGATGCTCGGCGATCACGACCATCGGCGGCACGAACGAGACGTACATCGCGGTGCCCGTCGCGCAGGATCGCTCCGGCCCGTCCGCCGCGCCGATGATCGCGACGCCGTGGGGGATCCGCGAGAGTGCGTCGCGGGCCGCGGCGTAGCGATCGCCCCCGTTTTCGGGCATGCCGGCGAGGCTAGCAGCATTGGTCGAATGGTCTGATAATTCGCCCGTCGCGCGGCAGGGAGGTGGCCAGATGAGGTCGAGCCCGGCGCTCCGAGCCCTCGTGATCGCGATCGCCATGGTCGTGGCCGCATGCGGCGGTGGCGCGGGCGGCCCCGCGGCGGGGACCGCGTCGGGCGCCGCAGGCGCGGCCGCGACGTCCGCCCCGGTGAAGGTCCGCGTCGCCTACGGGAACGTGACCCCGGCGAACCTCGCGCCGTTCTACGCGAACGAGAAGGGCATCTTCCTCAAGAACGGCCTCGACGTCGACCTGTCGCTCATCGACGGTGGCGGCAAGGCCATGGCCGCGCTGCTGGGCGGCTCCGTCGATATCGCGCAGCTCGGCGGCACCGAGGCGATGAGCGCCTTCGCCGGCGGCGGAGAGGTCGAGGCGGTCACGTTGTTCGTCCCGGTCTCGCCGTGGGTGCTGATGGCGCCCGGGAGCTACACCGGCCCGAACGACCTCAAGGGCAAGACGATCGGCGTCGCCTCGAAGGGCGGATCGTCCGAGGCGGCGGCGAACCAGGCGATCGAGAAGCTCGGCCTGAAGCTGACCGACGTGTCGATCCTCTCGACCGGCTCGGTCGCGAACCTCACCGCGGCGATGCTCGCGAACCAGGTCTACGCGGGTCCGGGCCACCCGCCGGACACCGCCGCCCTGGTCAAGGCCGGCTACAAGGTGATCATGGATCTCGCCTCGCAGAAAGTGCCGGCGGTCGAGAACTGCACGATCGTAACGAGGAAGTTCGCCACCGAGCACAAGGACGTGTTGCAGAAGTACGTCGATTCGCTCATCCAGGCGATCGTCGCGATGAAGAAGGACAAGCCCGGCACGCTGCCGGTGATGCAGAAGCTCCTCAACGTCACCGATCAGGACGCCCTCTCGCAGACCTACGACTACTACGTGTCGCAGATCTTCCCGATCTACCCCGAGGTGACGCCCGACGCCTGGACCTACAGCCGCGACGAGCTCGCGAAGACGAACGCGTCGGTGAAGAGCCTGGACGTGACCAAGGTCATCGACAACTCGTTCGTGAAGAACGCCCAAGACCGGAAGGTCGGCGGAGGCTAGCGCTCCGCCTGGATGCCGGTGCCCGATCTACGATCGCGGCATCGGCGCCCAGGTCGTCTTCATCCGCGCGGCCAACGTCGGCGGCTCCGGCGTGTTCTCGACCGCCGCGCTCGCCAGGAAGCTCGACCTCGTCAACATCGGTGCGGCCGGCACGTTCATCGCCCGCCGCAGCGTGACCGCGGCGGAGCTGTCGCGCGAGATCCCGTTCACGCTCGACCTCGCGATCCGCCCCGCCGCCGAGGTGCTGAAGCTCGTGGACGCGGGGCCGCCGAAGGCACCCGCGGGGACGAAGATCTTCGTGAGCGTGCTCGTCGCGGCGCCGAAAGCGGCTCCCCGGCTGCCGCAGGAATTCCCCCCGGGCAACCCCTGGGCGTTGCGGATCGTGGAGAAGCGCGGACCGTACGTGCTCGCCCTGCGGCGCACGGACCTGCAGCGCGGCCTCGACCTGAACGCGATCGTGGAGAAGGCGTTCGGCGCGCGGGCGACGACCCGCGGCTGGCCGACCTTCGAGCGGATCGCGAAAGCGCTCAGGTCGCTCGAAGCGCCCGCCACACGCGCTCGGCGGTGATCGGCAGCGTGTGGATCCGCGCGCCGCTCGCGTCGTGCACCGCGTTCGCGACCGCCGCGGGCACACCCGGATTCACGAGCTCGCCAGCCGACCGCGCGCCGTATGGCCCCACGCCGCGCTCGTCGGAGAGATGCACGATCCGGAGCGGGGGCACGTCGGCGATGGTCAAGAGCTTGTAGTCGCCGAGGTTCGCCGCGCGGATCCGTCCGTCCTCGAGGGCGAGATCCTCGGTCAGCGCCATGCCGAGCCCGTAGACGAAGCCGCCCTCAAGCTGCCCGCGCAGGCCGACCGGATTGATGACCTGCCCCACGTCCACCGCGAGCACGGCCCGCAGGATGCGCACCGTCCCCGTCTCGGCGTCGACCGTCGCCTCGACGGCGTGGGCGCACGCGCCGTGGTCCGCCGCGGTCGCATCGAACGTCGCGCTCGCTTCGATGGCCTGACCGTCCTTCAACGCTCGGGCCGCATCGGCGACGGGTCGCCCGCCGAGCTTGTCCTTCAGCGCCTTCGCGGCGGCGAGGGCCGCACCGCCGTGGACCGGGGTCACGCGGCTTCCACCGATCCCGGGATCCTGGGGACCGTCGGTCGAGAGCCGCCGCACCCGAACGGTCGCCGTATCGATGCCGAGGGCCGCGGCGACGATGCGCTGAATGAGGGTGTGCTGGCCGCCGCCCTGATCCCCCACGCCGGTGCGCGCTTCGATCGTCCCGTCTCCCTCGAGACGCAGGGAGATCGTCGTGCTGCCTCGCCCGACGTGCCGCACGCCGAGGGCGAAGCCGATCCCCCGCCCCGCCGGACGCGGCGTCCCAACATCGATCTCCGCCGCGGCCCGGTCCAGCAGCGCGCGCAGGTCCGGGCCGTGCCACGGCTCGCCGCTCGTCGTCATGTCGCCGGGCGCCGCGACGTTGCGCCGCCGCAGCTCCAGAGGCGCGATGCCGAGCTCGCGGGCGATGAGGTCGAGGTGCGACTCGGAGGCGAAGACGTTCTGCGGCTGGCCCGGCGCGCGCATGTGGCCGCCGGGCACCTGGTTCGTGTAGACGGTCGCGGCCTCGTGGCGCGCCGCAGGCACGCGGTAGCCCTCGAGCGTCGCGATGCCGCCTTCCACGACGAGCCGCGCGGTCGGCTTCCCGGCGGCGTACGCGCCGCCGTCGAAGAGAGCTCGCGACTCGTGCGCGACGATGCGGCCGTCGGCGTCCACGCCCGTCCGCAGCCGGATGCGCGAGGCGTGACGCGGGTTCGTCGTCGCGAGCTCGTCCGCGTAGCGCGTCGCCGCGCGGACCGGCCGGCCCGTCGCCGTGGCGAGGTGATAGAGCACGAACTCGTCGGTCGACAGGCCCTTGCCGCCGAAGTCACCGCCGATCGTGCCGTTGTCCACGACGATCCGCTCCTTGGCGAGACCGAGCGTCGCGGCCATCTGGTCGCGCAGGTTGAACGGCGCCTTGTTCGTCGAGACGACCCGCACCCGATCACCTTCGAGCCAGACGACCGCGGCGTGCGGCTCGAGGGCCGCCTGATGGATCCGGGGCGTGGTGAACTCGTGCTCGAAGATCCGCGCCGCTCGCGCGAACGCCGCGTCGACGTCGCCGTGCGACTCGACGACGTGACCCTGATGGTTCGGGTGCGGCACCGGAGGCCGGGCGCCGCGACCCTCCAGGAATCGATAGGTCGCCGCGTCGGGATGCAGGACCGGCGCATCTGCGGCGAGCGCGGCGTCCATGTCGAGGAGCGCCGGCAGCTCTTCGTAGTCCACCGCGATGAGCCTGACCGCCTCCTCGGCGATCTCGCGCGTGTCCGCGGCCACTGCGGCTACCCGATCGCCGACGAATAGGACCTGATCCCAGCACAGGACCGGCCAGTCCTGCAGCCGTCGGCCGAGGCGTTGACCGCGCACGTCCGCGCCGGTGAGGACCGCGCGCACACCCGCCAGCGAGCGGGCCCGCTCGACGTCGAGCGACACGATGCGGGCGTGGGGGTAGGGGCTGCGGACGAACGCGGCCTGGAGCGCGCCGGGAAGGTCCAGGTCGGCGGTGTATGCCGCCGCACCGGTGGTCTTCGCGTCGCCATCGATGCGACGCTCGGGACGCTCGAGGAGCTCGCGTGCCGTCATCGCGCGGCCGCCGTCCGGCGCAGGCAGTCCGCGAACCCGGCGAGCACCTTGTCGGCCTGGCGGGCGATGAGCGCCTGGCCCAGCTCGCCGATGCGTCCGAGGATCGCGACATCGCTGGACACGCGGAGCTCGGTCGGCGCATCGCCGGTGACCGCGAGATCGACGAAGGCCCGGACGGCGCCGCCGATCCGCTGATCCGTCGCGTCGGCGCGGAGCCGCGCCGTCCCTGCGACCTCGTCACGCGACTCGACCGACACGGTTCCGGCGAGCGCGAGCTTCACCGGTCCGACGCGCAGGGTGAGCGTGCCGCGCACGCCGTCCCCTTCCGCCGACACATCGCGCGTGCCGGGGACGCAGCCCGCCGCCACCGGGAGGTCCATGAGAACGGCCCACACCGCCGCGCGCGGCGCGTCCACCGTCACGCGGTGCTCAAGCTTCACGCGACCTCGCGCAGCGCCCGCTCGGTCCACACGGCGGCCATCGCGCGCTTGTACTCGGCGCTGCCGCGCAGGTCGTCGATCGGATCGGCCGCGGCAGCCGCCAGGCCGGCGGCCTCACGGATCGCGACAGGGTCGACGCGCCGACCCACGAGGGCGCGCTCCGCGTCGTGTGCCCGGAAGGGGACCGGTCCCGCGCCACCGAGAGCGATGCGCGCGTGCGTGCACGTGCCGTCCGAGGCGGTCGCGACGACGGCCGCGACCGACACCGTCGCGTAATCGTCGAGGGTCGTCGGCAGGAATTTCTTGTATGTAGCGCGCGCGCCCGCGGGCAACGGTGGCACCTCGACGCGCATGAGCAGCTCGCCGGGCTCGAGCGACGTCTCGAAGACGTCCACGAAGAGCGCCTCCAGCGGGATCGTTCGGGCGCGTCCCTTCGACATCGCGATGGCGCTCGCGTCGAGCGCGAGGAGCGTGACGGGCGGGTCCTGCGCCGGGTCCGCGTGGGCGAGGCTCCCGCCGATCGTCGCCTGTTCGCGGATGCGGACGGTGGCGACCGCGGCGAACGTCGCGGCGAGCGCGGGCGCATGCTCGCGGACCGCGCCGGATCGCGCGATCGCCTCGTGGGTCGCGAGCGCGCCGAGCCGCAACCCGTCGCCGCCGGCGTGGATGACCCGCAGCTGAGCGAGGCGCCGCAGGCCGACGACGCGGGACGGCCGCACCAGGTCCTGCTTCATGAGGATGACGAGCGAGGTGCCTCCGGCCATGACAAGGGTGTCCTCGGGATCACTCGCGAGGAGCTCCAGTGCCTCGTCGAGCGTCTCCGGCTCGACGTACTCGAACGGCCTCATCCCGCTGGCCGGGCCCTCGCGATCGCGCGGGCGATGCCGTAGTAGCCGGTGCAGCGGCAGAGGTTCCCCATCATGTGATCGGCCGCCTCCGCGGCGGTCGCGTCGGGGTTCGCGCTGAGCAGCGCATCCGCGGCCATCAGCTGGCCCGACGTGCAGATGCCGCACTGGAAGCCGCCTTCCGCGATGAACGCCTCCTGCAGCGGCGACCGCAGCCCCTCGACCGTGCGGACCGTGGTCCCCTCGACCTGCGTCGCGAGCAGGAGGCAGGCCGACAGCGGCGCGCCGTCCACCTGCACCGTGCAGAGACCGCACACCCCCACGGAGCAGCCATCCTTCGTGCCCGTCAGCCGAAGATCGTCGCGGAGCAGATCGACGAGCAGCCGCTCCGCGGGCACGGTGACATCGACCGGCGCGCCGTTCACGGTGAAGCGGATGCGGTGCTCGCTCACCCGCCGGATCGTCCACGGACGGAGCCCGACGCACCCCAGCGATCGAGTTCCCTGAGTTGGAACCGCTGGATCTTGCCCGTCGCGGTCTTCGGAAGCTCGGCGACCGGCTCGATCCAGCGCGGCCGCTTGTATCGGGGGAGCCGCTCGGCGCACAGGTCCTCGAGCGCCGATGTAGACGTCTCGTCATGCAGCACGACGTACGCGCAGACCCTGGCCAGCCCGTTCTCATCGGCGCGGCCCACGACCGCGCACTCGCGCACCGCGGGGTGGCCGAGGAGCACAGACTCGACCTCGAGCGGCGAGACCCACTGCGCGCCGACGCGCAGCATGTCGTCGTCACGGCCGAGATGGAAGAAACGACCGTCCTTGACCCGGTAGCGGTCGCCGGTCACGACCCAGCCGTCCCTGAACGCGGTGGCCGTCGCCTCCGGCCGGTCGTGGTACCCGCGGGCGGTCGAGCCGCCGCGCACCCAGAGCACGCCTTCGACCGCGTCCTCGCCGTCCGGGCCGACGACGCGCGCCTCGTACCCCGGCACGACCCGACCCGACGAGCCCGGCGTCACGTCCTCGACCGTATTCGAGATCGCGATGTAGCCGATCTCGGTCGACCCCATCCCGTCGAGGATCGCCAGTCCGAACCGGCGCCGCCACCGCTCGGCCAGCGGCGGCGGCAGCGCTTCTCCAGCCGATACGCACAGGCGAAGCGACGACGGATCGGCCGGCGTGCCACCCTCGGCGGCCGCGAGCAGCGCGGCGTAGGCGGTCGGCACCGAATAGAGGACCGTCGGCCGCTCGGCCGCAATGAGTCCCCAGGCGCGCTCAGCGGCGAACCGCTGGGGATCGAGGACCACCGACGCTCCGGCGGCGAGCGGGATGACGAGCGAGTTGTTGAGGCCGTAGGAGAAGAAGAGCTTGGCGGTGCTGTAGACGCGGTCCTGGGCGGTGATCCCGGCGACGTGACGCCCGTGTCCCTCCGAGGGGAAGAGGGCCCGCCGATGCAGGTGGACGACCGCCTTCGGCGCGCCCGTGGTGCCGCTCGAGTACTGCCAGAAGCATACGTCGTCCTCTCGCGTGGGCGCACTCTCGAGCGGCGTGGGCGAAGCGGCGAGCGGATCGGCGTCGGTCAGGGTCACCGCCGCACCGCAGTCGCGCAGCATTAACGCGAGCTCATCGGGCCGTGCGAGGGTCGACAGCGGCACCGGGATCGCGCCGATCTTGGCCGCGCCGAGGAACGACGCGACGAACGCGGGCGAGTCCTGAATGACGAGGGCGACCCGCTCACCGGGCCGCACACGCTCGCGCAGCGAGAGCGCGGTGCCGTCCTGGAGCGCCGCGAGCTCGCCGTAGGTGACGGTCCGGCCCTCGTAGCGCAGCGCTGGGTGATCGGCCCCGCCGGCCGAGCAGGCCGCGTCGGCCAGCGCGCTCGCGAGGTTGAACGCCGTTAGAGGTACTTGCGCCCCTCGAGCTTGTCCGGGACGCGGAGGCCCAGGGCCGCGATCTTCGGGTCCATCTCGGCGATGTAGTCCTCGCGCATCCTGCCGTTCGTACGCTTCTTGAGGCCCCACTCGATGTAGCGCTCGTCGCGGGCTGAATTCGAGCGGCCGAACATGTCAAGGCCGACGACGTACCACTTGTCGATCGCGCGCTGCGCGGCGGCCTGACCCTCGGGCGTCTCCATGAGCTTCTGGAGCTGCTGCTCGCCGTAGGCGACGTGGCCCTTCTCCTCGCGCAGGATCGTGGGTAAGGCGTCGTCGGTCGGCAGGTACGAGGAGCCGACCATCTCATCGAGCTGGTACTGGCCGACCTTGTCGATGAGGAACCCGAATGCCGCGAAGTCGCCCCACTCGGGCATGTCGACCTTGAACGCGTCGACCTCACGCTTCGACCGCGGACGGTAGAGGATGTCGGAGCGATCGAGACCGATCATCCCGAGCATGCGAAGGAACTTGCGGCAGTGGTCGATCTCCTCAGAGGCGATGCGCGCCACCCGCCACTGATCGTCCACGGTCGGCGCGCGGAGCGTCCAGTGATCGACGTAGATGTGCGGGCCGCCGATCTCGCAGTCGGCTTGGATCACCAGGAGGCGGGTCAACAGCTCGCGGTACTCGGCCGGCATCTTGCCGAAGTCCTTGGGCTCGATGCGATCGGTGAACTGCGCCATTCGACCCGCCTCCTTCGCCTCGCCGGCTAGCCGCCGAGCTTCCGGTCCTGCGCGCTCTGCATGAACGTGCGGTCGAGCATCTTGGCGATGTCGACCTTCGCGATGTTCGGGTTGCCGGCGCCCAGGATCGACACCGCGTCCTTGAACTGCCCCGCCTCGGGGAACAGGTACGCGGTCGTGACCTCGTTGATGAAGAAGTCGTACGCGCCGTCCAGCGCGGTCTGGTCGGTGATCTTGAAGTACTTGCCGAGAACCGCGGTCGCGCCGGCCTTGTCGGTCTTCATCTTGGCCCGGGCGATGGTGACGCTGTCGACGTACGCCTGGACGGTGTCCTTGTTCCCGCTGAGATAGGTCCGCTGCATGATCACGCCGGTGTTGGCCGCCGGGAGCTTCTGGCCGGCGAGGTCGACGATCGCCGTGAGCCCGGCCTTCACCAGCTCGAGGTCCTCGGGCGGGTCGTCCACGCCCGCGTCGATCGAGCCCGCGAGGAGCGCGGCCGTGCGGTTGGCGTGCGAGCCCACCGCCACGATCTGGACGTCCTTGTCCGGATCGAGGCCCGCGGCCTTCAGGGCTGCGCGGGTCGCGATGTCGCTCGAGCCGCCGGCGTTCGAGACGCCGACCCTCTTGCCCTTGAGTCCGGCGATGCTCGTGATGCCCTTCGCCGCGTAGAGCTTGTAGGGGTACACGGGCGCGAGGTTCGCCACGACCACGAGGTCGGCGCCGCCGGCATTGGCGCTCAGCGCCTCGGCGCCGCCGAATTGCGCGATCTGGACCTGGTTCGCCAGGAGCGCCGCGCTCGTCTGGGCCCCGCCGTTGATCGACTGGAGGTCGACGTCAAGGCCGTTGTCCTTGAAGATCCCCTTCTCGAACGCGTACCAGACGAGCCAGTCATCCGCGCTCACGTTGCTGTACGCCGCCGTCACCTTGGTGCAGCACGGCCGCTTCGTCGATGATGCCGCCGCCTGCGTGCCCGCGGGCGCCGCGCTTCCGGCGGCACCACCGCCGGCGCCGCCAGCGCACGCCGTCGCCAGCATCGCGAGCACCGCCACGAGAACCGCGAGCGTCTTAGTCATCCGTTCCACCTTTCACCGGACTCGCTAGCGCCGGATCTGCGGTCGCCAGGACTGGAATCGATTCTCGATGCGCTGGAGGATCGTCGTGAGGAGCATGCCGGTGCCAGCGATGAGGATGACCGCGGCCAGCATCTTCGGCGTTTGGAACGTCTGGCCGGCGATCGCGATGAGCTGCCCAACGCCGTGGCGGGCGGCGATGAGCTCGCCCACGACGACCCCCGTCAGGGCGTGTCCGACGCCGAGCCGGAAGCCGGTCAGGATGAACGG
>Ga0209474_10004833_pt1 | contig 11559 bp, 15 predicted proteins | sample GraSoiAngelo_145_FD_185902 | JGI IMG/M metagenome (GOLD analysis project Ga0209474, IMG submission 185902) | Grasslands soil microbial communities from the Angelo Coastal Reserve, California, USA - 14_1009_05_20cm (SPAdes) (version 2) | ecosystem: Environmental > Terrestrial > Soil > Grasslands...
AGACTCGGCATCGCCGTTGCCGCGGCGGCAGCGCAATGAGCCCGCCATCGAGCCAAAGCAACAGCACGATACCGCAATGCGCCTTTAGCGAAAAAACCGAGGGACAATTGGCAATTACACCAAAGCCTGCTGCCCGAAATAGCTTGCGCGACAAAACAAGGAGAATGACATGACCACAATGACGTTTACGAAAACCGCGCCGCCGCAATGGTTGCTCGATATGTGGAAGGAAATCGACGACAAGACCTTTGGCAAAGGCTTTGACTGTTTCGCCGAGGATGCCATCTGTAATCTCGGCGCTGCCGATTGGCATGGACGGGAGGCGATCCGCAACAATCTGCGCGCCTTCATCGACAAGGGATTTACCGCGCTCCACGATGTCGTCGAATACTGGGACAGCCCCTCGCTCAAGGTCTTTCGCGGCACCGTCACCATGAAGTTCGACGATCCGAAGCTACCGACGGTCAAGCCCACGATGACGCATTTCTTCTACATGGACAAAGCCGACCCCTCCAAGGTCAAGCACTGGTACGGGTCGGTAGGGCCGACCGGCTTTTGATCGGCTGGATCAGGTTTCAAAGTCAATTGATCAACGGCCGCGCAAAGCGCGGTCGTCGATCATCCTCATGCTATCGTGGCAGCTTTACCCTGAAGATCGTGAATGGACCGGAACGCGGCAAGTTATTCTTGAATGCGACTTCCCACAGATGGGAATCGGCGATGTACAGGTAACCGCCGCCGATCGCGAAACCGTCCGCCCAGGAAAGTTTTGAGGGGTCGCTGACGAAGACTTTTGTATTCAGCGTATGGCTCGGCGTCCTTGTTATTGAAACCACGGTGCCGTTTTCGAGATCGCCGCCATAGAGTGTGCCGTGTTTGTCCATGAACAATCCGCCGCTCAAAGCCGAGCTGCCGAGATACTCGACTCTTTTGGCAAGCTCCGTGTCGGATAACCGCGCATCGCGCAGAGCCGACGTCGCCACGCGCCAATAATTATGATCGGTCAAGGGCCGGTAATAGAGCCATTGCGCATCCGCTGAAAGCGCGATGCCGTCGGCGTGGATCGCCACTACCGAGCCGTCCGGCCGCAGCGCGATCTCCTTGCCGATCATCAGATGTTGTTTGGGATCGGCAAAGGTCGAGCGATCGCCGACCAGTACTTGCCGGGCAACGCCCGTCTTCAGATCAAGCACCACCAGGCTGCCCTTGTTTCCGGCATTGGTGAGGTAGGCATAATGATGCACGGTATCGATCCGTATATCGTTCAGCGAATCTTTCGCCGAGACCACGCCCTTGAAATCATATTGCCGGATCACTTTGTTGTTGGATAGGTCGAACTCGACCAGCTTGGGCGGCAGGCGCTCCTGATCGACCTTCGACAGTGAGGAGTCGAGCGCCCAAAGATGGTCCGCCTTGTCGACCCACAGCGCCTGAACGGAGATCCATTCCGACTTGCCGTCCCCCTGCTCGCTGAAATTATTCCAGGCGGCATCGGGATACGGCGTGATCGCACCGCTCCTGGGATTGACTTCGACCATGCTGAAGCGCGAACGGACACGAGAGGCCGGTGCGGTCGCAAATACCCTACCCTCGGCCGAAACGCCGATACCGACCAGCCGGAAATCATCTTCGAACGCCTTTACGGTTTCCAGGGGTGGGCCGACTTTACCCGGATTTTGGGCTGCGGCAGGAGCTGCGACGAGTGCGCAAGCGACCGCGAGAATTCGAAGCGGCACATCCGCCGCGCTGATTTTTGTCACAGCCGCTAATGCCGCTTGAAATATTGCACGGCGCGCTCGTGCTTTTCGGCGGCGGCACGCGACTTGAAGGTTCCGAGATTGCGGCGCTTGCCGGTTTTCGGATTCACCTTTCGGGAATAGAGCCTGTATTCACCCGACTGCAATTTTCGGATCATGGGATAACCTTGGGTCCGACGAACTTTTGTTCTTAACTGAGATCGCAGGCGCGGGTTCCCTCGAGATGGTCCGGCAAACGATCGAACGGCCGGCCGCATGCCGGCGATGAAGGAGCCCATGACATCAGAAGAAAGTGCGGTCGAGATCGCAGAGATCATTGCATAGACAGCGAGGCTGCCGCCGAACGACGCAAGCCTTTTCGCTGTGGCGGCAGTGGTCGCGGCTCGACACGCTGAAAGGCCCGCCGACAGCTGAAGAGGAGCGTGTCAACCGCGCCGTGTTTGGCGGAAGGCGCGGTTTTATTTCTCCGCAGTGCTTGCGGAAGGCGTGCGCTGGTCGCCGCGGCTCCACCCATGCAAGCGAAGGGCAACGACCGTGATCCCGCCAAAGGCAATCACGGATATTGCCAACGTTATGAACAGCTCTTGCAAACTGCCGCCGAGGGCTTTGACGACCAGCCAGCCTACGGCAGTCGCAATGATCAGCCGCGCGGTGCCCGCAAGAACCGGCCACATCACCCTGCCTGCACCTTGCCCTGCAAAATACAGCAACATGCCGATCCCAAAGATTCCATAGAACGGCGCAACGATGCGCAGATAGAGCGTTCCTACCGCGAGCACGGCGGGATCGCTGCTGAACAGTTCGAGCCACCCTTGTGGAAATATCGCGGCGGCGAGCCCGATCGTCTCCGTCAAGGCGGCGGCAACAAGTCCCCCATTCCACGCAATGCGTTCCGCCCTCGCAACCTGGCCGGCGCCGATATTGACGCCGACCATTGTCAGCACGGCCGTCCCCAGCCCGAACAACAGGGGAATGAGGATATAATCGAGCCGCGAGGCTATGCCGTAGCCGGCGATAGCGTGAGTGCCGAACAAACCAACGGCGCCTGTCACCAGAACGACCGTGAGGTTTGCCTGGATCGTGCCGACGGCCGACAACCCGCCCACGCGCAACACATCGCCCAGCAGGCGCGCCTCGACGCGCCGCAAGTCGAACGGCAACCGCAAGGCGCTGCGAGGGGATCGCAGATAGAAGATCAAGACCAGCGCGGCGACGACATAGTAGATGACGACGGCCACTCCGGCCCCCATGACGCCAAGGCGCGGAAACGGTCCCCAACCGAAGATCAGCAGCGGCGATAGCGGCAGCAGCACGAACACTGCGCCGAAAGTGACGGCGGCCGGCACGATCGTATTCCCCGCCCCCCGAAGCGCCGCGGCCAGCAGGCTTACGACCCAGACCAGGACCGCTCCGGCAAATACGGCATCGGCATAGGCAAGCGACGCCGCCAGCGCCTCGCCTTGTCCACCGAGCGATCGATAAAGCGCCCGACCGCCCCAAAATTCCGCGACGGTAAAGACAAGGCCGAAGCCGATCGCAAGCACCAGCGCATTCAACACCAGGGCATCGGCGTCGTCCTTGCGTCCGGCGCCGATCGCCCGCGCCACTGCCGAAGCGACCCCGCCGCCGATGCCGCCGTTCGACATCATCTGCATCAGCATCAGGATCGGAAAAACCAGCGCCACGCCGGCCAGGGCGTCGGTTCCCAGGAAGCTGACAAAATAGGTTTCCGCGACCCCCACAAAACTCTGCACGACCAGGACGATCACCGTCGGCAACGCAAGTTTGAGCATGACCGCCAGAACCGGGCCGTCAAGCAGAGCCTGCCGTTGAGCCAGCATCGCTTGCTTTGCAGCTTCGGTCCCGCGACCGTCCCGCGCGATGTCCGCGCTACTGCGCATGGTGCCGGTGCCGGCTTGTTGGTTCAGCGGTGCGGCTACGAATGGCGTCGATAATTCCGGCTGGGTCATTGGTTTCGCCTCAGCTACGTGCTGCCGAACTGCCAAGGCTGGACGTCTCGCCAATTCCGTCAGCGCGCAACAGCAGCCGGAACATCAAGAAGTGCGTGACCAGCAACGGCGGCACGATCACGGTGGGAATATAAAATGCCGCGCCGAGGACCCCGGGGGGCAAACCCACGCCGATCAAGCCCTGGTAGAAGGCAACCAGCAAATCGAGGGTACCCTCGATATTGAGCAGCCAAACCGCGGCCGCCGCCCAGGGCACGCGAGCCGATAGCGCCATCGTTGCGACGATAGCCAGCAAGGCCGCGGCCAGGTCGCCATAGGCCGCCGGTATTGCGAAGGCGGGCGAAATGGCGGGCGATACCACGCCAGGCACCAGAAAACTCAAGCCGACGAACCTGAACATGTGAGGCGCTGCGAGGGCGTTCAAAGCTTCTTCCCGGCGCATCCCCTGAAGCCGCGGCCATATGTAGAGCTGTGCCACTTTCGCGAACGCCACGAAATTTAGGACGACACTGATCCCGATGATTGCCTTGCTGTCCATCTTCCGCGTTCCACCCTACAATCTTCTCACCTGTATATGCCGCTATTTTTCAACAAGTCAATCCTATATGAAAAGCCCGCACATAAAATTGAATGATGTCATTTCTACTTCGGCGTGAATTCCTGACAGTTTCTGCTAATGCCTGCATCTACAGCCATCGGGTTGAGCTTGGGGATGACCCCCGCGATCTGGGAACATGCAGATGGATCGAAACCTTCGGGAAGCGATGGGATGCACGTGCCTCTGCATCAGGCGGGCGGCCCGCCAATTCACCCAAATCTATGATCATGCTCTTGAGCCGGCTGGATTGACCGTTACGCAATTCGGCCTCCTGGCCAATCTCTTCGGCGCCAGTCTCCGACGATCGGAGGTTTCATCGATTGGCGCGATTGCGGATTGGCTGGGCATGGACCCCACGACGCTGAATCGAAATCTGAAACCGTTGAAAGAACGAGGACTGGTGAAGGATCAAACAGACCCGTCTGACGGGCGCTTGCGCATCGTGCAGCTCACGGGGAAAGGGCGCCACAAATTGAACAATGCGATGGTCCTTTGGCGTCAGGCTCACGCGAAAGTCGAGCAGACGCTCGGCCGAAAACAGCGGCTGGCACTAAATGACATGCTCGATCAGTCGATGGCGAAGCTCGCGTCGATGAAATGACGAGTGGATTAGTCACGAAATTCCCTCTGCCTAAAAACAAAGGTTCGTCACCACGTTCCCACGCTTGTCCTTGATTGTATAAGGGCATCGCAAGCGTTCCAGTGCCTTCTTGGCGTCTTCGTCGCCAAGCGCCGCCGCTCTTTCGTAATAGGCTTTCGCAGCCGACGAATCCTTCGGTCCGCCACGGCCCTCTTGCGTGAACGCGCCCATCCGCTCCAGCGCGCCCGGATGATTTTGTGCGGCGGCCTTTTCAAACAGGGTCCGCGCCTGCACATCGTCCTTTTCGCCGCCGGTGCCTCCCGCCAGCAACAGCCCGAGCTGATATTGCGCTTCGGCGTTGGTCTCGGCGGCCTTCGCGAGCAGCTCCCTTGATCTTGCGGGATCGGCGGGCACGCCCCCGCTGCCGCCAAGGGCCGCAAGGTTGCTGACGCCGCGCGGATTGCCGGCTTGTGCCGCGCGCTCGAACAATTTGCGCGCCTGGGCTTCGTCCCTCGCCACGCCGGCGCCGGTGCCATAGAGCACGCCGAGTTCGACCATCGCCGATGTCGAGCCCTTGTCCGCTGCCTTGCGCCAGGCGGCGATCGCCTCGGGCATCGCCCGGTTCGCGGCGTAGGCGCGGCCGAGTTCATACATCGCGCGGCGCGAGCCGCCCGCCGCCTTCTTGCAAAATTTGATCGCCGTTTCGATATCCGACGGTGCCACCTCGGCCACACCCTTGATGTCGGCGGGCTTGTCGGGGTCCGCAGCATCCGCGGCGAGCCGATCGCACAGCACGAGATCGGCGGATTGCGCGTGCGCCGATACCGGGGCGAGCACGACAATGGTCGCGACGAGAACAAACCCATGAAGCCGTTTGGTCATGGGCGCGAGGTTGCTTCGATGCTCCGGCAAATTCAAGGCTCTAAACCGGTGTCCCGCAGCACGGGCGCGACCTCGGGCGAAGCCAGGTACTTCAACAGCCGATCGGACGGATCGATCTTCATCGATGCCGCCATTCGCCCGGCGGAAAACACCGCTGGCGTTTGCAGCTCAAGCGGTATTGCGCCGACGACCTCGATGCCGGTGACCTGCTTCAGTTCGCTGATCTGCTGCACGGCAAGATCGGCCTCGCCCGTGACGAGACATTCGGCGGTAAAGCCGGATGGGGTGATCGTGGCTCTTGCGTTGACTTCGGCACCGATGCCCATCCGCTCGATCAATTGCGCGAACAAAATGCCGCTGGCCCCGAGCCGGGAATAGGCCACGGAGCGGGCGCCCAGCAAAGCCGCGCGCAGCGCGGCCTCGCTTGCGATATTGGGGTGCGGAAAGCCTTGACGCACTGCAATGCCGACAAAAGAGCGCGCGAGGTCGACGCAACTCGCCGCCACCACCCGCCCCTCGCCCGCGAGTGCATCGAGGCCTTCGCGGGTCATGACGAGCACGTCGGCATTCTCGCCGCCGCGCACGCGATCGAGCAACGCAAGCGTCGGTGCAAAGTCGGCATCGATCCGCGTTGCCATCAACGCTTCGTATTGATCGGCAAGGCGATGCACCGCTCCCTTCAGGGCCAAAGTCGAGAGCACGCGGACAGTGTCGACCATCGGCGGCTCAAGCCCGGCGCATCAGCTTGAGCACCGCCGTCAGTCGAAGGCTGCGCTTGCCGGCGAGCGCAGTTGCTTCCAACAGCGCGCCCTCCTCCTCGCAGCTGCCGGAAAAGCCGATGCCGACCTCATGGCCGCCGAACACGGAGTTATTGCCTTTGGCGGGCGTGTGTTCCTGGTTGAGGATCTGTCCCTTCCAGCGGCCGTTCTCGGAGGTGTAGGTGCCGAGATAATAGGACGATGCATCGCCGCCGAGAATGCGGCCGTCATTGAGCAGCATGACACCGGTCAAGCCGCCCTCGACACCGTCGAGCATGCGCAGGTGAATGGAATAGAGCCCGTTGACGATGCCGCCCTCACCCACCCCGCCGGCAATCGGGATTGACTGCTCCTCGACCGGGGTCATCACGGACTGAAACAGCGCGTCCGGCACTTCGTTCAAGCGGCCTTCGAACCGATAGCGCGCGCCATCCAGTTTGCCGCGTGCGAGCAGCGTCGCATCGTCGGTGCCGGCCATGGCCGGATAATTCGGGTCCGGGTTGTGACGGACCGTGGTGATCTCGATCGCGATCTCGCCGCCGAGGTCTTCGTAGGTGCCGATATGCGCAAAGGCCGAATTGCCGCCGAGCATCTTGCCGGCACCGGCATGCATCACGCTGTGGCCGACCGCTTGGCCCAGTTGAAACTTGACGGTGTAAAACCCGCCGAACATGCGCGTCCCCGGCATTGCAATACCGCTATCTAGCGCGGTTCATAACGCAACGAAACGGATTTGAAACGTGCCATAAAAAGCAATGATCCGCCAAAGCGGTCAAGCTTTGGCGGATCACGGTTGCAGCCAGGAAACCCCTCTCCATCCCAGACCAAGCAGCAGCCTTGGAATAGTCAGCCGCCGCCTTGGATTAGGCAGCCACCTTGGCGCTGGTCGGCACCGATGCGATCGTCTTCAGGATCTGCGAGGCGATCTGGTAGGGGTCGCCTTGCGAGTTCGGGCGGCGATCTTCCAGATAGCCCTTGTAGCCGTTGTTGACGAAAGAATGCGGCACGCGGATCGATGCGCCCCGGTCTGCAATACCGTAGCTGAAGGTGTCGATCGATGCGGTCTCGTGCTTGCCGGTCAGGCGCATGTGATTGTCTGGTCCGTAGACTGCGATGTGATCGGCGCGGTTGGCCTTGAACGCTTCCATCAGCTTCTCGAAATACTCCTTGCCGCCGACTTCGCGCATGTATTTGGTCGAGAAATTGGCGTGCATGCCGGAGCCGTTCCAGTCGGTGTCGCCGAGCGGCTTGCAGTGGAATTCGATGTCGACGCCGTACTTCTCGGTCAAACGCAGCATCAGGTAGCGCGCCATCCACATCTGGTCAGCGGCGGTCTTGGAGCCCTTGCCGAAGATCTGGAATTCCCATTGACCCTTCGCCACTTCGGCGTTGATGCCTTCGTGGTTGATGCCCGCGGCGAGGCAAAGATCCAGATGCTCGTCCACCATCTTGCGGGCGATGTCGCCGACATTCTTGTAGCCGACGCCGGTATAGTACGGCCCCTGCGGCGCGGGATAACCTGATGTCGGGAAGCCGAGCGGACGGCCGTCCTTGTAGAAGAAATATTCCTGCTCATAGCCGAACCAGGCGCCTTCGTCGTCGAGAATGGTCGCGCGCTTGTTCGAGGGGTGCGGGGTTTTGCCGTCAGGCATCATGACTTCGCACATCACCAACACACCATGGGTGCGCGCGGCGTCCGGATAGACAGCGACCGGCTTGAGCACGCAATCTGAATTATGGCCCTCGGCCTGCATGGTCGAGCTTCCATCGAAGCCCCACAGCGGAAGCTGGTCCAGCGTCGGAAATGAGCCGTATTCCTTGATTTGCGTTTTGCCCCGCAGATTTGGCGTCGGCGTGTATCCGTCGAGCCAGATATACTCGAGCTTATACTTCGTCATTGAGCTCTCTCTGTGTTGGTAATGCGAAAAATGGGAACCAAGTCCTAATGATCCGCACAGGTGTACCCGGCCACCATCGGCCGTTTCTTTCCAAGCAATTAAAATGCCAGAACCCTCCTGTGCAGGGCTTATCCACACACCGGAAGTTGTCCGGCGGCCGCGATGCCCGATCGCCCTTGAGGGTGCGGCATAGAAGCGCGGGTGCGCTTTTGCGAAGTGGGGAAACCACGGATTTAGGGCAGCGTCACGCCCCTTTCTGCGGCAGTTCACGCCGGACAGCCGCCGCCGATTAAAGGTGCGGCAGTCGCCCGCAACATCCGCTGAGTGCGCCGGCTCGGCCTGGCAACCTTCACACCGGCCCAAGCGTTAGTCATCTGCCCACTGCCTTGCAGGGTGCAGACCTGGAAATGCCTACAAATTAGACATCCGATGATTTTCCTTTGATCAGGTTGCATCAGCGCGAGCACCAACGATATCGCACTTAGGTAACTGCAAGAGAACGAGTCGGGCGCACCATGAGGTCAAGCGCTTCGACGCAAGGAGAATGAAATGAACACGAGTTTTAATCAGGGCTCCGCCAAGATCTATCAATTCCCAGCCGGGGGTCGCGCGGCCCTCGGCGGACGTCGCTATGACGAGGTCCAACCGGCGGGCGCGCTCGGCGACCACTGCATCAACGAGGCTGCCTGCAGCGAGAGCTGGTATCACGAGGCGGCCATTCAGGAAGCTAAGTCCAAGCCGTTGCGGGAAAGCTGATGCCATGCATCAATCGGGCACCGGCGCGCTGCCGGTTGGTGGATATCAAGAACTGAAAAAGGGTCGGAACGAAATCGTTTCGGCCCTTTGCTTTAGATGAGTTCGCACGCCGTTACCGGTCGCCTCGCGTGCCTGACCGTAATGGCGGCCTTGGAGATGTTCAGTGTGACCCCGCCGCCCGAGTAGGGCGAGCCCAATAGCACAAGGCGCTTCGTAAGGGTGACGGCTCTGCCGTCGATCTGCACATAGGCGTGCGTGTCATAGGCGTAAAAAGCCACGATAAACTGCGTACCGTCGCCGCAGCGATAGGTACGGAAACTCTGCGCCAACGCCCGCGGCACGACGGCCAGGGTTCCGGCAGCCGACAGGGCCGCCGCCAAAATAATCGCCTTGCGCCAATTCATGATTGCCCCCTAAAGCTTGCAACCAGACAACCGCGTCGTCATTTCTACGCCGCAGAGCATGGCTTAAGCCCATTCGATGTCAAACTCCCCTGCCCGTCATCTCAATCTTGAGGGCGCCAGCAATTTTCGCGATCTCGGCGGCTATGCCGCCCGCGACGGACGCAAGGTCCGCTGGCGGCAGATCTTCCGCTCCAATCATCTCGGCCATGTCACGGAGGCCGACATTGCAATCTTGCGCAGCCTGGGCGTGAGAAGCGCGTTCGACTTTCGCGGCACCGAAGAGCGTGTCACCGCGCTCTGCGGCATCGGCGAAATCGCGGTTCATTCGCTGCCGATCGAGCCGACCGTGGTTGCGTCGTTGCGCGCCCGCGCCGCGGCCGGCACGGCGCTGTCGTCAATCGATGCGGTCGACGTGATGCGCGATTCCTACCGCGACTATGTGCGTCACAACACGCCGAGCTTCCGTGCCCTGTTCGGCCATCTGCTGGAGGATCGTGCGCCGCTCGTGATCCACTGTACCGCCGGCAAGGACCGCACCGGCTTTGCCTGCGCGCTGATCCTGCATGCCCTCGGAGTGCCCGACGACGTGATCGCCGACGATTATCTGCTTACCAACCGCTTCTACCGGCGCGACCCCAACTCCAGCAGCGATCTTCCGGATGAAGTCAGACGAGTGCTGGGGTCGGTCGAAACGTCGTTCCTGGCCGCCGCCTTTGAGGCGATTGCGGAAGAATATGGCGGCCTGGAAAGTTATTTCAGCGACGGGCTGGAATTTGGCGCAACGCACCGCGCGCGACTGAAAGCGCGCTACCTCGAAGCTTGAACGAATTGCTTACGCGGCGGCTTCCATTTCCGCGTCCAGGTCGGAGATGACCTCCTCGAATGCCGAGATCGCCTGCTGAACCGCGGCGATCTGCATCAGCTCCCAGCCGCTGACCGGGCCGTTGCGGTTTTGCAGGGCGACGATCAGATCCCGCCGCTGTTCCTTCAACTGAACGAGCGGCAAGCCGTGGTCAGGTAGATGTTTCATCAGTCCAGCCCCTGGATTGGAAGAGCATCACAATAGCCTGATCTCTCTGCGATCCGCTTACAAAAATCCGGCAAATTTTATCGATCGGCGTAAAGCGCTGGACGCCGGCGCTTACGCGGGCGTCGCCGGCACGATTCCGACCGCGGCACCGATGGCGCAGTCGAAGGCTTGCGTAACGCAATCGTTGGCAAAATCGGTCTGGTGCAATCCGTCCGGGCCGATCAATCTCGCCTGATCGATCTTGTCGACCGTCACCCAGCGCTCCATCAGCGCGAAGCGCGGAAACAGATTGACCTCAGCGCTCGTTGCGACGGCCGATATCAGCGACACCATCAGCCTGGTGTCCTTCTCTTTCTGCTCTTTCGCCGCCTGATCCTTTTCCTGTGCTCCGAGAAGAACCGGAGCGTATTGCAGGTCCATCAGGATGACGTCCATCTCAAGGCCCTTGAGCCGGCTCAGCCCCGTCGCAATGGTTCCGGCAACGCGATGGGGGTCATACAGAGTCCGGTGATAGATCGCATTCGTTCCAACCTGCCAGATCGCCAGCGTCGGGGCTTCCGCAATCACGTCAGGCTCGAACCGCGAAAGCTCTTCTGGCGCCTCCTGACCGCCGATACCTCTGTTGAGGACGTCAATCATGCGGTCGGGAAATCGCTTCCTGAGCGCCAACTCCAGGCGAGGCGGGAAAGGAATTACATTGTCTTCGCCTGAAATCGACGACGAGCCGATCGCCACCACCTTGGTCTTTCGCTGTCGTTTGAGGCTCTCGGCGAAATGCGGAAGCGAAAAGTTGAGTTTGACGAGATCGAGATGCGGATCGCAAGGCGCGTCGGACATGTCGGCATCCTCTGCGGAACTGATCTATCGTATACCGTATTGGGATGTGGTTCACGGCATTGCAAATGAATTTCGCCTGGGTAGTGTGA
>Ga0209474_10004836_pt1 | contig 11555 bp, 9 predicted proteins | sample GraSoiAngelo_145_FD_185902 | JGI IMG/M metagenome (GOLD analysis project Ga0209474, IMG submission 185902) | Grasslands soil microbial communities from the Angelo Coastal Reserve, California, USA - 14_1009_05_20cm (SPAdes) (version 2) | ecosystem: Environmental > Terrestrial > Soil > Grasslands ...
TGCATTTTGGGGCAGGGGTTTTACATCGAGTGCCACCGGCTCGCTGCTGATTTCCACTTCACGGCGCTCTCCAAATTGGCTAAATGGATTTGAGAAAAACGGATCCGAGAAGGGATCATCCAAATCGAACAAGTCGAATGGCGAACGTGAGCGCGGTGCGCTTGGTCGTCGCGGAACTACCATCTGCGCCTTCGCTTTAACAGGCCCAATCTCTACCTTTCCCGAATGCGCCGCAGCGATAGCGCTCTTAAACGTCACAATATTGTACGTTTTGCCGTTAATCGTTTCCAAATTTTCACCGGATTGCTGCAGCTTTTGCGCAGTGAACCCTTGCCCGGTGATCTCGGGCGGCTCTGTGAGTTGTGGATGGGTGCGTGGATCGTACGCAAGGCGAATCTGAACCGGCACCATCTCGCCTACGAACGCACTTTTCTTTGGCACAATTAATTCGGCAAAAACAAGCTTGCCCGTATCGAAAGCCGGCTGAGTTCCGCGGCGGTATTGCCTCGCCGGCTGATTTGAAGAAGCAGCCACATGCAGCGTGAGGGTCGGAGTACGCAGAGAGCTGCTACCTACATGGATTATCTGAGGCGGAATTGTGAACGTACCCTCTTTCAAGGGGAGGATGGTGTAGTCATAGCTCACGCTTGCTGTCAGGTTGAAATTGTTTATCTCGACGCGTTGAGATGTTCCGGTTCGATGAATCTCGAGCCCGTCCACCGGAATCTGTTCCGGTGCATCCGCGCTGCGCGCTCCAGTCAGTCGGACCTCCAACTGTACCTCCTCGCCGACCGCAACTTGGGACTTGCTTAAAACCGCTGTGACGCTGGGTGAATCGGCCCGAGCAAACTGCAAACATGTTACTCCAAGAATGGCAATAACGATTCGTTGAAACGTCGATATCCTTGAAGTCATCTCGCGGAATGTCTCGACTTCGCTCGACATGACAAAACCTAGTTCACCAGTCGTTATAGACATGACGCGTTACTCTGCGTTCATCAAGTTGAACTCGAGCCTCCTCGTCTTTCATCGACTCCAATAACGCCTCAGCTTGACGTTCGCTCATCTGGCCCTTTTTTTCCAACTCGGCCTCGGCCGCCTGAGTATTTTTATCCGAAGGTGTTTCTGATTTCTCTTGGCCCACTCCCTTCACTTCTCCGGCAAATTTTTTCTGTGGCGATTCTGCAGGTGTAACAGACGGCGTGCCGCTTTCGCCTTCTCCTGGTGTTGGCGATGGCATTTCGTTTCCATTTTGATCAGGGGTTGGAGATGGCTGCTCGCCTTCACCTGTTTGCCCCTCAGTCGGTTTTGGTTCGCCGGGAGACGGCGAAGGCGAAGACCGATTACCTTGTTGTTGTTTTGAGGCCGGCGCCTCGTTCTTTGCCTGGGATTGATCGTTCTTATTTTGCTGTTTTTGATCCTTGCCGCTCTCGGGTTGCCTCTGTGATTGACCGTCTTTTCCGCCTGAGGCGGACTGCTGTTCTTGCTGCTGCTGCTGCTGCTGCTGACTCTGGCCCTGTTGTTGCTGCTGCTGTTGTTCTTGTTGTTTCTCCTGCTCGTGTTGCTGTTGTTGTTTTTGGTCTTGTCCGCCTGAACCGGACTTCTGATTCTGCTTTTCTTGCTTGCTCTTATTTGGCGGTGGTGGAGGAGGTGACGATTGCTGCTCCAGTTGTTTCTTGTTTTTTAATTCCTCGATCTTTTTCTTTACATAATCGTAATTCTCTTTCGCCTCTTTGTTCTGCGGTTCGAGCTTGAGCGTCTGCTCATAATGATCGAGAGCATTTGTCCAGTCGCTAAGTTTCTTCTCATCAGTTTTCTGCGTCTCACCACGCTGATAAAGCGTATTGCCAAGGTTGTAGTAGGTTTTGCTCTGTAAAACCGCGTCCTTGGAAAGCAGCGCTTGGCTAAAGGATTCCAATGCTTTGTTGTAATCTCTTAATTTGTAGGCCGCCGTGCCGGAATCGAACTGCAGCTTGTCCTCAATGCGCGATTGCGGATGCGACTTTAACGTTTGCTGAAATTCGCTATAGGCATCTTCGAATTTGCCTTCTCGATAGGCATCGATTCCTGGGGCATTGGCGAAAAGAAATGGCGAGAAAAACATTAGGAGCATCGCGGCCGCAGCTGCGGTCCTCGTAGGCATGGTCGCATACCGTCTTTCACGCGCTCGGCCGCGCTCGGGAATCAAGATCGACAAGGCCAAGGCAATTAAGGCTGCGCCGAGCGGCCATTCGTAACGTTCAATGGGCCGGCGCGACAAACGCACGTCCATTTCGGCGGCTTGCATCTTTGCCAGTCCTTCATCGTGAAGCTGTCGCATCGTGCGTGGCCCATTCTCCAAATGGAGATAAAATCCGCCCGCCACTTCTGCGATCTCACGCAGCCGTTTATCGTCGAGCTTGGATTTGACCACCTGGCCGCTTGAATCTTTAACGAAAGCCGTTTGGCCGTCGTCGCCAGTGATGGGAATGAGGGAGCCCTGTGCTGTTCCGATGCCCACGGTGAAGATTCGCACGCCGGCATCAGCCGCGGCTTTCGCCGTTTTCACGGCGTCCCCGTTCAATTCTTCGCCATCGGTAAAAATGATTAGCGCGCGATTTCCTACTGCGCTCTTTCCGAAGGTCTGCGTAGCAAGAGCAATGGCGCTGGAGATATTCGTGCCGCCTTCCGGAATCGTCTTTGTGTCCAAGTCGTTGATTGCCTCAACTACGGCGTCGTAATCAATGGTTAGCGGCGCTTGCAAAAAAGCGCGTCCAGCGAAGGCGATAAGCGCAACACGGTCGCCCTGAAGCTCGTTGATCAAGTCTTGAGTTACAAGCTTGACCCGTTCTAGCCGGTTCGGCTGGACGTCATTCGAAAGCATGCTCCGCGATGTATCGACTGCGATCAGCAAGTCGAGGCCCTTACGTTTTACGTCCTCAAACGTATAACCCCAGCGAGGTTGAGCGAGACTGATCAGCGCCAGCGAAAGACCAAGCAGTTGCAAACCAAAGCGCAACACGCGTCGTGGGCGATTTACCGTTCCCGCCAACTGCGGCAGCAATCGCGCCGAAACAAACTCCTGCAAGCGCCCGAGTCCGCGATGCTCTGCGCGAATGAACAACGCAATCAGAACCGGGATCAGAAGCAATCCCCAAAACCATTCTAGTGCGCCGAAGCTCATGGCAGTTTTTTCCAGAGGGTTTGCGATAACACCATTTGCGCGAGCAACAAACCGCATCCGCTCGCGAGGCAGATGGGAAATAGATCACGGTATTGCTGGTATTTTTTGACGCTCACCGTCGATTTCTCCAGTTTGTCGATGTCACTGTAAATTTGTTCGAGCGATTGGGTATCTGTCGCTCGGAAGAATTTCCCGTCAGCAATTTTTGTGACCTCCCTCAGACCCGTCTCGTTGAATTCCACACGCTGGTTTTCGTAAAGAATATTGCCAAGCGCGTCGGTAAGCGGCCCGCGAGAAGTGTAGATCGGCGCTGGTGCGATTCCATTGATTCCAGCGCCAATCGCATAGAAATGAATCTTCAACGCCTTTACTGCCTCGGCGGCGGTGTTTGGCGGAATTTTCCCGGCATTATTTTCACCATCGGTCAACAGCACCATTACGTGGCTCTTTGAACGTTTGTCATTCAGTCGATTAGCCGCCGCAGCCATAGCCGATCCAATCGCCGTGCCATCCTCTACGAGTCCAATGCGCACTCGCTCCAGGTTCTCCAAAAGCCAATCGTGGTCCAAAGTCATTGGACTAACAACGTATGGCCGGCCTGCGAATGCGATGATCCCGATACGATCGTTCGGGCGTCCCTCGATGAATTTGCGGGTCACTTCCCGAATCGCATCCACCCGCGTCGCCTCCTGCCCGCCAATTGTAAAATCTTTCGTAAGCATTGATCCGGAGACATCGAGCACAAGCATGATATCAATCCCACTCGCTTCGATCTGAGTGAGGCTCTTTCCGAGCTGCGGACGCGCGAGCGCCACGACGAACATCGCCAATGTTGCCAGCATTAGTGTTCGTAAAATTTTGCCCGCGCGTGCTGCGCTTCTTTTCCCGATTGCGCGAAGACTTGCTGTCGATGAATACGTCAACGCAGCCGCCGGTCCGCGTTTCCCGCGAAGCCACGCAAGCAATGGGATCGCCAGCAACAACAGAAGCAGCCACGGGCGCGCAAACGTCAACGCGCTGTCGGGCCACCAATCAAATAGTCGCAAGTTGACCTCCCTGCACAAAACGAATCGCTTCGTCGAGTAATAACTGGCTGTCCGCAGAGGTAGCTTCGTAGCGTGCGAACTTGATCAGATCGCATCGGCTCAAAAAGTCCTCCAGCAGCGACTTTTCGTCGGTGGAAAACGGCGAAGCTTTGGCCAGCGCGGTCAAAAATTCGATGGAAGTTTGTCGCGTTGCCGGCAACCCGTACTGGCGCGTGACGTACCTTCGCAGAATGTCAGACACACGGATGCTGAACTCATAAGCACTGACCGTCTCAATTTCGTGCCTGATTCGTTCGATCTCTTCGAGTGCGATGTCACGGGGTAACTTTGGCGGCAATGGCAGTTTGCGTCTCCGTGCGAACCACCAAATCACGACGCCGAGGAGCGACAACGCAACAAATGTAGTCGCAAAAATCAGCCAAGGCGAAATGAGCGAGTAATCAACAGGCGGAACGATGTCGTGAAATTCTTCGACGGCGAGCGCTGATAGTGACAAGATCGACATACTTTGCCTACCTAGTGGCAAGCCGGCGTTCGCGCTGTTTAAAAAACGCGCGAAGCGGCGGCAAATAATCCTTTCCAGTTTGCAACGCGATCGCATCGATGTGGTTGCGGCGAAAAACGCGGGAAAGTTCTGAGTTGCGTGCTTCGATTAGGTCGGTTAAGCGCGCGCGCGTTGTGCGGTCAGCAGTGTTGATCTCAATCTGATCGCCACTTTCGGCATCTTCCAACGTAATGAGACCGACGTTCGGCAGCGATCGTTCTCGTTCGTCGTGGATATGGATGGCCACGAAATCATGTCGTCGCCCGCTCACGGCGAGCGCCTGCGAAAAATCAGGCGCTTGAAAATCAGAAATGAAAAAGACGACCGCCCGGCGCGTGACAATGTTGTTCAAGTAATCGAGTGCCAATGCCGGCTCGGTGCCGCGTCCTTGCGGTTTAAAAAACAGAATCTCGCGAATGAGGCGCAGAGTGTGCGATCGGCCTTTTTTAGGTGGAATAAAAAGTTCGACGCGATCGGTGAAAAGTACCAGCCCGACCTTGTCGTTGTTACGAATAGCGCTGAAAGCGAGTAAACAGGCGACTTCGGCCGCCAGTTCGCGCTTCGATTGCGTGGTGCTGCCAAAATTTCCGGATGCACTAACATCCACAACAAGCATCACGGTGAGTTCTCGCTCTTCAGTGAATTTTTTCACGAACGCATTGCCCATGCGCGCGGTCACGTTCCAGTCGATTGCCCGAATTTCATCACCAGGTTGATATTCGCGCACGTCTTCAAAATTCATCCCGCGTCCTTTGAAGACGCTGTGGTAATCGCCGGCGAACGCGGTTTCAACAAGACCACGCGTCTTGATCTCGAGCGTTCGAATTTTCTTGAGAATCTCAGCAGTTCTCTCTGCCTGCTCGTCGTCCCGAGCGAAGCGGAGCGAAGTCGAGGGACCCTGTTGCATTACCGAGGAGTTCTGGCGAGCCGCAAAGCGTACATCTCGGCAAACAAGTCGCGCCATTCAGGATTGCTTCGAGCGATGAGTTCTTCCTTTTTCGTGCGGCTCCAGCGTTCGAGTTGTTTTTCTCTCGCTATTGCGCTTGTAGGACCTGAACCCGCTTCGAAATGAATGAGCTTGTGGGTGTCGTACCGCCGAGCAAACGCGCTTCCGCGCCCGAGCGAGTGTTCGTTGGCGCGCCGCTCGAGACTGCTCGTGACACCAATGTATAAGACAGTGTGGCGGTCTGCGTTCGTCAAAATGTCAACGGAGTAATTCCGATGTCGCATTGGTAAATCTTGGATTGTGCTACGGGATTCCTCGACTTTGCTCGGAATGACGACAAGGCGCTCACGGTACAGGCAAGCCGGTAAAAATCCGCTCGATGATCGTTTCGCTTGTGACTGCTTCAGCTTCGGCTTCGTAGCTGACGATGATGCGATGCCGCAACACGTCGGGACCGATGCTTTTCACGTCTTGTGGGGTGACATAACCGCGACCATTTAGGAATGCATGTGCGCGTGCGCCAAGCGCCAGATAAATCGTCGCGCGAGGCGAAGCGCCATAACGGATGAGACCCTCAAGCCGCAAATTGTATGCCGCGGGCTCGCGCGTGGCCCAAACGACATCGACAATGTAGTCCTTCACCCGGTCATCGATGTAGATGTTGTTAACCACGTCACGCGCCGCGATGATTTGTTTTGGATCGATCACGGGAGCGACTCGTAAATCCGGCGCCGAAGTCGCCATCAAATCGAGAATCCTTCGTTCCTCGTGCTTTTGTGGATAGCCAATATTTAATTTGAACATGAAACGGTCGAGCTGGGCCTCCGGCAACTGGTAGGTGCCTTCCTGCTCAATCGGATTTTCGGTCGCCAGAACCAGGAACGGATCAGAGAGAGCATATGTCTTTTCGCCGATCGTGACCTGCCGTTCCTGCATCGCCTCCAGCAGCGCGCTCTGAACTTTTGCGGGAGCGCGATTGATTTCATCGGCCAGGATTAAATTGGAAAAAATCGGACCAAGTTTCGTCGTAAATTCCCCAGTGCGCGGATTATAAATGAGCGTCCCGATCAAATCTGCGGGCAACAGGTCGGGCGTGAATTGCAACCTTTGAAAACCGGTCTGAATACAGGCGGCCATTGTTTTGACCGTGAGCGTTTTGGCCAGACCAGGAACGCCCTCAAGCAAGAGATGACCATTGGCGAGCAGCCCGAGCAGAAGGCGATCGACCAAATATTTCTGACCGACGATAACGTGAGCGACTTGTTGGCGAACGGCCGGAATCCATTGGCCAAGTTCTCGTACCTCCTGCGTAATCTCCTGCGTCGACTTCATACGGTGTGATTTTGAGACATGTGCCAGCGGGGAAATGTTCGATCAAGGCGGTGGTACGCCACCTGGCTTCCGGGCACGCAACCTCAGGATAATCGGCAACCCAGGATACGATTCGACTTGGCGAATGCGACCTTCAAGATAACGGCGATATACCTCGTTCAACAAGCGCGGCTCGTTGACGAAAAGAACGAATTCCGGCGCATGCAAACCCAGGTTTTCTTTTCCTCTCGCTTGCGCGGCGTAAAAAAGTTTTAGGCGGCGGCTTTTGGTCATAGGCGGCGGATTCGTTTCGAATGCCTGTCGTAGCAATCGGTTCAACTTTCCGGTGCCGATGCGCTCCTGCGCCGCGTGCCGGATCTTTTCAATCAATGAAAATAGCTTCTCGATATTTTCGGTCCTGAGCGCGGATGCGACCAACACCGGCGCGTATTCCAGAAAGAAAATTCTCGCGCGCGTTTCACCGACAAGCTGCAGTATCGTCTGCTTTTGATTCCGTTTCGGGCGGATCAAATCCCATTTATTTAAAACGATAATGGCGGCTTTACTCTCCTTTTGAATCAATCCTGCGATTCGTTTGTCCTGAGCTGTCACGCCAATGGTGAGATCGATAACCAGAATACAGAGATCAGCGCGGCGGGTGCTTCGCTCCGCACGCATGACGCTGAAAACTTCAACCGAACTGGAACGTTTGCCGCGTCTGCGGATTCCCGCGGTATCGATGAACAGAAACTCTTGGCCGTCTCGTCGATAAGCAATGTCGATAGCGTCACGCGTCGTTCCCGGCAGCTCGCTGACGATTGCCCGCTCGCTCTGCACAATCGAATTAATCAGCGAAGATTTACCGACGTTGGGACGGCCGATGATCGCGATGGCCAGTGGAGGTTTGATGTCTGATTCTTGGTGTTTGATGTCGCCCGCATCAGCAGGCGCGGGTAGACGCGGTTCGATTTCGCCTAACAAATCCGAAATCCCGCGATCATGTTCGGCGCTGATCGCAACACTCGGTTCGAAGCCTAACGAATCGAAATCTGCGGCCAGCGGCTCGTGTTTCTCCTCGTCGACTTTGTTAATTACAAGCAGGATAGACTTCCGTGATTTGCGCAGCACACGCGCAAGCTCTCGATCAATTGGCGACAAACCTTCTTTGGCATCGACAACGAAGAGTAGAAGATCGCTCTCGCGCAGCGCTTCCTCTGCAGCGCGACGCACTTTCGCGCTCAGCTCAGCTTTTCCTACGCCAAAAATCCCGCCAGTGTCCCATACCGTGAACGGGCACGCGCCAAGCGTGCAAGTTGCCGAAATACGGTCGCGCGTGATTCCCGGCTGATCATGAACGATAGCAACCTTATGGCCAATTAGGCGATTGAATAACGCCGATTTCCCTACGTTCGGCCGGCCAACGATCGCGACATTCGGCATTTTGCTCGTGCCATTCACCGCCGGAAACCACACTAAGGTTTGGTCGCGTGTGCGTGGCCCGCAGCCTGCAATTGCCGAACGCCGTCTGCCATGTAGACGATTCCTGATATTAAAGTGAAAAAGCCGGCTCCGATTACAACGTAGAGCAGGGGAAGGAAGCGCAGCTGCAGCATCACCCAACCAATTGCAACCATCTGTAAAACGGTCGCGACTTTACCGGTCCAGTTTGGTTTCACATGTACTTTGCCGTTTAGCAAATACAAGACCGCTGTGCCGACGAAGAGAATAGCGTCCCGCGAAATCACGAGAACAGGAAACCAGATTGGAAATTTCCCGTAATCAGGGTCTCCCTCGCTCCAGTTACTGATGCTTAAAGTGATGATGCCACTCAGGAGCAATCCTTTGTCGGCAATCGGGTCGAGGATGACTCCTAACGAACTTCGCTGATTGTAGCGACGTGCAACGTACCCGTCCACGCCGTCACTCAATGATGCGATCAAAAAAATAGCGATGGCAGTGAAGCGTTCCCACTCCAGAGGCGCGCCGTGTTGAATGCTTTGGCCGTAATAAATCGCCATCGTGACGAAAGCTGGAATCATTAGAATCCGAACAACGGTGATTTTGTTGGCCGTGGTCATGACGCGTAGGCTCGGATAATTGTAGGGCGTTTTCACGAAACGCCAATTCCCTTACTCAGCGTCAGATACAGACATCCTACAATGGACCTGCGCTGTTTCCGCGCCGCGAACCCAGCTTGGCGCAAATGAGAACTACGCCGCCGCCGACGCCTTATGTCGCCCTTCGCCGAATTCTTCGATCATCTTCCTGTTGAAGACTGGAATATCGTCGGGTTTACGGCTGGAAACTAGTCCGTTATCGACGACCACCTCTTCGTCCACCCAACGCGCGCCGGCATTGCGCATATCGACTTGGATTGCCGGCCACGATGTCATTTTTCTGCCACGAATAAGATCTGCGCTGATCAGGACCTGCGGGCCATGGCAGATCACCGCTACCGGTTTGTGCTGACGGAAAAAGTGCCGCGCAAATTCCAATGCGCTCTGATCTAAACGAAGTGCATCCGGATTCAGCAACCCGCCCGGGATCATGAGCGCGTCAAATTGCTGGGGACGCGCATCTTTCACCGTAAGATCGACATCAAACTTGTCGCCTTTGTCTGCGTGATGCATCCCTTGAATTTTGCCTGGCTTCAACGAAACAATCTTTGTTTCCGCTCCGGCTTCATCAAGCGCCTCACGAGGCTTGGTCATTTCCACCTGTTCAAAGCCATCTGCCACAAGGATGGCCACTTTCTTCCCATCGAGTTTTCGTGCCATAAGATTTCCCCCTTGATGTTGATTGATTCGGCCGCGGAAAATCGACCGTACTTACGTTACGAAGCACCCGTGCTGATTGGACGTAGTCTCCAAGATCTTCGTTCGCACGCGGCAATGCTGCTCAGAATGCAGATACTGATAAAGCACTCTGAAAACTATTGTTTTCACGTGATAATCGACTCCATTCGCGAATTTAATCGCGCCACGCCTTTCGTGCCCTATGAAGTTCACATGACGAGTGGCGAGACCTACCGGAGTACCGCACCCGGATTCCACCTCCATCTCTCCCAGGGGCTCGTACGTGATCATAATTGATGCCGAAGAAAGGCCACACCATCTAAGGGCTTTGTTGATTGACAGCGCCTCTCCGCTGAACAACCAGAGGCGGCGCAAGAACCGGAGATGCTCTCAGAGATAGTTTAATGCGAGACAGAGCTCATTTTTGAATTCGGGATTTTAAATGCTTCGATTTGCTTTTTGATTTCGTTAGCAAAAGCCGCTGCGCCGGCACCGTTTACGACCCGGTGATCGAATGTAAGCGACAGAGTGATGACCTCTGCACTTTCGTTTTCATTTTTGTTGGGAATCAGTTCCCGGTGCGCGGTCCCAACAAACAGCGTGCCGACTGATGGCGGCACGACAATCGGCGCACCTGCTTTCACTCCGAAAGCGCCGAGACTTGTGACCACCACCGGCGCATTCATGGCGTCCACACGGCCACCACGCGTAGCGACAACGGTCTGGTTGTAAACCTTCACGAATTCTGGCCAACTTTTTTTATTTGCATTTGTGATCACAGCAGTCGCGAGCCGATCGCCTTCTAAAGTGACGGCGATGCCTAAGTCGAAATCGTCATTCTGCACGATCTGATCGTCCTCAAGAATCAACCGGCGGAATGGCGCGTGTTTTTCCATCGCGCGCACGACCGACCACGCGATCATCACAGAAGGAGAGGCGGCATTTTTGGGGTCTTTTTTCTTGGCTGCCTCGCGGGCTTCTCGAATTGCCTCCCAGCGTGCATCGATCTGTAGATTGGCAGGAATAACATGGCTCAGTTTGCGGGTGATGGTAGCTGAAAGCGCCGGCTCGATTCCGCTGTAGCGGCGCCTGTCCTCGGGCGCGCCCTCTGGTTGTTTGCGGCTGGGGACAGCCGCCTCTACAGCAGGCGACACTTCGGCCACTGCTTGAAACTGATCGGCTAGCGATGCTTCGTCGGTAAAAAGTGTGCCAAGTTCCTGACCAATCTCGACCGTGTCACCGACTTTCGTCTTCCATTCGCCCATCACCCCAGCAAACGATGATTGGATCGGATAAACGGCCTTGTCAGTTTCGACTTCACACAGCTCATCATCCAGTGCGATCCGATCGCCCGGTTTTTTCAAAAGCGAAACGATTTTTGCATTGCGAATCCCTTCGCCCATGATAGGCACCATGATCCTTCGGACGCGGCGTTTACTGGTGTCGATTTTAGGCGCCCCGGGGTGCCGGCGTTTGTCGCCAGGCGCAGCCTCCGCCTCTGCGGTCACTGCGGCGTCCGCCTCTACAACTGCGTGTTCCTGTCCCGTTGCCACCGAACGCCGGATCGCAGTGACGATGCGCTCCACATCCGGCAGAGCGGCATATTCGTAGATCGGATTGTAACCGATCATGACGTTGGCTTTGCTGACGAGAATCGGTGGACTGATGATCTCATTCCAAAGCTCAGGCGTACCTATGATGTGAGAAATAATCATTTGCCCAACGCTGCAGTTCTCGGTGTCTTCTTGGA
>Ga0209474_10004837_pt1 | contig 11552 bp, 13 predicted proteins | sample GraSoiAngelo_145_FD_185902 | JGI IMG/M metagenome (GOLD analysis project Ga0209474, IMG submission 185902) | Grasslands soil microbial communities from the Angelo Coastal Reserve, California, USA - 14_1009_05_20cm (SPAdes) (version 2) | ecosystem: Environmental > Terrestrial > Soil > Grasslands...
CGAGTGGATCGACGCGGCGGCCGCCGGTGGCGCCGCCGGCGTCGCGACGGCGATCGAGACCAGACTGAAGATGGAGGGCCTCATCGAGTGAGTCGACCGCGAACGGGCGGGCACACCAACGGACACGGGACGCGGCGGGGACCAGAGCGGGCGGTGATCGCGGCGGTGCGGCTGCCGCGCCAGCAACGGTGGGAGGTCGAGGAGTCGCTGGAGGAGCTGGCGGGCCTGGCCATGGCCGCCGGCGCCACCGTCGTGCACCGCGTGATCCAGGAGCGGGCGGCGGCGACGCCGGCGCTCTACTTCGGGCGCGGCAAGGTGAGCGAGATCGCCGACTCGGCGCGCGAGCTGGGCGGCAACCTCTTCATCTCCGACGATCCGCTCTCGCCGATCCAGGAGCGCAACATCTCGCAGGAGCTCGGCATCAAGGTCATCGACCGCACCGCGCTGATCCTCGACATCTTCGCCCAGCGCGCGCGCACCGCCGAGGGCAAGCTGCAGGTCGAGCTGGCCCAGCTGACGTACCTGCTGCCGCGCCTGGTCGGTCAGTGGACGCACCTCGAGCGCCTGGGCGGCGGTATCGGCACGCGCGGACCGGGCGAGACCCAGCTCGAGTCCGATCGCCGCGTGATTCGCCGCCGCGTCATGCAGATCCGCGGCGAGCTGACGCACGTGCAGACGCATCGCCGGCTGCAGCGCGAGGGACGCCGGCGCGCCGGCATGCCGATCGTCGCGCTGGTGGGCTACACGAACGCCGGCAAGACGACGCTGCTCAACCGGCTGAGCGGCTCACGTCTCACGGCCGCCGATCGGCTCTTCGTGACCCTCGATCCGGCCGCGAGGCTCGTCGAGCCCCCCGGCCAGCGGTCGTTCATCCTGACCGACACCGTCGGGTTCATCCGCAAGCTGCCCCACGAGCTCGTGGCCGCCTTCCGCGCGACGCTCGAGGAGCTGAAGGACGCCGACGTCCTCGTCCACGTGGTGGACGCGAGCCATCCGGCGCTGGAGGAGCACACCGAGGCCGTCGAGCGGATTCTCGGCGAGCTCGGCGTGGCCCACCGCCCCACCGTGCTGGCGCTGAACAAGATCGACCGGACCGACGGCGGGCGCCCGCTCGACGCCCTGATCGCCCGCCGCGACGGGGTCGGGATCTCGGCGGCGACCGGCGAGGGCCTGCCGGAGTTGCTGAAGACGATCGACGCCGCCCTGCCGGCCAGCGGCACCGTCACGCTTCGCATCCCGCACGGAGACGGCGCCGCGCTCGCGCTCTGCTACGAGCGAGGGCGGGTGGTGGGCCGCGTCGACGAGGCCCAGGCGGTCGTGGTCGACGTCGAATTGCCGAGCACCTGGCTGGGGCAGCTCGCCGCCTATCGGGTGCTAAACTAACGTCTTCATGGGCCTGGCGAACTGGCTGACCGTTCTTCGCATTTTGCTCATCCCGGTCTTCGTGACGCTGCTCGTCTACAAGCAGCGTGGCCCGGCCCTGGCGGTGTTCCTCGCCGCCGCGCTGACCGACCTCCTGGACGGCTACGTCGCCCGCCACCGCGGCAGCCAGAGCCGGCTCGGCGCGTTCCTCGACCCCATGGCCGACAAGCTGCTGCTGATGTCGTCGTTCGTCACGCTGACCTGGCTCAAGGCGCTGCCCTTCTGGATCGCCGCGGTCGTCATCAGCCGCGACCTCATCCTGGTCATCGGCGCGCTGGCGATCCACATGGCGGGTGGCCGCATCACGCCGCGGCCGACGTGGGCGGGCAAGGTCGCCACCTTCTTCCAGGTGCTCACCGTGCTCACGGGACTGCTGGCGCGCTTCTACCAGGTCACCAGCGGCCTCAAGATGGTCGTCTGGCTGGCCGCGATCTTCACGGTCTTCTCGGGGCTGCAGTACATCGTCCAGGGCATGCGCTTTCTCAACGCCGCCCACGCCGACGAGGCTCGAGAACCGGATGAAACCGCGCTCTTCCGCTGAGGGCGTCGTGGTGGCGGCGGTGCGGCCGCGCACGGCCGCCGCCGCGGCGGGACTGGCGGCCGGCGATCGCATCCTCGCGATCAACGGGCGGCCGCTGCGCGACGCCATCGACTTCCAGTTCTACGGCGCCGAGCCGCGGCTTCAGCTCGCCGTGGAGCGCGAGGGCCGCCCGCGCGCGCTGCGACTGGCGCGGCGGGCGGGCGACGAGCTCGGCCTCGAGCTGGAGGCGCCGCGGCCCGGGGAGATCGCCACCTGCGCCAACAAGTGCGTGTTCTGCTTCATCCACCAGCTGCCGCGCGGCATGCGCAAGAGCCTCTACGTCAAGGACGACGACTTCCGGCTGTCGTTCCTGCACGGCAACTACATCACGCTGAGCGACCTCGACGAGCCGTCGTTCGAGCGGATCCTTGAGCAGCGCCTCTCCCCCCTCTACGTCTCCGTGCACGCGACCGATCCCGGCCTCCGCTGGGAGCTGCTGGGCCGGCCGCGCCACGGTGTCGAGATCCTGCCGCGGCTCGAGCGGCTGGCCAAGGCCGGCATCCGGATCCACGCCCAGATCGTGCTGTGTCCGGGACTGAACGATGGCTCCCACCTCGAGCGCACCGTGCGCGAGCTGGCGCCGCTGCACCCACAGGTGGCGACGACGGCGATCGTCCCGGTCGGGCTCACGCGCCACCGAGAGCGGCTGCCCGCGCTGCGCACGCTGACCGACGCCGAGGCCGCGGCGCTGATCGACACGGTGACCGCGTGGCAGGCGCGGTTCGTCGACGCGCTGGGCAGCCGCTTCGTGTTCCTCGGCGACGAGGTCTACCTGCAGGCCGGCCGCCCGCTGCCGCCGGCCGACGCCTACGAGGGCTTTGCCATCGCGGAGGACGGGATCGGCCTCGTACGGCGCTTCGAGGACGGATTCGCGCAGGGGGCGCGGCGGCTGCGGAAGAGCCGGAGCCGTCGCGTGACCGTGGTGAGCGGCGCCATGTACGCGCCGCGGCTGGCCGCCCTGCTCGAGCAGGTGCCGGGCGACGGGGCGCGTGTCGTCGGGGTGGCCAACGAGTTCTTCGGCGGCAGCGTGGCCGTCGCCGGCCTGCTCACCGGGCAGGACATCCAGCGCGCGCTGGCCGCGCTCGGCGACCTCGGCGAAGCGGTGCTGGTGCCGGCGGTCGCGCTGCGCGACGGTGAGGGCGTCTTCCTCGACGACCTCACGCCGGCCGACGTGGCGCGCGCCCTCGGCGTGCCGGTCGTGGCGGTGGAGCCGGAGCCGCGCGCGCTCCTGCGGGCGTTGGGCGGCGGGTGATGCGGTGAGCGCGGTGCACGCGCGCGCGGGGACGAAGAGCGGCGGCGTGCGGTCCTCGATCTCGTCCCTGCCGCGGCCCATGATCGCCATCGTGGGGCGGCCGAACGTCGGCAAGTCGACCCTGTTCAATCGTCTGGTCGGGCAGCGGCGGGCGCTCGTGCGCGACGTGCCCGGCGTGACGCGCGATCGACTCTACGGCCACGTCGAGTTCGAGCGCTGGCAGGCGACGGTGATCGACACTGGCGGCTTCGATCCCTCCTCGGAGGAGCCGCTGATCGAGGGCGTGCGCCGGCAGGTGCTGGCCGCGGTCGACGAGGCCGACCTGGTGCTCTTCGTCGTCGACGCCCGCGCGGGCCTGACCGCCCTCGACAGCGAGATCGCCGACGTCCTGCGCCGGAGCGCTCGCCCGGTCGTGCTGGCCGCCAACAAGATCGACAGCGGCGGCCAGGAGGGCGCGCTCGGCGACCTCTACGGTCTCGGCTTCGGCGAGCCGGTGCCCGTGTCGGCCGAGCACGGCCGCGGCGTGGCCGAGCTGCTCGAGGTCCTGCGCGCGCGCACACCGGACGTGAGCGCGGCGCCGGCACCGGCCGGCGCCGTGCAGCTGGCCGTGATCGGCCGTCCGAACGTCGGCAAGTCCTCGCTCGTCAACGTGATGGTCGGCGCCGAGCGCGTGCTCGTGCACGAGGCGCCGGGCACGACCCGCGACGCCGTCGACACCGCGTTCGAGTACGACGGGCGGCCCTACGTGCTGGTGGACACCGCCGGCATCCGTCGCAAGGGACGGGTGGACCAGCCGCTCGAGAAGCTGGCGGTGGTGATGGCGCTGCGCAGCCTCGAGCGCTGCCAGGTCGCGCTCCTCGTCCTCGACGCCTCCGAGGGCCTGACCGCCCAGGACGCGCACATCGGCGGCTACGCCCACGACGCCGGCCGCGCGGTCGTGCTCGTCGTCAACAAGTGGGATCTCGTGCCGCCCGGCCTCATTCGCAAGGCCGAGGTCGTCGAGCAGCTGCGCGAGCGAATGCCGTTCCTCGATTACGCGCCGGTGTGCTTCACCTCGGCGGCGACCGGCGCGGGGGTGCGCGAGCTGTTCGAGACGGTGGAGCAGGTCGCGACGGCGGCGCGACAGCGGGTGCCGCCGACCGAGGCCACGGCCGCGCTGAAGCAGGCCGTCGAGCGGCGGCCGGTGTCCGTGCACGGCCAGCCGCTGGTCGTGCAGTCGGCCACGCAGGTCGGCGTGGGCCCGCCGACGTTTGCCGTACGGGTGAACCGGCCCGACGAGATCCACTTCTCCTACGAGCGCTATCTCGTCCGCTCCCTCAGACTGGCGTTCGGCTTCGCGGGCTCGCCGATCCGGCTGTCGCTGCGCCGGGCGCCCACGGGCCGGGCGCGCCGCGGAGCGCGACGGTGACGCGGCGTCGCACGGGCCGCCGTTTCGGTCCGCGGCTGGCCGCACTGAGCGTGCTGCTACTGGCGACCGGGGCGGCGGTGTTGCTCTCGAACCCGCGGCACCGGGCGTTCTACTTCGGCGTGCCGGGCAGCGGCGCCGTGGTCCGGCCGTCGACGTCGGCGTTCACGGTGCCTGCATCGTCGGGGCTCGTGCGCGCCTCGGCGGCGCCCGCCCCGGCGCGTGCGGTGACGGTGGCGCTGCCGGCCGTCCACGTCCCGACCCCCGACCGGGAGGGCCGCGTCCTGGTGCGCGTCAGTGACGACGTGCCCGCGCACCTGCCGGCCTCCGGCGTACCGGTCGGGTGGGAGGTCAAGGAATTCACGGGCGATGCCTCCATCGAGCTCGTGCGAAACGAGGGACGCGTGGCGCTGCGGCTGCGGAGCGCCGGCACCTCGTTCGCGCTCCATCGCGACGTGGTTCTCGACGTCCGGCAATTTCCGATTCTCGCGTGGTCCTGGAAGGCCCTGCGGCTGCCGGTGGCGGGCGACGTGCGCGATCCGACCCACGACGACGAGGCCGCCCAGGTCTACGTGATCTTTCCCCGCTGGCCCTCGCCGGCGACGGCCAGCGACGTGATCGGCTACGTGTGGGACAGCGGCGCGCCGGTCGGCACGACGCTGCAGCACCCCCGCGCCCCGAACGTCCGGATCATCGTGCTCGAGTCGGGCGCCGGCCGGCTCGAGACCTGGGTGCGCGAGCAGCGGAACGTGGCCGAGGACTACCGCACCCTGTTCGGCCGCCAGCCACCCCGGCTGGGCAAGGTGGCCCTCATGATCGACAGCAACGACACCCGCAGCGAGGCCGAGGCCCTCTTCGGCGACCTGACCTTCTCCCGACCCGGCGTGGCAGGCACGGAAAACCCATTCGCCATGCTAAGATGAGCCGCATGACGACGGTCAGCCTCGTGATGTCGAGGTGGCGGTGAGCCCGCAGCACGACGAGCCGAGCGAAGAGCACGACCTGTACGAGGAAGTCCCGCCGCGGTCGATCTTCGCGGCGACCTGGTTTCGCGTGGTCCTGGTGGTGATCGTCCTGGGTGTCGTCGGCGCCGTCGCCGTTCCGTGGGTGCTCGACTGGATGAACCCGCCGGTCTCGCGCCCTCCCGTCGCCGCGAAGCCCTCGCCCACGACACCGGACAAACCGGCGTCACCAGCCGAGAAGCCGGCGTCGGCGACCGAGAAGAGAGAGACGACGCTCATCCCGGCGCCCATCACGCCCTCGACACCGGCGCCCGCGCCGCCGCCCTCGCGCTCGGAGCCGAAGAGCGAGAGCAAGCCCCCACCGCCGACGGCGCGTGCCGTCGAGACCAAGCCCACGCCGCCGCGCAGCGAGGCGCGCGCGGTCGCCCCGCCGAGCGAGGCCAAGAGCAAGAGCGCGATGGCCGTGACCGACAAGGCGAAGCCCGACGTCCCGGCGCCGCCGGCGTCAGCGCCGAAGCCCGACACGATCGCGAAGGCGGACAGCAACGCGAAGCCATCGAGCGCGGCCAGGGACGAGGCCAGGCCCGCGGCGGCGGCGACATCGGCCGCGGCGACGACGCCCGCGGCCCCGAAGCGCGCGGCCGCCAGGGCGACGCCGTCGACGGCGGTCTCGAGCGGGCCGTTCTGGGTGCAGGTCGGGGCGTTCCGCGACGCCGAGACCGCCAGGCGCGTGGCCGCCAAGCTCCGCGAGGAGAACTTCAAGGTCGAGGAGTCGGTGACGCGCGTCGGCGGCGGCGCGACGGCCCGGAGCGCGGCGGCTCCCGCGGCGAAGCCGGCGAGCCGCGACGTCGGCTCCGATCAGTACGACGTCTACGTCACCGGCCAGACGCCCGACGAGCTGATCAAGCGCCTGTCGGCGAAGGGCCTTTCGGCCGAGCCGTCGGGGACGGGCCTGGTGGTCAAGCCCAGCCTGCCGCTGCGCGACGCCGTCGCGCTCTCCAAGGATCTCGCTGTCGAAGGCTTCAAGGTGCAGGTGAAGCGGTCGGCCGGCGCGTCGGCGTCGCCGCGGGCCGCGGCGCCCACCGCCCCGGCGCCGGCCGAGAGCGGCGGCGCCGAGCTCCATCGCGTGCGGGTCGGCGCGTTTGTCGATCGCGCGGCGGCGCTGGCGGCCGCGCGCGAGCTCGAGACCAAGGGGTACAGGCCCTTCATCGCGCGAGGCGACCGATGAGGCATCGCTCGGACTCCGGAGGAGGTGAGGGTTCACAGTGACCAAGAACGATCTGGTCAACGCGGTCGCGAATCACGGCTTGTCGAAGCGACAGTCGGCGTCGGTCGTCGAGTCGGTGTTCGACATCATCTTCCGGTGCTTCGAGAAGGGCGAGGACGTGAAGATCGTCGGCTTCGGGCACTTTCGCATCCGGCGCAAGGCGTCCCGGCGCGGACGGAATCCGCAGACCGGCGACAGCATCGAGATCACGGCGCGCAAGGTGCTGACGTTCAAGCCGAGCAAGGGCCTGAAGCAGCGGATCAACGCCGGCGCCCAGTGAGCGTGGCGATCTCCGACGCCGCCGAGAAGCTCTACTACCGCATCGGCGAGGTCGAACAGATCACCGAGGTGCCTGCCTACGTCCTCCGCTACTGGGAGTCCGAGTTCAAGCTGCTCCGTCCCAAGAAGAATCCCGCCGGGCAGCGCCTCTACCGCCCCCGGGACCTCGAGCTCGTGCAGCGCATCAAGACCCTGCTCTACGACGAGCGGTTGACCCTCGAGGGCGCCAAGAAGCGCTTGCTGGCCGAGTCGCGACGGGGCGGGCAGCAGCTCGAGCTGGGGCTGCGCGAGACACTCTACGCGGACACCCTGCGTCGCGTCCGCGAGCGGCTCACCGCCCTGCGCGCGCGCCTGGCGCGTTGACCACCGTCGAAGGGGGGCACGAGCCCCCCTTCGAAAGAGTGGTCGGGGCGACTGGATTTGAACCAGCGACCACCGGACCCCCAGTCCGGTGCGCTACCGGGCTGCGCTACGCCCCGATGCGAGTGAGAACGCCATTCTATACCACGGGCTCGCTCGCCGCCGGGGCGGCTCCGAACCGCCACCGCGGCGCGGGCGCGTGGTAGCATTTTTCGCGTATGGCCGTCCTGCTGGTCACCAATGACGATGGCGTGCACGCGGCGGGTCTGGCCGCGCTGGCCGAGGCGCTGGAGCCGCTCGGCGAGGTGTGGGTGCTGGCGCCGGAGCGCGAGCAGAGCGCCTGCGGGCACGCGCTGACGCTGCACCGGCCGCTACGGCCTCACCAGCTGGGCGAGCGACGCTTCTCGGTCAACGGCACGCCGTCGGACTGCGTCAACCTCGGCGTCCTCGGCTTCCTGCCCGAGCGGCCGGCGCTGATCGCGTCCGGCATCAACCACGGGTCCAATCTGGGCGACGACGTCACCTACTCGGGGACCGTGTCGGCGGCGATGGAAGGCACGCTGCTCGGCGTGCCGTCGCTGGCCGTCTCGCTGACGGACGGCGGCGAGGTCGCGACCGCCGCCCGCGTGGCGCGGCTGATCGCCATGCGCGTCCTGGTCGAGGGGTTGCCGGCCAAGACGCTGCTGAACGTCAACGTGCCGGCCGGCGCGCCGCGCGGCCTGCGGTTCGCGCGCCTCGGCCACCGCGTGTACAGCGAGAAGATCGTCGAGCAGGTCGACCCCCGCGGCCGCACGCACTACTGGCTGGGCGCCGGCCCGCCCGAGTGGGAGGCCCTGGACGACACCGACATGGGCGCGGTCCACGAGGGCTTCGTGGCGATCACGCCGCTGCACCTGGATCTCACCAACCATCGCGCGCTGGCCATGATGGGCGACTGGTCGAGCGCGCTCGACGGCCAGTGGCGGCGGGAGCGCCCGCGGCCCGCCGCCCCGCCGGCGCCGAAGCGACGGCCGAGGCGCTGAGCGTGGACCGCGGCCGCGGCGAGAGCGAGCGCGACGACGGCCGTTATGCCCGCGAGCGCGATCGCATGGTCGACGAGCAGGTGGCGGCGCGGGGGGTGACGGATCCCCGGGTGGTGGCCGCGCTGCGGCGCGTCCCGCGCCACCGCTTCGTGCAGGAGGCGCTGCAGGATCGCGCCTACGGCGATCATCCGCTCCCGATCGGGGAGGAGCAGACGATCTCGCAGCCCTACATCGTGGGCCTGATGACCTCGCTGCTCGAGCTGTCCGGGCGCGAGAAGGTGCTGGAGGTCGGCACCGGCTCCGGCTATCAGACCGCCGTGCTGGCCGAGCTGGCGCGCCGCGTGTGCTCTATCGAGCGCTTGCCGCGCCTGGCCGAGCGGGCGCGGGCGACGCTGGAGGTGCTCGGCTACGACAACGTCTGGGTGCGCGTGGGCAACGGCGCCCTCGGCTGGCCCGACGAGGCGCCCTTCGATCGCATCATCGTCACCGCCGGCGGCCCCGGGGTGCCGCCGCCGCTGGTGCAGCAGCTCGCCGACGGCGGCCGCATGGTGCTGCCCGTCGGCAGCCCCGAGAACCAGGTGCTGACGCTCGTCGAGAACGTGGGCGGGGAGATCCGCAAGCGGGCCCACAGCGACTGCAAGTTCGTGAAGCTGGTGGGCAAGTACGCCTGGGAATCGTGAGTGTATAATGGCCGGGTCACATCGGGGCGTAGCGCAGCCTGGTAGCGCGCACGGTTCGGGACCGTGAAGTCGGAGGTTCAAATCCTCTCGCCCCGACCATCGTCGTCTCCCGCCGGCCGGCGGCCGCCGGTCGGCGGGGGAGACGCCACGGCGATCCCTCGCGCATGACCACACCAAATGTCGCCGCCGAGATCCTGGTCGAGGGCCACGTGCAGGGCGTGGGATATCGCGACTACGCCCGGCGCCGCGCCTCGGGGCTGGCGCTGCGCGGCTGGGTGATGAACCTGCGGGACGGGCGCGTGCGCCTGCGCGCCGAGGGGCCGCGCGAGCAGATCGAGGAGCTGGTGCGAGTCCTCGAGAAGGGCCCCCCGCTCTCGCGCGTGGCGCACGTGGACGTGCGCTGGCTGGCGCCCACCGGTCGCTTCGCCGACTTCGACGTCCGGTTCGCCGAGTTCGAGCCATGACCGACGCGCGCCGGCTTCGCGCGCGGTGCGCGGCGGCCGCCGCGCTGGTGCTGCTGGCCGGCGCCGCGCGCGCCGTCGAGCCCCCGCCGGCACCGGCCGGCGGGGACACGCGCGTGCACCTGGTGGGGCGCGGCGACACCCTGAGCGGGATCGCGGGGCGGTACGGCGTCTCCGTGACGGCGCTGGTGGCGGCCAACCGCCTGGCCAGCGATCGGGTGGTGATTCGACTGGGCCAGCGGCTCGTCATTCCCACCACGGCGACGGCGCCGCCGGCCCGGCGGCCGAGCCAGGTGCTGTCGTCGGTGTCCGGCCGCGCCGCCCGCGGCTGCTGCGGGCCGCGCGGCCTCATCCTCGCGCTGCCCGACTTCGTCGATCTCTCCCCGGCCTTCGCGTGGCCGGTGGAGGGGCCCATCACGTCGACCTTCGGCCGGCGGCGGACCGGCTGGCATCGCGGCATCGACATCAAGGCCGCTCGCGGCGCCGCCGTGTTCGCCTCCGCCTCTGGCGTCGTCATCGCCAGCGACGTCGAGCCCCGCTATGGGCGCGTCGTCAAGATCGAGCACGACGGACACTTCCTCACGGTGTACGCGCACAACGAGGAGAACCTGGTCGAGACGGGCGTGCGGGTGGCCGCCGGCGATCCCATCGCCACCATCGGGCGCAGTGGACGCGCGACCGCGTACCATCTGCACTTCGAGATCCGCTACGACGGCGCCGTCTACAATCCGCTGTACCTGCTGCCGCTGCCCCCGCGCATCGGCCAGGTGGAAGAGACGGACGACGCCGAGGAAGAGCATGACTGAGGCCGAGGAGCGCGTGCCCGACGAGCCGCTCGACACGCTGCTGGAGGTCGAGGACCTCGATCAGCAGGACGAGACGCGCGACACCAGTCGCGCCAACCTCGCCGTGTACTTCGGCGAGATCGCCCGCATCCCGCTGCTGTCGCGCGAGGAAGAGCTGCAGCTGGCCCGTCGCGCCGCCGCCGGCGACGAGAGCGCCAAGCAGCGGCTGATCGAGGCCAACCTCCGGCTGGTCGTGCAGGTGGCGCGGCGCTATCTCAATCGCGGCCTGCCGCTGCCCGACCTGATCGAGGAAGGCAATCTCGGCCTGCTGCGTGCGGTCGAGAAGTTCGACGGCGAGCGCGGCGTGCGCTTCTCGACGTACGCGACGTGGTGGATCCGTCACGCGGTGACCCGCGCGCTCGCCAACCAGGCGCGCACGGTGCGGCTGCCCGTCCACGTGCAGATGCTGCTCGCCCGCTACGTCCGCGAGCAGAAGCGCCTGACGCAGGAGCTGGGCCGCGCGCCGTCGCCGTCCGAAATGGCCAAGGCGCTGGGCACCGGCGAGGAGCAGATCGCCGAGCTGGAGGAGCTGCGTCAGCCGACGCTGTCGCTCGACGCGCCGTCGGGTGACGAGACACGGCGGCTGAGCGACATCATCCCCGACGTCTCTGCCGATCCGGCTGACGCGCTCACGCGCCTCTTCCGGCAGCGCGCCGACCTCGCCGCGGTGCTCGACGACCTGGCGCCCAACGAGCGCACGGTTCTGCGCCGGCGCTTCGGTCTCGAAGGCGACGAGCCGGAGACGCTGGAGACGATCGGCCGCCGCCTGGGCCTGAGCCGCGAGCGCGTCCGCCAGATCGAGGGCGGCGGCCTGCGCAAGCTGCGCGCGCTGCTGGCCGCCCGTGGCGTCGACGCCTCGGACGTGCTGTAGCCGGACGACTGTCGCGACGCCGGCGGCGAACCAGGCGCCTCGCGGTAGAATGGGCCGTGTAATTCGCGATTGGGCCCCCGTAGCTCAGGTGGATAGAGCAGCAGTTTCCTAAACTGCGTGCCGGGTGTTCGAGTCACCCCGGGGCA
>Ga0209474_10004838_pt1 | contig 11550 bp, 9 predicted proteins | sample GraSoiAngelo_145_FD_185902 | JGI IMG/M metagenome (GOLD analysis project Ga0209474, IMG submission 185902) | Grasslands soil microbial communities from the Angelo Coastal Reserve, California, USA - 14_1009_05_20cm (SPAdes) (version 2) | ecosystem: Environmental > Terrestrial > Soil > Grasslands ...
CGATCCGCCGAACCGGCTCTTCAACCAGCCCGAGCACGTCGGGCGCAAGCTCCAGTTCCTGGTGAGCCGGGGCTACGAGCTCGGCAACCACACGCTCTGGCACGCGAACCTCGGCAAGTACGACGAGGCGACCGTGCGCGCGCAGATCGCCGGCGCGCAGGAGTGGATCCAGCGCTACGTGCCCGACTACCGCCCGCGCACGCTCGCGCTCCCACACGGCGTCTATCCGCGGGACGTGAGCTGGGCGCTGCGCGGCTCGGCCAAGGGCGTGACGTACAGCCACGACGCGATCCTGAAGGTCGCGGGGGGTGCCGCGCCGTCGCCCTTCTCGAGCGCCTACGATCCCGCGCGGCTGCCGCGCATCCAGGCGCTCGAGAGCGAGCTCACGTACTGGCTGCGCTACTTCGACCAGCGCCCGCTCGAGCGGTTCGTGAGCGACGGCGAGCCGGGCGTGATCACGGTGCCCGCCGCGCTCCAGGGCCGCCTGCGCGAGAACCTCAAGAACGTCCGCGTGGTGGAGCCAACGACCGGCCGCTGACCAGACCTCCGGGAGGGCTAACGATAGATGAGATACGACGCGCGTCGGTTCAAGAAGCTGTTGCGCTCGATCTCGGCCCAGATGACCAGCCGCTCGAGGAGCTCTCCCCTCAGGAAGGCCCACATGGTGGGCCGGTTCACCAGGAGGTTCTGGATGGCCTCGGGCCTGAACTGGTCCCGGTGACGCAGACGTAGCTCGCGCGCGAGCGCGAGCGCCGCCGTCACCGGCCGGATCGCGTCGCGGTCGGTGACCACGATCCGCACGCCGCCGCACTGCACGCGTGCGTACTGGTCGCCGGTCGGCGTGAACCACGTCGGCTCGAATCGCACGCCCGGCAGCCGGAGGTCGTTCAGCGCTGAGGCGAGCCCCAGGGGCTCGATCCACGGCGCCCCCACCACCTCGAACGGCGTGTCGGTGCCCCGCCCCACCGAGAGGTTCGTCGCCTCGAGGAGCCCGATGCCGGCGTAGAGCAGCGCCTCGGTCACGGAGCGGATGTTCGGCGACGGGTTCACCCAGGGCAGCCCGGTCTCGTCGTACCAGGAGCCCCGGTCCCAGCCCTCGAGCGGTACCACGGTGAGCGCCACGGGGATTTTGCGCTCGACCGCGGCCATGCGCCCGAACTCGCCGATGGTCATCCCGGTGCGGACCGGGATCGGGTGGGGAGCCGTGAACGATTGGAGATCCGCGTCCATCAGCGGCCCCTCGACCACGCGACCCGTGATCGGGTTCGGCCGGTCCAGGACGACCACGGGGATTCCGTAGCGCGCGGCCTCCTCCATGACGTACACGAGGGTGGTGAGATACGTGTAATAACGGGCGCCGACGTCCTGGACGTCGAAGACGAGGAGCGACACGTCCCTCAGCATCTCGCGCGTCGGCCGGCGCGTGGAGCCGTAGAGGCTCCAGATGGGCCGCCCGGTCGCCGGGTCCCGCGAGTGGGGGACGTCCGCGTTCGCCTCGCCGGTGATCCCGTGCTCGGGCGAGAAGATCGTCTGCAGCCTCACACCCGGCGTCGTGGCGAGGAGGTCGATCGCGCGCCGGCCCTCCGCGTCGAGGCCGGTCTGGTTGGTGACGAGGCCGATCGACTGCCCCGCGAAGGGAGCAAACCGCTGGTCTCTCACGACGTCGAGCCCGGTGCGAACGCGACCGACCTGGGGGCTCCCCGGCGCCGCGAGCGCGGGACTCACCCCGGCGGCCGGCAGGTCGGCGGCCGGCGAGCCCGCCGCGGCTTGCGCCGGCGCCTGCGGGGCGCTGAAGAGCGCCGCGCCGACCGCCGCGGCCACGCGCGCGCGTAGCTCGCGGATCCGCGCGGCGCCGCCGCCGTACGGGTGCACGCGGTTGGTGAGCAGGATCAGATAGACGCCGCTCGGCGGGTCGAGCCAGAGGGTGGTGCCGGTGAAGCCCGTGTGGCCGATGGAGCCCATCGGGAAGAACGGCGACATCGGGCGGGAGAAGGGCGAGTTGAGATCCCAGCCCAGCGTGCGCATGCCCTGGCTGCCGGGCGCGGGCTCGAACATGAGTCGCACCGTATCCGGCTTGAGGAAGCGGTGCCCGCCGAGCGTCCCGCCCTGGAGCAGCATGCGGCAGATGCGCGCCAGGTCGGCGGAGGTCGAGAACATGCCGGCGTGGCCGGCGACGCCGCCGAGCAGGCGCGCGCGAGGGTCGTTGACCTCGCCCTGCAGGAAATGGCCGTTGGCGTACTCCGTCGGCGCGATCCGGTCGCGGACCGTCGCGGGCGGGTGGAAGCTCGTGGCGCGCAGGCCGAGCGGGTGGAAGAACACGCGCGCCAGATAGCGATCGAGCGGCTCGCCGCTCACGCGGCGGACGACCTCGGCGAGGAGGATGAAGCCGGTGTCGCTGTACTGGAACGCCGAGCCCGGCGGGTAGTCGAGCGCGACCCTGGCGAGCGCCCGGGCGGCGCCCGGGAAGCCGCCGGCGACGGCGCTGTTCGCCGGGTAGGCCGGGAAACCGGCGGTGTGCGTCAGGATCCGCCGGATCGTGATCTCCGCGTAGGGCGCGCCGCGGAACTCTTTCAGGTACCGGCCCAGCGGCGCGTCGAGCTTGATCGCGCCGCGCTCCACGAGCGAGAGGACGGCCAGCGTCGTACCGACGGGCTTCGTGAGCGAGGCAATGTCGAAGATCGTGTCGCGCGTCATCGCGGCCGGCTCGGGCACGAGGCGGCGGAAGCCCCACGCGCGGTGCAGGAGGATGTCGTCGCCGCGCCCGACGAGCACGACCACACCCGGGATCTCACCGGAGACGACGGCCTCGGTGGCCGCCTCGTCGACGGCCGAGAAGTCGAACGGCTGCGCAGCGACGGCGGCGGACATGGAGAGCACGACGAACGACGTCGCGCCCAGGACGCGAGCTAACACGTCACCAGCTTAGCATTGCTATAGTGAGGTCGCGATGTCGGATCTGATTTCCGGAGAGCGTGCCGACCTCGCGGCGCGGATCGACGCCGAGCTGCGCGAGCGGATCGAGGAAGCCGTCGAATTTCTGTGCCTCGACACGTTGGTCGAGCGGCGGCGGGCCCTCGGCCTGCCGCCCCCCGCGGCCGACAGCGCCACGGACCGGGCGGAATTCACCGCGCAGGTGCGCGCCTTTCTCGAGCGTCTCTCGGCCCTCGCGGCCGACCTCGCGCCGGAGCAGCGGCAGAAGGTCGCGGCGGCCGAGCGTGGCGCCGGCGACGAGACCGCACGCCTGCTCGCCGTTCAGCTGGTGCTCGCCCGCGAGCTGCCGGACTACTGGCAACGCTTCGACGCCATGCGCCTGGCGTACACTGCGGAGCGCGTCGGCTCAGGCGGCGAGCGCCGGGGCCTGCTCGGCCGGCTCTTCGGCCGTGGTTGACCGCCAGGCGCCGAGGGCCCAGAGGTTCTCGATGTCCTCCAGCGCGCGCCGCCAGCGGCCGTAGGCCTCGAGCAGCGACTCACGCGCCTGTGCCAGATTCGTGTCCGCGTCGTCGAGCCGCGCCCTGAGCGTGGGGTTCGCCGCACGGATCTTGTCGAGGCTGCCCTCCGGCACCGAGCCGGCGAGCCGGTCGAGCAGCTGGGTGAGCTCCTGATAGAGAGCGCGCTCCACGGGATTCATGAGACACCTCCACCTATGAATATACTCAACACATGACGACTATTTGTCAAGCCCCCGATGTCCTCAAGGTGTTCGGGGCGAAGACGGCGCGGACCTTCTGCTACGGCTTTCTCGGGGTGCTCTTTCCCCTCTACCTGAGCGATCTCGGCGTGACCACGGCCGGCGTGGGCACGGCGGTCACCCTCACGCTCGTGGGAAGTGCCGGCCTCACGTGGGCCATTCGCCGGCCGGCGGAGCGCTACGGCGCCCGGCCGACACTCGTGGGGCTCGGGGCGTTGTCAGGCCTGGCTGCGCTGGTCATGCTGGCCTCTCCCGACCCGCGGCTGGTCGTCCTCGCCGCGATGCTCGGCAACCTCGCGGTCGGGACGGGCGAGACCGGGCCGTTCCTCACCCTCGAGCAAGTGTTGATCGCGCGCGCGGTGGACGCTTCACGGCGCACGACACTCCTGAGCGCCTACAACCTCGCCGGTTACGCCGCCGCGGCGTTCGGCGCCGCGCTCGCCGGCATGCTGCCGCCCCGGCTCCTCTTCCTCATCTTCCTCGCGGGCGCCGGCGTCCAGTGCCTCGCATACGCGTGCCTCGCCGGCGGCGGGCCCGTGGCGAGGCCGCACACAGCGGGACGGCGCCTGCCCTCGGCGCCGCTCATCCGCCGCCTCGCGGCGCTGTTCGCGCTCGACTCGTTCGCGGGCGGCTTCGTGCTCCAGTCGCTCGTCGCGTACTACCTCCACGCCCGCTACGGGCTCGGGCTCGAGGCGCTCGGCTGGGTGTTCGGCACGACGCAGCTCCTCACGGCCGCCTCGCTCCTGCTGGCACCGCGCGCCGTCCGGCGCTTCGGCCTGCTCGCGACGATGGTGGTGTCGCATCTCGGCTCCAACGTCGTGCTCGTGGCGATCGCGGCCGCGCCGACGGCCGCCGTGGCCGTCGGCCTCCTCTTCGCGCGCCACTTGCTCTCGCAGATGGACGTGCCCACGCGCCAGGCCTACGTGATGGCGATCGTGGAGGACCACGAGCGGGAGGCGGCGGCCGCGACGACCAACCTCGCGCGCACCGTGGCGCAGGCGATGACGCCCGCGCTCACGGGCTTCGTCATGCAGGCGGTCGCGCTCGCGGCGCCCTTCGTCCTGGGCGGCGGCCTGAAGATCGTCTACGACCTCCTCCTCTACCGCCTCTTCAAGGACGTCAAACTGAAGCTCGACGCGTAAGTAGCCCCGCCCCCGCCAGGGGCGGTTCCTTCCCGAGACCCGTAGCTTCTGGGGAACGACTCGGTCGGTGAGCGAACGGAAGGACCGCAGCAGGGGAAAGCTAGTGTGGTCGAGGGAGGGAACCGCCGCTGGCGGGGGCGGGGCTACTTGATCGCGACGGCTTTGACCTGCCTGAAGTCCGTGAGCCCCTGGAGCGACTTGAGCACGCCGTCCTGGACCAGCGTCGTCATCCCTTCGCTCTTGGCGAGCGCGAGCATCTCGGCGACGCGCCCCTTGGTCTGGATGAGGCGCTTCATCTCGTCGGAGGTGATGAGGAGCTCGTGGATGGCGACGCGCCCGCGATAGCCGGTCTTGGAGCAGGTCGCGCAGCCCTTGCCCCGGTAGAGCATCAGCGACTCATCGTACGGGTGCAGCTGCTCGAACGCCTGGCGGCCGTACGCCTCGGCGAGCTCGTCTCGCTCTTGCAGTCGGGGCAGATGCGCTTGACGAGCCGCTGGGCCAACACCCCCAGGAGCGCGTCGGCGAAATTGAACGGATCGAGCCCCATGTCGAGGAGCCGGATGACCGTCTCCACGGAGCTGTTCGTGTGGAGCGTGCTGAAGACGAGGTGGCCGGTGAGCGAGGCCTCGATGCCCGTGGAGGCCGTCTCGTGGTCGCGCATCTCGCCGACCATGATCACGTCGGGGTCGGCGCGAAGGAACGCGCGCATCGCGGACGCGAAGTCGAAGCCGATCTTCGGCATCACCTGGACCTGCCGCAGGCCGTACTGCGTGATCTCGACCGGGTCCTCCGCGGTCCAGATCTTCCGCTCCGGCTTGTTGATGTACCCGAGCACGGAGTGGAGCGTCGTGGTCTTGCCCGAGCCGGTCGGGCCGACGCAGAGGATGAGCCCGTACGGCTTCTCCGCGACCTTCTTCAGCTCGCGCAGGTTCCGCTCGGTCATCCCGAGCTTCTCGATGGGAATCGGCTCGCTCGCGGAGAGGATGCGCATGACCACGTCTTCGTTCTGGTTCGCCGTGGGGATCGTGGCGACGCGGAGCTCGATCTCGCGGCCCTCCGGCAGCTTGAACTTGATCTTGCCGTCCTGCGGCTTGCGGCGCTCGGCGATGTCGAGCTGCGCCATGATCTTGAGCCGCGCCACGATGGCGCGCCGGTAGGCGCCCGGGATCTTCTGGTATTCGGAGCAGCCGCCGTCCACCCGGTACCGGATCACGGTGTCCTTCTGGGCGCCGTAGGGCTCGACGTGGATGTCCGACGCGCGCGCCTTGTAGGCGTCCATGATGATCTGGTTGGCGAGGCGGATGACGGCGCTGTCGTTCTCGTCCAGCTCGGCGGCGCTCATCTCGCTCTCGGCCGGCGCCTCGGCCGACAGCTCGCCGAGGATGTTGCCGATCGCGTCCTTCGGCTGGGCCTCGCCGCTCGCGGCGCCGAGGAAGAGGAGGATGTCCCGTCGGAGACCGACCGACCACTTGAGCTTCCGGTTCTTGAGCGCCTGGGCGACGCTGTCCACCCGCTGCAGGTCCTGAGGGTTGTCGATCAGGACGACGATGCCGTCGGCTTCACGTCGGAGCGGCAGCCAGAAGTTGTGCCGGAGGTACTCGAGCTTGAGGTCCCGCATGAGATCCGGCGGCGGGATGACCTTCTCGTCGAACTCGACGAAGGGGCAGCGGTAGAAATCCGAGAGCGAGATGCCGAGCTCCGCCTTCGGCACCTTGTACTGCTCGATCAGGATCGACTCGACGTCGACCTGACGGCGTCGCGACTCGGCGAGCGCGGAGTTGAGCTCCTCCTGGGTGATCCGGGCCTGGCCCAGGAGGTAATCGAACTTGGTCTTCGGCCGGCTCTGGAGCAGCTGGGTCTGGTTGTGGAACGCGATGCCGAGCGTCTTGGCGACGCGGGAGACGCCCGTCTCGTCGTCCTTCGTGAACCGGGGCCCCTTCTTCTTGTTGAGGAGCTGCATGACGCCGAGGGCCTTGCCGTCGTGGAGGATCGGCATCGTCAGGATCTGCTTGGTCCGGAAGCCGGTCTTCTTGTCCCACGAGCCGTCGAAGGCGAGCGCGGGCGAGATCCGCGCCAGCTCCGCCTTGTCGTACGCGTCGGCGATGTTGACGATCTTGCCCGTCGCCGCGACGAAGCCGGCGATCGAGCGCTCGCTGATCGGGAGCCGGATCTCGTTCACCGTGCCGATCGTCAGGTGCCGCGAGTAGATCTCCTTCCGGTCCTGGTCGACCGCGTAGAGGGTCATCCGGTCGGCGTCGAGGAGCCCGAGGATGTCGCCCTGGAGCTCGAGGAAAAGCGAGTCGAAGCTCTTGGCGGCGTGGATGCGGTCGACGAGCTGGACGAGACGCTGCTCGTACGCCAGCCGCTCTTGTAAGATCAGAACCGACTCTTGCTGCGCCACGATCCCCCCAGGTGTCGAGACCGTAAAGAAAACCTATAACAGTGTAGCAGATACCCCCGTCAGCGACCCAGAGCCGCCAGCATCCCCTCCACGCTCGCGAACTTGACCCGCGGCCGCCCCTGCGCCCGCCCGCGCGACACCTCGATCTCGTTGAGCCTGAGCCAGTCGGCGTAGGAGAAGAAGGTCGGCTTCCGCTGGCGGACCAGCGCCTCGGCCGCCGCGGCGGTGGGGTGGCTCGGCTGGAGCACCGCCCCCTGCGCCAGGTCCTCGAACATGCACTCGACCGTCTCGGCGGCGTCCGGCTTGTTGGTGCCGATGACGCCCGTGGGCCCGCGCTTGATCCAGCCCGCGGTGTACTCGCCGACGACGGGCCGTTTCGTGTCGGGATCGAGCACCCGGCCCTTGACGTTCAGGATGACGCCCCAGCTCTCGTTGAACGGCACGCCCGGGAGCGGCACGCCGCGGTAGCCGACCGAGCGGAAGACGAGGCCGACCGGGAGCTCCTCGAACCGGTCCGTCGCGCGCGGCTGGAGGGCGCCGGTCTGCGTCGCGGAGAGCTCGTTTCGCACGAGACGCATCTTCACGACGCGGCCCGTCGCGTCGCCGACGAGCTCGACGGGCGAGACCAGGAAGCGCACGACGAGCTTGCTCGGCTTGCCGGCGGGCCGCGCGCGCGCGTAGCCCTGGAGGATCTCGACCTTCTTCAGCGTCGCGCGGTCCTGGAGCTGCTCGACGGCGGCGCGGCTAAGGGGGTCGAGCTCGACCTCCTCGGGGCGCACCTCGCCGTCGGCGCCCTCGAGCTCGCCGAGCTCCTTGATTTCCGGATTCGTGAAGGCGGCCTGCGCCGGGCCGCGGCGGCCGAGCAGGTAGACCTCCCGGATCCGGCTCCGCGAGAGCGCCGCGAGCGCGTGGTCGGCGATGTCCGTCCGCGCGAGCTCCTCGGGGGTCCGCGAGAGGATGCGGGCCACGTCGACGGCGACGTTGCCCACGCCCACCACCGCCGCCCGCTCCACCGACAGGTCGAATTCCGAGTCGCGGTAGTCGGGATGCGCGTTGTACCAGGCGACGAACTCCGTCGCCGGATGGCTCCCCGTGAGGTCCTCGCCGGGGATGCCCATGCGCCGGTCCGTCTGGGCGCCCGTGCTGTAGAGGATCTGGTGGTAGTGGGCGCGCAGATCGGCGAGCGTCACGTCCTTGCCGAACTCGACGTTGCCGAAGAAGCGGAAGCGGGGGCTCGCGGCGACCTTGTCGAACGCGGCCGTGACCGACTTGATCTTCTGGTGATCGGGCGCGACGCCGAGCCTGACGAGGCCGTACGGGGTCGGCAGCCGGTCGTAGAGGTCCACCTCGACGACGACACCCTCCTTGCGGAGGAGGGTGTCGGCCGCGTAGTACCCCGTCGGGCCGGCGCCGACGATCGCCACGCGCAGTGGCTGGGCGTCGGTGCCCGGCCGCGCCATCAGCGGCCGCTTCCGGGTTCCGGGTCGAGGATCATGGCCTGCAGGGTGTCCGCCTCGCCGCGGTAGTGGTCGCGCTGGGCCTTGAGGATGTCGCCGATCGAGACGATGCCGACGAGCTTGCCCTTCTCCATGACGGGCAGGTGCCGGATCCGCTTGTCCGTCATCGTGTACGCCACGGCCGCGAGGTCGTCGTGGGGCTGGCCGGTGATCACGTCGCGGGTCATGAGGTCACCGATGCGCCGCGTGAAGACGGCCTCGTTCCGCGCCGCCTCGCGCACGATGTCGCGCTCGGACAGGATGCCGATGGGCGCGCCCGCCGCGTCCACGACGATGAGCGCGCCGATGTTGTGGCGGGCGAGCAGCGCCAGCCCGTCCCGGATGCTCTGGTCCGGCCGGGCCGTGACCGCCGTGTCGCCCTTCGTCGCCAGGATGCGCGCGATGTCCATGGTGCCGCTCCTTCTCTAGAAGGCCGGAGTTTCGACGTACCGTCCCCACACTTCGCGGAGCCGGGCGACGATCTCGCCCATCGAAGCCCGCGCCTGCACGAGCTCGACCGTGACCGGCATCAGGTTGAGCGTCGGGTCGGCGGCCTCGCGGGCCAGCCGGTCGAGCAGCGCGGCGACGCGGGCGTTGTCGCGCCGCGCCCGCGTCGCCCGAAGGCGCGCGATCTGGCGCGCCTCGACGTCGGGTGAGACCCGGTGCACCTCGACCGCCCCCGGCTCCGCCGGCTCGACGAACTTGTTCACGCCGATCACCGGCAGCTCGCCGGAGGCCCGGCGTCGCGCGTGCTCGTACGCGGAATCGGCGATCTCCCGCTGGAACCAGCCCGTCTCGATCGCCTTCACCGTGCCGCCCAGCGCGTCGACCCTCTTGAGGATGGCGAAGACCTCTTCCTCGATGCGGTTGGTGAGGCTCTCCACATAATACGACCCGCCCAGCGGGTCCACCACGCTGGCGACGCGCGTCTCGTCGGCGATGATCTGCTGGGTGCGCAGCGCGATCTTCATCGCCAGCTCGGAGGGGATCGCGTACGCCTCGTCGAGGCCGTTCGTGTGGAGCGACTGGGCGCCGCCGAGGACCGCCGAGAGCGCCTGGAGCGCGGTGCGCACGATGTTGTTCATGGGCTGGGCCTTCGTCAGCGTGACCGCGGCGGTCTGGCAGTGGAAGCGCAGGCGCATCGACTCGGCCCGCGTCGCGCCGAAGCGCTCCTTCATGAGCTTCGCCCACACCCGGCGCGCCGCGCGGAACTTCGCGACCTCCTCGAAGAAGTCCGCCTGCGCGACGAAGTAGAAGGCCAGACGCGGGGCGAAGCGATCGACGGCGACGCCCGCGCGCGTCACCTCCTCGACGTACGCGATCGCGTCCGCCATCGTGAAGGCGACCTCCTGCACCGACGTCGCGCCGGCCTCGGAGATGTGGTAGCCGCTGATGTTGATCGGGTTGTAGCGCGCCAGGCGCTCGGCGCTGTAGACGATCATGTCGCGCACGATGTCCGTCTGGCAGGTGCCCGAGAGCCGGTTCGGGTCGGCGCCGCGCGACTCGGCGAGCGCCACGTACATCGCGAGGAGGATCCACGCCGTGGGGTTGATCGTCATCGAGACCGAGATGCGCTCGAGGTCGATGCCCGCGAACAGCGCCTCCACGTCGTCGAGCGTGTCCACCGCGACGCCCTCGCGCCCGACCTCGCCGAGCGCCCGCGGGTCGTCGGAGTCGTAGCCCATCAGCGTCGGCATGTCGAAGTCCACCGAGAGGCCCGTCTGCCCCTGCGCGATGAGGTAGCGGAAGCGCTGGTTGGTGTCCTCGCCGGTGCCGAAGCCCGCGATCTGCCGCATCGTCCAGGGTCGCCCGCGGTACATCGTCGGATAGGGGCCCCGCGTGAAGGGATAGCGCCCAGGCAGGCCGATCTCGTCGAAGCCCGTGCCGGCGACGTCGGCGGGCGTGTAGACGCGCTCGACCGGGAGCCCCGAGCCCGTCCGCCACGCGGCGCGGGACTCGGGCTGGCGCTCGAGGAACGCGCGGAGCTCGTCGGCTTCCCACGCGCGCTGGAGCGCCTTGATGCGCTCGATCGCCTTCGGATCAAACATCGGACGTCCTTTCTCCCAGCCGGGTCAGCAAGAGGCGCGCGCACGCGTGGGGCGAGAGCTCCCGCCGCGCCACGCGGTCGACGTCGGCGTCGGCCGCCGCCGGGTGCGCGAGGCGCCGGGCGACCAGCTCCTGCGCGATCTTCAGCACACGGGCGCCGACCATGCGTCGCCAGCGCCGGTCGAGCTCGCCGCTCGTCTTGAGGTAGGCCATGTGGCCGTCGAGCGCGTCCATGAGGGCCTCGATCCCTTCCTCGCGCGCCGCCGAGGCGCCCAAGACCGGCGGGACCCACGGCTCCCCCGCCGGGGCCCCGTCGGGTCCGGCGGGGCTCTCGACCGGCGGCAGCAGCGTCAGCATCGAGCGCAGCTCGCCGAGCGTGCGGTCGGCGCCCTCGCGGTCGGCTTTGTTGACGACGTGGAGGTCGGCGATCTCGAGCAGGCCGGCCTTCAGCGCCTGGACGTCGTCGCCGAGGCCGGGGACGCTCACGACCACGACCGTGTGGGCGAGGCGCATCACGTCCACCTCGTCCTGGCCGACGCCGACCGTCTCGACGAGGATGAGGTCGCGGCCCGCGGCGTCCAGCAGGTCGACCCCGTCCGCGGCGGCGCGGCACAGACCGCCGAGGGCTCCGCGCGTCGCCATCGAGCGGATGAAGACGCCGGGGTCGAGGACCAGGTCGTTCATGCGGATCCGGTCGCCGAGAATCGCGCCGCCCGAGAACGGCGACGACGGGTCCACCGCGAGGACCCCCACGGTGCGCCCCCGCGCGCGCGCGCC
>Ga0209474_10004840_pt1 | contig 11547 bp, 13 predicted proteins | sample GraSoiAngelo_145_FD_185902 | JGI IMG/M metagenome (GOLD analysis project Ga0209474, IMG submission 185902) | Grasslands soil microbial communities from the Angelo Coastal Reserve, California, USA - 14_1009_05_20cm (SPAdes) (version 2) | ecosystem: Environmental > Terrestrial > Soil > Grasslands...
GGTTGGACTGGGAGCGGGACTGCCTCCTACACCGGATCAACAAATCCAATCTCAATCATGATGGGTGGGCCTATTACCGAAACGGCGGCTTTTACTCACTGACACCGTCTCACCGACCCCGCAAATGTTCCTGCGCAGGAGAACGAGCCCTGCGAACGCGAGCGTCAACAATGAAAGGGTCATCCCGTTCTCGGGTACATTGGCGCGATTAACGACTTCAAGGGTGAGATTATTGCCGTCACCGCCTTCGTAGTTGGCTTTGAACGTATTGATACCTTCAGTCAGTAGTGAGCCATCAGGTAAATTAGTGAAGGTCCCGTCGATCGAAGACGAAGCAGTATTATCAATAATGGTAAACTGTAGTCCCGGTGGCAGTGCACTGTTTCCAAGATCGGTAAGGGAAAACAGCCCATCACCGAATATGCTCATGTTAATAGTTACGCCATTGGCAACGACTTCATCGGCAATGCCGTTATTGCTGTTCAAATCGATCTGTAAGGTTCCATTAATAAACGTCAGCAGGTTATCAATCGTCAGCGTGCCGATACTATTGAGAGTCGCGCCCGGGGATAAGAACGCTTTAGGACTTATCGGTGCTCCGACATCCACCGCCCCGCGATTTTGCCGACGCCGCCGAGCATACCTCCATCGTTAACATGTACAGTCCCGGTGCCAGTGCCAGATCCGGCTGCATTGTTTACAAAAAGAGTTCCGCTATTGATGAACGTGTTTCCACTGTAGGTGTTCGCGCCACTCAGGGTCAATGTTCCCAGGACCGCTAATGACCCGCCGCTGCCACCGCCAATTCCACCGTCATGGATAATGCCGGAAAATTCAGTGCTCAGGCCGTTACCACCTACAATGAGTTCATTCCCTCCCAAGAAGACATGTCCGCTGCCTTCGATCGAGCCGACGGTGACACTGGGTGAATTGTGAACGCTGACGTCCAACGAGCCGTTGCCGAGCAATTGAATGCGTGATGTACCTCCATCGGCGTCCTCGAAGAACTCAATTGCGCCGCCTAAACCTCCGTTGGATCCGCCGGTAGCAGTCAACGTCGCATTTGCGGCAGTTGATGAACCCGCGAACTCTATCAGACCGCCCAGTGCGCCGTTCACGGTACTGCCATTCGCAGTGATGGCCGCATCGCTTGCAGTAGAGTTCTGGAAGAACGCGACAAACCCGCGAACCGGATCAGGGTTGTTGAACTGATTGCCGCTGACAGTAAAAGTTCCGTGATCAGCGGAGCTATTGCCAAAGAAGTACAGATTGCCCCCGCCTGCATCCTGCCCCATGACCCCTCCGATACTAAATGTGCCATTGGCCGCCGTTGAAGTATCATTGAACATCATTGAGCCGCCGTTCCCGAGAATGAACGTTGCATTGGCGGCAGTTGAGGAATTAAAGAAGTTTGTACTCCCGCCCAGTGGGGCTGTGTTGATAAAGGTCGCCTGGCCGGCCGTGGACGTATTATTGAATAAAATAGAGCCACTATTCGTAAAGACGGTAGAGATCCCCGCGGAGGCGCTATTGTTGAAAAACGTTACGCCCGGATTCGCGATAGGTCCGATGACAATGTTCTGCGTAACTCCCGAGTTGTTAATAATCCCTGCGCCATCGAAAACAAATTTAGTCTCATAGGTTATCGTATACGCGCTCGCACCTGCGTTGAAGATGATCGCTCCTATTGCAATAGGTTGTGACAGAGACACAGATGTTTGCACACTTGTGCCAAAGGCCGCAATGTCGGTTGGGCCGTCAGGCACCGTTGATGGTGTCCAGTTCCCAGCAGTATTCCAATCGCCCGAAGTTGGCGCCTGATCCCACGTAGCGTTACCAGCGTGAGCGGAAGTTAGGAAGGAAATTGTCAGCGCAAAAATCGCGGGCAAACGGGGAAAGATTGTATCTACGTTCATAGACGGGGTGGTGCATCGATTTATGGCAAATCGGCCGTCATACGTCGAGGCAATTGCGGCGTATTTTGTATGTAAAAATGCGCGAGCGGTAGCGCGCCGGATCACAGCAGCATCGCGTCCAATTCAAGGAATGCGCTCGGCATTGGTCATATCAGACATTTGATTCCCCATCAGCTTTTCGCTTCAAATCCATCGCGCTCTCAGCGAACTGGGCGAGAGCAGCTTGGAGATCTTCGCCGATCTCGGCCGCGAATGATATCGGGATCGGAAAGATTCGCGCTGTCTTCGAGGCTTTCGTCTTTGAGCTAGAAGATGTCGCGCTTGGTTATTTCGTCGTCATCATAAGCTGCTTATGATGCATAGTGACTTGGTGAGGACTCGGGATCACGCGCTTAGTCTTCCGGCTTGTGCTCGCGGGTGCCGGCGAACTCGCGGGTCACTTTCGCCGAAGTGAATTTGGCGTGGCCAATGTCCCAGGCACCCGTAAACCGGCCTTCCCATACGCTATTGCTCACGCCTTTGGGATCGGTCGTGGCGAAAACATTGATGCGCACGTGCCCGGCGCCGCCAAACTCGAACCCGTTATTGTCTGCCTCTTCGAATACGAAATCATAGGTGTCGTTATATTTTCCGGCTTTGGCTTTTCGATAATCGGGCAGCAGCGCGGCGCGGACTTTCGCAAGCAGATTGGTTGTTCGCGCGGCTTTGCCATTCTTGAGCTCGACCAGGAAGACGTCGCCCGGTCCCCATTTGATTCCCAAGGTTATGAGCACCGCTGAGCTGTCGCCCGACCACGTCGCCTTCAGGCTGCCATGGTTCTCGTTCCTAAAATATGGGCGATCCGTGGCCAGTTTAGTGAGAACAGCGAAAGGCTTGAGCGCAACGACATAGTCTGAATCGGAAAGTTTCGGCTCATTGGCGGGATACATGACAGCAAACTCCCTCTCCGGAGAAATCGTGTTGCTCGCGATCAGATAATCTTTTGCATACTTCGCTGGCAATCCGTCGGCCGAATCTTCGTCTTCCGCTGCGAAAGCAGCTACATCGCAGATCATCGTACTGAGAAATAGAGCCAGGCTAAGCCCTTTCATGGCCGTAACTTGCCGCCAGGAAGGTAAATTTGCCAGTCGCGGTTCGCTGCGAGGATCAGCCGCCTTGCAGAGGCCTCCATTTTCGCGCGAGGCACGATGTCAAGAGGGGCGCGGCAGGCAGACATCGAAAAACAAGGGCTCGACCGTAGTGCGCGATTGTTTGCATTGTGGCACACGACGAAGTCGTCCAGTCTGGCACTCGTGGCACGTCATCAGGCGAACGCCTGGTTCCCCATCAGTGCTTTGAACTAGTATCTGGTAGCCACGTTACAAAACGCGCTACCATTGCAGGGGCTCGGCAATCAGGAATTCTTAGCGTCCCGCGCGTGTTCAACAACGAGTTTTTGAAGGAGCATCTAAGGGTTGAGGAACAACAGACAAAACTCGCTCAACAGCAAAGCACAATCGGGGAACTCAAAACGACGGTGGCCAAGCAGCAAGAAGCCTTCGGATCCGAAATCGCTCAGCAGCAGAAGCAGATCGAAACTCTGACTGCGACTGTACAGAAAGTGAGCGATCAAATTGCGTTCAGTAAACCTGCACCACAGTTAGTCGCCAACCCTTAAATAGCAGGAGTACTCCCATCATGACAGCCCCTTTAGAATGCAACCGTAGGTTCAGACTCTGCATGAGAAACTGTAATTTTATTGAAGATCCTGAAAATTACCTGGGCTGTCTCAGTCCTTGCGCCTCAGCTTACCTCGACTGCATGCTGAGTGACTGGTTCAAGGACACTACAATAAAAGGCTTCCGCCTCAGTCGAACACTGAGTCAGAAAATCAAGACGCTGATTTTGCAAGATATCAAGCGACAAATAAAACGATCGAAGTCAGGTAGAAAACAAGCTGCTGCGACTAAGCCTCGAACGCGCATGACGACGTAGGAAAAGGTCAAGACCGCGCACGCGCTGAAAATTCGCGAGCCGCACGTCATCACAGTGACGGGCAAAGCGTTTTATGATATTGGCCATGCGCCTGCCGATCATTCAAACCGGAGAAGTGCTCCGAAAGGTTACGCGGTTTGGGAAATTCATCCGGTGATGAAAATGGAAGTAATTCAATGAAATACTGGGGAATCGTCGCTGACAAGCTGAGCGCCGCTGGCAAACGCTACATCGTGCACTCTGACGGGCTGCTGACCGCATTTCTTTGGCTGGAGAGGGACACGCCACGCTAACGGGAACGCGATGACTTTCTCTCGAAGATCGCCAACTACTCTGGCAGCGTTATCAAGTCGCGTGTTCATCGAGTTGGTCGAGTTCTGCAAAGTGTTGCTCACCGTCTGACCATTGGTCGATTGTCATTGCATCGATTGCCGGCGAAGCGCGGGCGCGCGTCGTGTGCAGTGGGGATCAGTGCCGTGCGAAAATATCGTATTGACAAAGCGCGAACCGCGCAAATGTAGATAAACTGTCATGTCACAAACTATGAAGAAACATCACTTCTCCCTATTTCGGTTACTTGGATCAGCGTCCATTTTTCAAATTATTTTATCGCTAAATGTTTCCGCAGAGATCAAGCACGATTACGGCACGTATCCTGTGCCTCCACCTCCTCCGCTGCCTGCGGCTGGAGGAACGGTTATTGATCCAACCTTTGGAACCACAATCATGCGGCTCACTGATGCGAATGATGGCCCTGACTGTGTGAATGCCTATTCTTACTGGCCAACATTTAATATCAATAATACACGGCTATTGGTTAACAACGGCATCGCTCCCATGCTCTATCGGTTCGATCCCGTCAACTTCGCAATCATCGACAAAACTGTCTGGGATACCCCTACTCCGATAGGAGGAACAGTTGGTTGGGAGGATGCGATCTGGAGTGGGTCTAATTCCGACGTTATTTATGCTCACGACAATATTGGAATGCATCTATGGGCTTACAATGCAGCTACGCAGACCTACCGCCTGATCGCTGATTTTACTTCAAAGTATCATCCTGGTGATTACCTGTGGCAGATGAGTAAAAGCATTAACAATGATAACGTGTTCGCGTTTACTCGCCGCGACAGGAGATACCACGTCGTAGGTTATCTGGTTTGGAAGCGGGATACCAATCAAGTGATTTATAACGTGAATACAACTCAGCTGGACGAAGTTCAGGTTGATAAATCAGGAAGATATCTGGTTGTAAAAACAGGCCAACAGGGAGCTGGAGCTATTGAGGTTCGAGTAGTGGATTTGAGAACCTTGGCTGTTGAAAATCTAACAGACAACGGCCCTGATTATGCGCCCGGGCATTCCGATAATGGAAACAAGGTCGTTATTGGCGGTGACAATTGGAACAACCAGGTTACCTATCGCACTCTGGCAAATCCACATTCGTTTTACCCGCTTATCAATTATGGCAATGACTGGAGCCAGGCTCAACATGTTTCGATGTTAGCAAATAATGAAAAGTGGGTCTTACTCAGCAGTTATTCAGGTGCAGATGGGACACCGGATGGTCCGTTCCACGATGAAATTTATCAGGTAGCTACAAACGGGAGTAGGTCGGTGCGCCGCCTGGCACACCATTTCTCAATTTATGGAGGCGATTACTATGCGACTCCGCGTGCCGACATTAGTCGCAACGGCCATCTGATTGCATTTACAAGTAACTGGGGCGTTGAGGGCGGTCGTAAGGATGTATTTATTCTGAAAATCCCCGTCGCCCCGTGAGGTCTCGTGCTGCTAATCGAGAGAATACTGTGTCCACTTCATCGAGTAGAATAGTAGGACGTTTCTCCTCGATTTTCCGAAACAAGGCAGCAGGAGTAGCCGAAGCCGCAGCTAAAGGCTTCGCCACCAATTGGCGCAGGCAGTCGAGTAATTTGCTCTTACCACACTGCTTCTCCGGTGAGCTAATGTTGAGGTATGGAGTATAGTCGAAGGCGTCCAGAGTCCATGTATGCACAATCCAGAGTGTCGTTACCAATGTCTGTTCTTGTGACGGAAATACTATGTATCGTCGGAGGAATGTACAGATCTCATCTAGTATTGCCGATAACTCAGTATTCCGAGTAGTGCGCTCTGGGGCGACTTCGACGGCGGCGATGGCCGTGTTGGTCATCGCTGGTGTCGGAACTGGCTTGTCATCCACCATGTGCTTTTCGAGCTCCGGAAGCAGGTTGTCGCGACCGGCAATCTCGTGCAGGTCGGCAATGTCTTTTGGTTCGCGCCGTGTTGCGTTAAGCGACATCTCTAGCCTCCCAGGCATAATGCTTCAGCGATGCTACGAGGGGCGCGAGCAACCTGGTGATACGCTCCGTTGCCGCTCGTCCAGCAGCATCTGCATCGAGCACTAAAGCGACATTCTTGCCTTCAAACAGCTGCGCCCATTGAGGGTTGAAAGTGCTGGCGGATGGTAGCGCAATGGCTACCGCTTTCGCATTCTGTTCCTCGAGACCAGCATCGATCAGAGCGATGGCGTCCGTCTCACCCTCGCAAAGATATACTTCCTGCGCCCAATTTAGGTAAGCACCCCGCCACAGCCAAGGCTTACCAAAGGCCCAGCGAAAAAGTCGCTCGTCACTTCCCCACGTGCGCACTTTAACGCCGCAATCGTAAATAAAGCATACCTTCGCCTCCTCCCAGCCGAGGTATCCCTCTAACGCCAGCGATCTAATTGTCTCCGGTTTCCAGCCACGAACCTTCGCTAGGCGTTGGCAAAGCTCAGGGTCGTCTCGAAGCGCGCCTATCATCGACATCACACGGGTGCGCTCGGGCTCGCTAGGCTGGTAGATCTCTCCCGGATAGGTCCCTTTTGCAGCGTTAGCCCTAGGTTCTTTCCTTTCCGATATGTGATGGTGTTCGCGTGAGTTGACTGGCACTCCCAGCCACTCCGAGCAATCTTTGATCGCCGTAGCGCAATTGACTTGCCGCTTTTGAATGTAAAGCTCAAGCAAGTTGCTTCCGCTCTCTCCGGTGGCGAAATCCGACCAAACCCCTACCTTTGAGCCGGCAATTCGAATCGAGAGTGACTTGCCAGTGTCGCCCGCGAGCGACCCGACCAACCACGCGTTACCCGCTTTTTTGCCGGCGGGCAGGAGGTAGTGCGCGAACTCCTGAGCGCGCTCATTCAGCCGCTGTTTGAGCTCTGCGGCAATCATCGGCTCACCCGCCCGATAAAGGCCGTCCGCGGCTTCCCTAAGGAGCCTGCGAGCTGTGTTATTCCCGAGATAGTTCTCCGCACCCAAGCTGCAAGAATGGCTGACGACGATCGAAGATGCGTTGTTAGTTGCCTCACAGCCCACCTCCTGACTTTAAGAACCGATCCAATTCACAGATTGGAATTAGGATGTGGCGCAACGCACGGTTTGGCTTAATAAGCCCACGACTAATTACCCGCCGTAGAGTCGCCGGGGAGATTCCCCCGAGGTATGCGCATGCGTCTTTAAGTTTGAGAGCCGCGGGCGTGACTATAGACGAGCTATCTGATATTCTATCTAGTTCTCGGCGTTTGCTCTGGACTAACTGTGTTTTGGCCAAGTTGGATTTTAATTCCATGACGGAACATACAATCCAACATAGGTCATCGTAATGACGGCTCGTTGACGTATTGCGTCACTGGTCAGCCCGGGTTTGACGCAAGGATTAAGGCAAATGACTCACCTGCGTCAAGCATTGACCGGAAAATGTCCGCTTGTGACCAGAAATCCTGTCAAGTCTTTTTCCGCCTTGACGGCAATGTTGCCTGAAAGAACGATTGTAAGAACAGCAGCTCTTGCACCTTAAAGCCGTGCATCTCCTTCTTTCTTATTTCGGATGCCAACTGCGCAGAATTCAAGGGCCTCGATCCAAACACATTGCGCTGAATGAAATCCTGAAACCTTGCTTGGGCGCGATCAAGTCGACTCTGCCCGGTAAGGAATTTAACCCCTTCATCGTATGGGATCACGTCCTCGCGTGTCCAGCCACGCTGTTGTAATTCCTTCTCTACTGTGGCTTGCTGGGCCGTTGACGGGCCTCGGTCTTGCAGCGCTTGCGCGCATTCGTCTAAAAATAACAGCGCAGTCCGCACAGCAACTCTTAACTGCAGACGCAATTGCTCTTCGCGGTCGGTATAAACAAGCCGAGATACATTTACAAAATGGAGAGCTGCAGTAGCTACCAGCTCTAACGAATAGCCCTGCGGAACCTGGCCCCCTAATTCGTTGACGTTTTCATCGGATGTCATATTCGGAGATTGTGGCAGACTATGTCGAAAAATTGTGTAGCTCGCATTAATGCTCCGCCTAAACCTTTTGTTATCTTCAATAAGAGCATGATCTGACAACCAGGTTGCAAGCGATCCCTAACTGCAAAGAAACGTAGCCGTCATTAAGCACGAATGGGACGTCCTTACCAGGTGGTGCCACCTATAGCGACAACATAGCCGTTTGGTTTCAACCCTATTTTGGCGCTATCATGTCATAGTCCTTTTGTGCCTGCATCGAAATGATGTTTGAGGGCTCTTCGTTCGTCATCAGCTTTGCCATTCGTTGAGAATGTACCGGATTGACATGACTGTAAGTATCCAAAATTAACTTCCCGCCGTCTTTATGGCCTTGCCATAGCGAGATCGTCTGAACATCAACACGATTCTCCATTGCACGGGTGACAAAAAGCCGACGCAGGGAGCGTTGACTAAAGGCCGGTAGACCGAGTCGCCGGCAAGCCCCCGATAGCGCCTTCTTTGCGTTATCAAGCTTAAACACTTTGTCAGTGGGGTTCAGATTACGACACAGTCTTTCCAACAACGGCCGCAATTGGGGGTAAATGGGGATGGCAAAACCCGTTTGTGTCTTATGCCGAAAGGTGATGATCTGGCTTTTATCAAAATCGATATCCCCGCGCCTTAACGAGCTAGCCTCCGCTTGGCCTAACCCAGCTAACCCAAGGAACTCGAGAAAGTCAGCGCTATCTTGAGCGTCAGCATTGAACACCTGTGCGCGAACGTCGGCAATGATTTGCTGGAACTGCTCCCAGGTGGGGGTAAGGCGGATTGGTTTTTCTCTGCGCCGTTCCTTCAGGTCACGAATTGGTGACTCGGCAATGAGGGCATCTGACACCGCTAGATTAAACATTGCGCGTAACACTCCCAAATACGCGTTATAGCTGCTGGGCCCAAAAGTATACTTGGAGAGAAACGTTTGAGCATGCGAGGGAACTACCTTGCGAATTAGCACATCCGCACCGCCGGGCCACTCGTTCTGGATGCGCGCCAGAATATATTCCTTCTGCCGCACGGTTTTGGAGCGTTGATGTTGAAATGTGGGCCGGTATCGCTCGCACAGCCCTGCCAATGTAAGCTTTTCAGCTGCCGGATCGATCCGCTTGGCCGTCTCTTTCACCTGAAGCAACTTTCGTTTTGCTAGCGCACAGTCACTTGTCCCGAGCGAGCGGCGCATTTCCTTGCCGTTGACCATGAATCGGGCATAGTATTTTCCGTTTGGACGATAACGATACAGACCTTCAGTTCCTCGAACTTTCCCAAATCCGGCCGCTTTCATGCTTTTAAGGGTAGCACGGATAAAACGGACGGACAAACGCAATTTTGGAACGTTGTGAAACGAACGTTTCTCCTCGATAATGGGGCGGTTAGCTCAGTGGTAGAGCGGCTGGTTTACACCCAGTAGGTCGGGGGTTCGAAACCCTCACCGCCCATTTTTCGCTAGTGAAGGAAAAAACGATCGATCCCAACGTTCACATTGGACATGTGCATTTGAAGGTGGCTAACCTGCAGCGCGCACTTGATTTTTACTGCGGTGTTCTCGGGTTTGAGCCCACGCAACGTTACGGCGAAGAAGCGGCTTTTATTTCAGCGGGCGGTTATCATCATCATATTGGACTCAATACCTGGGAGAGTCGCGATGGATCGCCACCGCCAAAGGGCGCGACGGGGCTTTATCATTTCGCGATTTTATACCCAACTCGTGCCGCTCTGGCCGATGCCCTGAGACGCCTGATGCAGGCGAAAATTTCTCTCAAAGGCGCAAGTGATCATGGCGTGAGCGAAGCGTTGTACCTGAGCGACCCGGATGGAAACGGGATCGAGCTTTACTGGGACCGACCAAAAGAAATATGGCCGCGCGATGAAAACAGACAGATTGAGATGTCCACGCGACGGCTCGAGCTCAGCAGCTTGCTCGGAGAATTGTAGCTGCCGCTGTCTCAGCGGCAGGACATCGTGCTTCCGCGGGCAGCGACGGCGGCGGCTACATCATTGGACGCGGTAGACTTCGATCAGGCCGGCGCCGGTGGTGTTATTTTTGCCGCGCACGATCGCTGTCCAGTTCCCCTAAATGAGGGTGGTCAAAATAGCTGGCTCGCGATCGTCGCCCGGCGCAAGCCCCGGTCGCTTGAATCGCTGCCTGCTGCGAATCTTTCCAGTTATCGCTAGAACCAACCACATTTCCGTTGCCATCAACTAGGACCAGCGTTGGGACAAGACAAGATCAAACCATGCTGCTGCCGTCAGCGGGCAAGATGCCCGCTGGCCCCGCGGCCAAGATCGCTGTGCTACAATGGCAGAAAGTCGCCGCTCAAAATTTATCCGGGACTTAATACTAATCCTTGTAGGGATCGACAGTGTTGCGTCCAGCCATCGCCACGCCCAGCGGGCGCAACGTGTGGAGAACGCGAATTGTTCGGGCGTGCGCCTTCAAAACTTCCGGCAGACGCCGATATGCTTGCGGCGCTTCATCCACATCTCCGCCGCGCAATTCTACCCGGCGGTCTGCTACCCACTTCATCATCTCATCGTGACGCACCAAACCGTCGCGCCGAATCCGCTTGCTCCCCACTCTCTCGAATTTACCTTTGGCCGCTGTGCGCGACATGATCCGACCAGCCCCATGGACAGTCGAGTAAAGGGCCTCACGCGATTCGCCCGAGTCGACTCCTTCGATGATGACCGCATCATCGCCCATGCTGCCGCCGACAAAACCGCGTTGGCCGGGAAACGCCGGTGTGGCGCCTTTGCGCACGACCCAGAGCTCTTCTGCGTCATGGTTTTCGCGCCAGGCGAAATTATGATGATTATGCACCTCCTCCATGACCTTTGCGCAAAGGATTTCACGGACAACATGCCGCGCCACTGCTTCGCGGCCGGCATAGGCATACCTCCCGGCTAATCTCATTCCCGTTAGGTAATCGGAGCCGATCATAGAGTTCACTGGAACTACGGTTGGAGGCACGTCCATGCCATCCTTGCCGCCGGCCGCTTTCAAGAAATGCGTCGCCGTTTTGTGTCCAAGCCCGCGCGATCCGAAATGCACGCCTACCCAAATGCGGTCCTGCTCATCCACGAAAATATCAACGTAATGATTTCCCCCACCGACTGTGCCGAGCTGATCCCGGGCCATTTCTTTTAATCCTTGAATGGGCTCGACCTTCCACGCCTCATCTTCGAACAATTCATGATCCACTCGCGCTTTGGCCTTTCGTCCGATGCCGAACGAAATATCGCGCACGACATCGTCCATGATAGTTTTGATACTTGGACCGACCTCGCAGCGTTTTGCGTCGGTTAGAATGGCAAGGTTGCCGCAGGCGATATCGAAGCCAACGCCGG
>Ga0209474_10004842_pt1 | contig 11547 bp, 9 predicted proteins | sample GraSoiAngelo_145_FD_185902 | JGI IMG/M metagenome (GOLD analysis project Ga0209474, IMG submission 185902) | Grasslands soil microbial communities from the Angelo Coastal Reserve, California, USA - 14_1009_05_20cm (SPAdes) (version 2) | ecosystem: Environmental > Terrestrial > Soil > Grasslands ...
CCGAGCGCGCGAGCGCTTCCGAATCCAGCGCGTCGAACACCAGGACGCCGTCGCCCGCGGCGACGACGCCACTGTTGAAAAGTCTCCCCGCGTTGTCCTGCGTATACACATAGTGGCCTGGGATGATCTGTCTCAAAGTTCCCGAGGTCGGCGCCCGATTTGCGGGCGGCGCCTGCGCGGCGGCGTCGGTGGAGAGCCCCAGCACGATCGTGATGAACATCGCAAGCCCGATCTTCATAGCCGTGCCTCGATCAGGACATCGGCGGCGACGGGCGGTCGCCCGATGCGTCCACAACTCTTCCGCGTCCTCCGTCTCGAATGTGTATTTCGCTGACGTGCGCCGCTGAGCGGGACGCGTCCGGCCCGGCGAATCGCATGTAAACGGCGGCGCCATTCCAGCGTTGACAGGCTCGTCGAAAGTGACCGCAGTCCCATCGAATGGACGATCCGCGCCAATCTTCTCTCGGCCACGCCGTCGAGCCCGGCGATTCGCTCTTCGGGCACGCGTAGTGAATGACGTTCACTGGACGGCGTGCACACCAGGCATCGTGTTTGCTATCTTTCGCGCCCGGCGCAAGGTGAATCAATCGGTTGCTGATCGCCACAGCCGCGCGCCTCCGCGTCGAACGTACGCCTGCTGTCCTGCGGGAGAGTCATTGATGCCTGTCGAACACGGCGCTCCATTGGCCGCCGAGCTGATCGTCGCGAATGCTCCTGATCCGCTGTTCGTGTGCGACCTAAACGGCAAGATCCTCGTGGCGAATCACGCCGTATCGCAGCTCCTCGGCCTCCGCCGCGACGAGGTGCTCGAGCAGTCGCTCTCCAGGTTTCTGAATGCGACCGAGGCGAGTGAGTTCGTGGCCGCGGTCCGTGAGGTGATCAATCGCGGCGTCACACGCAACGTTCGCCTCGGCCCCCGGAGCGCATCGGGCGACACCATTCCGACGAGCCTCAATGCTGCGGCGCTGCGCGATCCGCTCGGCAACGTCATCGGGGTGATCGGCGTCCTGCGCGACATGCGCGAGCTCGACAAGGCGCGAGCCTACGCCGAAAGTCTCATCAAGAACGCGCCCGATCCGGTGTTCGTCTCCGATCTCGATGGGAAAGTTCTGCAGGCGAACGACGCCGTCTTCCATCTGCTGGGATTCCGGCCAGCGGAATTGATCGAGCAGTCGCTGTCGCGGATCATCCCGCCCGACGAGACGCGCGAGTTCGTCGCCGCGGTGCGCGAGGTCGTTGAGAAAGGCGAGACGAGAAATGCACGGCTTCATCCGCGAAGCGCGTCGGGCGAGATCATTCCAACCACGCTCAACGCATCGGCGCTGCGGGACTCCGCGGGCACCGTGATTGGCGTGATCGGGATCCTCCGCGACATGCGCGAGCTCGACGAGGCGCGCCGTTACGCCGAGAGCCTGATCAAGAATGCGCCGGATCCCGTGTTCGTCACGAATCTCGACGGGAAGATCCTGCAGACCAATGATGCGGTCTCGGAGCTTCTGGGCTTTCGAGAGGATGAAGTCGTCGAACAGTCAGTGGCGCGGTTCATCAGCTCGCGCGAAGCGGGCGAATTCGTGGCGGCGCTGCGAGAGATCGTCGAACGCGGGGTGACGCGAAATGTACGACTCAACCCGCGGAGTGCGTCCGGCGACGTGATTCCAACGATGCTCAACGCCTCGGCATTGCGAGACAACGATGGTCGTGTCGCCGGCGCGATCGGGATCCTGCGCGACATGCGAGCGTACGATCGCGTCGTGCAGGCCCTCGAGGAGTCGCGTCAGGAACTTCAGGCGGCCGATCAGGCCAAGGATCGTTTTCTGGCCGTCGTGTCTCACGAGTTGCGCACGCCCCTCACGGCGGTCCTGGGATGGGCACGGATGCTGCGCGCCGGACTCCTCGATCAGGCCAGCGCCGCCCGCGCCCTCGACGTGATCGAGCGCAACACGACGCTCCTCGCGCAGCTAATCGATGATCTCCTCGACTTATCGCGCATCGTGTCCGGCAAACTCCAGTTGGAGCTGCGGCCGATCGATCCCGTCGGCGTCGTGCAAGCCGCGATCGAGGCGGTTCGCGCGGTGGCCGATGCCAAGCAGATCACGCTGAAGGCGGTCGTGGATCCGACGGCTGGCCCGGTGGTCGGCGATCCCAAGCGTCTTCAGCAGGTCGTCTGCAATCTCCTCTCGAACGCCATCAAGTTCACACCAGAGCGCGGCGTGATCGAACTGAGCCTCGAGCAGGCGGACGGGTCTGCGCGGATCACGGTTCGGGACAATGGGCCTGGGATCAGCCCCCAGTTGCTGCCGCACGTCTTCAAGCCGTTCCAGCAAGGGACCGGCGCGCGGCGACACGGCGGGCTGGGGCTCGGCCTCGCGATCGTGCATCAGATTGTGGCACTGCACGGCGGGTCCGTTCGCGCCGCGAGCGACGGCGACGGCCGCGGCGCCGCGTTCGTCGTCGAACTGCCTCTGAGACGCGAACATGTCGAACAGGAGATTGAGGCAGAGTGCGTCCGGCGGCGTGACACGGACAGCGACGCGCGACTGGAGCTTTGCGCTCTCGACGGCGTGCAGGTGCTCGTCGTCGAGGACGACGCGGCCGCGCGTGAAATGCTGACCGGAGTGCTGCTCGAAGCCGGAGCGGACGTCACGGCGGTTTGCTCGGCAGCGGAGGCGCTGGACAGCTTGCATCATCGGCGAGCCGACGTGCTCGTCAGCGATATCGGGATGCCCGATGAGGACGGCTACGCGCTGATTCACAAAATCCGTTCGCTTGCCGACGAGAGCGGCAGGAGCGTGCCAGCGATCGCGCTCACGGCGAACGCGCGAACAGAAGACCGCTCCCGTGCGCTTGCGGCAGGCTTTCAGAGGCATCTCGCAAAGCCGATCGATCCCGGCGAATTGACGCGCTCCATTGCACAAACGATTGGCGCGAAGGATTCATGACAGCCGAACAACGCCGGATGGTATTCGCATTGCTCCATTTTTGAGGAGGTGCGCCGCACCTGTACTGCTGGAGAACCTTGGGTACGACCGTCCTTTGGGATCATCGGGAAGAATTCACGACAACGCCGGCGGCGAACGATGTGGAGGACTCGATTGCCGAGGCCGCTCTGAAGCTGACCTCGCGCGTCGACGTCGATCACGTGTGCGACGCGGTGCTGATCGGCGTCGAACGCGTCTTTGCGCCGAGGATGTCTTGGATTGCTCTCCACGACGAAGCCGCCAATACGTTGCAGGTCCGATTCTGCCGCCGTCGGGGCGCCGAAGTGTTTCGCGATGCGAAGGTACCATCGGGAAAGGGGCTCACGGGGCAAGCGTTCTCTCAGCAGTGCGCATCTTCGTACCGGACGCCCGCGACGAGTATCGATGGTACGACCCCACGCACGAGCACGCACCGCTACTGAAATCAGTGCTCCTGGTGCCGCTCGTGTTTGCCCGGCGCGCAGTCGGCGTGCTCGGTTTGGATGCCCCGGCTTTCACGGTCGACAGGCCTCCCGCGCCCGCCGACCTGCAGCGATTGAGAATATTCGCCGCACACGCCGCGATCGGCATTAATGCGGCGCGGCTCTACGAGGCGCGGCAGCAGGATCACCGCCGCTTCGAGGCGTCGACGGAAATCTCCTCCGAGCACGCCGGCAAGATCGTCGGGCAGAGTGCGGCGTTGAAACAAGTGGTGCGCGCCGTGGAGCAAGTCGCGAAAGCCGACCTGACGGTCCTGGTGCTCGGCGAGACCGGGACCGGCAAGGAACTCGTCGCACGCGCGCTCCACGAACGGAGCACGCGGGCCGCGCGCCCCTTCGTGCCGGTGAACTGCGCGGCCTTGCCAGAAACGCTCGTAGAAAGCGAGCTGTTTGGCCACGAGCGCGGCGCCTTCACCGGGGCCGTCGCGCGCAAACCGGGACGCTTCGAACAGGCGCACCACGGCACCATCCTCCTCGACGAGACCGGCGATCTTCCAGCCGACGCGCAGGCCAAATTGCTGCGAGTGCTCGAGGACGGCGTCGTGCAGCGCGTTGGCGGCACGGGCTGCACGAGAGTGGACGTGAGAGTCATCGCCGCGACAAACCGCGATCTCGCGGCGTGCGTGGCCGCAGGGCGGCTTCGCTCAGACCTGTACTATCGCCTCAGCGTCTTCCCCATCACGCTGCCCCCCTCCGCGAGCGTCACGACGACATCCCGCTCCTCGCCCGGCATTTCGTCGCGCAGTGCGGACGGCGCCTCGGCCGGCGCATCGCTCGCATCGACGATCGAGTGTGGGATCAGTTGCAGGCCCACGACTGGCCGGGCAATGTGCGCGAACTCCAGAACGTGATCGAACGCGCGATCATTCTGACCCACGACGACGTCCTCCGATGCGACGCGATCCGACTCGACCCGGTCGGCCAGATCGCGGCGCAGCCACCCGGCACGGCGGGACCGCCGGACATGGTGCAGCCGCCGCAGCAGACGGACGCACCAGCGCGACGCGCGAGAGTGAGCGACCGCCGATCGCTGACCTTCTCGGATGCGGAACGGCTCGCCATCATCGACGCGTTGCGGCGAGCACGCGGGCGCGTGAGCGGTCCCGCCGGCGCGGCGGCGCTGCTGGGACTCAAGCCGACCACGCTGCACGCAAAGATGAAGAAGCGCGGTATCTCGCGCGAGGATGCCTGGCGCAGCTGACCGCGTCCTCCATCACGATTTCATCTTGTAGACGCGCGCACCCTTCGCACCCATCACACGATCTCCGGGCAGCAGAATGCCCTGGTCCTGCAGCGTCTTCGTGAGCGTCTCGTTGTCGCGGATCGCCGGCGGGGTGACGCCGACAACGGTTTCGCCCGGCGCGAGCAGTCCTGAGTGCTGTAAGGCGAACGAGAGATTGTTGGCGTTCAGCCAGGCCACTGGATTGGAGTTCAGCGCCTGAATGAGCGCCTGAATCTGGAAGCCGTTCAATACGTCGCTCACGTTGATCACCGTGTCCTGAACGTTGGTGACGAATTGAATGCTCACCAGCAGCTGCTGGATGTTGAAGTTGATCAGTCCATCCAGCAAGGCATTGCCGGTCACACCTGTCTGGCCAGCGCTTCCGGTCGTGGTCGTCGCAGCGGTTGTCGTCTCCGCCGGCCGTGGCTGCGGGTCCGTGCAGGCGTCGCCGAGCGGTTGAATTTCGCGCACCGTCATGCGGGTTGCATCGCTGGCGCGGCGTTCCTCGGGACCGCCACGCCGCGGGATCACCCCTGACACGTGCACCTTCTGCCCGATGTACTGGCTCAAGTCGAGTCCGTGTGCGGCAACGAGCGTGATGCCGCCGCCGGCTTGACGCGGATCGGTTCCACGCTCCTGCAGCACGAACGAGTCCGGCGTCGCACCGCGCTGAAGACGCCCGGTCGCGGTCGCTTCCCTTCCTTGTCGGCCTGGCTCGGCCTCGGCGTGCGCCGCGCACGCGATCGTACCGACCAGACACAGCCCAACGAACGAACATCTCATGTCGTGATCCTCCTTCCGGTTACTGCCGGACCGGTGCGCGACACGCGCCACCGCGCTCGACGCGCGATCGCGTCGGCACGTCGTAGTTGCGAGCGACCTACTGCATCTGCAGATCAGCGGTGGCGATCGCGATATGTCGTCAGAGTGACGAGGCATCGTGACACTTCGTCATCGGACGCGTCATGCAGTCTCGATGCGATCGCGAAAGCACGCGCGGCCTGCATCGTGCAGCGCGAGTCCACTGAACGGTCCGTTATGGCACGGCGTTCATTGACGAAGGAGGATGCTCCCGCCGATCTCACGATTCCACCGGCGCCTCTCCGCGGCGAACCGCCGGCAATTCCCGTGGCGCTCCCGTCCGATTTGCTCGAACGCCGGCCGGACGTGGCTGCCGCTGAGCGCCGCGCCGCGGCCGCGAACGCACAGATCGGCGTCGCCCAGTCGGCCTACTTCCCGACGCTGTTGTTGACGGCTGATGGAGGATTCGAGAATTCGAAGCTCGCGAGTCTACTGACACTGCCGAGCCGATTCTGGTGGCTTGGCCCGGCCCTGATGCGAACGGCCCTCGATGCAGGCCGCCGGCGAGCGGGTGTGGAGGAAGCGCTCGCGAATGACGCCGCGACCGTCGCAGCGTACCGACAAACGGTGCTGACCGCATGCCGCGACGTCGAAGATCAGTTGGCTGTGCTGCGCGTCCTTTCCGACGAAGCAGTGCAGCAGGCCGACGCCGTCGCTCGTCAGAGCGGCTTCTCGCGCTCGCCACCAATCGCTACGCGGCAGGTGTTGCCGCGTATCTCGAGGTGATCACGGCTCAGGCCGGAACGCTCGCCAATCGCCGCACCGCCGTCGATATTCTTACGCGGCGGATGATCGCGAGCGCGCTCTTGATCAAAGGACTCGGAGGAGGATGGCACGCGGACAGGCAGCAATAGCAGCCCGAGTGCAAGTCAGTCATCCTTTCCTCGCCCTCCGGCGCGGTCGCGGACGCGAAGTCCCGCAGGTCGGGTCGTTGAGGTGATTCTTTCCGTTTTCTCGGCAATCTTCAGATACGTGTCGATGGATGCCACGACGACTCGCGAATCAATGGTCGTGAGCACATCGACGCCGAGCACGAACAGACGCGCATGCGAGTCGATGACGATTCCTTTCTCCAGCACCCTGTCCAATACGTCGATCTCTGAAATGTGATGCTCCACTGTTACAGCTTCCCCACATGAATTCCGCTCGGCTGAATGCCCGTGTGTGAGAGTGCATCAAAACGCGCGCCATCGTCCGACCTCAACTTGCGCGGGCCGCAGACGAGCTATGGTGTCTGACACGTCGCCCGCCCTTCGACGAAATACGATCCAGCCGCGAGATCGAGCGTGACGCTGGTGGCGCACGCACCGTTGGCGTCGCACGCCGATAGCGTGACGGTTGACGTCGACGGCGCGCCGCCGACGCGCGGCTTCACTTTCACCTCCAGCGTCGTTCCAGCCGGCACGCCGGACGTCGACAGATCGATCGACGTCGGACCCGGAATTGGCACGACGACGTCGACGCCGCCGAACACGTGTGCATACCGAAAAGGTCGTACACGTTGGGCTCATTGAACTTGTCCTCTGTTGACCGATAAGCTCTGCGCGCAATGCGATCACTCCTGATTTCCGTCTTAGCAATGCTCCGCGGTGTGGTGCGGTCTCGTGCCGCTCTGCACCTATGAGGTCCTCGCGCTGCGCCACCAACTGCAGGTGGTGCAACGGTCCCAACGGCGACGGCATCGTCTCGGGAGGGCGGACCGGTGGTTCTGGGCGTGGCTGTCACACGTGTGGAGCGGCTGGCGAACGGCACTCGTCATCGTGAAGCCAGAGACCGTCGTCGCCTGGCATCGGACGGGCTTTCGGCTGTTCTGGGCCTGGAAGAGTCGTCGGCGCACGGGCCGGCCGCCCGCCCCTCGAGATGTGCGCGCGCTGATTCGGAAGGTGGCGCGCGAGAATCCGCTCTGGGGCGCGCCACGGATCCACGGCGAGCTGCTGAAGCTCGGCGTGCAGGTCTTACAGGCAACCATTGCGAAGTACATCGGGCGGCCGGCGACACCGCCCTCGCAGTCATGCCGCACCTTCGTGGCCACTCACGTCGATCCGATCGTGGCGGCCGATTTCTTCGTCGTCCCGACGGTCACCGGTCGCCTGCTGTTCGTGCTCGTCCTTCTGGCACACGAGCGCCGCCGAATCGTCCATGTCGCCGTCCCACCTACGGCAGCCTGGACCGCGCAACAATTCCGCGAAGCGTTTCCGTGGGATCAGGCGCCGTACTATCTCATTCACGAATCGACGAAAGGGCAAGAAAAGGGCAACGTGCTCGGACACGTTCGGCGACGCGAGCGAAAGTCGGCGATTTTGGTGGGGAAAATGGCTCGCCGCACTGGACGATTTCCGCGACTACCTCATCCGCGAGGCCGCGTAAAACAGGCTTGTTTTCGAGATTCCGCGTTCTTCGCCGGGACTCAGCGGCCAGCAGGCCACAATCGTCTGGCCTCAAGGAGATCTGTTTGAGCTCAGGAGTGATCGGCGCAGCGTTGAGTCGGCGGTCTACTGCGCGCCTCGTCCCCGAGCGGGAGACGGTGGCAGGGTGCCGCCTTCGGCGAGCGTTTTCATGTTCTGAAGCGCTCGCGTGAAGGTCGTCGTCCTGCGCTCTCGATCCGTCGCGCGCGCGGCGTCGTCCGGGAGCATCGAGTTGTCGAAAAAGATCGTGGAAACGATCTTCGACGTGGTGGCCGTCACCGGCCGCGCTTCGAGCGTGCCATGATACAGGTTGTACGGCCGGTCATTCCTCACCGTCTGCGTGTACGACAGCTCGGTCTTTCCGACCAGCACTTCTGCTGAGGGATGCCGACGCAGACCCTGGAGTCGAAGCTGCGCTCGGAATCAAGCCATATCATTTCAGAACGTCCTGATCGCTCCAACCGACGAAATTGGCCGGTAGGAGAACGGCGCGCGTAGCACGCCGGGCCGCTCGGCCGGCGGCCTCCCCCGCTCTGCCCATCCTTTGAGTGGCGGGCGCAGCTGGTGAATCAGCCGAACCACCCAGCGGCTGCGCGCCCGCCCTCTTTGGTCGTCTCACCGACTGGGTCAACAGTTCGCCGCACCGCGCAGCCTCCCCAGCCTCGCGACGCTGTCGTCGCCAGCTGCAACGGCGCCATCAGAGACGCGCCAGATGGAGTTTTCAGTAACGACACGTTTTCAGCAGCCAGCGACGGACTACGTCTTCTGGGGCACGATCAGATCGTACTGGATGAAGTTGACCTGCAGGCCGAGCGCGACGAGCTGAGAAGAAACGCCATCTTCAGCCACGCGTGGCGTTCGGCGGCGCTCAAGCGCGAGCAGGGTGCGGTCTTGAGGATCTGCCAGACGGTCATCTGGGCGCCGGGCCGAGTGTGCTCATTGATGCGGCGCACGGATCGGGTGCGGAAATGCCTCTCCCACGCGGTACGGTTCGACGACTGCGTGGAGACCCGTCGCAGATCCTCACTCGTGAAGAGGCCCGGCAAGGTTCTTCGGCCGGGCCTTTGCGTGTGTCACGTAAAGCCTTCCGCCATCCGTAGTACGGAGGTGCCTTTAGTACATTCCGCCCATGCCGCCTCCGCCCGGCATCGGCGCTTCCTTCTTCTCTTCGGGAATATCGCAGACGAGCGCTTCGGTCGTGAGGAGCAGCGACGCAATCGACGAGGCGTTCTGGAGGGCCGAGCGCACGACCTTTGTCGGATCGATGACGCCCGCTTTCACAAGATTCTCGTAGGTGTCGGTGAGCGCGTTGAAGCCCTCTTCGTCCTTCATCTCGCGCACTTTCTGCACGACGATGGATCCCTCCTGGCCCGCATTGGCCGCAATCCAGCGTGTCGGCTCCTCGATGGCGCGCTTGACGATGTTGACGCCGATCTGCTGATCGCCGCCGAGCTTCAAGCCGTCGAGCACTTTCGACGCCCGAATCAGCGCCACGCCGCCACCGGGGACGATCCCCTCTTCCACGGCCGCCTTGGTCGCGTGCATCGCGTCCTCGACTCGCGCCTTTTTCTCTTTCATCTCGGTTTCAGTGGCCGCACCGACCTTGATGACGGCGACGCCGCCGACCAGCTTCGCCAGCCGCTCCTGCAGCTTCTCGCGGTCGTAATCCGACGTGGTGTCCTCGACTTGGGCGCGGAGCTGTTTGACGCGCCCTTCGATCGCGGCCGACGAGCCCGCCCCTTCGACGATCGTCGTGTTGTCCTTGTCGATCGTGACCTTCTTCGCCTTGCCGAGGTCGTCCAGCTTGATGTTCTCGAGCTTGAGGCCAAGATCGTCGGTGATGGCCTTGCCGCCGGTCAGTGTGGCAATGTCCTCGAGCATGGCCTTGCGGCGATCGCCGAAGCCGGGCGCCTTGACGGCCGCCACGTGCAGCGTGCCGCGCAGCTTGTTGACGACCAGCGTCGCCAACGCTTCGCCCTCGATGTCCTCCGCGATGATGAGGAGCGGCTGGCCGAGGCGGGCGACTTGCTCGAGCACGGGGAGCAAGTCCTTCATGGAGCTGATTTTCTTCTCGTGGATCAAGATGACCGGGTTCTCGAGCACCACTTCCATCCGCTCAGGGTCAGTCACGAAGTAGGGCGACAAGTAGCCGCGATCGAACTGCATGCCCTCGACGACGTCGAGTGACGTCTCCATGCTCTTGGCCTCTTCGACCGTGATCACGCCGTCCTTGCCGACCTTGTCCATCGCATCGGCGATGATCTTCCCAATCGTGTCGTCGTTGTTCGCCGAGATAGTGCCAACCTGGGCGACCATGTTGCCACTCACCGGCTTCGACATCTTCTTCAACTCGCCGGTGAGCGCCTCAACCGCTTTTTCGATACCGCGCTTGACGTCCATCGGGTTCGCGCCGGCCGCGACGTTCTTCGCGCCCTCCCGGTAGATCGCCTGGGCGAGCACAGTGGCGGTGGTGGTGCCATCACCGGCCGTGTCCGACGTTTTGCTCGCAACTTCGCGCACCATCTGCGCGCCCATGTTTTCCAGCGGATCCTTGAGGTCGATTTCCTTCGCCACGGTGACGCCGTCCTTGGTGATCGTCGGAGAGCCGAATTTCTTGTCGATCACGACGTTGCGGCCCTTGGGACCGAGGGTGACCTTGACCGCGTCGGCCAGCTGGTTGATGCCGCGTAGCACGGCCTGCCGTGAATGCTCGCCGTAGATAATCTGTTTTGCCATGTGATCCTGTCTCCTACTTCTTTTTCTTCGCGACCGCGCCTTCGATGACACCCAACACTTCGTCTTCTTTCATGATGAGGTAGTCCTCACCATCGAGCTTGATCTCCTGCCCGGAATACTTGCCGAAGAGGATGAGGTCACCAGCCTTGACGTCGGGCGGTTGGCGCGTGCCATCGTCCTTGACTTTGCCGGTGCCTGTGGCGATCACTTTGCCTTGCTGCGGCTTTTCCTTGGCGCTGTCGGGGATGATGATCCCGCCGACCTTCTGTTCGCCTTCCTCGATACGCTGGATGAGGATGCGGTCGTGAAGCGGTCTGACATTCATAAATCTCTACTCCAGTTAACCAACGCGACTGCTACCCACTACGGGGCCTGGGTGGCACGGGCGGGATCAGCAGATAGGGCTGGTCCCGCAGTTCCCGACTCAGCTGCGCGTGGCGCCGACGCCACGGCTCGAAGCGTCTGGCGATGGCGTCGAGCAGGCGGGCTTTGTGCAGCGACCGCTCGTGAACGGCGGCCCGGCGGAAGAAACTCGCCCCCAACTCGGCATACCAGCGGATGTTGTGACGTCGACGCATTTGGTCCTCGAAGAATCCCGCCAGGAGCAGGCACTGTGCGCCCGCCGTTTCCATCATGAGGCGGTCGTCCAGCAGGGTCGTGTCGGCCACAAAATGGTCGAAGACCGCGCTGAGATTCGCCGGAGCCGGCACATCGACGTCGGGTTGTGTCGATACCTGGGCATAGTGCGCCAACAGGCTGGCGTTGTAGAGCAGCTCCTGCCGATCGACGTTCGGGTCGGATAGGTCCTGAAGACGCAGAACGAAAAACTCCAGCGTCTGCCGTTGATCGAGCGCGAGCAGTTCCCG
>Ga0209474_10004848_pt1 | contig 11543 bp, 9 predicted proteins | sample GraSoiAngelo_145_FD_185902 | JGI IMG/M metagenome (GOLD analysis project Ga0209474, IMG submission 185902) | Grasslands soil microbial communities from the Angelo Coastal Reserve, California, USA - 14_1009_05_20cm (SPAdes) (version 2) | ecosystem: Environmental > Terrestrial > Soil > Grasslands ...
GGACGCGCGCGTAGGCGGCCACAACCTTTTGGTCGTTCATGTCACGCGCGACGCGGGCTGAGCCCGCCGAACGGGACGTGCGCGCCTCCTGCACATGGGCGAGAGATGACAAATCCCGCAGAGACTTGCGTAGGACGGAATCTGGATGCGCGATGATGCGACCCTCGCCATCAAGAACATAGGCGACACCTCCATTGCCGACCTTGGTCTGTTGCACAATTTCCGACAGCAGGCCGAGATTGAGTTCGATGACGCTCGCGCCAGCGTCGGTCCGCGTACCGGCCAGCCCCAAGGTCATGTAAGGCTCCGACTCGCGGCGCAAATAGACCGGCCCGTAATAGATCTTCTTGGCTACCGTCTCGGTGAATTTCGCTTCCCTGGAGTAATCAGTACCGCTGCCAATGACGTCCATGGCTAGACGCGATGCCTTGTAGAACTCCTTGCCTTCGGCATCGAGCAGAGACAGCTCGGTGACGGCAGGAGTTTGGCGGAGAAGCCGCAGCGCGTCGAACCGACGCTGCTCGATGGAGTAGCCTCCCGTGGAGGGCAGCTGCGTGGTCCAGCCGACTTCGTTTTGAATCTCCTTGATGAACTGAGCAAGCCTGTCGGCGATGCCCTCGGCCTGCATGAGCAGAATTTGGCCTCGCAAAGCCCGAACGTCCGGCTGTGCATTTGCAGCAGCGATCGGCCACGCCGTCGCGAAACCAAGACCAATGATGAACTCCCGTCGCCGCATGATCTGCCCTCACTGTTAGACGGTCCAACGATACCAAGGTCGCGGCGAGTGGCTGCTTGCCCTGTGCGGCCTCTCGCTAGTTTGTTCCATCGATCGCTGAAGGAGCATAGGGCGAAAAATGCCCGTGGTACCAAAATCCGGGGCCGCTTGATCTTCTCCGGCCGTCACTAGGCTATACTCTCCAAAGCCAAACACCAGAAGTATCTTGGGGACCGTAAGCGCCGGCGCTGGGAGCAAAGTCTGCTGCTATCGAATTGTGCTGACGAGAAGAGATCTCGCTATCAACGTTTAGCTTCTCGTCATGCGCCTGCCTTCCAATCAAGTTCGCCTCGCTCATTCACCGTCTCATAGAACGGGCCGCGAGCGAATGCTCTGCCAAATCGCTCTTCGCGTCCAACGTATATGAAAGCTTTGGTCGGCAGGCGCTCGCCGCTGGCGAGCTGTAAGGTGACGTCGATCAGCTTACGGTCGTAAGAGCTGCCTTCGCGCTCAAGTCGGTCCAGCCGGGCTAGCGTCTCGTCATCAACCATATAGATTTCACCGGCTAGGGGCTTGCCTTGTGGATCAGGCAGGATCACCGGGAAGCCGTTCTCAATCATCTTGTAAGTCGGCACGCTAGCCGCGCCGCCGAAGCACTCGCAGCCCTTAAGCAAATGATGGTTCGGGAAGCCGCTCTTGAGGGTGCCGTAAACGAATACTCTATGCGTCATGCTCCGAATCTCCTTTCCATTTCGCACAGGGGTCGGCAATCGGCTCCTCGTTTATATGTCAGTTGAGTCAGATTCGGAAATCGGCTCGCCTATTCGATCACCGCGTCCGCGCGGGCGAGCAGCGTCGCTGGCACCTCAATTCCGAGCGCTTTAGCCGTCTTCAAATTGAGAATGAATTCAAACTTGGTTGGCTGTTCGACCGGCAGGTCGGCCGGCTGGGCGCCTTTCAGAATTTTGTCGACGTAAACGGCAGCCTTGCGAAAAAGGTCGACATATCTCGCGGAGTAAGACATCAACCCGCCCTGTTCTTCGGCAAACCACCGCGGCACTGAAACGGCCGGTACACGATGCTTCAGCGCCAGCTCGGCAGCGCGTTTGCTGGGCAGGCTCGGTTGAACGATGACGGCATCAGGCCGATCTTGTTCCATCGATGCGAAGGCGATCTCGAGCTCCTCACTGTTGCTGATGCTGACAGTGTCGATCGTAGTTCCGGTGGCCTCGCCCCCAAGCTTGATCTGTTCGAGGAAGGGCTTGGAGAAGGGATCGGTTGCATTAGCCAGAGCCGTCACTCGGCGCGCCGACGGCAGCATGTCGCGGATCAGTTGAACGCTTTTGCCAGCTAGTTCGGCGGTCGCGGAAGCTATACCGGTGACATTTCCGCCGGGTCGGGGAAGGCTCGCGACCAGCCCTGTGCCGATGGGATCTCCGGTTTCGGCCATGACGATCGGGATTTTGTCCGTCGCTTGCTTTGCCGCCAGAGCAGTGGGTGTAAACCAGGTGACGATTATATCGACCTTGAGACGCACCAGCTCGGCGGCCAACTCGGGAAGCCGCTCAAGGTGTCCTTCAGCCGATCGAAACTCAAATCGGATGTTTTGCCCCTCGACATAGCCCAAATCGCGCAGCCCCTGCCGAAACTCCCGCCAAAACTGTTCCGGGTTGATATTGCCAATGACCAATGCGCCGATGGTCGGCATCTTTGGCTGCTGCGCCTGGGCCGCGAGCGCCCGCATAGCCGCCGCGCCGCCGAGTAGCCCGATAAACTTCCGCCTTCTCATCTCGAACATCGAGCTTCCTCCTTGGGCTTCTTCCCAAAGGGCAGATGAGGGACTTGGTTCCCGCACCTATGCTCACACTCACACGATAGCAGATTACGGTTCCGCGCGAAAACCTTGAACTGCGGGTTTCAATTGGGCTTATGTCGCAGATACTCAATCGTATCGTTGTGACCGCCCACCAGCGACTCCCGCTCTGGCCGGATGTAAACAGAAATTCTTCAGTGCCGATCGGCACGTCTGAAAGCGTGCGGACACTGGAAGTCGCGCTGCTTCATTCGATCACCTCGTCGGCTTGAGCAAGCAGCGTCGAGGCCAGTGTGATACCGAGTGCGTTGGCAGTCCTAAGGTTGATAAGAAACTCGAACTTTGTCGGTTGCTCCACCGGGAGCTCAGCGGGCGTAGCGCCCCTTAATATCTTGTCAACGTAGACGGGAGTGCGTTGCCGCCGGGTCGCGCATCTCGCTGCATCCACTGCGCTGGCGAACTCGACCAGCAAGCCGTCCCCCGTGGTCTTCACGATGCGACCCCGGTGCTCGACGAACTTGGGATCAACAACGGCTTTTCTGAGCACCTTCAGATTGTCGAGCGTGCCCTCTTCGTCGGCGCCCATCAGCCGACTATACCCGGCGATATCCGACGCCAGCACAGCCGCCAATCGCCTTTCCACGCGCTTGTCGGTCAAAGGCTTCCCCAAAGTCAGAACTTCGGCCCAGCCATCCAAGCATATCGGGCCACGCCTGGGATAGGCCAACGTCCAAGTTGGGGTCACTCGCGTCGGCGAGAATATGCGCCGACTACTTCCCGTCTTTCCCCGACTAGCGGACGTTCTCTGGCTCAGTCGGCATGTCTCAAAAGTGCCACAACGGGACATGACGTCCTCGGTCACTGCGCTCGCATCCAGGTCACATCGACTACGTCTCCGCCCGGAGGACGAACGGTCAGCGTAAGCTGGTCTTCCGTTATCGCGACAAAGCGCTTCTGATCCGTGCCATTCCAGTTTGGAAAGGAACTGCCTTCGACGTGAATTGCGATGCTGCTATCTGCCTCGCTTACGGAATATGTTCCGAAGTAGGTTATCGTGCCGTCGGCTGTTTCTTTGTTTTCCTCGAGGGTCCCCCGCCACAGGGCATTGCTCGCGTATTTGGCGCGATCTGATCGCATCACAGTGATGATGTAACGCCCGCCCGCATCAAAGAAGGCGATGCCCTTCGGGCTGGTCCCATAACGCTCGACCTTGGTGCCGTCACCTTTTTTCTGCTCCCACGAGAGCAGCGTCCAAGTACCGACCAGCTGGTCTTTTAACGGCTGTTGCTGGCCGAGCGCGTTGAATGTGATCATGAACAATCCAAAAGTCGCGATGGCGAATCCGGCAAAAATTACTCGCAAATTCATTGATCTCTCCATGGGAGAAGACTGGTACCAATCGGTCGAAGCCCCGCAATCACGCCCGTGCGAACGAGTAAGACGAGGAAGGGCATGTCCGCGGCGGGTCATTCGCATCGCCTTGACGGTATCTCAGCCACTTCCGGTTTGCCCCCATGGCGGGACATTGGCTGGACGGATCGGCAGGTCCGAAAGTGCCACAAACTGATTCAATCGCGAGGCTTAAAACTGTCCCGCCTCCTCAATGCGTTTGCCGTAAATTGATCGGAATTTGTCGTAGCGGGCAGACATAAGCTCCGACCTGATAGCGGGCGCTCTGTCCGCCAATGAATCTACAGGTTGATCGTCCAATTCCGAAACTGCCAACAGCGGACTCGTGCACCGGAGTGGCGACTCAGAGCTTGGAAATCTGCAAAAGCCGACGGTCGCCGATCCAGACCCTGGCAAGGTCAGCCTCGGCCTTGCGCGCCGACGTAGTGTTGCCGCGTAGTTTATGCAGCTCGGCCAGTCCGTAGTACGACCATCCGTTGGATGGCGCTCGGCTGAGTGCACGCTGGAACTGTCGCTCCGCCTCGGCGTAGCGGCCGGCCTGCAGCAGGGCAGCGGCAAGAGATTGCCGAATTGGGTAGTACCAATATGGCGGCTCGGTGTAGGGCAGCGCGTCCTGCAACGCCGCCGCCCGCTCGAACCGCACGACAGCAGTGCGGTTGTCGCCTTTCGCCTGTGCCACGCGCGCCAGGATCAGTGTGCGCGCTATTTGAAGCACCTCTTGTGCCGGAACCTTCGAATCGTTCAGCAACTTGAAATCCGCGGTGCGCTCCAGCGTCTCGATTGCGTCGGCCGCCGCTGCCGCGCTCGCAAAATCACGGCGCGCTGCCAGCGCGACGCCGCGCGTATAGAGCCACATCGCCTTGACATAAGGGATGGCGTCGCCGGGATCGGGCAGTGCCAAAATGGTCTCGGGCGTGCTGAACTGCGCGTGGGCGAAATAAGGTGCCGCCTTGACCGGCTGTACCATCGCAATACCACGGGCAACTTCGTCGGGAATGAGCTCGCGGAGCTTCTCCGCGGCGGCGATCACGGTTTGGCCGTCGCCAGCCATCTGCGCCGAAGCCATAACGAAGTGCACGTTATGCGGATAATAGCCGAGCCGATAGACGCCCATCGGCGCCTTGGTGTCGGCCAGGTATTTTTCATCGACCTTGACCGCAGCCTTGTTGTCTTGCAGCGCGTCGAGATAGCGGCCGACGCGATAATAGATGTGGCTCGGCATGTGCACGAGATGGCCGGCACCGGCGATTGCACCGCGCAATCGGTCGGCGTAGGGCTCAGCACGCTTGGGGCGGTCCGAGGCCTCGACGGCATGGATGTAGAAGTGAATTGCGCCGGGATGATTCGGATTGCGAGCCAGCACGCGCTCCAGTGTCGGCACAATTGGCACGCTCTGCGGATTGGGTTCGCGGCCGCCCGGCTTCCAGTAGTCCCAAGGGCTGAGATCCATGACCGACTCGGCATACAGCGTGGCAATTTCGTCGTCATCGGAAAACTGCGTCGCAACCTTGGCCATTTCGGCCGCGTAAGCTGCGTCTAATGGCGCGCGGGCGCCCTTCGGATCGCTATCATAGCGCGCCGCGAGAGCGCCTATAAGCGCTTGCTCGCGTGGGCTTGCTTTCCCGGTAAGCGCCTTCGCCTTCTGCGCGGCGGCATAGGCGGGAGCGACCGCGTCCTCCTGCATCGGAAGATTGATGTTGGGACCGAGGACCAGCGCTTCGCCCCAGAAGCACATGGCGCAGTCGGGATCGAGCTTCTGCGCCGTGCGGAACGCGCGCTGCGCCTCGCCGTGATTGAACGCGTAGGCGAGACGCAAACCCTGATCGAAATAAGCCTGTGCTTGCTCGTTCCCGGTCGTGATCTTGTAAGTGATGGAGCCGAGGCCGCCCCACAGCGGCGGCTCGGAGTCCGCGAATGCCGGCGCGGAGGCGGCTGCGCTCATCTCGGCGCGTGGCACTTCGGTCTGTGCCAAGCGAAGCATGATGTTCGCTAAGCCGGTTGCCGCCGGCGTGCTGCAGATCGGAGAATGGGCGCCGTCAAATGGCGGGGATCGGTCCACCGCGGTTGCGTCCGCCCCCGCGATGGTAACGATGTTCCCAGCCAGCAGCATCGCCAGTGCAGCGCCGCCGAGTGCCGCAGCTCCCGCGGAAACCAATAACCTTTGCGATCGCGTGAATGTCGCCATGTCGTACTCCAAATTGGGCGGAGGAAATCTGCCGAATCTGAGATCCAACCTGTAGCACTGAGCCGGATCCAAACGAGACCCTGAACGCGAATTTTGGGACGTTTACGGCCTTTCTGCAAGACAATTGCAACGTTTGTACGTTTGTACGCCGCGACCCGTGAGCGTCGCGCCGGCAAAAGCCTGCGTTCCAGAATTAACCCGCAACGCCAGGATCAAGCTTAACGCGCGAGTTAAGTTGCCCGCGCTACTTGACGTTCTATCCTCCAGATAATCGCGGTTTGGCTTTCAGCCGGCCGTGGCGCAGGCGGAAAAACGGAAAGTGCATGACCCGGCGACGTATATGGATGCTCTCGATTGTTGCGGCCGGATGCTGGATAGTTCTGCTCGCATTTGTTCTTAATTCGGTTTTTGCCGCGCAAACAAACTCAACAAACAGATCCGGAGCAAGGATCGGCAAAGCCTTCAGGATAACTGACAGGTGACGGCCGCGGTCTCAGCCGATGATCAATCAGCTGTTAACCAAGTTTGTTTATGAGGAGGTTGGGCATCTGGGGGCGCATGTGCTGGCTTGTAAGCCAGCCTTCAGCGTTGGTGTTGGACACATGGCCTTTGACCCGGAAGAACTCGTAACTCTGACAGATCACGGCATTATGACACTTCGTTCCGCCGTGGCGAGAGCGATGATATTGCGAGCCAGGGAGCGCAAGCGGGCGACAATCGTCCGACAAGGCAAACCAGCGATCCTGAAGTTCGAGCAGATCAAGAGCCTGGCGGCGCAGTGGGACGAACGGCTCACGCAGGTCGGGTAGTAATCACTGCGACACACGCATCCGCATCTGAGACCTTCGAGGATCGACAGCGCGCGCCTGATCGAAAAGTCGTGGGTTATCAGATGGAAGGCTTTCGGGCTCCCGGTCGTGGCACGAACCGGAAGTGAGCCAGGTCGCAGATGAACGTCCGCTTTCAAGAGTCTAGCGAGATGCAAGATCAGGTGGTTGAAGTCCGCTTCTGACCGATTTTGTTGCAGAAGTTCCCTAGCGGACCACCGCGCGGTGCTGACGGTTGTGTTCGGCGCGCGCCGAAGCACTGACGGCCTCCTCGCCAGAAGGGAAATTCCCTACATGGAACCAAGCGATCGGTCGCCCGTTTGGCGCTAGACCAGCGAGACGACCCGCATTCGCGTCAACAGACTTGACGTCTCGGCTCGGCTCCATCGCAGGGGAAATGACATGGCCGATGCCGCAAATCAAATTCCCGACCGCATTCCGATTAATCTTATCGTCAATGGCGTCAGGCGCACGCTAAACCTCGTGCCTTGGACCACACTCCTGGACGCCTTACGCGACCATCTAACGCTGACCGGCACCAAGAAAGGCTGCGATCACGGGCAGTGCGGCGCCTGCACCGTGCTGGTCGATGGCCGGCGAGTCAATTCCTGCCTGACGCTCGCCGTCATGAAAGATGGCTCGGAGATCACGACTGTCGAAGGACTTGCCAGGGACGGCGCGCTGCATCCCCTGCAACAGGCCTTCATCGAGCATGACGCCTTCCAGTGCGGCTATTGCACGCCAGGACAGATTTGCTCGGCGGCCGGTTTGCTCGCCGAAGCCCGCGCCAAGGATGCTGACGAGATCCGGGAGCTGATGAGTGGAAATCTCTGCCGCTGCGGCGCCTATCCGAACATCGTCGCCGCCATCCACCAGGCAATGGGCCGGTCATGAACAACTTCCGGTACTCCCGCGCCACCGACGTCGCCGATGCGATCAGCCTGCTCGCTGCCGAGCCCGGCGCAAAACTGATTGCCGGCGGTACCAACCTGATCGACCTGATGAAGGAGAATGTCGAGCGACCCTCCCGGCTGATCGATATTTCCCGCCTGCCGCTCCGGGATATCGAGGAGACGGCCGACGGAGGGTTGCGCATCGGAGCCTTGGTGCCGAACTCGGACCTCGCCTACTATCCACTGATTGAGCAACGCTATCCCCTGCTCGCCAGCGCCATCCTGGCCGGGGCCTCGGCGCAGTTGCGCAACATGGCCTCAACCGGCGGCAATTTGATGCAACGTACGCGTTGCGGTTACTTCTATGATACGGCGACGCCCTGCAACAAGCGAAGTCCCGGCAGCGGCTGCTCGGCGATCGACGGCCTCAACCGTAGCCATGCGATCCTTGGCACGAGTCCTTCCTGCATTGCGACCGCTCCGTCCGACATGAGCGTCGCGCTGGCCGCGCTCGGTGCGCTCGTGCACATCGCAGGTCCGTCTGGCAAGCGCACGATCGCGCTGACGGATTTCCATCGGCTTCCGGGCGACACGCCTCAGATCGACACCAATCTTGGCACCGGCGAGATCATCACGGCGATCGAGCTGCCGCGGCGCGGCTTTTCACAGAACTACAGCTATCTGAAGATCCGTGACCGGTTGTCCTATGCCTTCGCCCTGGTCTCGGTCGCGGCCGCGCTCGAGCTCGAGGGCAACGAGATCAGCGAGGCGCGCGTGGCGCTCGGCGGCGTCGCCCACAAGCCCTGGCGTAGTCTCGAGGCCGAAGCGGTCTTGCGCGGCCAGGCGGCAACCGTTGAGCATTTCTTACGCGCTGCGGATCTCCTGCTGCAGGGCGCAAGAGCCTATGCGCATAATGGCTTCAAGATCGAGCTCGCGCGCCGCGCCATCATTCGGACGCTGGTGCAGGCCGCGAGCGCCACGCCGCAATCGCAGGCTCACAAGAAGATCGCGTGAGGGATGAATGAACGCGTATGTCGGAACACCAACGTCCCGCGTCGACGGCCGGGCGAAAGTCACGGGGGCCGCCAAATATGCCGGCGAATTCGCCCCCGACGGTCTTGTCTACGGATTCGTGGTAGAGGCCACCATCCCGTGCGGACGCATCGTGCGCCTGGACACCAGCGAGGCGCTCGAGGTGAACGGCGTGCTCGACGTGCTCACGCATGCGCATCGCCCACCGCTCGCCGACAATGACGAGGCCTGGAAAGACGAGGTGGCGCCGGAGGGTTCGCCGTTCCGTCCGCTCTATGACGACAGCATCAAGTTCAACGGCCAGCCGATTGCGTTAGTCGTCGCGGGTGACTGGGAAACCGCAAAATTCGCCGCAACGCTCGTGCGTGTCGAGTACCGGCAGCAGGCGTTCGCGACCGATCTCGAGGCCGAGCGCGGCAATGCCGCCGAAATGGATAAACCGCACCAGCCACGCGGTGATGCCGCAACAGCGCTGGTCCGAGCTGCCGTGCGCCACGAGGCGGACTACGTCGTTCCGACCGAGCATCACAATCCAATGGAGCTTTATGCAAGCACGGTCGTCTGGGAGGGTGACGGCAGGCTCACGGTCTACGACAAGACGCAAGGCGTCCAGAACGTTCACAAATATCTGTGCAGCGTGTTCGACAAGAAACCGGAGGACATCCGCGTGCTTTCGCCATATGTGGGTGGCGCATTCGGCTCCGGCTTGCGGCCGCAGTACCAGGTAGTGTTGGCAACGCTTGCCGCCCTTGCGCTGAAACGGTCAGTTCGCGTCGTATTGACTCGGCAGCAGATGTACGGACTCGGCTACCGGCCGATGACCATCGAGCGCGTCGCGCTCGGCGCAAAGCCCGACGGTACGCTCGATGCAGTCACGCACGAGGCCATTGCCGTCACGTCGCGCTACGAGGATTTTTCGCGCAACGACACCGGCTGGGCCGAACAGCTCTACAAGAGCCCGAACACCCGGTTTTCGCACAAACTCGTCCACCTCGACGTCTCCACCCCATGCGATATGCGCGCACCCGGCGCGGCCTCGGGCGTCTGCGCGCTCGAATGCGCCATGGATGAGCTGGCGGCCGCGCTCAAGCTCGACCCGATCGAGCTGCGCCTGAAGTGCTACTCGGACCGGGACCAGACCGAAGACCTGCCGTATACCAGTAAGCAGCTACGCGAATGTTACGCCCGCGGCGCAGAAGCCTTTGGCTGGAGCACGCGTAATCCGACGCCGCGCTCGACACGCGAGGACAAGGAACTGGTCGGCTGGGGCATGGCGACGGGCGTGTGGGAGGCGTTGCAGATGCCGGTCGCAGCCCGCATCGTGCTGACGGCAAACGGCCATGCCGAGGTGTCCTGCGCCGCATCCGATATCGGTACTGGTACCTACACCATCGTGGCGCAGGTGGCCGCCGATGCACTCGGGCTGCCAATCGAGAACATCGATGTGAAGCTTGGTGATTCGAGTTTGCCGCAAGCCCCCGTCGAGGGCGGCTCCTGGATGGCTGCCTCGAGCGCGCACGCGGTGCTGGGAGCAGCTGAGGACATTCGCCAGGAGCTCGCGCGTCTCGCCAAGGCAATGCCCGGCTCGCCACTCGCTGATATCCCTTCGGCCGATGTCATCCTCGTCGACGGCACGATCGCCGGCAAAGGCCAGAAGAGCGGAACGGTTTCGATCGCCGATGCGATGCGCCATGGGAAGCTCGAGCGGATTGAGAAGCAGAAGCTCAACCAATTCGCGGAGGACAAGTCGCATGCGCGCAATACGCATTCGGCTGTCTTCGCCGAAGTGAAAGTGGACGAGCAGCTTGGCGTCATCCGTGTCACACGAGTCGTGAGCGCGGTCGCGGCCGGGCGGATCTTGAACACTAAGACCGGCCGCAGCCAGATCATGGGCGGCGTGGTCTGGGGCATCGGGATGGCCCTGCACGAGGAGACGGCGATGGATCACCGCTTCGGCAGGATCATGAACCACAACATCGCCGAGTACCACATCCCCGTGAACGCAGACATTCACAACATCGAAGTGATCTTCGTGGAAGAGCGTGACGACCGGATCAACAGGCTGGGCGTTAAGGGGATTGGCGAAATCGGCATTGTCGGGGTCCCCGCGGCGATTGCGAACGCCGTCTATCACGCCACCGGTAAGCGCGTCCGCCGCTTCCCGATCACGGTGGACAAGCTCCTCGCCTGAGGCGTCTGGCTTCTATCGCGTGCTTGGCGCCGGCATCGAGCTTCCGGCCCGCACGGTATCCGCTGATCCGCCCGACGGGCAGCGATTGTCTCGCCAATCCGAAGACAGGCTCCGCATCGAGCCGGAAATCTGAAGCGTTTTCGTGCGCGCCCTGAGCGTCATTTGTTGAATTGATTCAATCTGATTTGCCCTGTCCACTCCCATTTGCAAAAATAATTCTGTTCTCGTCTGACCCAAATCAAAACTATAAACCGCGCCGTCTCGTCCCACAGAGGGGCGGCTCGCGATCGTCACGAACGCGGGACGGGATGCGGTGGACGCCGATGGTGCTTTTGACGAACAGCACCTAAGCGGACGGCGAAGTCGTGTGGTTCTGATGCCCCGACGCTGGCATCAAGTTTTGCGGTAAACGCAAGACGACGGTGGCAAACAAGCCCGGTCACCGGGAAGAGCACGAAGGAAACCGTTAAAACCATT
>Ga0209474_10004849_pt1 | contig 11542 bp, 10 predicted proteins | sample GraSoiAngelo_145_FD_185902 | JGI IMG/M metagenome (GOLD analysis project Ga0209474, IMG submission 185902) | Grasslands soil microbial communities from the Angelo Coastal Reserve, California, USA - 14_1009_05_20cm (SPAdes) (version 2) | ecosystem: Environmental > Terrestrial > Soil > Grasslands...
TCGTGGATTCGCCCGTGATCAGCGGTGAGTATCTCAAAGTCGTTCCCCTCAATCAGGGCCAGAATCCGCCTGTCGAAATGGACATCGCTGCCGACAGCAGCATTGCTCTCGAAGCTCCCCAAGAGGTATGGGGGAATTACAGCAATCTGGTGAAACAGGCGATCACGCTATTCGGAGCTACCCATTACCGCGACTACCACTTCGTTTTCAGTCTGAGTGATCACGTTGCTCATTTTGGCCTGGAGCATCACGAATCGAATGACAGCCGCTCCGAAGAACGGACGCTGATCGATCCTGAAATCAGAGCCCTTCATGCCGGTCTGCTGCCACATGAATACGTGCATTCGTGGAATGGCAAATATCGGCGGCCGGCTGACTTGACCACTTCGGATTACGAACAGACGATGCAAGACGATTTGCTGTGGGTCTATGAAGGCTTGACCGATTACCTGGGCGATGTGCTGACCGCGCGCAGCGGGTTGTGGACACCGGAGCAATATCGCGAGGAATTGGCCCGGTCTGCCGCTATGCTGGATCATCGACCGGGCAGAACATGGCGGAACTTGCAAGATACCGCAGATGCGGCCGCGCTACTGTATTACACGCCCAAGGAGTGGGATTCCTGGCGGCGCGGTGTTGATTATTACGATGAAGGCGAACTGGATTGGTTATGGGTAGACACCATCATTCGCCAGCGTACCAGCGGGAAAAAGTCGATCGATGATTTTTGCAAACTGTTCCACGGCGCGCCCAGTACTGCGCCAATGATTAAGACCTACACTTTCGACGATGTGGTAAATACGCTGAATCAGATCGCGCCTTACGATTGGCGCGGGTTCTGGACCGAGCGATTGACGAGTCATGGTCCGGGAGCTCCGTTGGGCGGAATTGAAGGTTCAGGCTGGAAGATTGTTTACGACGAAAGCCGGTCGGAGATGATGCGCGCATGGGAAAACGATCACCGTACGCTCAATGCGGCATTTTCCGTGGGGCTAATCGTAAAAGAAAATGGCGAGATTGAAGACACGATCGAAGGCATGGACGCGGCCCATGCTGGCATTGGGCCAGGGATGAAAATTCTTGCCGTCAACGGGCGACGCTTCACACCACAGGTGCTTCGCGATGCGCTTTATGAAGGAAAGAACACTTCACAGCCGTTGCAGCTGCTGGTCGAGAACACGGACTACTTCCGGACGTTCGTCATTGATTATCACGGAGGGGAAAAATATCCGCGGCTGGTGCGTGACGACTCGAAGCAAGACGCGCTGAGCGAAATTATTCGAGCGCACTGAACCGAATTTCTTGCTAGATACTCTCCTGAACTCCGGCAAAAAGATCTGTCTCTGCTTCTGCGGGTATGGCGTTCACGGAGGCTACGAGGTGATACAGTTCGCCGTTCCCGCGACGGCGGGCGTTCTGTTCAAAGAGGGACCATAGCGGTGACTGGGTTTGGTGGGCCTTGAAGGCTGAAATTTTAGTCTCAAGATACTTGCCAATTTCAATCATCGTGCTCTGAGGCGAAAACGTGATCGGCGGCCGGTTGGGTAGGGCGAAGTCCGCGGTCCCGTAATACAATTTTTGCGCTCTGTGCGGACTGAGTCCGTCCTTCAATTGGTCGGCGTAGCGGTTGGGGCGTCCAGCCCAATGAAATGCGAGTGTTGCAAACATACCCGCCATCGAATGATCGGGATGCCCTGTGACACCTCCCTCGCCGCCGAATGTGATCATCACGTGTGGCCGGAACTCCCGGACCCGCGTGGTCAAGTCGTAAACAACGCGATTGAGTTCCTGCCGATAAAGCTGTCCATCGGGATAGTTCAGAATGATTGGTCGCGAAACTCTTAGGATTTCGCAGGAATCCGCGAATTCCCGCCTACGAAGCTCCGCCAGTTCCTGATCATTTCGCGCGTTTCCGCGATGGGTTGCGGCCTGTCCAGGAGTAAGACAAATCACCGAAGTTTCAATGCCGCGATCGTGGTACGCCAGCAGCGTTCCCCCAAATCCACCGGCTTCATCGTCGGGATGCGCAGTGACGCACATCAATCGCAACATGGGCTGATTGTAGCGGATGTGCAGAGATTCGCAGAAACTGGGCAATTGTTTTCCTAATATAAAGCTGGTGGAAAAAACCGCATCCAACAATAATGAGGCAGGGTCCTTATGCACGTGCTAATGACGTCGGATACGTTGAACGGCAGCATTTGGACGTACACGCGTGAACTGATCACCGGCCTGATCGGACGCGGACTGCGTGTGACTCTGGTGAGTTTCGGCCAGATCCCCCTACCTGAGCAAACGGTCTGGATGGAGCGGCTGCGCGGCTTGGAATATCGGCCGACGGCATTTCGTCTGGACTGGATGCAGGAAGGCCAGCAGGATTTCGGAGAGGCATCTGATTATCTTTGCGCGGTAGCCGCCGAAACAAAGCCTGACATTTTTCACTCCAATCATCTTTGTTACGGCTCATTGCCGGTCTCAATCCCGCGAATTGTCGTCGCGCATGGCGATCTGATCACTTGGTGGAAATCAGTTCATGGACATGGCCCGAAAGAAAGTGCATGGTTGCAGTGGTATCGGAACACGACTGCACAAGGTCTCTCTGAGGCTTCTGCGGTGGTCGCGGGTAGCGATTGGATGCTCGAGGCGGTACGTGCCAGCTATCCCTCGTCCATGAATGGGACGGTGATTAACCATGGCCGAAATCCGATTCATTTCAATCCATATGTGACAAAAAATAATGCTGTGCTGGCGATCGGACGGATTCTGGATCCTGCGGCCCAGATCAACCTGCTGGCCGAACGGTCTCATCCTGTGCCGGTGTGTGTGGTGGATGCCAAACAGCCGGAGCATTGCAGCGAAACAGTCGTTCGTACCGATGTTGGTTTCAATGACGGACAGGAAGGCGTGGTGCTGCGCGGCCCACGCTCAGAGACGCAGTTGCGCGTGCTTTACAGCCGAGCGTCGATTTATGTCTCAGCTTCCCGCTATGAGCCGACCGGCATGACAATCCTCGAAGCGGCCCTCTCACGCTGTGCGCTCATCCTCAATGACATTCCCGCAATGCGGGAGATTTGGGGTCCGGCGGCCGTATATTTTCGCACTAACGATGGCGACAGTCTCAGCGAAGCAGTGCGAATTATCAACAGCGATGCAGAGCTGCGCCGCAGTTTTGCGAATCGCGCCTTCAACCGCGGCCGTGAGTGTTACAACGCGAACCGCATGACCAGCAATTACATCCAGCTTTATCGCACTGCAGCCAGCCAAAACGCCAAAGCTGCATAAGACAATAGCCGCTAGTGGCAGACCTTCCGCAGAAGCTGATATCTTTCTTGGTTGCTCTTCAATCGGAGGAAGCATGGCTGCCGTCAAAATCACTGTCAGGAAAAATGGTCCTTATCGCGTCGAGGCTCCAGAAGGTTCGGTTGAGTTGGTGGACGCCGACGGAAATAAATATGATCTGACCGGCAAACCAGCCTTCTCCCTCTGCCGGTGCGGGGCTTCGGTCAATAAACCATTCTGTGACGGAACTCACAGCAAGATGGGTTTCCAGGCCGCCGAGGCCGCGGTGAAGAAATCTGAAGAAGGCGCCCAGACATAATCAGTCCTACCGCGTCGAATAACCGGGACAAAGGGGCAAATGGGAGACTCGAAGGACAAGGAACTGGGAATGCGCCGCGATATTACGCGGCGTGATTTTTTAAATGGTATTGCAATTACATCGGGGCTTGCCATGCTGCCCCCGCATCTGTTGGCGGCGCTGCAGAATGATCTTGATCCGGAAAAATCTCCAAACTACTATCCTCCATCGCTGACAGGCTTGCGTGGCAGCCACATTGGATCATTCGAAGTTGCTCACAGCCTACGCGACGGGGACTTCTGGCAAAAAGCTGGAACTCCGATTGACACCGGCGAGAAATTCGATCTTATCGTCGTCGGCGGAGGAATCAGCGGGCTATCCGCAGCTTACTTTTTCCGCAAGTCGAATCCCAACGCCCGCATTCTGATTCTGGAAAATCACGATGATTTTGGCGGCCATGCGAAACGAAACGAATTCACGGTAGTGGATCGCAAGCTTTTGGGGTATGGCGGAACGTTCTCGATCGAAAGTCCGGCGCCATACAGCACAGTTGCAAAGGGCGTTGTAGAAGAACTTGGAATCGACGTTGCTTCTTTCCCCAAGTACGTTTCCAAGAACCTTTACAGCTCGTTGGGGTTGCGCCCGAATATTTTTTTCGACAAGCAAACGTTTGGCGCTGACAAGCTGGTCATCAATCCCGCCCCGATCGGTGGCGGGGAGAGCAGCGATTCTCTACGCGGGTCGGCTGATTCGTGGAAGGCGTTTCTAGCCGAGGCGCCGATGTCTCAAAAGGCGAAACAGGACTTTCAGGGACTGTTCACAGACTCGACTGATTATTTCCCCAGGCTTTCTTCGGATCAAAAGAAAGACCGGCTCGCGCGCATTAGCTACGCAAAGTTCCTGACGGATATCGCGCACATCGATCAAGAGATCGTGAAACTTTACCAGGCCGCCCCCCACGGATTGTTCGGCGTGGGAATTGATTCGGTTTCAGCCCAGGACGCGTGGGGTTTGGGTTTGCCGGGGTTCTCAGGAATGAAGCTTGAGCCGGGCCCAGGCAAAGGCATGAACCGAGATGCCATTCCGAATGCCGAAGCGGAAAAATACTTTTTCCATTTTCCAGATGGAAATGCATCGATTGCGCGAATGTTGGTGCGCAAGTTAATCCCGCATGTGATCGGGGGCAATTCTGCAACCGACATCATCAGCCAGAAGGCGGATTACGCAAAGATTGACGATTCATCATCGCCTATTCGCATCCGGCTGAACAGCACCGTCGTGCGGGTGAAACACGTTGGCGATCCGGCAACTGCAAAAGAAGTTGAAATCACCTACTCACGGTTTGGCAAACTTTATACCGCCCGCGCGCCATACACGGTGCTCGCCTGCTGGAATATGGTGGTTCCGTACATTGCTACTGAACTTCCGGAGCATCAGAAGAACGCTCTGAATTCTGCGGCGAAAGTTCCTTTGCTGTACACGAATGTGGTTATCCGCAATTGGACCTCTTTTCAGAAGCTCGGCACTAGCTCCGTGTACGCACCCGGCTGTTATCACTCGGCATTCACGCTGGATCTGCCGGTCAGCATTGGCGAATATCAATGCTCAAAATCACCCGATCAGCCGATCGTGATCCACATGATGAAAACACCTTGCAAACCCGGCCTTCCGGCCCGCGATCAACATCGCATGGGACGAATTGAGTTATTCATGACGGAATTCGAAACCATGGAGCGCAAGATTCGCGACCAACTCGCGCGCGCGCTTGGTCCTGGAGGATTCGATCCTGCTCGCGATATCGCTGCAATTACCGTGAACCGCTGGCCGCACGGTTACGCCTACGAGTACAACTCGCTGTGGGACAAATTTTGGATCGATGGTGGCGAGATTCCCTGTGAGGTGGCGCGCAAACCTTTCGGCCGAATTACAATCGCAAATGCCGACGCGGGAGCATATGCGTATACAGACGGCGCTATCGATCAGGCGTGGCGGGCGGTACAGGAAATCCTCGGTAGAGGATAACGGCACGAAAAGCCCTTAACCGCAGAGTTCGCTGAGCCTAACGCAGAGAAATCCGAGTTTCAGTTCTGCATTGTGACTTTTACATTTTTACTTCTGCACTCTCACTCTCACCTTTGCGATTATTACTTCTGCATTCTGCATTCTGACTTCTTACTTCTGAATTCTCCGTCAGTGGATAGTCTTGGTCTTTCGCGACATGTAATCCATCAACAGATATTGTCCCAGCGTGTATGGGGTTGTGAAGTAGGCTTTGCCACGGCACATCTCAGTCACTTTCTGTACGAATTGGACCAAGCCGTAATCAGAAGCCAGCATAAAGGTGTTGATTAGAATTCCGGCGCGCTTGCATTTAGAAACTTCTTCCAGTGTCTGGCTTACGACCAGCGGATCAAGCCCGAATGCATTCTTGTAGATACGGCCGTCTTCTAACGTGAGCGCTGAAGGTTTGCCATCCGTGATCATGACGATCTGCTTCATGTCCTTTTGCTGGCGCCGCAAAATGCGTTGCGCTAACCGCAAGCCTTCCCGCGTGTTGGTGTAGTAAGGGCCTACTTTCACGCGCGCCAGTTGCGAGAGTGGAATCTCTTCGGCGGAATCGTGGAACAAGATCAACGAAAGTGAATCGCCGGGATACTGCGTACGCAACAAATGTGACAGCGCCATGGCCACTTTTTTTGCCGGAGTAAAACGATCTTCGCCATACAAGATCATCGAATGCGAGCAGTCGAGCATCAGCACTGTCGCGCAAGATGACTGGTATTCGCACTGATGCACTTGCAAATCTGAATACTCAATGTTCAGCGGAAGTGTGAGCCCTTCTCGCTGAATCGCACTTGATAGCGTCGCCGTGATGTCCAGGTTTAACGTGTCGCCAAATTCGTACTGCCGCGAAGCGCCGCTCGCCTCAATCCCAGTGGCCATATCACGGGTATCATGCCGGCCAAAACTCGATTTACCCAACGATCCAAGCAGATCGCGTAGGGTTTTATATCCCAGGAAGTCGAGACTCTTGTCTGTGATCTCGAAGCGTGCTTGCTGCTGCGCGTCCCCGACCTGGCCGCCGGTGCTCGAACGCTTTGCCGGATCGTGAGGCTGATCGATGCTGATGTAGTCCTCCTGCTGCATGCGCTCGATTAGCTTTTCAACGAGCTCATCGAGCGATCCTTGGGACTGCATTTGCTGCAACTGCTCGCGAAGCTCATCGTTCAACAGATCGCTATTCAGCAGCGCCTGCTCAATCGCGTCACGCAGATCATCCAAAGTCTGATCGCCATCCGGAAGATCGTAATAGGAAAGATAGTTCTGGAAGCCACTCTGCAGCAGATAGTCAGAAAGAGCGCCGAGCAGGTCTTCCATACTCATCTCGCCGGCAGGATCAGGAACGTATTTGCTGTAGCGAATGCGTTTCATAAAAAGCTGTCAGCCGTCAGATCTCAGCACCACAAGATCGGCCAGCACTCGCCTGAAAGCTGATGATTCACAGACCCGCTAATTCAACGGCCTTCTTGTGCGATATGGAAGCTCGTCCCGCTCGTACGGCTTCTCGGTGGCTCGAGGTTGTTTTTCTCCGGCGGTGAACACCCGCTCTTCATTTCTGCCGATACGCTTCAGCGCGTACAACCCCTCCAGGATGAACTCCGCCGCCGAGACCTGTGCTTCCGCATTGTCTTTGGGACCAACGTTTACGCGTGTCAACTTGTCCATCAAGCCCTGAATCCCGCGAAGCGTCTGCAAAAGGTCGGCTGCAGGCGCACTCTCGGCAATCTGGATTTCGCCACCCAAATCGAACCATTGAATCACCTGCTGCATGTTCGCGCCAGCAAAGTACTGGTCATAGGTTTTCGCGACCGCATTTCGGATCAGCTCGCGGCTCACGTAATCTGCGCCCTTCATTTCGCCCTCGTACTCGAGTTCCAGCTTGCCAGTGATCGCGGGCAGGGCGGCATAAACATCTCCGATTCGAGGCACGGTGATCTGCTCGTTGTAGCGGATAGCGCGCCGCTCGGCGTTTGAAATCACGTTTTCCATGCAGGAAATGGGTAAGCGCTGGCTGACACCGGAGCGTTTGTCGATCCTTTTATCTTCGCGAGCAGTAAAAGCGATTCGCTCAATCACCTCACGCACATATTTTGGAATGATCAGCTTATTACCATCGCGGGTAGCCCAAGCTTCCTGAGTTGTGATTGCGATGCCTTCGTCGACAGTAGCCGGATAATGGGTGCGAATCTCTGAACCGATGCGGTCTTTAAGAGGAGTAATAATTTTGCCTCGTGCAGTGTAGTCCTCTGGATTCGCAGTGAACACCAGCCCGATATCGAGCGGCAGGCGGACGGGATAACCCTTAATCTGGACATCGCCTTCCTGCATGATGTTGAAGAGTCCAACCTGGATTTTGCCCGCCAAGTCTGGCAGTTCGTTGATGGCGAAAATTCCGCGGTTAGCGCGCGGTAGCAAGCCGTAGTGTACAGTCAGTTCGCTTGAAAGTTCATGGCCGCCACGCGCCGCTTTGATGGGATCGATATCGCCGATCAGGTCGGCAATGGTCACATCTGGAGTGGCCAGTTTTTCGACGTAGCGCTGCTCTGGAGTGAGATATGCAATTCCGGTGCTTTCGCCGCATTCAGCAATAAGCTCCTGGCATCGACGGCAGATGGGCGCGTACGGATTGTCGTGGATTTCGCATCCTGCGATGTATGGAGTATGCGGATCGAGCAGAAGCGTCAGGGCGCGAAGGATGCGACTCTTTGCCTGTCCCCGCAAGCCGAGCAAAATGAAGTTATGCCGCGACAGTATTGCATTCACAATCTGTGGGACCACCGTATCGTCGTAGCCAACGATCCCGGGAAAAATCGGGGTATCTTTACCTGTTCGGAGGCGGGCAACCAGGTTTTCACGCAGTTCGTCCTTTACCCGTCGCGTGCGCAATTTTTCTTCTGAGAATGGACTTCGGCGCAGTTCACCAAGAACCCGGGGAAAATTCATCGCGGCAACACTCCAAAATCGGCTGCGCTCTGAGTACAAGCTTCACAGCCAAACTGCTCCGATTATACGCCCGCGGTGTTTGCAGTTATTTGACGTGGCCATTGCCGCCGGCTCTTTGCTTCGTGCGCGCACTGCGGTGCAGCGCAGGTAGGATGCGCTCGAAAAAAGACATGATGGCCCGGACGCGTTCCGCTTCGGAATTCATCTCCAACAGAGCTTGCTGAAAATCAGGATCAAATGGAAGGGATCCCGCCAATCGATAGGCGAGCTGCCCGGCATTGGTTTTCTCGGTTTCTTCCACCCTGGCGCCGGCGAGTTCCATGATCTGACCATGGAGAGCGAGTGCTTTTTCTATGTCTTTGGCCGCCGCTGGTTCGCTGTCATCGTCCAGATAGAAGACTTCCGCCTGGAGAAAGGTTCGTTCCTGATTGACCTGCAAAACCTCAAACCGTTTTTGCCCTTCCACCAGAATATTCATGCGTCCATCAGGATAAGTCTTGAGCACATTGATGATTTCAGCGGTACAGCCGGTATTCACAAACGCCTCTTCTTTGGCTCGAACAATACCGAATTGGCTTTTTTTCTCCAGGCACTCTTTGATCATCTCTTTGTAGCGCGGCTCAAATATGTGCAGGGGCAGGGGCACGCCGGGGAGCAGCACCAAATCAAGCGGAAATAACGGCAATAGCATGCTCACGATCGCTCCCCGCCACGAATGTGGAGTGGAAAGGCGTCGGGCAGCAGCGCCCGCGCAAATCAATAGCATGATTGTAATCGCGTCTTGACTTGCCCCGCATAGCAAGGTACAAACCCCGCATGGCATTTTCTGATCTGGCTAAAGAAAAACTATCGGGAAAAGTGGCGGTGATCACCGGCGCTTCTATGGGAATCGGAGAAGCGACCGTGGAAATCTTCGTGCGTCACGGAGCCCAAGTCGTACTGCTCTCGCGCGATTCCGGTCGTCTGGAGTCGGCGAGGGCACGCATTGGACGACTTGATCAGACTCTTGCACTGGCTTGCGACGTCCGCCATCGTGAAGAAATCGATCGCGTGATCGGCCTGATCATGCATCATTTCCACCGTATCGATATCTGGGTCAACAACGCCGGTCATGGATTGCTTGATTCAGTGGCAACCATGCGAATGGACGATTGCCGGGAAATGTTTGACACCAATTTTTTTGGCACGCTCGAAGCCATGCAGGCAGTCATTCCCATCATGAAGCAGCAAAGCTCGGGTGCAATCATGAATGTTTCGAGCGTAGCCGGCCATATTCCGTTGCCGTTTCATGCCGCTTACAGCGCCACGAAATTCGCCATGAATGCCATCGGAAAAGCGGCGCGCATCGAACTGGCCGGATCAGGAATTCAAATTACGACGGTTTGCCCTGGATATGTCCGCACTGACTTCGGCGTCAATGCGGTCAAAGGCAATGAGCGAAAGGAAATCCGGCCAGCTTCGGCTCGTGGCATAAGCGCCCGGCGGGTCGCTCGAGCTTTGCTCAACGGTTACATTAAGGAAAAGCGTGAAGTGATTGTGCCTTGGACGATGCACCCGGTGGTAAAAATTTATCAACTTTTTCCGGCGCTGGTCGAGTGGTCGATGAAACGGATGGCGAAGAGCAGATCCTGACTTGCCTATGGCCTTGAGCGCGCGCTACCCCAGTCTGCAGAAAACTGTGGTCCTGATTACCGGCGGAGCCACTGGAATCGGTGCTGCCATGGTCGAACAGTTTGCACTTCAGGGGGCGCAGGTCGCATTTGTTGATATTGATGAGAAGAGTGCGGCTCAGCTGATCGAAAATTTAGTACCTTCAGTCGCAAATCGGCCTGCGTTCTGGAAGTGCGATCTCACTGAGATACCAGAGTTGCGTTTGGCCATTGAGGCGATCGAGGCGGAACTTGGCCCAATCCGGGTGCTGGTGAACAACGCAGCCAGCGATGATCGTCACAAGTTCCCGGAAGTGACTCCGGAATACTGGGACGAGCGCATGAATGTTAATCTGCGGCACCACTTTTTCGCGATTCAAGCGGTGGCGCCGGGAATGAATCGTGCTGGCGGCGGGTCGATTATTAACATGAGCTCCATTTCGTGGATGATTCCCTCCACTGGGCTGCCTGCATATATAACTGCCAAAGCGGGAATCGTTGGCCTTACGCGTACGCTGGCACGCGAACTCGGGGGCGCGAACATTCGGGTCAACTGCATTTCTCCAGGCGCTATTATGACTGAACGCCAACGGCGGTTGTGGATGACTCCGGATTATATTGCGGACATCATGCAGAACCAGAGCCTGAAACGTGAACTTACGCCGGATGACGTAGCCAAGATGGTGCTCTTTCTCGCGTCGGAAGAGAGTTCAGCAATCACCGGACAAAATTTCGTAGTCGATGGCGGTTGGGTCTGATTTCCAGCACGGAACTGAATCAGCCAATTTCTTCTAACATGGATTGCATTTCGGATTGTGCGTGCGCATCGCCCTTGCGCTCAGCCGTCGCGATCCCCTCGTGCAACATCTTCCTGGCTTCTTCGACGCGCTCCGCTTTCAGCAAGGTTTGTGCGGCCATAAAATAACCGGCAGTGTAGTCGGGATTGGCGATTAGGAGCTTGTGGAATTCATCGAGTGCTGATTCCAATTGCCCTGCATTCGAGTACTCCATTGCCAAGCTATATCGCGCTAGAAAGTTGTTGGGATCCTGCGAAAGGATATCGCTAAGCAAGGCAGTGCGGTCCATCTGACTATTCTCCACAATCAGTCACAATTGCCAAAGCTACTGGTGTGAGTACAATCGATCAGCACAGATTCCAGGAGCTTTATTTTTGGCTTGTCCGTTCTTTATGCCCACAGAGCGCGCGGATGACATTGCCTTCCCTCATCCTGCGCGCTTGCCTTTAGGATCAAGCTGGCGCGGAAACTGCATGGCCCCCGGTCACCAGCAAGTAACGCTGAGCAGTACTGAG
>Ga0209474_10004851_pt1 | contig 11541 bp, 8 predicted proteins | sample GraSoiAngelo_145_FD_185902 | JGI IMG/M metagenome (GOLD analysis project Ga0209474, IMG submission 185902) | Grasslands soil microbial communities from the Angelo Coastal Reserve, California, USA - 14_1009_05_20cm (SPAdes) (version 2) | ecosystem: Environmental > Terrestrial > Soil > Grasslands ...
CCGCTTCAACAACTTTCATGAGCCACTCGTTGAGTTACCTGGATGCGTCTGGAAACAACGATGGCAATGTGATGAGCGTAGCGGATAACCTGAGCTCCGCACGGACACAATCTTTTACATATGATCCTTTAAATCGATTGGCCACAGCTAACGAAACCAATTGGGGACTTGGTTACGTTTACGACGTCTACGGCAATCTGTTGCAGCAAAATGTGACTGCGGGCACTGCTCCTGGCCTGAGTGTCCTCGTGAATACAAAGAATCAGATTGCCGATAGCGGCTTCTCCTATGATGCCGCCGGCAACCTGACTTCAGACGGCATGAATACATACGCCTACAATGCCGCCAACCAGTTAACGTCCGTAAATGCGGGCGTAGGTACTTATACATATGATTACGGTAACGTGCGCGTCCGCAAGGATACCGGTTCGACTTACACGGAGTACATTCGCGTCGGGGGCAATGTTATCGCGGAGAATGACCCGGCTAAGGGCTGGTCTGACTACATCTTCTTGGGCAATCGTCGCCTGGCTCGTGCGGATGATTACTGGCAGAATCTGCGCATCTATGGAACCGCTAACTCCAGCGGTCAATATGCCTTCTTCTATTGGGGAAACCCCGGTGCTCTGAATAATTACACGATTCGTTCAGGTGACAAACTTTACCTCTGGCAATATCAATTCACGGGTGCAAAGGGAGGAATGATTCTTTCCTTCGGTGACGGTACAAGTTCTGGCTGGACGGTGAAGGACCAGGATGGCTATTACCTGAACGACGATCAGACACAAGGCGTCTACCACGCCCGTACCGTCGATCTCACAAGTCTGGCCGGCAAGACCATCACGCAAGTTGCGGCAAACAGTGAGAGCGACACTGCTGTCGGCTCATGGATCATCATGTACGGGCAAATCGCTCTAGAGAGCTCTGACGGCACGGTCAGATCCCTCTACACCGGGCAATCCAGCTCTCCGATCGGCTCGGTTGCCGGAACTTCCGGGGAGACAGGTCTCGGCCATCAAATCGACATCTACTCCGGGCAGGGTAGCAATACGGCTCTAACCACGGCTTATTACCACGGAGATCATCTGGGCTCTGCCAGGATGATGACATCCGGCAACGGCTACCCAATTTGGCAAGCAACGTACTTGCCGTTTGGTTACGAATACAATCCGCAGCTCACAACAAGTCACTACAAGTTCACCGGATATGAACATGACGATGAGTCGGGTCTGGAGAACGCCAACGCTCGCATGCTGAGCAGCCAGTTTGCTAGATTCACAAGCCCTGATCGGCTGTCAGGTCACCTCTCCAATCCTCAATCGCTGAACAAGTATGTTTATGCCCTTGACAATCCGATCGAAAACGAGGATCCAACCGGAGACGACACTTCATCTTCCGATGGCGGCAGCCATGGCTTCTGGGGGTCCATAGGAGGATTCTTCTCGAATGTATGGAATTCTGTCAGCGGCGCGGTTGGCAATTTCTTCAGCCCAAATCCCGGGCCGCAACCAACAGAATCAACCACGACTACAATTATCTATAACGGCCAAGTTATTGGTGGGGGAACTACTACCCGCAGTGGCACATCGTCAAGCCCCCCCCCATCTTATGATCCTCCGATTCCCCTTGATATCTTTCATAACAGTCCGTCTTGTCCCAATTGTGGAAGCACCTGGGTTAATGCCGCCGGTGCTGGCAATGCAGCTGGCTACGCTACATTGGGGGTCGCAGGACTTGGGCTTGGAATGATGGGAGGCTTGGCTGGGGCAACCACAGCTGTCTCACCGATCGCGGACGGTACGATGGTTACTGTTACCCATTACACTACTGAGGGAACGGCTGCCCTGATAGAAGAGTCAGGAGCAATCAATGCTGAGTCTTACGTTACATTACCATCTCAAATTCCACCCGGTTCGAGTCCGATGGATGTTCAATCTTTGTTGGAGATTAATCCAGGAAAGGGGGATTTTTCTGTGACATTTCAGACACCACAGACCAATCTGTTCATTCCCGAGGGAGGCCCAGTCACCAGCGGGGGGTCTCTACAATTTCAACTCTACAATCCTGTGCCGATCCCTCCGGGTTCCTTCGTGCCAACTCCATTTTGATGGGGGTAACGAAATGGGAGCTAAGAAAGGACCGAATGTAGCCGAGTTTCCGGTTGGCAGTAGGGTGCGAGTTAAAGATAAGGAATTTCTGTTGGAATTCATGAAGAACTGGAAGTATCACAATCCATTGCAACCGGACCAGCTGCGATATTCTGGAAGGAAGGCTAAAGTCTCGAATGTAGGCTTCTATTTCGGTGGAGACGAATTGTACAGACTCAAAGGTATTCCAGGTGTCTGGCATGAGATCTGTTTGGAGGAGAGTTGATTAAGTTCGCCAGGAACGAGAATAGCCGAAGCAACAAGCAAGAAAGCGCCCAAATGCTCGAATCAATTAGGAAGGCAAATGCGATAAGCCGGATGGTCTCCAAGGAGTTCGAAGCCGGTAATCTCAATAAGTGCATCGAGCTTATCCGGGATGAACTCGTTCTTAGAAAGCAGGAGCACGATATTCGTGGCGAAGTAAATGCATTGCAAAATCTTGGGCGAGTCCACGACGAACTAAAAAGATGGAATGAAGCCGTTGCCGATTATCAAGAAGCCTACGGCTTGGCTAGATCTCTCGAGGATCCTTCGCTCCTTGCACGCTTGACCTCCGCTATAGCGACAGTGCTGTATCGCAGCGGCGAGCTTCGCGGTTCACTTGATTATTATATGCGGGCATTCTCACATTATGAGCACTGCCGCAACCTTGAGATGCAGGTTCAGCAACTCTCGTCGATCGGATTTATCCAGCTGCACCTTAACATGCCGCACGAGGCAAAGACTTCCCTCAACAAGGCGAGGGAACTCTTTGCAGAAAGTCCTATATCGGACCGCGTTCGCGCGGTGGTGATGTCATCTCTCGCCTCTGCGTCTGAAACTTTGGGGGAACTGCTGGAGGCAATTAAGAGCTATGAGCAAGCTAAACAGCTATTTCTGAGATGTGGAGAACACGAATTGGCCGGAAAGATTCAAGGGAAACTCTTGTTTCTCCTTAAGCGCTCAGCTTCGACCAACACGGAAAAGCCTCATTGTGCGTAGCAGGGCTTGCGTCGCCCACCACTCCAGGTAAAAATCTCAGAACACTTTGACCTTGATGATGAACACAGCTTGCATCGCCACTGGCAGCTGCCTTACGACACCATGTCATTCGTGCCATAACGCATTGATATTGGCCGAGAGACAAATTTGCGCTGAATAGACCTCAGGGGAGACGCCGATCCCCAGCCCAGGCGCATCAAATTGCACAGTATGGTAGGAATGACGGTCTCATTGGTGATGTTCATTTCTGGAGTCACCCTCGCTATGCACAGCAGCGATGTGGGAAAAGGAGCACTTTCAGGCGATCACATCTATACGAATCCAGTGTTGGGGATGAGAATCAATTTACCGGAGCATTGGGAATTCTTCACGCCCGAAATGCAAAGCAGATTCGGGCTGACACCGTCGCCGCCCCGCCCGGCTGATCCAAATTGTAAGGGTCCATTTTGCAACGAAGACATCGATATTGCTTTCATTTCAGTTCCAGGGACACGACCTATTGGCACAATTTTCTTGGCCGGGTGGAAACTCCCCAAGGAGTACCTAACGAGCAAGAATCGGATTCCTCTGCTAACACTCGCCAAGCAAATGACTCTCGGCAGCATGGAGCATAGCTCGCTTAAGCCGATCAGCGGTCTCATACCGATTAGGCTTGGCAAAGCTCCGGCTTATAGGCTGACGGCACTGAATCCAAAAAGCCAAAGCAAAGTTTTCGGATATGTTGCGGAAACCCACGACCACATTTTTCTCCTGACCGTTACACCCTATCCAATGTCGAAGGCAGCGGATACTCTTCAACAGTCGATTGAAAGCATGGCGCTCGCGTATCCTTAAAACCCTAACTATTCCTTTCTATGCAGAACGGAACCCAGATATTGTCGGCTTTGCAGCTAGACGGTGTGATCGGCCGTTTTACGGTGGAAAGACTTCATCAATGGCAAGAAGCCCAGCCGCTAACAGATATTTTGGATCATTCTGCTGCGGTTTATTCGTCGAGGGCCGACTCTCTCATTCTGGAGATTGTTCAACTCGGCGGAACCAAAACAACTTGAAGGCAAGTCGATTTGATGGTTCGCCCACCGATTCCGGAATTCTGCTGCTTGCAAGAGCTCCGAGATCGCATGTGGCGCGAAGCAAAAGCGCGCGGTTGTGCCGTCTAGCATAGTTCAGCAACGCTTACCCGAAAATTCAGGGCCCTTAATCCTGAAACCTTAACACGCGCGAACCTGCAAACTGCGAACGACATGACTAGGAAGGATGTAATCCTCTCGGATTAGAACATATATTCTGCAACCCTAGGCATCATCGAACACTCGACTCAGCATATTCCCTGATGCAGGCAATGCTTTGCTCGCGATGTAATTCATTTGTGACTTCCTCAAGTCCTTCCTACGAAATCAATGAAACCATGATTACGAAATTTGGCGCTCTCTATAAGCAGAGGCTGACTCCTTCCGCCAGCGATCACAAGCACTCGAGATTCCCATCTACATTCCGGCACACTTTCCGGAGCCAAGTAATTTTCTTGGCGTTAACTACTTGCTTGTTAGCCGTCTTTGGAATAGGTGAAGAAGAATCTTCAAAACGGAACAGAAGCGCAGAACCAACATCGTGGGCTGTGCAAACGATGCGGACCCTATCGCTTGAAGAAAAAGTCGGCCAGATGTTGCAAGTGCGCTACTTCGCTGACTACGACAACTTCGAAGCGGCCGACTACAAGCAGCTGCGCAGTGAAATCCAGCAATATCACGTCGGATCTCTTGCATTGGGACTTCATATGCGCGGAGCGAATCTGGTACGGATCTCGCCAATTCAGGCCGCCCGGGTAGCCAACCAGATTCAGACTGACTCTAAACTTCCACTGCTCATTGGGGCTGACTTCGAGCGCGGCTTAGCCTCTCGCCTGGTAGGAGTTCCTGGATTCCCATTTCCCATGGCTTTCGGTGCCACTGCAAACACCCAGGCGGCCTATGATCTTGGCAAAATGACTGCGACAGAAGCCCGTGCGCTCGGCTTTCAATGGGCATTTGCTCCGGTCGCGGATGTGAATACCAATCCTCTCAACCCGATCATCAATGACCGCTCCTTCGGCGACGATCCGAAGGCAGTGGGGGCCTTCGTGGCCGCCTTTGTCGATGGAGCCCATGCAGGCGGGCTCATGGTAACTGCAAAACACTTTCCGGGTCATGGCGGCGCATCTTCGGATTCCCATAAAGGCATTCCCACGATCACCGGCGATCTTCAAAACCTTCAACGTGTCGAGTTCGAACCCTTCAGGCAGGCGATTCGAGCTGGAGTCGATGCAGTTCTCATCGAGCATGCGAGAGTCCCTGCTCTAGATCCTGATCCGCTTCACGTGGCTACAACTTCAGCAACGGTGATCAACGGTACTCTAAAGACCAAATTGGGATTTAATGGCTTGGTGATCACGGACGCGCTTGAAATGCGTGGACTAATGCAGTTGTATGCTTCGCGGTGTCAAAGTCCGACAGCCTGCGCTGCGGTAGATGCCGTGAAAGCGGGGAACGATGTGATAGCACTTCCAGAAGATCTGGACGCCGCTTTCCATGCGATCGTGAATGCGGTTCGATCCGGCGAGATCCCTGAAAAGCGAATCGATGAATCCGTACTCAAGATTTTGCAAGCTAAAGAATCATTGGGATTGGATAAACATCGAATCGTGAATCTCGATGGCATCGACCCTACGATGAACGCCGCAGGCGCCGACCGCTTCGCTCAAGAAGTTGCCGACCGCGCCATGACCCTCGTCAGAGATAGCGGAAGGGTTTTGCCTTTGAATGAAACAGAAGTGCACAGTGCGGAGCATAATGGTGCCGGTGCTCCGGTCTTTGTTGTTTTTAAGAGCAGTTTATCGAGCGACTCAGGCGATGCCTTTGCTGCCGCAGTCAAGCAGCGGATCCCCGCGGCCCAGGTATTTCTGATTGACCAGACGAATGCGAAGGGCATTAGCTCGAGTTTGATAAGCGCGGTCCAGAACGCTAATAAGGTCATCATCGCCACTGCGACCTCGCACACAGCAATCAGAGAACGAGTGTTGAATGGAGTGGCCGTCACCTCCTTCGGACTGCTTGGACCTTCTGAAGCCCTCATGCATATCTTGATGTCGGTCGCTTCTGAGAAGATCGCGGTGGTCGCTATTGGTAATCCCTACGTCATCGAAAGTTTCCCGGAAATTCAGACGTACTTATGTACGTATTCCCTTTCTCCCAATTCCGAACTCAGTGCTGTCAAAGCGATTTTTGGTGACATTCAGCCGACAGGAAAGTTGCCGATTGTATTGGCCGGTATCGCAGATCGCGGATCTTCCCTGAGCTGGAAACACAGCGACGATGTCCAAAGGACTCAAACGGCAGTCTCATTCTTGTCTCGCCCGAAGCCTGCTAAGAACTCCAGCCAGAATCCCGTCAATTAATCAGCGCTCACTTGAGTTGATTTCAAATACATCGTGGCTGTCGGTCGCTCAGCGTGCTCCGAGAAGAACTCGCTGCAAATCAAGTCCGACGGGAACCGGGCTGACTTTCGCGTGCACGTTGAGGGCCCGCTGCGAAACCTGGCTCGGGTTGTCTGCGACAAAGTCTAGCGCTTAGGCTGCGAGGCAGCTGCGCAACGCATTCCGCCATGCACATGCGCAGCGCATCGAGTTGGAAATCCGCTATGACTAGCGGCAGTTCCGCTTACGCGTCCGCGACAACAGCAAAGGCATTGACCCGAAAATCCTTGGTAGAGACAGACGCGCTGTACGTTACGGTTTGCCCGGCATGCACGAACGCGCCAAGCTCGTGGGCGGTAAGTTTGCTGTCTGGAGCAAACTCGACTCCGGGACTGAGGCCGAGCTGAGCATGTTTCGCGCAGCAGTCGTGAGTAGGCGGCGAATCTCTTTCGAGAATCGCCGCCAAATTGTTTTGGCAAGCGCTAACTTTTGCCGAAGGCATGGGCATTAGTAGAGATAAGAGCTGTATCGCAGTGGCGGAACGACGCACCTTTCTGACGTGCAAACCCAGAGAAAAAATACTGCGAGGGGCGACCATTTTTGTCGACTCGGCGCCCATTAGCAGAGTAGCGAGGACCCATGAAAAGCTGCTGGATGCCGCAGGCGCCAGTGCCCTGAAAAGCAGGTAGATTTTTCTAAGGCAAGATTTTTTAGCTTTTTCACCCTTAGAAGCGGTGAATTTTCCCGAATTGATGTGCATTAGGAGATATATATGGGCGCTAGTCGCGAAACAGGTGCTCTTGTCCACTAACCCGTCTGTCAAAAACTCGACCCCTTTGGAAGCTTGGTCGATGTAAGACCCGAGTCGAAGAAGAGGCGCGCGAATAGTGATGTGGTCGAACCCCAGGCAGAGCAAAACATCGGCTAGAAAAAAGAATTCCACAGAAAAATTTCGCGTTAGGCACGGATTTTTCCCAACTCGATGGCCATTTAGTAAGGGTAGAGAGCATTTTTACAAGCGATGAGTCGAGCCCGGGAGTCAGTCTTTAATTTTGCGACTGTGAGCGACCCTGTTTCCCGACTGGATGTGCAATTAGGAGATATAGAGGGCTCGCGCAGCTGCCGATCGGAAGAGCGGGGAATATTGCGTTGCCGCTTGTTCACGATTGGCTAGTCAGAGACTTTCGAGTGGCGAACAAAAGGGTTTGCGAGTGTTCCGAGTCTTAGGGCAGGTTACAACACCCTTCCGCTGCGGCGGCGTTGCCGCGGCAGCCGAAGGGTCGATGACCACATGGATTCGAAGGCGGCAAATCTCTGCCGAGATTTGCCGCAAACGGGGAGGCACAAATTTCCCTTATACCCTTCCCGTTACCGGTACCTCCTCGTGGAGGTACCTCTGTCCGCCAATCGGGGAGCAGGCTTAGCTCCCCGATTCACGGTCATGTGGCTCGCGGCGCGGCCAATGCTTTGGCCCGCCTCTGTTCCGCTGGCGCCGATAGGCAGGAGGGGTGCAAGTTTCGTTCGACAGACTCACGTCAATTCGTATGTAGACGTTCTAAGACAAAATTTTTTGCCGAGAACGCGACCATTTTTACGGAGTCGATGTGCAATTAGGAGGAATAGAGGCAGTATCTCATTTCTGATAACTGACTCGAACGGGTGGACGATTACAGACTGACAAACTTTTTTGGACAAGGCGGTCGTTTTTCCCGACTCGTTGGCATTAGGAGATATAGGGGTGCTCACTGCCAAACTCGGGTAGATCAGCGTCGGTCGGCAACGAGACAAAAATTCTTTCCAAAAAGGGCGACCATTTTCCCGGATTCGATGGCCATTAGTAAGAGTGAAGGGATACCACGAATCGAGCAGGAGCTATGTAGATTTTTCTAAGGCGACATTTTTTCAGATTTTTTCACCTTAGACGCGCTCGATTTTCCCGAATTGATGTGCATTAGTATATGTAGAAGGCTTTTTTGCCCGGCAGCTGGTTGACAGACCTGCGTACGGGCAATCTGAGCCAAAACCGAAGCCGACAGCCTTCGCCCGAAACACTCCGTCACATCCCAACGAGTTTTTCCCTCCGATCCCCAAAAGCCAAACCGGTTCAGATAACCCACACCAAAATCGAAATTGGAGTGAATCTGCATGACAGGATCGTTCGCGAAGCGCGAGGCTTTGCTAGATGAGGTCTCACAGGACTTCTTGACGCGGCTCGTCCACCTTGGCGGCTATTGCACGGCGCTTCAGGCGGAGGGCATCGGGGTTAGAGAGTCTGGTAAACGGGTTCGGGCGCGTTTGAGGATGCTGCAGCGGCTCGGATTTCTGCGGCGCGTGACGAAGTATCCGATCGTCTATCAGGTCACTAAGTCGGCGACTCGCCTGCACGGACCGGATTCCAGCAGCCGCCGACGACATTCTCTGACGACCGTGGAAGCCCGCCTGTTGGGCGTGCATTTCTATCTCGAAGCACACTCCTGGCCGGCGCATTTCGTCTTCGACCATGAAGAAAAAATCATGACATTTGAAAATGCGGGCTGCCCATTGAGCGTTCTGCCGCAGCGCAACGGCAAGCCCTATGTGCGCGAGCATTTCGTTCTCTGGTTCCCGAGCGGTCGCATCACAGTTGCCGCCGTCGAACTACCCCAACCAGGCATAGTGCGAAGGCTACGGCTATTCATTCGGCAGTACCTGCCCTTGCTTCGTCACTTGCGGCACGATCTGGATCTGCTGGTTGTAACGGCGGACAAGCGCCGCACCTACACCTATCAGCGACTGCTGCGAACCAACCGTACAATCCAAAAACTTGTACTCGGTAGCTTGGTCGAGAACATAAAACCCTACAGCGTCAGACCTCCCGTGCCCAGCATCACCGAGCTAACTTGGCCGAAAGCTGACGATTGGATTCTCGAAGATCAGGAACAACACAATTTTGCCGAGAACCATACAGAGCAAAGACAAGTCTGTAACGTGATCGAAGACTGAAGCAAGAGGCCGGGCGGCTGCCCGGCTGCGTCGCAGAAAAATCAAGAGACACGAACAGCAAGCGCAGTGGCGGGCGCAGAGCCCGCCACTGCGCGACCAAGAATCAAAACGGGACAGCCACAGGGCGGACTCCTTTCCCTTAACCCATTCTCCTTAACCCATTCCCTTTGACCCACTCTCTCCTTTCCATTGCTGCCAATCCACAACCGAAATCAATCGCGGAGTGGACTCGTGGCGAGCAGGCGAAAACTGCAAACGACCGCCGACGTCGGCGGTGACCGCTCAATCGTCAGTCGCGCACCGATGTGCGCGGAACAACTCGTAACTGCCGAGACCGATGCTCTAGATGCGAGTGCGCTCTCGGCGCTGATCAGTTTCTTCAAAACACTCGACAAATGGGATTTGGAGGCAAATCGCAATGGCAAAATCATGTAGTTGCTGCTCAAGACCGGCAGAATATTCGCTGGCGTTGATTCTCTCGACTGTCGGCGTTAGTCCACGGATGCAACGATGCTTCCCTGTTGTGCTCTTCTGTAAAAGCTGTATACACGCGCTTGCCAAAGAAGAATGCTGGTGGGGCTCAACAGCTCTCTTCAAAGCACTCCAGTGCGCGTATACAGCAACTGAGGAGGACTCTAGCGACAGATTGAATCCTTGTGCGGCGAACTCGGTGGCGCGTAATGAGGAAGAAGACAAACCTCATCTGCTTGAATCTCCAACGCTTGATCTTCTATCCCCCTAAGCATATCCTGCAAGCATCTCATGAAGCTGCCGGATGAAATCAGGGAGATGTTCCGTCACCAAGGGAGCATCGGCGGAAAGAAGCGATTAGCAGTAATCGCGCCGGAACGGCGGTCAGAAATCGCCAAGCTGGCCGCCGCCGCGCGGTGGCGGAAAGAAAAGCGCATGCGTAAGGCGACTCCTAGAAAGAGAACAGTATGAATACCGCAGTGATTTACGCTCGAGTTTCCAGTCGAGAGCAGGAGCGCGAGGGATATTCGATCCCCGCACAACTGAAGCTGTTACAGGAGTATGCGCGCCAGCGCGGATTGAAAGTCGTTCGGGAATTCGTTGATGTTGAATCCGCCAAGAACCCAGGACGGCGGGAATTCGGCAACATGCTCAGGTTCCTCGAAACTGATGAGCAGTGCCGTGTGGTGTTGGTGGAGAAGACTGATCGGCTGTACCGAAACCGGACGGATGCGCTTCGAGTGGAGCAAATGGAGCAGGAACGCGATATCGAGATTCATCTCGTAAAAGAGAGCACCGTGATTGGGAAAGATTCGCGTTCCCAAGTCCGCTTCACGCATGACGTTCATGTGGCGGTGGCGAAGTTCTACTCGGAGAACCTTCGCGAAGAAGTGAAAAAAGGAATGCGCGAGAAAGCTGAGCAAGGTATCTACCCGGGTCACGCGCCGTTCGGATACAGCAACAATCGTTTAATGCGCGGGATCGATGTAGATCCCAAAAAAGCGCCGGCGGTGAAGCGCATATTTGAACTGTACGCTTCGGGGACACACTCTCTCACATCATTGCGGAAGGCAACGCGATCAGAAACCGGCTTCCTTGTTCCGCGTTCTTATCTAGAGAAGATGCTGAAGAACCGGTTCTATCTTGGGTTCTTCTGCTGGCAAGGAATCGAGTACAAAGGCGTTCACGAGCCCATCGTCAATGCGGCGTTATTCCAGCGCGTGCAGAACGTTTTCACTGGCCGACACAAAGGCAAGCTGCGGAAGCATCACTTTGCATTTGCTGGCCTACTCTCGTGCGCACACGACGGTTGCACGGTCACGACGGAGTTGCACAAAGGAAAATACGTTTATTACCGCTGTTCGTACGGACGCGGAAAGTGCGATCTACCGTACACTCCTGAATCGAAACTGTCTGACCAGCTCGGCAGCATTCTGAAGGACATTTATATTCCCGAGCATGTTGTTACTGCGATTGTGAACTCTATGAGCGCAGACCAGGGCCGTGCAG